>Ga0255347_1006379_pt1 | contig 12853 bp, 17 predicted proteins | sample wastewater_treat_2_FD_192479 | JGI IMG/M metagenome (GOLD analysis project Ga0255347, IMG submission 192479) | Wastewater microbial communities from Lulu Island WWTP, Vancouver, Canada - plant24 | ecosystem: Engineered > WWTP > Wastewater > Unclassified | place: Canada: Vancouver, British...
GACTCGCTGCTGCTTCCCACCACCCTATTCGGTTTCAACAAGCTTGAGCTTCTCTCCCGCAATCCCGATCCCGCCGCGGCCTGCCGCCCCTTCGATCTGAACCGGGACGGCATGGTGCTGGGCGAGGGGGCGGGGATGGTGGTGATTGAAGAGCTGTCCGGCGCCCGCCGCCGGGGAGCCCGCATTTACGCCGAGATCATCGGCTACGGCAGCGGCTCCAGCGCGCATCATCTCTACCAGCCCTGCCCGTCGGGAAGCGGCGTCAGGATCGCCCTGAAAAAGAGCCTGGTTGACGCCGGGATCGCCCCCACGGACATTGATTACATCAGCGCCGACGGGATCGGCACGGTTGCGAGCGACCGGGCGGAATCACTCGCCCTCACCGCCGCCTTCGGACCGCACGCGGGAAAGCTGCCGATCAGCGCCACCAAATCCATGACCGGGCATCTGGGAACCGGCGCGGGCGCGGCGGAGCTGATCATCAGCGCGCTGGCATTGCAGGAGGGCATCCTTCCGCCCACCATCAACTACGCCACCCCCGACCCGGAGTGCCCGCTGGACTATGTTCCCAATCACGCGCGGGAACAAAAGATAACAACCGCGCTCTCCATCAATCAGGGGCTGGGCGGTCAGTGCACCTGTCTGATCATCAGGAAGGTTGATTGATATGAAATTTGGCTTCATCGCCCATGCCCGCAGGGCCAGCGAATTGAGAAAGGCGTTTCTGCTCCGGCACGACGTGTCGCTCATACCGTTCATGCCCGAGGGAAAGATCGTTGCCAAGGCGCTCGAGGTGGGCTTGATCAAGGACATATTCACCTACCGCCGGGTGTGCTCGGTCCGGCATGAAAAGTGCGGCGGCAAGATCTTCTGCGTCTTCCTCACCGCGGAACAGCTGCTGACCAACCAGGAGCGGGCGGTGGAACTGGTGGTTGAAGCATGCCGGCAGGCCAAGGCGTGGGGCGCGGAGGTGGTGGGGCTGGGGGCAATGACCGCAGTGGTGGGCTCGCGGGGTCAGGAAATAAACCGGCAATCCCCGGTTCCGGTCACCACCGGCAATTCCCTCACCGTGTATTCGTCCCTGCGGGCGTTCAAGGACATCGCAAAGAAATTAGGAATTGACATCCATCGGCAGAAAATAGTAATTGTGGGATTTCCCGGAAGCATCGGACTTGCAATTGCGCGGCTGCTCATCCGGGAAGGCGTTCGCCTCCTTCTGGTAAGCAGGAGGAAGACCCCGTTTATCAACCGCTTCCTCTCCGATTTGGAAGAGGAGGCCAGGCGGCGGGTTGAGATCGGCGGTGATCTTAAAGACGCCCTGGACCGGGGACGGATTGCTTTCAGCGCCACCTCCACCGGCGGCATCATCGATCCCGACACCCTGAAGCCGGGCTCCATCATCTTTGACATCGCGCAGCCGCGGGATGTATTGCAAAAAAAGGAGAAGAGAAACGATGTGCTCATCATTGACGCGGGAACCATATCCCTGCCCAACACCAACCGTCATGGCTGGCACTCCATTTCCCTTCCCTTTTTTTCCTTTATTCCCATTCCCATCCTGCCCTGGCAGTCCCGTGAGCATTTTTACATTAACTATTCCGGAGTGGGCCCGATCTTCATCCCGTCATGCCTGGGAGAAACCATTACCCTTGCCCTGGAAAACCGGCGGGAAAGTTTTTCCCTGGGAAGAGACCTCGATCTCGATAAGATCCGGGAAATCGGCGCGCTCAGCGAGAAACACGGATTTGTCTTTGATCATTTCCTCAGTTTCGACAGGGGCATCAGTGAACAGACCTATGAAATGACGGCAAAGGCCCTCAAACAATCCAACTGACGAAGAGTGAAAGGTTGCATGATGAAACTGAAAGATAAGGTTGCCCTGGTAACCGGCGCTTCACGCGGGCTGGGCAAGGCCATCGCCCTGGAACTGGCCGCGCAAGGAGCGCGGGTGACCGTCAACTACCTGAAAAGCGCCGCCCCGGCGGAAGAGGTGGTGCAACAAATCATCTCCCGGGGCGGAACCGCGGCGGCGGTGCAGGCGGACATCACCTCGCTGCCGGAGGTTGAAAAGATGGTCGACGGCCTGTACGAGCAGTGCGGGAGAATAGACATCCTGGTCAACAACGCGGGCGTGACCAGGGATGAGCTGCTGCTTTCCATGACGCCCGAGGACTGGGAGATGGTGATTAAAACCAACCTGGGAGGGCTCTTCAACTGCACCAAGGCGGTGGCAAAATACATGATGGTGCAGAAGAGCGGACGGATCATCAACATATCCTCGGTGGCGGGGGAGCGAGGCGGACGCGGGCAGTCGAATTATGCCGCCTCCAAGGGAGGAATCAACGCCTTTACCCGGTCGGTGGCCATGGAGCTGGCGCCCAAAAAAGTCACCGTCAACGCGGTGGCGCCGGGGGTGGTGGAAACCGAAATGAGCAGCACCGTCATCAGGCGGGCCAAGGACATCATTCTCGACTCGGTGGCCTTAAAACGCCTGGGGCAGCCGGAAGAAATAGCAAAAATAGTGGCGTTCCTCGCCTCGGATGATTCATCCTATATCACCGGTGAGGTCATTCGGGTCGATGGAGGCTTCAGGGGATAATCAATATATTACAAGGGGTGAGCGACGATGGATGAGAACACGATTTTAGAGAAGGTGAAGGAAAGTGTGGTGGAAGCGCTGGGGGTGGACGAGGAGGAGGTGAAGCCGGATTCGGTGTTGTTTGATGATCTGGGCGCTGAATCCCTCGATCTGCTGGATATCGTCTTCCGCCTGGAAAAGGAGTTCGGCATAAAAATTCCCCGGGGAGGCATTCAGGCCGACGCGCTTTCCGCGGAAGGGGAGAATTTGAAAGAGGAAGACCTGGTGGTGGACGGCGTCCTGACCCCGCTGGGGATTAGAAAATTGAAGCAGTCCATGCCCGAGGTGGATCCGGCGCGGATCACCGATGGCTTCCGGGCCGATGACATCCCCACCCTTTTTACCGTCCAGACCTTCGTGAACATCGTCAAGAAGCTGCTGGCGGAAAAGGCGTAAGCGGCACGTATGGGCATCGGCATCGACATTGTTGAGGTCGGACGAATTCAGCAACTGGCGGAAGAGCACGAGGCGTTCATCACCCGGGTCTATACCGAAGCCGAGATCAGATACTGCAGCGGCAAGAAAAACCGGCATCAGCATTTCGCCGCCCGCTTCGCCGCCAAGGAGAGCGTGCTCAAGGCGCTGGGCGTGGGCTGGGCCCGCGATGTCAAGTGGACGGATGTAGAGGTGGTCAACGATGCCCTGGGAAAGCCGCAGGTCAATACCTACGGCGAGGTAAAACGGCTGATGAAAGAAAAGAACGTCAGGGAAATTCTGGTTTCGCTCTCACACACCGCCGGCTATGCCATCGCCTCGGCCCAGCTGGTGAAAGGATAACCGCATGCGGTTTCTCTTGATCGATCGGATACTGGAATATCAGAAGGGGAAATCCGCCGTCGGGTGCAAGAGCGTCACCGTGAGCGAGGATTTCCTGGCCGACCACTTTCCCCGCTTTCCGGTCATGCCCGGCGTCATGCAGCTTGAGGCCATTGTTCAGCTGGCCTCCTGGCTGGTTTTCGTAAGCAGCGATTTTAAAAGCAAGGGCACCCTTTCCGAGCTGGGGGTGATCAAATTCAGGGAATTCGTCAAGCCGGGCGAGCAAATGACCATCGAGGTCTCAATTGAATCCATGGACAGCGCGGGGATGGCCTTCAAGGCGCAGGTCAAAGTCGGGGAGCGGGTCAAAACCATCCTCACCGCGGCGCGTCTTCGCTATATCCCCATTGAAGCCATAGAAGACCCGCAGGAGGCGCGGGATTATTTTCACTATCTCACCGGCGACAAGCCGTTTGGTGTCTATGCCTCCTGATTAAATTCCGCCGGTTCACGGCTTCCTGGTTCCGCGCATGCGATTCTATCTCTTTGACAAGGTCATCCGTTTTGTTCCCGGGGAAAGCGGCGTCGGGGTAAAAAACATCACCCTGGGCGAGGACTTTTTCAATGGGCATTACGACCTGGCACCGCTGATGCCCGAGCCGTTGATCATTGAGGCCATGGCCCAGATGGGGGGATGGACCATTGCCCTTTCCACCGGCTGGCAGTACGTCGCCATCCTGCTGCGGATCGACAAGGTGAAGTTTTTCCGGCCGGTGCGGCCGGGCGACCAGCTCATCCTCAAGGCCGACGTCCTCTCCATCAATGAAAACGGGTCATTGATCGAAGGCCGGGCGGAGGTGAACGGGGAACCGGTGGCCCACGCCGAGCGCATCATGTACGGCAACAGCCCGGTTCCTGATCACCTGCGGGACTTCATCAAAAAGAGCTACATTTACGTCAGCGGGGGCTTCCTCGACAGGGAAGGCAATGTCATTACCCGATAAGCACCCCTCCCATCAGATCTTCATAAGAAAGCGCGCGGTCATTACCGGCATCGGCATTCTTTCACCCATCGGCAGCGTAAAGGATGAAGTAACCCGATCCCTGAAGGCGGGGAAATCGGGTGTTGCTCCCATCACCCTTTTTGACGCCTCATCGCTTCCCACTACCATCGCCGCCGAAGTCAAGAACTTTAATCCGCAACAGCTGCTCATCGGCGCGAAGGTGCTGGACATGATCGGGGACCGCCGGGTGCTCTTCGCCAATGCATCCGCGCTGCTTGCCGTTGAAGACGCCGGGCTTGGGGCGGAAACGCTGCACGGCGCCAGGGGCGGCGTGGTATTCGGGGCGGGGATGCATTCGCTCATCCCCCGGGTGGAGATGATACATGCCCAGGGCATGAGCTTCGGAAGTGAAAAAGAGATGAAAGCGCGGGCGCAGGGCCTTGAGGAAACGGCGAATGCCCCGCTCTGGAACCGGGCCTGCTTCGGAACGCTCTCGGTGGCGAAGCATTTTGCCGTCCGGGGACCCTGCTACACGGTGGTGTCCGCCTGCGCGGCGTCATCGGAAGCGGTGGGGCAGTCCCTGCGCATGATACAGAGAAACGACGCTGATTTTATTATAACCGGCGGGTATGATTCCATGCTCAATCCGTTTTTCATGGAAGGGTTCTGCGGGCTGGGCACCATGTCGGTGCAAAATGATACGCCCCAGGAGGCCATGAAGCCCTTCGATCGCCGGCGTGACGGGTTCGTGTTGGGTGAAGGCGCGGGGGTGATCATCCTGGAGGAATATGAACATGCCCTGCGGCGGGGGGCGACCATCTATGCCGAGGTGGCGGGGTACGGCACCTCGCTTGATGCATACAGCGTTGCCGATCCCCATCCCGAGGGCGCCGGCGCCGTGCTGGCCATGACCAGGGCCATAAAGGATGCCGGGATCGCCGTCACCGATGTCGAATACATCAACGCCCACGGCACCGCGACCATGAAAAATGACCGCATCGAGACCGCGGCCATCAAAAAGGTGTTCGCTGATCATGCCTATAAAATACCGGTGAGCAGCACCAAGTCGATGATCGGCCACACCGTCGCCGCTGCCGGCATCTTAGAGCTGATTGCCACCGTTTTGGGCATGAACCACGATTTTATTCCCCCCACCATCAATTATCAAACCCCGGACCCCGATTGTGATCTTGACTACGTCCCCAACCAGTCCCGCGCGGGGTCATTCACCTGCGCCCTCTCCAACTCTTTCGGCTTCGGCGGCCAGAACTCCACCCTGATCATCAAGAAGGTGTAAGGACCGCGGGCGTATAGCGATTTTCTTCGCGGCCCGCGGCCGCTCCTACCGCCAAACCTTTCCCCATCTCTCAACAATTTTAATCACCACTGTAGCCACAAGCTTCAGTTTGCGCAATCCATCATGCTGCACCCGTGTAAACGGTAAAATAGCCGATCCTGAAATACGCCCCAAGGATTGCAATCACCTGATTAAATGACAGCGAGCGCAAATACTCGCCGCATAAAGTTCATGGGCCTGACGCAAAGTGGCGTCTGCCGCCACCAGGGTTGGATTACGCTCCAGTGCTTCGCTGATAAGCATTTCCGGTTTGTCGGCACTCATCGCTCGCCGCCCATATTTCGTTAGTCGTTCTCCTCTAATAATGTTTTGTGGATCACCCGGCGCGGTGGGGGAGGAATTTAACTTTGTAGCCAGCGGAGTGGAAGTATAACCAGTCACGTCAGGGGGGCTGGAGGCCGGAAATCCGGTCCTACCGCACACCCTGTTAGTAAAACGGCATAAACGGCAAGCAACGTATAACGGGTCATTTTCTTTTTGTTTATGTAAATGCTCCTCGAAAAAACTTTCTGAACGGCCTCTTTGGGTAAATTTCATTCGAAGCCACGGCCTTGACCTTCCTCTTCATAGGTCACTCCGTCACGAATATGGTAGATGCGTTTAAAGGTGGGAATGATTTTTTCGTCATGGGTGACGACAATAATGGCGGTCTCGAATCTTTTAGCCATATCATTCAATATCCGGATCACGGCCAAGGCGCGCTCGCTATCAAGCGGAGCGGTCGGTTCATCGGCCAGGATTACCGGGGGATGGTTGACCAGGCCCCGCGCAATAGCCACTCGTTGCTGTTCTCCACCAGAGAGTTGAGATGGCATGGCCTTGGCGCGATGTTCAACATCAAGCGCTCTAAACAATTCTATTGCCCGCTTACGCGCCTCGGTGTTTGGCATTCCCGCCAGCATGGGCAGAAGGGCTACATTATCGGTGACGTCGAGGAAAGGAATCAGATAAGGTGCTTGGAATACAAAGCCGATCCGGTCCCGCCGCAAGGCACGAAGATCTTTGACCTTCCAGCCGTCGTCATAAATGATGTCATCGCCGAGTATCATCTTTCCGGCGGTCGGCTCGATCACTGCTCCCAAACATTTAAGGAGCGTACTTTTGCCAGAACCCGAAGGACCGATCAGTCCAACGACCTCACCAGGTGCAACGTGCATGTCTACCGTCTTCAGGGCATCAACGGCGGTGTCGCCGCTTCCATAGCGTTTTTTTAACCCCTGGATAAAAATACCTTTAGCAGTCATGTCAGCCCCCTATGGCCTCGGCCGGATCGACTCTGAGCGCGGCACGAATGGCGATAATGCTCGACAATGCGCAGATCATAACCACGGCGATGAAACCCATAACGGAGTCGAGTGGCTGCAGCAGCACATATTTGGGAAAGAGTGGCGCCATCAATAATGTTGCCGAGATCTTGCCCACTACAAAGCCGATCAAACCCAAAGCGATGGACTGTTGCATGATCAAACCGACAATGGTGCGATTCTTGGTGCCGATCAGTTTCAAGACAGCAATTTCACGAATTTTTCCGAGTGTGAGGGTGTAGATAATGAAGGCCACAATGGCGGAGCTGACCATCGCAAGGATCACCAGGAACATGAAGATTTGTCTGGCGGAGGTAGCGATCAGCTTACCGACCAGAATCTCCTCCATCTGACTGCGGGTGTAGACGGTCAAGCGCTTCCAGCGGCGGATCGCCGCGGCGACTTCCTCCGGGGCATGGCCTGTTTCAACCCGCACTAAAACTGCATTGACGTAGGGGTTGGTGCTTTGCGAGGCAATAATAGCATCAAGCAGATCGGGCACTCCGGGACGGTTGAAAGCGGGGTTCTCGGCCGTGCGTCTACGCTGCTCCCGGATAGCGTCATTGTCTTTTAGAAACTGTGCTTCCTGAGCGTCTTTAAGTGGAATGAACACCATTGGGTCACCATTGGAGGAGACCATTCTTCTGGTCAGGCCGACTACGGTGTAGTGATTACGGCGGATCTGGATACGGTCGCCAAGTTTAAATCCTGAAGCGATATCGGCGACGGCTTCGTAATGGCTCCGGGTGATCTGGCGTCCCGCGACGAGATAGGTCGGCCAGCCGGGTGTTCCTGGTTCTGCTGACGTGACGCCGGTAACCATGGCACGTACGTCACCTTCTAGTTTGCCCACCTGCATGGTGAGATAGGTGATGTTGGCCACCTGGTCGACTCCCGGCATGCCGCGAATCCCACGCCAGATATCATCGTAGATGCTTGATGACTCAGCGTAGGGACCAAGAGTATCTTTCTGTACCACCCAGAGATCAGCACCGCTATTGTCGAGCAACACTTCGGCATCATCCACCATACCACGATAAATCCCCGCCATCGACAGTGTGATGCCGATCAGCAGTCCAAGACCCATGCCAGTAAAGACGAATTTTCCCCAAGAGTGCATGATGTCGCGACCTGCTAAACTGATCATTGCGCCACCCCCGGAATATGGTCAACGACGTGAATCCGACTGCGCTTATTCAATGCGTTTTCGCTGTAGGCCACTACTTGGTCACCATTCTTGAGCCCTTCTCGTATCTGCACACGGCCCTCCAAATCGGCAATCCCCAGTGAAACCGGTGTAAAGCGAAGATCGCTATTTATCACCTGCCACACGCCCAATCTGCCATCAATGTGATGGATAGCGGCATTAGGGATAACCGGCGCTGCCGTAAGCGTTGGTAAGGCAATCGTTACTTCGGCCAGTTCGCCGACAGGTGGTATCGGATCGGGAATTCGATCGAAGACAACCTTGGCAAGTGTTTCCTCCGTTACCGCGTCTGCCAGGGGTTCAACTCTCAGAACGCGCCCTGCCTGCAGTTTACCTGCCTGGGATCGTAATGTGATCCGGGCTGGTAAGCCGGCGGCGAGACCTTGCGCACGAATTTGATCGAAGCGGACATTGACCCAGAGTGTGCTTGGGTCGATCAGCTCCACGACAGCCTGACCTGCGACTATGGTGGTTCCCGGGTCGGCATCACGCGAAACCACCAAGCCATCGACTGGCGCAATCAGCGACAAATTACTACGCTGCGCCTCTAACGCCTCTCGCTCGGCACGTACACGAGATAGCTCTTCCCGTGCCGCAGTCAGCCCTGCTTCCGTAACCAACAGGTCTTGTTGTTTAGTGGCCGCCACTTCCTCACTGGTGGCGCGCGCTTTAAATAACTGATCGTAACGTAAAGCCTGCGTCTGCGCATAATCCTTTCGCGCCTGCGCTTCGTTTAATTGAGCGTTTGCTCGTTTCAGGGTGGCATCCTGAGCCCTGATACGTTCATCGAGATCCACCGGGTCCATTTCGCCAAGCACTTGTCCAGCCTTGACACGCTCACCTACGTGTACGTCCAAATATTTGACCCGCCCCGCAAACGTTGGGCCAATCTTGTAGGTGTAACGAGCCTCAATGGTTCCGACGCCGAATAGTGCCGGTGAGAGGCCCTTATTCTCGACTGTAGCCAATACGACCGATACCGGAGCAAGCGGCCCCGAACGCAGGGCCACATAGACAAAAAGCGCAATCATAGGAACAAGTACAGCTATCAGCGCCAATGTGCGTTTTTGGAAAGGCAATCTTTTCATGATGCACTCCTGATGCCCCGTTGATAGATGGCAAAGACTTTCGGCGCATTGAGGCGTATATGGCTCACATCTCCAGCTATCAACGATTGCATGACCAATCCTTGAATAGTGCCGATGAAGAGTGTGGCCGCAGCCTCGTTGTCAAGCTTTCCATCAAGCTCACCACAGGTCTTTCCCTGTTCAAACAAACGATTGAGGCGCTCCGCATAACAGCGGATGAGCGTTTGCGCCATCCGCTTGGGTGCGGTTTCTTCAGAGCGTTGCAATTCACCAAACAACATACGGGGAATACCGGGATGCTCTGTTATAAAGTCCACATGCGCCATAAACATGCTTTCAAGTGCGGCAAAAGGGGATGACTTTGCGTGTACCGCCTTTTCAATGCGAGACAACAAACGCTCGGTTACCCATTCCATAACCGCCTGTAAGATGGCATTTTTATTGGAAAAATGGCGAAAAAGTGCCCCTTGAGTTAATCCCATGCGGTTGGCGATGGCTTCCGTGGTAATTTCACTTGGATTTTGTTCTCCAGCCAGCTCGACCACCGTCTCAACAGTTAGTACCCGCCGTTCTTTGGCGGGAAGATGCTTGCTTGATACACTCATACAGATCCTCCGATGAATAAAGTGAGTAATTGATTACTATCTTTATTCATCGAAGGGTCTTTGTCAATAATTTTTTCGAAAAAAATCTCTTGGATTCAGAAGACAACTGCCAATTCGGTTCAGGATGGGGGAACTGAGCCGACGTCCAAAAACCACGGATAGTTGGCTGTTTAGATGTATTGCGAGACGATCCGCTCGGCTCTTTGATCCCTGCCGACACATCCCGTCCGGCTCCGGTAGGTATCCAGCGGAAACGTTCGCTTGAGCCGGAGGAATTGGAAACCGTTCGCACAGTCGTTGAAAACCTGATCCGCCTGATCAAAGCGGAGATCGATCCAGACGCGGTGCTCGTCGCCGCGGAAGACCGCGGCTCCCTCAACCTGACGGAGATCGTCCCCTTGGGCGGGTTGCGACGGGTGAACCTGCCCAACCTGCGCCAGAGCAGCGGCCGCTGCCGGATCGAGAACTGCCCGGTTTAAGACGGCCTCGTCGAACCGGGCCCGCTCATCAAAGACCGCCGCTTCGAGTTCCGGGACGGCGTCGAGGAGGATCGGCTCCATACCCCATGAAACAAGGAGGAACCACTGTGTTCGCAATCAAGAATCTTCTGTTCCAACCGCTCACGTTCCACCTCGCGGGAGGCGGCCGGGGACTTCATCTGAATCCCCCCGAGCGCATAAGGCTGGAAGAGGACTACATTTCCCCCGAGATCGATGCCGCGGCAAAGCGGGGCTTTGTGTCGCTGACGCCGGCAACACCGACCGTTCCCGAACCCGAGACGGCGCGGGAAGAGCCGGCTGAGACCGAGATGGAAAACACCGGCGCAAACGTCGGCAAACGTCGGAAACGGAGGTAACCCATGGGCATGTATCTTTCACCGGGCATCTATACCCGCGAAGTCGACTTCAGTTTCTACGTCAAGCAGATATCCACCTCCTCCTGCGGCATGGTGGGCGTGGCCGAACGTGGCCCGATCAATAAGCCCGTGCTGGTCACAAGCTGGGAGCAGTTCATCAGCAAATTCGGCTCCCACCTGCAGGCCGGATACCTCGCCTACGCCGCAAGGGCGTTTTTCGACGACGGCGGCTCCGTCCTTTTCGTGAAGCGCATCGCCCATCTGACCGACCCCACGGATCGGAACACCCTGACCTCCGTGAAAGCCCAGGTCGTCCTCAGGGACCGGCGCGCCGCGACGGCGTCACTTGTAACCGGCACCGTCGGTACGGATCGCATCGCGTGGCGGGCGATTCAGCCGGGGCGGCGGGAAACGCCGTCTCCGTCGAACTCGTCGCTGCTGGAAATGACACCCCTTTGCCTGTCGGCGTCCTCGGACAGGCCGTCACCGTGAACCTGGCGACCGACATGGCGGGCGATCCGGCTTCCACCGCGGACCAGGTGGTCGCCGCGGTCGTCGGTTCTCCGGAGGCCTCCGCGCTGGTCACGGCGGAAACCCACGACTCGGGCATCGTCCAAGCCGCAGCCTCGGCAACCCTGGCTGGAGGACAAAACGCCATGGATACGCTCAAGGTGCGGGCGGCCGATGAAGGAATCTGGGATGCGGGTATCTCCATACAGGCAGAAGACGGTTCTCTCGATCCGAGCGGCACCTTCAACCTGGTGGCCCGCCACAAGGGTGAGGTCGTGGAGGTCTTCAAGGACCTCTCCATTCAGGGGGGACGCTCTTAAAAAAGTAAATTTATTTCGTTCAGAAACTGTTAATTGGCCTGCTGCGTAGTGATTCTTCCCCTCTCCACGGTATGTCCAACACCGCGAAGCTGCCTCATAGCGCAGCGAAAGGGATTTTCCCGCAGTATCTCAATTTACTTATTTAAGAGCGTCCCCCTAAATATGAAAAAACGCCGGGGAAGCCCTGGCGCTCACGCTATGTTGAAGATAAAAACGTAATTATGAATTGGTATTTAAAATTTCAAGGGGATCCCCTCCGATGATTTGCTGCAACGGATGATCGAGCTGACGCTTCATATAGAGGAAAATCGGTAAAGGCGTGATGTCCGCCGCCGCAGTCGGGGCGGCTTATGCCCCTATTTTTTCGCAACCGGGGACGCTCCTGTCAAAAAATTGGGAAAATTGGGGGACGTCCTTAAATAGTTAAATTACTTATTTAAGGGCGTCCCCATTTACCATCTCGCATGGAAAATCAGTATTTCGTGATTGCCCCCGTTTTTCAGCGTGAGCGCCGCTTCGGTCACCGAATACCTGTGTGCCTGCCGCAATAGATCCAAGTAGAGTGATTCGGCGCGCATCTCATCATCAGAACCGGCCATCTCCGTTGCATGGAGCATTCCGACAGAGAAAGCGCCATCGGCGGTTGCGGTATACGGACCACCGTACAAATTGACGGCGGAAGTCCCGGATATTTGGGAGTCGCCGAAGTCAGCGGTGATGGTGAAGCGCGACGGGTCCAGCGAACTGGCCGTCCAACCCGACAGTTTCCACTTTGTGCCGGCAAGAACCCCGGTGCTTGTTCCATTATCGCTATTGCCCTCGCAGCCGGTAGCCAGCACACAACCCACCATGACGATTATTGACAGAACCTGCTTCACTTCTCGTCTCCTTTCGTCGAGCGCCCCCAATCACCCGCCGCAAATACAGCGGCGCAATTTACTGAGATGTACCTCCTGACGTAAGGCGGAGCAGGGGCGGACATGCACCACTGCGCCGATGGCGGCCGGGTGGATAGTACGCACCGACATCAGCGGTCCACGTCGTAGTACACCTGATCCGTCACCTTCCGGTTTGTGCCTTTAAAAATTTCTTTGACCACGCGCGGATTACGGAAAAAATACCAGTCTCCAAACCTGTCGAACTTGCGGCACGACGTAATGATCCCGTGGCGCCATATGGTTCCGTAGCGTTTCCCGCGCGTTTTGCCG
>Ga0255347_1006380_pt1 | contig 12852 bp, 10 predicted proteins | sample wastewater_treat_2_FD_192479 | JGI IMG/M metagenome (GOLD analysis project Ga0255347, IMG submission 192479) | Wastewater microbial communities from Lulu Island WWTP, Vancouver, Canada - plant24 | ecosystem: Engineered > WWTP > Wastewater > Unclassified | place: Canada: Vancouver, British...
GTTTGATCGCGGCTAATTCGGGAGCACCGCTTGCGCCAGTCATCGGTGTCAGCTCAATCTTACTCGCGACCCTATTCTCGGCTGCTGTTGGCGTGTTTTTTGGCTGGTACCCTGCCCGCCGCGCAGCGAATCTCCAACCTGTGGAAGCATTGCGCTACGAATAAAATCGCAGTTAGGATGAGTTAGACACATTCATCAAGAAAATAAAGCGGCTGCTCTTTTAAGGGCAGCCGCTTTATTAATTTAACCATCTATAGTTATGGCCGGCTTCCGAAAGTGACTGGTACTTCCATTTGCTCGCCATCACGTAAGATTGTAAAGGTAATCACATCTCCAGGGGCTTTGTTTAAGATCATGTAGCTGAGGAGATCACTAAATTCCTTGACTGGACGTCCATCTACGGCAATGATGAGGTCACCACCAGCATAAAGCCCAGTGATGTTCGTGCGGCGCGTTCCGCCACGCAGCCCAGCCTGGTCGGCAGGTCCGCCAGGAACCACGTCGGTGATGTAGGCACCGGTTTCTTGCGGCAGACCTAAGGTTTCGATGACCATCAAACTCAGGCTGTTGAGGGAAGTAAGACCTAAATAGGGATAATCGTAATAACCATTTTCGATCAGCGATGGCAGCACTCTGCGCAGGATGTTCGAAGAAACTGCAAACCCAATACCCGTATTTGCAGCTTCACCGGTGAGCGTTATACCGCTGGTTTGAATCGCACGGTTTACGCCAATGACTTCGCCATTTAAGTTGAGCAAGGGTCCACCAGAATTGCCTGGGTTAATCAACGCATCGGTCTGGATAACATCACCGGCGGAAAATGCTGTTCCACTAGCCGTTGTGCGCAAGGAATCCAGAATTCTGCCGCGCCCAGAGATAACCCCTAAGGTTGTTGTGCCGCTCAAGCCGAATGGATTGCCAATTGCGACCACCAACTGCCCAACCTTGGCGGCATCAGAGTCACCCAAAGTCAACGGCACAAGTTCTTCCTCAGGCACATCCACGGAGATTACAGCCAGATCGGAATCTGGGTCAACCCCAAGGATTTTGGCATAAGCCTTTTCGCCAGAGGCGAAATGAACTTCAAGCGAATCCACATCCTGCACGACGTGGTAATTTGTCACGATGTGGCCTTGCTTATCGACCACAAAACCAGACCCTAAACCTTCGCCTTGGGTAGTACTGAATTGGATAGAAACCACACCAGGGCTCACCTTTTCATAAAGTGCTACCAATGTGTCATTTAAATCGACTATATTTGGTGCAACTACATTCGTTGTTGGGGTTTCTGTAACTTGAGGTTGTGAAACGGTTGGTTCTACTGTTGGGGTTGCTGTCCCCTGACCTTTGAATACATACTGTAAACCAAATGGGGAGCATGCCAAAACCACCGCTGCAATCAGAAGAATAACGATTATTTTTCCAGTTTTATTTTTCATATAAGCCGCCTTTACCACTTTGAAAAACTAATATGCTAATAATTGTAGCCCGCTGCACCCTATAGTCAAGAACGCACATAAAACCTTAAGATAATTCATAGAATTATCACCGGAGGAATCTCGTTACTAAACCATAAGCCGCCAGTATTGATCTGGCGGCTTTGGACATTTTCAGGGTATAGGTTAGCTGAGGCCCAGAATGCGCCCGGTCGCAAAGTCGATATCAATATCGTAATAAGCTGGCCGTGTGGGTAAACCCGGCATGGTGCTCATCGTGCCCAGCAGCGGGTAAAGGAATCCTGCTCCGATTGAGGCACTCACATCGCGGATGGGGATGCGGTATCCTTTAGGCACGCCCTTGAGCGTCGGGTCGTGACTGAGGCTGAGGTGGGTTTTAGCCATACAGATGGGCAGCTGGTCATAACCTAAGCGGGTGTATTCGCGAATACGTTCTTCGGCTAACTCACTATAATCGACCCCATCAGCACCATACACCTCGCGGGCAATGATTTCGATTTTTTCCTTGATTGGAGCATCCAGCGGATAGAGGAATTCAAACCTGGAAGGCTCTTGGGCAGCTTTCATTACAGCTTTTCCCAACTCGAGGGCACCAGCTCCGCCTTTGGCATAATGGTCACAAATCACGGCGTCTGAAACCTTACCTTCATCGCGGGCAATCTTCTGCACCAGTTCCAATTCAGCTTGCGTATCGGTGGGGAAGCGGTTAATCGCAACTACCACAGGGATACCGAATTTGCCGACAATGCGGCAGTGTGCCAGGAGGTTCTCAGCGCCTGCGCGTACCAGGTCCAAGTTTTCTTCGGTGTATTCAGGCGCGAGCGGGGTGCCAGCGGTAACCTTTGGCCCGCCGCCGTGCATCTTGAGCGCACGCACCGTTGCGACGAGCACCACTGCGTTGGGGATGTTACCGGAATAGCGGCATTTGATATCGAAGAATTTTTCCATGCCCATATCGGAGCCGAAGCCAGATTCCGTTACCACGTAATCGGCTAACTTCAGGGCAATCATATCTGCGATGATGGAACTGTTGCCATGAGCAATATTCGCGAATGGGCCGGCATGCACGAGCACCGGCGTGCCTTCCAACGTTTGCATCAGGTTGGGCTTGATGGTGTCTTTCATCAAAACAGTGAGCGCACCAGCCACGCCTAAGTCTTCGGTGGTGATGGGTTCGCCTTGTCGGTTGAGGCCGATCACGACGCGCCCGATGCGCGCGCGCATATCCGCCAAACTGGTCGAGAGAGCCAGAATAGCCATCAATTCACTGGCTACGGAGATGTAAAAATTAGTCTTGAGGGTGAAGCCCTTCTCCTCAGGGCCTTGACCAACGGTAATGCCCCGCAGCATGCGGTCATTAACGTCCACACTGCGTCGCCACGTGACGGTTTCGGGGTCAATATCCAGCCGGGCAAAGCGAGCACGTTCCTCCGGGCTGAGCTTTTCAGGGTCGCTTTCGGTGATGCCTAGCTTCTGCAGGCGACCAAGCATGCCGATGGCAAAATGCCGTTGACCGTGTTTATCTGGCGGGCAAAGCCGATTGAACAAGGCGCTGTCGCTCTGCTGCGCTTCGTGGAACATGCGTGTATCAATGGCAGCAGCGAGCAGGTTGTTGGCTGCGGTAATAGCATGAATATCGCCCGTCAGGTGCAGATTAAAGTCTTCCATAGGGATAACTTGCGAATATCCGCCACCAGCGGCGCCGCCTTTAATGCCAAAAGTTGGGCCTTGCGAAGGCTGACGGATGCAGGTGAAAACGCGCTGGCCTAAGTGTGCCCCTAAAGCTTGGCTAAGGCCGACAGTCGTCGTGGTTTTACCTTCGCCCAGCGGCGTGGGGGTGATCGCCGTAACATCAATGTACTTACCATCTGGCACATCTGCTAAGCGTTCGAGGACGCTCAACTTGATTTTGGCTTTGTAATCGCCATACAGTTCGATTTCTTCTGGCAGCAAGCCGGCTTCCTCGGCTACTTGGGCAATGGGTTTAAGCGTGGCTGCCTGGGCAATTTCGATATCTGGCGGGACGGGGTTTTGGGGGTTAATCGGCGTGGGGATAAAACGACGCAATCCAGGTTTTTGTTTGAATGATGTCACAGTTCTCCTTATTTTTCTGTATTGATTTATTCTCCAATCACAACACCGGTAGGCAAAGTCACCGATGCGGCAATGGTTAGGTTTTCAGGGTTACCGATGAATCCTACAGGCACATCCACCTGAAGTGTACTTCCCGCGAGGATTTGACCGGTGAGCGCTTGCCCACCGCCAACTATGCGCCCGCGCTCATTTTTAAGCACCACAGTTACCAGAGTGCCGGAAAGGCTCGCATTGAGATTGTTGAGCACCGTAGTACGGACAATGGGAACCTCTTGCTCCTCCAGCAGCAGCGTGCTTTGGGTAATCGAGAGCGGGTTATAAGCTAAGGGGTACTCGCCAAATTCTCCCGGCACGATAATCAAATCTACTTTAGCTGCCTGAGCTGTGGTGGGCGGGTAGAGGATCCCCGGAGAGAAGTTGAGCGTTTCGCCTGGGAGCAGCATGGGAATAAAGCCGCGGGAAACAGCACACACACGGTCTTGCGCATCCGCGACGGTGATAATGTAATACGTGCCAGTAAGTACTTGATCGGTGATGTTCGTGAGAATAGCCCCACCGGCGACATGCCCTTGACCGGTGATAATGAAATCCCAATCTTGAACCTTGATGTTTTTCCACCAACTCCCGCTTTCCAAAGAAGCTGAGTAGGTGGAGATCCATGGGTAAATTTCCACGAGCACAGGCGCTTCGGAAACGGTTACGGGGATGCTCACACCGATGCGGTCTTTCTCTGGCACAAATTCAGTGAGGATGCTGCCACCGCCAACGATTTCACCTTTGGCGTTGTAACCAATCGCATTGACTTCCACTTCTGTGTAGGTTTGCTTATCCCGGTTTTGCAGCCAGCCGGTCATCACTGCGCCGTTCAGGTCCACAAAGAAAGCGGGGTTGATAACCTCGAAGGGTGACTGAAGTTTCAGGTCGTGGTCTTGCGTGCCAGCGCTAAAGCGTACCTCGACGGTTTCAGCTTGCACGCCAGCGATAAGCTGAAAACTACGCACTAAACCCATGGTTTGTTGCGGTATGAGGAAAGGGATCACGCCGGCTTCTTGGGCGATGCGGTTGCCGGTTGCATCTAACGCCAAAATTTCGTAGTTCACATCGCGCAAAAGGGCATCTGGGAGGATATTCTGGAACTTGATTGCAACCATGAGCTCGCGCTGCACCTGCAAGTGGGCTAACTCGGTTATCTGCACCGGGTTGGGCTCTGCCACGTTTACAGTCGGCGTAGGATTAATGGGCTGAGGAGAGGGCGTCCAGGTGGGTTCGCCAGGCAGGGGGGTATTGACTGCCGTCGGCTGGGGTAGGGTGGCTAATGCAGTTGGAAAGGTTGCCTCTGGGCTGCAGCCAGCCATGAGGAGGCTGAAAAGGAGAAAGATAAGCAACGAACTGTTGCGTTTAGGCATTCAGTACCTTCCAAAAAGACGTATAAAGCAGGCAGATTGGATGGGTGCTGATTTTAGGGGCGAATATGGTAAGCATAAGCAGGTAGATTATACCGTTTTTAGCGGGCAGGCTTATATAGCCTTAAAAACTCTACATAGGGCGGGTGGGACTTGAACCCACACGGTGTCTCCACCGACGGATTTTAAGTCCGTTGCGTCTGCCTATTCCGCCACCGCCCCGTGTGAAGTGCACTTATTTTACCATGATTGCAAGGTTTGCAACAAAATATTCCAGGTTGCAAGCGCTGCAGCTATAATTTTGTTATGCCGCTTAACCTGTTCACCTGGTTGCTTTCCCTCTTGCCTTTGCTGGTTGTGATGGTCTTGATGTTAGGCTTGAGGGCTAGCGGCAAACGCGCGAGCGCAGCCGGCTGGGTTACCGCTGTATTGGTGAGTTTGTTAGCCTTTGGTGCCACATGGAAAGTATTAGCCTACGCCCAGGTAAAGGCGCTCTGGATGAGCTTGGATGTGCTTTATATCGTCTGGGGAGCTTTGCTGCTGTATAACTTAGTGCACGAGGCTGGCGCCATCCAGGCAATTAGTGCTTGGCTGCCCAGCGTTTCTGGAGATAAGGCTGTTCAGGTATTGTTGGTTTCCTGGCTGATGGTTTCTTTTTTACAAGGAATGGGTGGATTTGGCGTGCCTATGGCGGTATGTGCACCGATTTTGGTCGGAATGGGCTATTCCCCCGTCCTTGCCGTGGTAATGACCGCCATCGGGCATGCTTGGGCAGTTAATTTTGGCTCGATGGCGACAGCTTTTCAGGCGCTGATGGCAGTTACTGGGCTCTCAGGGGCAGTTTTGGCACCGAAAGCGGCTATATTGTTAGGCTTGGCGATCTTACCCTCCGGGATGATTGTAGCGGTGCTTGGCAGCGGGTGGAAAGGCTTGAGGCACACTTTTCCTTTGCTATGCTTGGTGAGTCTGGTGATGGGTGCGGTGCAATACTTCTTAGCTGTAAATGGCTTATGGAACTTGGCTGCAACCACTGCCTCGCTGGCGGGCTTGTTGGTAATGTTGCTTCTTTTACGCATTCCGCACTTTCGCCAAGCACCCGCGGCTTCTGCCCAAAGCGCATCCAACGCTGACTTGCTGGTGTTGGTCTCCCCCTACCTTATCTTGATGCTGGTTGGATTTGCTGTGGTGCTCATCCCGTCGTTGAATGCGTTCCTGAGCCGCACAGCTTTCAGCCTAACCCTGCCAGAGCTTTCCACAAGGTTGGGCTGGGTGACAGCAGCTGAGCAGACGCGCCCGCTGCATCCTTTCTCACATCCAGGCAGCATTTTGCTCTTTACGGTGCTTGTTTCTTGGCTGATTTATACGCGGAAAGGCTATATTTCTGAAGGCGCTGGGCAGCGGATTGCGCGCAATGTGGTGAAGAGCGCGGGGGATGCCAGCTTAGGGGTGATTGCCATGGTTGGCGTGGCGGCAGTGATGACCACCAGCGGGATGACCAATTTACTTGCGCGTGGGCTAAGCCAAAGCATCAGCAAAACGCTTTACCCTGCTATGGCGCCGTTTATCGGCGTGTTGGGGGCTTTTTTGACTGGCTCGAACAATAATTCCAATGTGCTTTTTGGCGTGTTGCAAATGGAAACCGCACGTTTGATGGGCTTGAATGTGCCCCTCATTTTGGCAGCCCAAACCGCTGGCGGGTCGCTGGGGAGTGTTATGTCTCCAGCGAAAGTAATCGTCGGCTGCAGCACGGTAGGCTTAAGCCAAAAAGAAGGCTTGGTCATGCGCCGCTTGGTGCTTTTGGACCTGATCCCGGTGGTGATTGTGGCGGCTGCTGCGCTCATTTGGTCCTTGCTCAGTGGGGCTGGCGGATGAAACTGAAGCAAAACCACCTTCCAGCACTCTCCTTGCGGGCCAGCTTGCTCTTGTTCGTTTTAGAGCTAAGCCTGCCCTTCTGGCTATATGCGGCATTAAATTCTGAAAAACTAATTTTAGCTAAGCTGCTTTTTGGTTTGATCGCTGCTGGTATGCTGGCGATAATAATCCTGCCAGAAAAACCGAAGCGTTGATTGTTTTTTGTTCTGGTTGAAGTTATCGAATTAGCAATTTTGCAGTAAACTCATGCAGAGGTGTTACCGATGATAAAGCGCAAACGCAACCTACAAAGTTTATTTAAACGCATCCCAATAGCTGCGATTGGACCGGTGCCCTCAGTGCACATTTCAGGCATTAGCATTGACTCGCGCAAGGTGCAGCACGGGATGTTGTTTGCGGCGCTCAAAGGGGAAAACGCTGATGGTTTCGACTATATCCCGCAAGCACTGGCAGCTGGGGCTGTTGCTGTGATGAGCGACCGGCCAACCCCCGAGGATTTGCCCGTGCCTTATGTGCAAGTGGAAGGTGATATGCACTGCGCGGTAGCTTACCTTGCTGCGGCGCTGCATGATTTCCCCGCGCGAAAGCTGCGCATGATTGGCGTGACCGGTACGGACGGCAAGACCACCACCACCGCCATGATCTATCACATTATGCGCAGTGCTGGCATTCAAGCGGGGATGATCTCGACCGTGAGCGCCTGCATTGGCGAAGAAGTGCTGGATACGGGCTTTCATGTCACTACGCCTGAAGCCCCAGATATTCAAAACTACCTCGACCAAATGGTGCAAGCCGGCTTGACCCATTGCGTTTTGGAAACAACTTCCCATGGTTTAGCGCAAGGGCGCGTGATTGCTTGCGATTTTGATGTGGCGGTGGTTACGAACGTTACCCATGAACATCTGGATTTCCATGGCTCCTACGAAAATTACCTTGCTACTAAAGGGAAGCTTTTTGAGAGCTTAGCGCAAACCCCGCGAAAGTCCATCGGGAACCTGCGCTTGGCGGTGCTCAACAAGGACGACCGCTCTTATGGTTACCTCAAACGCATTTCGCCAGCCAAGCAGGTCAGCTACAGCATGCTTAATGAGGCCGACTTGTGGGCTGACGCAATCGATAACCAGCCGAATGAATTGGCTTTTACTTGCCACTTCGGCGCGGAGCAGAGTGTACGCGTGCGCACCCCTATGGTGGGCATCTATAATGTATCGAATAGCTTAGCCGCGCTGGGGGTGTGCGTGGTTGGCTTGGGCATTCCTATGGAGACCGCGGTGGCTGCATTGGCTGATCTACCCGGTGTTCCTGGGCGCATGGAAAAAATTGACCTTGGGCAGGATTTTTTGGCGATTGTCGATTTTGCGCATACCCCCAATGGCTTGGCACAAGCGCTGGAAACAGCACGCGGCTTGAGCCATGGAAGGGTCATTGCCGTTTTTGGCTCGGCTGGGCTGCGGGACCGCGAGAAACGCCGCCTTATGCCGCAGGTTGCCTTGCAGCAAGCAGATCTTACCATTTTGACTGCCGAAGACCCACGCACTGAAGCACTGGAAGATATCCTGGCGGAGATGGCAGAAGCTGCCCGTCAGGCGGGTGGTGTAGAGGGGCAGACCTTTTGGCGCGTCCCCGACCGCGGGGCAGCAATCCGCAAGGCTGTGCAGATGGCGCAACCAGGGGATTTAGTCATTGTCTGCGGGAAGGGCCATGAGCAGTCGATGTGCTTTGGCAAGACTGAAATTGCATGGGATGACCGGCAGGCACTACGCGCGGCTTTGGCTGAGCGGATGGGCAAGGACAGCCCAGCGATGCCTTGGCTGCCGACTTGTTTAGATTGATCTTGTATTAAGAGAACTTATTGTTTTTTCTTGCGCCTTTGCTGGTTACGGCGGAAGTTTTCACCGAGCAGACCGCCGTTATAGCCGCCCATCACGCTCATCAAGCCCACCAAAACAGCGAGCAGGATAGAACTATTCCACACCCGCACGAGCGCGAGCACTAGCGCCCCTAAGCTGCCGTAAAGACCGTAAGTGAGTCCGCGGCCATCTTTGGCTAAGAAGCTGATCAAGAAGGCGATCAACAGAGATCCCATAAACATCCCCAACATGAGGGTCGTATCCACGCCAGTGACTGCTTCGCCATAGTTGAGCAGGAGCCAATCGACGAAGCTGAAGAACGCCAAGGCGAAGGCTAAGTTGGCAATGATAGTCATTAGGAGGTAAACAACCTTCGTACCGCGGATATCAAAGGGCGAAATTCGGTTTTGTTGCATGCATACCTCAAGCTAAAACAAAGTCAGTAAGTGGGACTGAGCTTCGAATGCACGTATTATACTTATTTTCAGGTAATTTGCTGTTTATTGAAAGAATAATTTTTTGCTGCAATCTATCGCTTTCATAGTGATTCAGCTTTTGCTTGCGAAATTTGAAGTTCTGATATAATAAGGGCTAATGACTAGTCCGTTGTGCGGTATTTTATGCTGTGCAGCAGGAGACTTGCAAAAATAAATCTAGGAGCAGATGTCATGGCATTAAAACAAGCTGAAAAAACAGAAATTATCAATAAATATGCCCGCCAGCCAGGCGATACGGGTTCGCCAGAAGTGCAGATTGCCCTGCTGACGGCACGGATTAACCAACTGACGGAGCACCTCCGTGCCAACAAGCACGATGAGAGTTCCCGCCGCGGCTTGCTCAAGCTCGTCGGTCAACGCCGACGGCTGTTAGCTTATTTACGCCAAAAAGATTACGATCGATTCCTTGCGATTACTGAATCCCTCAATATCCGTAAGCGATAAATCGAAATTTCGGAATGTGTAATCAAACCGCATCAGGTAGCGCGCAGGCAGTACAGGCGGCTTGCGCTCCTACCTTTTTGCGGATATTATGATTAAAAAATATTAAAATTTTGCAGCCAGTCGGGTATTGAAAGGCGGTGGTCAGGCGTTGACCGCTGGCTTTCAGTCCCTGAACTGGCGCAACCAGATGAAAGGACAAAATGAAACCTGAAGCAAAATATTTTACAACCCATCTAGGCGATAAGGAGGTCACCTTTGAGACTGGGCGGCTTGCCCGCCAAGCCGGCGGTGCGCTGACTTTACGCCAAGGCGACTCGGTTATCTTTGCTGCTGCCACTATGGGCGCAGTTCGCGAAGGTACTGACTTTTTCCCGCTGTCGGTCGAATACGAAGAGCGCATGTACGCTGGCGGGAAGATCCCTGGCTCGTTCTTCCGCCGAGAAGGCAGACCTAGCACGGAAGCCACACTTGTGGCTCGGCTCGCTGACCGACCGCTGAGACCACTCTTCCCAGAAGGAATGCGCAATGAAGTGCAGGTGGTCTTAATGTCGCTCTCTGCGGACTCTACCAATCCACTGGATATTCTGGCAATCAATGCAGCTTCAGCCGCATTGATGATTTCCGATATTCCCTTTGGCGGACCCGTCGGAGCGGTGCGCATTGGCTATATTAATGATCATTTGGTGGTCAACCCTACCTTACCGGAGATAGAGGTATCAAAGCTCGACTTGCGCGTGGCAGGCACTAAAGAAGCAATTTTGATGGTCGAATGCGGTGCCAACGAGGTTAGTGAAAACCTCATTGTGGAAGCGTTGGAACTGGCGCATCGTGAAATCCAACCCATCATTGCTCTGCAAGAACAGATGCAACGAGAAGTGGGCAAGCCTAAGCAAGCCGTAGAGATAAAAGTTCTCGATTCAGCTTTAATCTTGCAGGCACGGGATAGCATTCGTGACCGCCTGGTCGCAATCTTGGACCAGCCCTACAGTAAGGAAAATATGTATGGCGGTATCGATACGCTGAAAGAAACTTACCTAGAAGAAGTCGCCGCATCAACAGAATTGACTGATGAGCAAAAACTGGACTATGGCAAAGCGTTTGATGAAGCAGAACGCCTAATCGTACGCGACCGTATTCTCAACGAAGGCAAGCGCCCAGACAACCGCACCTTTGATGAGATTCGCGAGATTTCTTGCGAGGTGAACATCAGTCCGCGTGCGCATGGCTCTGGCTTGTTTACACGCGGGGAAACGCAGGTGCTTACATTGGCAACTTTAGGCACGCCTAAAGAAGCCCAAGAGTTAGACAATCTGATCGAGACCGAAGCCAAACGTTACATTCACCACTATAACTTCCCACCTTATTGCACGGGGGAGGTTGGGCGCCTTGGAAGGCAATCCCGCCGCGAAATTGGTCATGGCGCGCTGGCTGAGCGGGCGCTCGTACCTGTGCTGCCAGATGAAAAGGTCTTCCCTTACACGATGCGCTTAGTCTCTGAGGTGCTTTCTTCGAATGGCTCTTCTTCGATGGCATCGGTGTGCGGTTCTACATTAGCATTGATGGACACGGGTGTACCGATTAGCGCGCCAGTTTCAGGCATCGCGATGGGCTTGATCAAGGAAGGTGATCGTTATATTATTCTCACCGATATTTTAGGCGCAGAAGATCACTTAGGCGATATGGATTTTAAAGTCGCTGGTACCCGCAATGGCATTACAGCTTTACAGATGGATATTAAGATCAGCGGGATTACACCCGCAATTATGGCAGAAGCATTAGAGCGTGCTAAAACAGCACGGCTAGCAATTTTGGACATCATGCTGCAGACCATTGCTGAACCTAACCCCACGCTCAAGCCGCATGCCCCACGCATTGAAACAGTTATGATCCCAGTGGAAAAAATCGGAGCAATTATCGGCCCAGGCGGGAAAAACATCCGCAGCTTGCAAGATGAGACCAACACCCGAATCGATATCGATGAGGATGGAACGGTCTACATTTCCTCAATCGATGGGGTCGGCTTTGATGAAGCCAAAGACCGCATCTTGGGAATGATTGAAGTGCCCGAGATTGGCCATATTTACACAGGCAAATGTGTGCGTGTGACTGATTTTGGCGCCTTTATCGAGATCTTACCCGGCGTAGACGGCATGGTGCATATTTCCCAACTAGCAAGCAGCCGTGTGAATAAAGTTGAAGACGTGGTCAAAGTAGGCGATGAATTGACCGTGATGGTTACCGACATCAGCCCGGACGGTAAAGTGCGCCTTTCAAGGGTCGCTTTGTTAGAGGGTTGGACGCCGGAAGAAGCCCGTGAACACGATAACCCCAATCGTAAGAAGAGCAGCAGCGGTGGGTCTAGCCATGGTGGCAGTCGCGGGGGCGGGAGGAGCAGCAGCCACGGTGATCAACGCGAGCGCCGCTAAGAGGTTTACTTGAGATACAAAAAACCCAGCCGATTTAGGCTGGGTTTTTTGTGATTTAAATCATCTTGTAGCGTTCTAAGGCAGTGTACAAGATCATGTTGACCAATTCGGTATGGTTGATGCCGGCTGCAGCGGCTTCGATGACTAAGTCAGAAATGCCCGGAGCAAGCCCAGGCAGAGGGTTGATTTCGAGGATATAAGGTTTGAGGTTATCGTTGATATCTAAGCGGAAATCGACGCGCGCCACATCTAATGCACCTGTGACGCGGAAAACTGCCGCGGCTAACCAATTGAGCTCATCCACAATATCTTCTGGGATAGGAGCAGGGCAAAGGTAATCTAACTGGTCAGCTAAGGCGGTCTTCAGCCGGTTATCATACACGCCATCAGTGAGTAAATAAGGCTTCAGGTCCACTTCCATCGGGGGCATGAAGTGCAAACCGGCTTGAATGCGGGGGGCATTTTCATTGGCGGGGATACGGTGAGCCACTGGACCCACCAAGTTGCCAACCAAACCAACGGTCACCTCTCGCCCTTCGATAAATTTTTCGACCAGAGCGGATTGATGATAAGTGCGTAAGATGAATTCTAATTGCCGGCGCAATTCACTTTCATCATGCACAATCGAATCATAACTGATGCCCATGCCAGTGCCTTCGCGGCTGGGTTTGACAAATAGCGGAAAAGTCATGCTCTCATCGAGGGGCTCATCCACACGTTCAAAGGATTGAAAGTCTGGGGTGGGCAGCCCATGCCAAGCGAGGATGCGTTTGGTCATGGGTTTATCCAAAGTGAGTGCCAAGCAAAGT
>Ga0255347_1006385_pt1 | contig 12841 bp, 11 predicted proteins | sample wastewater_treat_2_FD_192479 | JGI IMG/M metagenome (GOLD analysis project Ga0255347, IMG submission 192479) | Wastewater microbial communities from Lulu Island WWTP, Vancouver, Canada - plant24 | ecosystem: Engineered > WWTP > Wastewater > Unclassified | place: Canada: Vancouver, British...
GCGGGCAAAGGCTAAGTTATGCAGGAATGATTAATACGGTACCAAGTAAATAATGACCATTGCGAGCATCCCCTCATACCCGGTGGGCGAATGGATGAATTGTTCTCATGCGAAGAGTCCAAAAAAAGGATGTTTAACAATCCCCTTTCGGGAGCAAATTCCACCAGACATTATCGTTCGCCTGGGTTCATGCACTGTTCTTGGTCTTCTGCTTTTTGGGAGCGCTGCGATAGCGGACAACAAGGTATCAATCAGCGGATTCATCCCTGGACGTGCCTGGAACCCCGATAAAATAGGGGCATTCATGAACGGCCAGTGGTACATGGACTGTAATGGCAACGGGACCTGGGAAGGCCAGCCCCCCGACCGGACCACGAGTTTTGGCATCGCAGGCGATATCCCTGTTGTTGGCGACTGGGACCGGGATACCGCGTCCGAGATGGGAGTGTTCCGGGGCGGCCAGTGGTATGTGGATTATGGCGGGCGCCCCGACCTCTGGGACGGGACCACGATCGACCGGCTCTACAATTTCGGCTTCACCAGCGCTATCCCGGTTATTGGTGACTGGAACGGTGATACCGAACCGGAAATCGGGGTGTATAATGCCGGAACATGGTACCTGGATACGAATTCGAATAATACCTGGGACGGGACCGGAACGGGGAAAGATGCCCAGCACTCCTTTGGCGCTGCCGGGTGGACCCCGGTCGTGGGAGACTGGAACCGCGACGGCCAGGTGGAGATAGGTGCGTATACCGGTGCCGGCACCTGGTACGTGGATGCCAACCGGAACTACCTCTGGGACGGGACCGGTTCCGGGAAAGACACTATCCTCAATTTCGGGTTTGCAGGGGCTATCCCGGTGACCGGTGACTGGAACCAGGACGGTGTATTCGAGATCGGGGTCTTGAATGCCGGGACGTGGTACCTCGATGCGAATGGAGACAATGCATGGGACGGTACCGGTCCCGGGAAGGATGTGGTATACGCGTTTGGTGCTTCTGGATTTACCCCGGTTGTTGGGGACTGGACGTGAAAAGGCCTATTTCTTTCAATTTGAATATTGGTGTTTCCGGCAGGATCGTGACAGTATACCGGCGAAGCTGAGAATGCAGAAAACCATAAGGGAATCTTTATCCAAGGATGATTAAATAGAAACCTTTTAATATTTGATATCATGAGCATTAAACACTACTGGAGGTAACCAATATAGACAGTTCCTGTCCCCTATTAGAGCGCATCGATGGAGTTCTGCAGTATTTGGCCGTTTGGGTGTTTATAATGAGAAAATTACTCTTCATCGTAATAACCGTGGCACTGATGTGCGTTCCGGTAGGTTTTGGGATGGCAGGGTCGCTGGTGGATCAAAATATTCAAAACAACCAGGGAATATTAAACCGTGTCAGCACCGATCTACCCGATAAATCTTCAGATCCCGCTATAACTGATATAAATACCACAGAATTATCGCAATCACATTTCTTGAATACTGTGCATGAGCCGAATGAAACCCATCTCCAAGGAGCACAGAATGTTATATATTTGCGGAATATACGCGTTGCTTGCATTGGTGGAACACATAATGAATCAGGTTATTCTGTCCAGCAGACAAGCGATTGGGGTTATATTCTCGCAGGGACTACCGATTCCTCCGATGGGGATATGTCAAGTCCTTCCGGATATCATGGTCTGGAAGATGCGTTCGTGGCCAAACTCGATGCTTCATTCTCGATACAATGGGTACGGTGCGTAGGCGGGACGAGCGATGAAGAATGCTATTCTGTCCAGCAAACAAGTGATGGTGGCTATATCCTCGCAGGGACCACCAAATCCTCCAATGGGGACATGGCCAGTCCTTCGGGATATCACGGACTGGAAGATGCGTTCGTGGCAAAACTGAATTCCGTCGGGACGGTGCAGTGGGTGAGGTGCGTTGGCGGGACAAATGCTGATACATGCAAGGCTGTCCAGCAGACCACGGATGGGGGGTATGTCCTGGGAGGATATACGTTCTCTTCAGATGGGGACATGGCCAGTCCTTCGGGATATCACGGACTGGGAGATGCGTTCGTGGCAAAACTGAATTCCGTCGGGACGGTGCAGTGGGTGAGGTGCGTTGGCGGGACAAATCCTGATATATGCAGGGCTGTCCAGCAGACCACGGATGGGGGGTATATCCTGGGCGGATACACCTACTCATCTAATGGTGACATGATAGGTGCCGGGTACCATGGAATGGAAGATGCCTTCGTGGCAAAACTGAATTCCGTCGGGACGGTGCAGTGGGTGAGATGCGTAGGCGGGATGAGTGATGAAGAGTGCTATTCTGTCCAGCAGGACACGGATGGGGGGTATGTCCTGGCAGGGTACACGTATTCATCAGATGGCGACATGTATTATGCTGTACACTACGAATATGACGATGCCTTCATGGCAAAACTGAATTCCGTCGGAATGGTGCAGGGGGTGAGATGCATTGGCGGAACGCTTTATGATAGGGGTTATTCCATCCAAATTACCTTGGATGGCGGTTACGTGCTTACAGGATATACATCCTCTTCAGATGGGTATTTTGCGACCCCTATTGGGACCCATGGAGGAACTGATGCCTTCGTGATAAAACTGGGTTCCGATTTTTTTGCTCCCAATTATAAAGCTCAATGGAGCCTGCTTATTGGTGGGGATGATTCTGATGATGGCTATTCCGTCCAGCAGATGGTGGGTGGCGATTACGTCCTGGCAGGACGTACATCATCCTGGAGAGGGGACATGAATAATTCCGGTTATCATGGAGGAAAAGATTCCTTCGTGGCGAAGTTACCCATACCCCATGAAAAACTCGGAGTATTTATGAATGGGCAGTGGTTCATGGACAGCAGCGACAATTGCATCTGGGATGGGCAGCCGCCTGACCTGGCCGCGAATTTTGGCTTTTCGGGTAGTACGCCTGTGGTTAATGACTGGGACTCGGATGGCGAACCCGAGATATGTGTATTCAAGGACGGTGAGTGGTACGTAGATTATGGTGGCATAAACTATCACTGGGACGGGATCACGACCGATCGGCTCTATCATTTCGGCTTCCCTGGGGCTATACCGGTTATCGGGGATTGGAACGGTGATACGGAACCGGAAATCGGGGTGTATAATGCCGGAACATGGTACCTGGATACGAATTCGAACAATACCTGGGACGGGACTGGAACGGGGAAAGATGCCTGTTATACCTTCGGTTTCCCGGGAGCGAGTCCAATTGTCTTACGGGATTCCACAATTGGTGTCTACGCTAACGGGATCTGGTACATAGACTTCAATGGAAATAGGAAATGGGATGGAACACATGACGAGTATTGTGGAATCGGTTGTTGGAGGTACGCAGATCGTGCATGGGCATTCGGCTTTGCAGGAGCGAGTCCGGTAATCCGTGAGTGGAACCAGGATATCGAAATCGGGGTCTATAACGCCGGGACGTGGTACCTCGATACTGATAATACGAAAACATGGAATGCGAATGATAGGATTTGTACCTTTGGCGGTGCCGGTTTTGTCCCGGTTTTCGCAAAGTGGACGTGAGATATTCCTGTCTTTTTTCTTTACGTGAAAGGACATCCTGGCACCAGGAACGGCACAATGAGTCATAAGACAAGGATAACGTGCACCAACCCACGCTCACCGGGGTTTGTTTTTTTTCCAAGAGATCCCCCAGAAACCTTCCCTACTCGTATGGCGCGAAATTGAGCCACGATCCGGTCAGCTTAGGGTGAGATAATATGAAGGAGTCTCGGGGTGAAACTTGAAAATCGGCATCGCGGGTGATATCCCGGTCGTGGGCGACTGGGACCGGGACAACGCGTCCGAAATAGGGGTGTTCCGGGGCGGCCAGTGGTACGTGGATTGTGGAGGGCGCCCGTATCTCTGGGACGGGACGACGACTGACCGGCTCCTCAATTTCGGTTTCTCAGGGGCTATACCGGTTATCGGAGATTGGAACGGTGATACCGAGCCGGAGATCGGGGTATACACTGCCGGAACATGGTACCTGGATATGAATTCGAACAATGCATGGGACGGGACCGGTACGGGAAAAGATGCCATGTACTCCTTTGGCGCTACCGGGTGGACCCCGGTCGTTGGTGACTGGAAACGTGACGGCCAGGTGAAAATCGGTGCCTTTGCCGGCGATGGAACCTGGTACGTGGATCGCAATGGTAACTATCAGTGGGACGGGACCGGCCCGGGACAGGATGTAATGTACACGTTCGGTTTTCCAGGGGCTGTGCCGGTGACCGAGGACTGGAACCAGGACGGCATAGTAGAGATCGGGGTCAATAATGCCGGGACGTGGTACCTCGATGCAAATGGCAACAACAAGTGGGACGGGACTGGTACGGGTAAAGATGCGGTATGCACGTTTGGTCCTGCCGGGTTTGTCCCGGTAGCCGGGGATTGGGGTTGAATAATAATGGTTTTTTGTTTTCAGGCAGTAACACGAACGCGAGACCCGGAGTTTTTCCTCATGATCATGGAATGAACATGTCCTGAAAAATCGTCTCCAGGTACATATACCAGAGCGCCTTCAGGCCGGACCCAGGTTGTGACACGTCCGCCATGGACAGTTTTTTCATCTTTCTCCAGGATGGATAAGTGTCAGGAGGAAAGATGAATGGATATCCGGGGGTGCATCCAGGGTGCCAATGAGGAATCCATGGATGCAGATGTTTCTGGCAACCGGCTCTTGGGCGGTCCTTTGCACGATGGCTGGTCACGATCCGGTGCGATGGTTCAAGCGGCAAGCCCCTTACAGGGAAGGAGTGGACCATGAGGTGGCGCGAAGGGAGAAGGAGCGGCAACATCGAGGACCGGAGATCCCCCGGGATCCCCGGCGGTGCTGTGGGCGGTATCGGCGGGCTGGGGCTTGTCGTCGTCCTCATCCTCGCGGTAGTCCTGGGGGTCGACCCGGGGCAGTTCCTGCAGGGCACCGACATATCTGTCGGATCGACGCAGCAGTCCCAGTTAACAGCAGAGCAGCAGGACCAGCTTGCTGACCAGGTCTCCCTGGTGCTTGGCGACACGGAGACGACCTGGAGCGAGATCTTCGAGGACGAACTGGGGAGGACTTACACCGATCCCAGGCTTGTATTATTTACCGGATATGTAGATTCGGCGTGCGGAGGGGCCAGCACCGCTGTCGGGCCATTCTACTGCCCTGCCGACGAGAAGGTATACATCGACCTCGACTTCTTCAACGAACTCCAGGAGCGCTTCGGGGCCCCCGGTGACTTTGCCCAGGCGTACGTTATCGCCCATGAAGTGGGTCACCACGTCCAGAACCAGGTCGGGACCCTGCCATACGTGAATGAGCAGATGCAGCGGGTCAGCGAGGCGGGGGCGAACCAGCTCTCGGTGGACCTCGAGCTGCAGGCCGACTGCTATGCGGGCGTATGGGCAAAACGCGCCAGTTACGATAACCTCATCCTGGAACCCGGTGACCTGGAGGAGGCGCTGAACGCTGCCAGCGCCGTCGGGGACGACCGCATCCAGATGGAGTCGCAGGGGTATGTTGTGCCCGAATCCTTTACGCACGGCACGTCAGCCCAGCGCGTCGCATGGTTCCGCAAGGGTATGGACTCCGGGACGATGGCGGCCTGCGGGTGCGCCGATCTTCCCGCTGCCGCGTGAAATGCCTGGCGATGGGATCCGGGGGTCCTTGCCGCCCTGCGCCCCCCATGTACCCCTCATTTTCCGGGCAGTGTCCCCGCGATACGCTACAATTCAGGGACCGGGGTTGTGAAGCAGTGATAATACTATTTCGGCCACCGCTTCAGAAGCCAGCCGGATCAACGGCGTCCCACCGGGCCATTGCACGTTTCACGAAAATCCATCCCGGGAGCACCAGCACGACAGATGCGAACGCGTAGAACGGGTTGGCAAATGAAATAGTTGCGAAGATCGCGAGGGCGATCCCATCCAGGACCAGGTAGGTGGCGAGCACCTTCACATTATAGACGAGCACGCTGGGGGAAAGTCCGCAGAGCCAGGCCATCACGCCGGCCGCGTAGAACGAGACCGAGAGGCAGAGCACGACGGCCGGCAAAATATACAGCGATTCTCCGGCAAGGGCTGCGACAGCGGCGATGAATACCGCCGGCGCCGCCTGCAGGAGCAGAAACGTGCTCATCTTGCTCCTGATGAGGGTGCTGACCGCGACCGGGAGGCAGGCATACGGCCCGAAGGGGTCAAACTCGGTCACCCAGGTGTACATGGTTGAAGCGATTATGCCCGTGACGAGGGCGAACATGAACAGCAGGCCGTGGGCAGGGAGGTAGGACCCGGCCAGGGAGAGGAAGAACCAGATCACCACGAGCGGGATGAGAAACGAGAAGAGGGCCTGGCCAACGCCAATCCCGCTCCGGTACAGGTCGACCAGGTCCTTTGCTGCGAGTGGTGGATAGGGAAGGAAGGAGAGCCTCCGTATCAGGGGCCCGAGTGCCCGGGAGTATGTCCTGGTCGATCCTGCCTGCTCCGGGGAAAAGAGCACGATAGAGAGCGCGAACAGGACCACGAGAAGGGAGCAGGTCCAAAGGAGCATGCTCCAGGAAAAGGTTTCGTAGATGAGGAACGGGGGAAAGTAAGCCGCCGGGTTCCTGCCGGTTGCGAACGCAAAGCCGACGCACGCTGCAGCCAGGGCGAGGACGGTCAGCAAGCAGGCCCGCTTCGACCGGACGTAGAGGGCAGAGAGCAGGAAGACCACGCAGAGCCCGGACATGAAGGAGAGCGCAAGGGTGAGCAGGAGCAGGAAGGCCCTGTCCAGGGGTGTCCCGGTAAACGGCGAAGCCGCGATATATCCTCCTCCGAACGGCAGGACCCAGAGGAAAAAGTAATAGACCGTATCCTTGACCACGAAGTTGAAGAATATCGTTTTTTCGGAGAGCGGCAGGCTTCGTGCCGAGTAGGAAAGGAGGCTCGCCTGGCCGAACCGCCGGTTCATCATCTCGCTGCCCATGAGCCCGAATGCCCCGACCATGAACCCAAGCATAAGGAACATGGCATGGGCCAGGAGGGCAAGGTTGCCGGAGAACATGGCTGATGAAAGCAGGGGGAGGAGGAACGATCCCATGAACGAGATCCCGAAGATCATCACCGGGAAGAGGGCGAACGACACTCCTCCAAACATGGTGGAATGCACCCTCCATTCCTCTTTCATCATGTTCACGAAGAGTTCAGGCATGGCGCTCCTTCCGCATGAGCGAGAGGAAGAACTCTCCGAGGTGTTCCCCCCTCCCGGCCAGGTCTGCAACAGGGCCAGTATGCAGGAGCCTTCCCCGGTGGAGGATCGCAAACGTCGAGCAGATTTCCTCGGCGACCTCGAGGATATGGGTGGAGAGAAAGATTGTCCTTCCTCTCCTGACATACTGCACCAGGAACTCTTTCACCACGTCCTGCATGATGGGGTCGAAATTAATGAGGGGCTCGTCGATGAGGGCAAAGACCGGTTCGTGGATGAAGGCCTGGGCAAACATCAGTTTCTGCCGGGTGCCCCGGGACAGGTCCTTGCAGAGGACGTCTTTCTTGTCCCCGAATTCCAGGAAGTCAAACCACCATTCGGCTTTTGCTGCAAGGTCCGGGATCCTCCGGACAGCCCCGACGAATTCCAGGTATTCCACCGCGGTGAGAAAGCTTGGCGGGGACTCCTGCTCGGGGATAATCCCAACACGCTCCCGCACCCTGATCCCTTCTTTTTCCACGTCGAGCCCGAGCACGGTTGCCGACCCCCCGGTTGGCCGGACCTGCCCGGTCAGCACCTTGATCATGGTCGTCTTTCCCGACCCGTTCGGGCCAAGGAGGCCGAAGAGCTCACCTGCATTCACGGTAAGGGAGACATGGTCGACGGCGCAGACATCGCCATACGCTTTTGAAAGGTCCCTGGTTTCCAGCACTGCTGCCATTTTGTATTCCGTCCCTGGTCCGGTCCAAAGCCTGATAACCAGTCATTGGGTTTCATCGGTAAAAGAAGAGATTGTGTCGAACCGGCCCCAGGATGCATACTTGCATGGCTCATTGATGCGCTCCAGTTCCATGGTATCGGCGGCATATTGATGATTTACGTCTTTTATGCATTCATCCGGAGCCCTGGCGGTCTTCTTGCTGTTCGTTTTTATGCGGTCGGGCTTATGGCGCTCAAATACTACTCCCTGTTGAAAGGGAAAATCATCGGAATTTTTTACCCAATTACCGGATTCCGGTGTCAATTGTGATATTGAAGGCCACAGTCTGTCCGGACATGACGGTAATGAAGGCCGGGACATCTGGACTCCTGTCGATACCGATATGATTGATTTCGACTATGTACGTATCCTCTTTCAATTCTGCCCGGTAATGTCCGTTTGCATCAATTGTGACCGTTTTAACAAGTGTCTTTCCATCATTCCTGAATATGAATATCTTCCGTGCCTCATATGCTCCAGGAGCAGGGGTGCAGGGCTGATCGATGCGTTCCACCGGGCATATCGGACCGATAGTGACTTTTCCTTCAAGAATGCCGGAGGGTGCTTCGTGCGCTGTAAGGCATCCGGTGGCAAAAATCACGATAAATACAAGGAGAATGGAGCCAGGAATGAAGGTTTTCATTATCTCTCCCGTTTTATCCCGTAATTTTTGGTCAAAGATGTTCAGAGTCTGGTAATCGATGAAAGCCACGCCTGGGAACCCTCCGGCCTTGTCCGGCTCTCGAAGACCGCGGCCCGGATCCAGTTGATCCTCCACCCGTCAGAAAAAGCATCCTGTATCTCCCTTTGCGTGACCCGGCGGGGGCCGTATCCCCCCGGCTCCCGTTCACTGAAGGCGAGCATGAAATAGGCACCTCCCGGTTTCAGGATCTCGTATAAAGTCCTGATGAAAACCGTGCGTTTCGTGTCGGAGAGGGTATGAAAAAAGCCGGAATCAATGACGGTATCAAAAGTCCTGCCGACATCGTGCAGATTGAGGGTGTCTTTTACGAGGAACGTTGCAGGAATGCCCCGTTCATCCGCCTTTCTGCGGGCGATCTCGATCGCAGCCGGCACCGCGTCCACCCCCCAGACATTGTGGCCGCAGCCCGCGAGGAAAAGGGCATTGTCCCCCTTCCCGCATCCAACGTCCAGCACGTCGCCATGGATTTCCCCGGACTCCTCGAGGCGCACGAACTCCCGCTGCGCTCTCCCGATATCCCACGGCGGCGTGCCGCGGTATGCCTGGTCGAAAAAATCCATATCGTACCGAAAATTACCTGCCCGGGAGAAGACGCTTTCGGTGCAGGAAGGACAGACAGCAGAAAATCCTGGTGAAATGGCAGGAATACATGAGACGGGGCCGGTCCTTGAAATCCTGGATGGAAGGAGCCCGTGCACGAATATCTTCAGGGGACTGTATAATTCCCGTAATCCAATGGTAAATCTGGCAATAATGAGGAGAACGTGTTGAATTAGAAATATGGCGTTGGGCAAAGGAGCTAAACGACGTAATTTTCGCCGGGAATGGCCTCCTGGATCGCACCGCCATGTATAAATCTGCCAGATTGTAAGAGATCCCGGTATTGGTACCATGATCCGGTATGGTGTGCAGGTATGACCGGTGATGAGGAAGGGCTCACCGAGGCCCGGGCGGCAGACCTCCTCGCGGCGACAGGTCCGAACGAGATATTCAAACCGGCCAGGGTGAGTTTTTTCAAAATTGCGCGCCATGAAATCACCGAACCGATGATCCTCCTCCTTCTCTTCATCGGCGTGGTCTATGCCATCCTCGGAAGGGAGATCTCAGATGCCATCACCATCTTTGTCATCATCGCTCTCCTGGTCTTTGTTGAAGTCTGGAACGAGTTCAGGGCCAAGAAAGCCATTGCATCCCTCGGGCAGATCGCCGCCCCGAAGGCCCGGGTGAAACGCGGGGGGGAACTGGCAGAGATCGATTCGCTCGCGGTCGTGCCAGGCGACCTCCTTATCCTTGCCCAGGGGACGAAGGTCGCGGCAGATGCGACGCTGGTGCGTGGCGTCGACCTCCAGGTCGACGAATCCGCATTGACGGGGGAGTCTTTCCCGGCCCGGAAGAAGGACGGCGACGGGATATACGCGGGGACGACCGTGGTGGCCGGGGAGGGGCTGGCCCGCGTTGCCCTGACGGGAAGGGAGACAAAAATAGGGGTGATCGCTGCCTCCGCCCGGGAGGTGCGCCCCCCGAAAACCCGGCTCCAGCTGGCCATGAAAGACCTTGCAGGAAAACTCCTGTACATCGCGGTCTTTCTCGTCGCCGCCATCACCGCCATCGGGATCGTCCGGGGCCAGGACCCCCGGACCATGTTCCTCACGGGGTTGTCGCTTGCCTTTGCAACCATCCCGGAAGAGCTCCCCATCATCATCACCATGGTCCTGGGGCTGGGGGCATACCGGCTCTCCCGTTCGAACTTCCTTGTCAAGAAGCTGAAAGCAGCCGAGACCCTCGGTGATACGACCGTCATCGTAACCGATAAAACAGGGACCATCACCGAAGGAAGGATGCTGGTCGCTGCCACGTATCCACCGGATGAGCGGGCCGTTATCAGCGAGGCGCTTTCTGCCATCCCGGAATACACGTCCAACCCGCTCGATACGGGAATACGTGATCACGCCCGGCAGATCGGGATTTCCCCGGACTCATCCCCAATCCTCCACAAGAGGGACTTCGGGAACGGGAGGCGGACGAGGGCCCTCGTTCGCCCTGCCGGCGGCAACGCAGCCCTGTTCCTGACCGGAGCCCCGGAAGAGGTCTTTTCTGCATGCACGGAGGTACCGGACGCGGTGAAGGCGCAGCTGGAGGCCGAAACCGGGAAGGGCCGGCGTGTGATAGCGGTTGCCTCCCGGCAGCTTGAATCAGGGGAGGAGTCAGTGTATGATCCCCGGGTAGAGCAGGGGCTCACGTTCCGCGGCCTCGTCTCGTTCGAGGACCCCCCGCGCCAGGGCGTGGCGGAAACGATTGCCCGGGCATCGTCGGCAGGGATACGGACGCTGATGGTGACGGGGGACCATCCTGCCACCGCGAAATACATCTCCGGCAAAGTAGGGATCGGGTCAGCCCCGGACCGTGTTGTCACAGGCGAAGAACTGGAACGCATCAGCGACGGGGAGCTTCAGTCCCTTGTCGGGTCGGCTTCGGTCTTTGCCCGTGCGGCGCCGGATCATAAATACCGGATTGTCCGCGCCCTCCAGGAGAATGGGGAGATCGTCGCGGTCACCGGGGATGGGATCAACGATGCGATTGCGTTGAAGGGGGCAGACATCGGGATTGCCATGGGCGTCCGGGGGACCGATGTCGCGCGGGACGCGGCAGAAGTTGTCCTCGCGGATGACAATTACATCACGATCATCCGGGGCATATTCGAGGGAAGGAAGTTCTTCCAGAACCTCCGGAAAGGGATCACGTACTACCTCTCCATCAAGGCAGCTCTCGTCCTCATATTCCTCCTCCCGGTCCTCGCCGGCCTGCCGCTCCCGTTCTCCCCCATCCAGATCATCCTCCTTGAGCTCTTCATGGACCTCGGGGCTTCGGCGGGTTTCGTTGCCGAGCCCGAAGAACCAGGGATTATCTCCCGGCGCCCCGGGAAGAGGTCTGAGAAGGTTATTGACCGTGCAACCGGCGCGAGCATCCTGGCAAAAGGCGTGCTCCTCTTTACCGCGGTGACCTCGGTCTACCTCGTTGCCCTCTATCATGGATATTCCCTGGCCCTCCTCCAGACAAGCGCCCTTTCGGCATGGTTCTTTGGCCACATATTCCTCGCGTATTTCACCCGTTCAGGGGAGCACCTCATCCCCGAGACCGGCATGTTCTCGAACCGCGTCATCAACCTCTGGGGGGCTGCCGCCATCGCCGTGCTCCTTGCAGGGATCTACCTGCCGGTCCTCCATGCCCCGCTGAACCTGGAGACCCTTGCACCATCGGTTCTGGTTTCTATTGCCCTGGGTGTGGGAGTGGTCGTGACCCTTGGCGAAATTGCGCGGCGAGCAATCCAGAAGCGGAAAAGAAACAAACCGTAGGGATTTGCCGTTTTGCAATGGCCTGATACATTCGACCCGTATCAACAAAGGTCCCGGATGGGGGCGTTCATCTATCCACGGAGGCGGGGGAGAGATGGCCTGGTCTATGCCAGGGACCTGCAAAAGCGGCAGTGTTTAATACTTTCCAGGGTCTGATTTGTTTTGAGTGAGCCCCGATGCCGGAAGATAAGGGGGGTCCCCCTCCGGGTGTTGCCGATGTATCGCTGAATTCAAAGGAATTTTACGCTTTACTCCTCTTTGTTGCGGTCGTGGGCGTGGCCGGCGCGCTGATCTTTATTGTTTTCTTCCTGGTGGAGGATGTTCTCACGGGTCTCCTGTGGGAAGGAATTTCAATGAATTCCCTCTCGCCGGTCTTCGATCTTCGGATACTGGTCATCTGCATCCTGGGGGGTCTTCTCGCCGGAGGTATCCGCTCCTGGCTCAAGGGGGACATCGCGATCATGGCCGAAGACCTCATCGAGTTTGAAAAGGAGGGGAAGTTTGGCTTAAAAAGGGGCCTTGAGCTCTTCCTGCGGGGGCTTGCCTCGCTCGTATGCGGGGCGCCGCTCGGCCCGGAGGCCCCGCTCACCGTCTCAACCGGTGCCGTGGGGGCCGTGATTGCCGAGAAAGCCCGGCTGCCCGGGCCCGTGGTCCCCCTCTCGTCCATTTCCGGCATCACCGGGTTCTTCGGCGCATTCCTTTCCTCGCCCTTTGCCGGGTCCCTCATCTTCATCGAGACGACGCTTGAAAAAGGCGTCATGAACTGGAAGGTGGTGCTCCCCACCATTGTCGCAGCAACT
>Ga0255347_1006387_pt1 | contig 12838 bp, 13 predicted proteins | sample wastewater_treat_2_FD_192479 | JGI IMG/M metagenome (GOLD analysis project Ga0255347, IMG submission 192479) | Wastewater microbial communities from Lulu Island WWTP, Vancouver, Canada - plant24 | ecosystem: Engineered > WWTP > Wastewater > Unclassified | place: Canada: Vancouver, British...
TATTAAAGGTGCCTTGGAAGCCGCTGCACAACGTGGCTTCCCTGAGTGGATTGAGATGGATGTTAAGGCGCTTAAAGGCACATTCAAATCCAAACCACAACGTGATGAGTTGCCGCCAACTATTAATGAATCATTGGTTGTTGAGTTGTACTCAAAATAATCAAGCAGATCAATATGTAAATTAAGTGGGTAGATAACTCACTAGAATCTATACGCTACTTGTCTAAGGCATGTAGCGTTTGTTTCTAATTATTATAAAGGTATAACTATGCAAAACAGTCCTACCGAATACTTGAAACCACGTGTAGTTGATGTTGAGGTTTTATCACCATTGCGTGCTAAAGTAACTTTAGAGCCGATGGAAAGAGGCTTTGGCTATACATTGGGTAATGCTTTGCGCAGAGTATTGTTGTCTTCTATTCCAGGTTTCGCTATTGTTGAAGTTAAAATTGATGGTGTTGTACATGAGTACTCAACAATCGATGGTGTTCAAGAAGATGTGGTTGATATTTTATTAAACCTTAAAGGTGTTGCTCTAAAGCTCAACACAAAATCTGAAGCAATACTTGTATTGAATAAAACTACAGAGGGTGTTGTTACTGCAGGTGACTTTGAATTAGGTCATGATGCGGAAATTGTTAATCCTGATCATGTAATTGCCCACCTTACAAAGGGTGGTAAGCTTAATCTAGAGGTAAAAGTTGCAATGGGTCGTGGTTATCAGCCAGTACCTGCGCGTCAAAAAGCTAATGATGAAGACCGTGTGCTTGGTTTTATTATGGTTGATGCATCTTTCAGTCCAATTAATAAAGTAAGCTATCAGGTGGAAAGCGCGCGTGTTGAACAGCGCACAGACCTTGATAAATTGATTATGGATGTTGAAACAAATGGTGTAATTGAGCCTGAACAAGCAATCCGCGATGCGGCGAGAATTTTGATGGGTCAGCTGTCTGTATTTGCAGATTTAGAGGGCGCTCCAAGTGAAGTTGAAGTTAAAGCTGCCCCACAGGTTGACCCGGTTCTATTACGACCAGTGGATGATTTGGAATTAACAGTTCGCTCAGCCAATTGTCTAAAAGCAGAAAATATTTTCTATATTGGCGATTTGATTCAACGTTCAGAAAACGAGCTGTTAAAAGCTCCAAATCTCGGTCGTAAGTCATTGAACGAAATTAAGGATGTGTTGGCTTCGCGTGGGCTGACATTAGGTATGAAGTTGGAAAACTGGCCGCCAGCAGGACTTGAGAAGGCTTAGTTTGCTATAAGGGTATATAGGTATACCCATTGATAATGAAATGTTAAGGACTTATTATGCGTCACGGTAATAGCAATCGTAAATTAAATCGTACAAGTAGCCATCGCGCTGCTATGTTCCGCAATATGACAGCATCTTTATTGCGTCATGAAGTTATTAGAACTACTTTGCCTAAGGCCAAGGAGTTACGTAAGTACGCGGAACCACTTATTACTTTGTCTAAGGTGTCGACTTTAGCTAATCGTAGATTGGCATTCAGCCGCTTGCGCGATGAGGATATTGTTGCTAAATTATTTACTGAATTAGGTCCTCGCTATTTATCTCGTAACGGTGGGTATTTACGTGTTCTTAAATGTGGTTTCAGAAACGGCGATAACGCACCTATGGCGTTAGTTGAGTTAGTTGATCGCCCTGACACAGCTACTGAAGTAGTTTCAGCGGAGTAATTTATTTTTGTAAGTTAAAAAGCCAGCTAAATGCTGGCTTTTTTCATTATTAATATCAGATAATAAGTTCTTGAATATCTTGAAGTGTGAATGGCCAGTTTAATTCGGCATTGTTATCTATGCGCAATAGCACTGGTATTTTGGTTTCATACTTAGCTATTAAGGAGTCGTCTTCACTAATATCAATTTGTTGCCAGTTGATTTGCTGTTTGCTGCTTGCCTGTAATAATAAGTCTTTTGCCTGATCGCATAGATGGCAGAACGTTGTGGAATATAATAAAAGTGCTAGATCTTTTTGTTTTTTCATATGGTAATTAATCAAACTATAAGTTACGTCTCTAATTATAAATGACTTGTCACTAGATTATTTATTGAGAAACTAGTCAGCAGCTTTGTAATTATATGTTCAAGTAAATAGGTTGATGCAAATGAATATCTGTGCATAATGGTAATGCGTGATAACTAATAGTGGTGAAATAATCTGACGTGAGTAATTCATTTATATATGTTGCTTATAAATCTATGCAAAAATGTTGCAACTCAATATATTTAAACGAATATTTAAGTGCTTTTATGCTTATAGATGGTTGCATTTAAATTGTAAATAAAATTCCATTCAAAACCTCAATGAACTCAACTGCAACTTTTTTAGAAGAAATATGGCTTGATAAATTTAGTGTTGCTGCACTTTGGCAGGTTGTTATCATCCTACTAGCTTGCTTATTAGCATGGGCGATTAATACTTCCATTCGACGAAATATTAAAAAAAGAGTACAAAATGTTGGCGCTTCTTATGTCACGGTAGAGCATGCTATAAATGCTTTTAATCGCATTTTGTTCCCACTTAGCGCAGTAAGTATCATCTGGCTTGCTAGGGTGCTAGCATCACGATTGCAGCATACAGGCTTATTATTGTTGGCGATTCACTTGTTACTTGCAATGGCGGCTATACGCCTTGTTGCTTATGTTTTGCGCTATATATTTTCACCGAGTGGTTGGGTGCGAAAAACTGAAAATATATTCGCAGGTACAATTTGGTTGATTTTAGCGCTACATTTAAGTGGTTTGCTGCCCGATTTATTTCAACTGCTAGATAGCATTAACTTTACTGTTGGCAAAAACAAAGTTACCTTGCTTTTGGTTATTCAAGCGCTATTAACAGTGATTGTTACAGTGGTTGTCGCCTTATGGTTTAGCCGTTTAGTCGAAACTCGCTTGATGCAGAACACACATCTTAATCCAAACATGCGTGTGGTGCTAGGTAAAGTGCTCAGAATTGTACTCACAGTACTAGCTGTATTGTTTGCTTTCTCTGCTATAGGCCTAGATATAACCTTGCTATCAGTCTTTGGTGGTGCGTTAGGTGTTGGTTTAGGTTTTGGCTTGCAAAAAATTGCTAGTAACTTTATAAGTGGTTTTATTTTGCTATTAGACGACTCAATGCATATGGGAGATGTAATTACAGTTGAGGGGCATTACGGTGTTGTCAGTGATTTGCGTGCTAGATATTTGGTTCTTAGGAAACTTGATGGCACTGAAGTGGTCATCCCAAATGAAACGCTTATCTCAAACCCAGTCATTAATCATTCTTTCACTGATCACAAGGCGAGAGTGCAGATGCCTATACAAGTTAGTTATACTAGCCCGCTGGAGCTTGCTATGAGCCTTGTTTCTGCATGTGCACAGAAACATGAGCGTGTGCTTAAAGATCCAGCTCCAGCGGTTTTATTAAAGGGTTTTGGAGATAATGGTATCGACCTAATGTTGTCTTTTTGGATTCCTGATCCTGAAGAGGGCTCATCAGGTTTGCAGTCAGAAATTTATTTGGATATTTGGCGTCAATTTAAAGCGAATAATATTGAAATTCCATATCAGCAGCGAGAAGTGAGGCTTTTGTCGTAAAGATGTGTGAAATTGTCATTATCAAACAAACTTTAAACACTTATAAAGTAGTGGTTAATGCTCAAGATGTCACGGAGCACATTGTTGTGTTGCAGCCGAGTTATCTGCAACAACTCACGAATGGCAAGGTGAGTGATGACATGTTGATTAAATATTCATTTGAATTTTTACTTACCAAAGAGTCGAATACTAGTATCTTGCATAGTTTTGACTTAAGTGTAATAGCGAATTACTTCCCAGATTACGAGCATGCAATTAAATTAATGTTGTAATTTGGTTTAACTCTCAAGAGATACATCATATAGTTAATAAAAAAGCCTGCATTAGCAGGCTTTTTTATTAACTAAAACATATTTATTTTAGTTTTGTTTCTTTGTAGATAACATGCTTACGAACAACTGGATCAAACTTTTTGATCTCCATTTTTCCTGGCATTGTACGTTTGTTTTTAGTGGTGGTGTAAAAGTGACCCGTACCAGCACTTGACTCTAATTTAATTTTTTCGCGCATGATTTTCTACCTTAAATTTTCTGGCCAGCTGCACGCATGTCAGCAAGAACGGCATCAATGCCATTTTTGTCAATTGTGCGTAGCGCGTTATTTGTAATGCGCATGCTAATCCAGCGGTTTTCGCTCTCAACCCAGAATTTACGGTTTTGTAAATTTGGTAAAAAACGACGTCTTGTTTTGTTTTGTGCGTGAGAAACATTGTTACCCACCATTGGCTTTTTGCCAGTTACTTGACATACACGTGCCATCATTATTCCTTAACGCTTAATTACTCAATGTGCCTAAAATAAAGCTTTATTGCCATGCTTTTTTAGAAAGACAGCGATTATAGTATAAAAGTTAATAGTAACTCAAGCTAAATATCCATTTAAACTCAGAATATTTTAATTTAATGTTTGCCTGTGCTGCCAAATCCGCTTTCACCACGCGTAGAGGTGTCAAAATCATCAACAACGTGAAATTCTGCTTGCATAACAGGCACAATGACTAGCTGCGCAATTCGTTCCATAGGGTTAATTTCAAATGTTGCGTTGCTGCGATTCCAACATGACACCATTAATTGGCCCTGATAGTCTGAATCAATCAAGCCAACCAAGTTGCCTAAAACAATACCATGTTTATGACCTAAGCCTGAGCGTGGCAAAATAAGTGCGGCATAGTAGGTGTTATCAATATGAATGGCTATGCCTGTAGGTATTAACTTAGTTTCACCAGCTTCTAACAAAATCGGCGAGTCTATACAAGCGCGCAAGTCAAGCCCAGCTGAGCCAGGTGTTGCGTATGCAGGAAACTGCTCACGTATACGGTCATCAAGAATTTTAAGGTCAATAAGAATGGACATAGCAGCGTCTAATTTCATCTAAATTATAAAATGATATTAGACACTAATTATTCAGTAAAATCACTATAGATCAGCGTGCATATTATCGGTATTATCCGCCCTATCAATAAGGGGAGTTTGTAATGAGTACAATAAATAAGATCAGCAAGGCAACTTTTAGCCTAGCTAAAATTAATCATCATCTAATGTTAGCTGGTTTACTGACTATTTCTATGGCTGTTGACGCTGAAGATACCACTGGAAAAAATCAAGAAAATGCAGTTCAAATGGCACCAGTTGTGGTTACTGGTACTCGTGTAGAGCAAAGTAGCTTTGATTTACCAATGTCGATTGATGCGACCGATAAAGAGCAAATTCAAGATGGGCAACTAAAAGTAAATTTATCTGAATCATCTAGCCGCGTACCTGGTGTAGTGATTAACAATCGCAATAATCCAGCACAGGATTTGGCAATTCAAATTAGAGGTTTTGGTGCCCGTTCAGCATTTGGTGTGCGTGGCGTACGCTTGTATGCTGATGGTATTCCGATGACTATGCCAGATGGGCAGGGTCAAACGGGTACTTTTAACTTAGATACAGCATCACGTGTGGAATATTTGCGTGGGCCATTTTCAGCACTTTATGGCAACTCATCAGGTGGTGTTGTGCAAATTTTCACACAAGACGGTAGTAAAGAGCCGATGGTTTCAACCGGAATGACTTTTGGTAGTGATAATACGCAACGTTATAGCTTAGGCCTAAGCGGCAGCGGAGATGGCTTTGATGTTGTAGTGAATGCTAATACCTATACAAGCGATGGTTTTCGTGATCAGTCGGATACTCATCGTGAGTCTCTACATGGTAAATTTAATTTTAAGCTGGGAGATGACACAAAGTTGACATTGGTTGCAACTGCGTTAGATCAGCCAGATAATAAAGATCCTCAGGGGTTAGATGCAGCGCAGTTAAAGGCAAATCCTAAGCAAGCAGGTACTAATTCTGAATTGTTTAATACACGTGTTTCACGTAGCCATGAGCAAGTTGGCGCAACCTTAGAGCACAAGTTTACTGCTAATGATACTGCTCGTGTAATGGCTTACTATGGGCAACGCGATAATGAGCAGTTTCAATCTGTTTCTGTTGCCGCACAAACTACCGCTCCAGGGTTTCAAAGAAATGGAGGAGGTGTGGCTGTAATTGAGCGTGAGTTCGGGGGAGTAGACTTGCGCTGGACGCACAAGGGCGAGTTGGCCAATAAACCGTATGATTTTACTATTGGTTTGAACTACGACAAGATGACTGATGATCGTACGGGATATGAAAATTTCATCGGCACCACTTTAGGTGTAAAAGGTAAGTTAAGGCGTGACGAGCAAAATAAAGTAAATAATTTTGATCAATATACTCAAGCAAGTATTGATCTCGATCCTAGGTTCACATTAAGTGGTGGTTTGCGTCATAGTCGTGTTAGCTTTGAAACCAATGATCACTATATAGCTCCGGGCAATAAAGACGACAGTGGGTCAGTTAGTTTCTCTGAAACTACGCCGGTGCTGGGAGCGATTTTTAAGTTAACTGATAGCGTTAATCTATTCGCAAACATGGGTGAAAGTTTTGAAACACCTACTTTTGTAGAAATGGCTTACAACCCAGACTTTAATTTAGCTGGCCTTAATTTGAATCTTAAGCCCGCTAAAAGTCGTCAGTATGAGGTAGGTGCAAAAGCATTTATTGGTGATAATACATTGATAAATGCTTCTATTTTTAAAATAGATACTGATGATGAAATTGTTGTGGCGTCCTCTCAGGGTGGGAGAACCACTTATCGTAATGTTCCAAGTTCAGAACGTAAAGGTCTAGAGTTAAGTTTAGATAGTCAGCTACCTAAAGATATTCGCTTATTTGTCGCTTATACTTTGTTAGATGCTAAATTCAATGATGCATTTAGTGCCTGCCAAACACCATTCCCTAATGGAACAAGCTGTCGATTTGGTACGGCTGGTGACTTTGAAACGATTGCTTCGGGCAGTAAGATTCCAGGTACTTACCGCTATGGTATGTATGGCGAGGTTTCTTGGAAATATCGACCTATAGGTTTTACAACAGCATTAGAGGTGCGTAAAAGTAGTGATACAAACGTAAGTTTTAATTCGGCAGATGGTAAAGCTGAAGGATACACAGTCTTTAATTGGCGGGGTGGCTTAAGTCAAACGGTAGCTGATTGGAGTTTTTCTGAGTTTGTTCGTGTGGAAAATATATTTGATCGCGATTATGTTGGTTCTGTACGTGTGGCTGATGGCAACCAGAGGTTTTATGAACCAGCACCAGGGCGCACTTGGTTATTTGGGCTGAATGCTAATTATAAGTTTTAACTGCTTAAAAAATCGTTTTAAGGATTTGTTATTTCAACTCTCTGGGAGAGTTTGTTGCGATGCTCCCAGAGGTGAAATTTTTGTGTGAAATTAAGCTGTACTTAGGTTGAGTTTGACGTGTCTACAGCATAGTCGAAATATGCTGCAAAATAGCCCTTGCAATATCTAATTTAGGCGCATTAGCTAGTGAATGTGCACCATTATTATCAAGCAATGTAACTTGGTTTGTATTACTGCCCATTGCACTGGTCGCTAAGTTGGCAACAATTAACGGTAGCTTTTTGGCTTTGCGTTTAGCTTCAGCATATTCTAGCAAGTTTTCACTTTCTGCAGCAAAGCCGACACAAAAAGGTGCATTGGGTAGTATTGCTACCTCAGCTAGAATATCCTTATTTTTTGATAGTTCTAGCGTAAGTGTTTGTTCACTTTTTTTAATTTTTTGAGTATTTTTTATTACTGGGCTGTAATCTGCTACTGCAGCGACACCAATAAAAATGTCTTGTAGTACGATATTTTGCATGACGGCTTGATACATATTTTCGGCGCTAATTGCTGAAATGTTTTTTACGCCTATAGGTAATTTAGTGGTAGTTGAGCCGCTAATTAAAGTGACATCAGCGCCCATCTCAAAAGCGGCTTGTGCAATAGCATAACCCATTTTTCCAGAACTTAAGTTAGTGATTGCTCTAACTGGGTCTATCATCTCTAGTGTGGCGCCAGCTGTAATCATCACCTTCTTGCCTTTTAAGGGTTTATCAGACAAGTGTGCGTTCACTAACTCTAGTAAGTCTTCAGCTTCTAACATGCGCCCTAAGCCAATTTCGCCACAGGCTTGCTCCCCATTATCTGGGCCTAAAACACTAATTCCGTCCATTGTTAATTGGGCGATATTGCGTTGTGTGGCAGGATTTTCCCACATTTGTTTGTTCATGGCTGGTGCCACTATTAATGGGCAGTCTCTTGCTAAGCATAGGGTTGAAAGTAAATCATCAGCTCTACCTTGAACCAGTTTTGCTAAGAAATCGGCGCTAGCGGGAGCAATGACTATTACTTCTGCGGCGCGACTAAGCTCAATATGTGGCATGGCGTTGTGTATCGAGTCATCCCATTTATTGGTGAAAACGGGATTGCCCGATAAAGCTTGCATGGTGGTAGGTGTTATAAATTGGCACGCTGCTTCAGTCATGATAACTTGTACTTCAATATTGTTTTTAACTAATAGGCGAACTAATTCAGCAGTTTTATATGCGGCTATGCCACCTGTAATGCCAAGTACAATTTTTTTGTTAGTCATGTGTGTGAATGTCCTTTGTAATGTTATTCTAAACTATTTCAAACACTTGCGTGAGTAACGATATGAAGCGGTATTTAATGCTGTTGGTATTATTGAATTTTTTATGTGTGGAGAATGCACAAGCTAAGCGAATCAATTCTGGTTTAATGAAACCTATAGATGCTGACACTAAAGTGTTAACTGCGCAGCCAATTTCAATAAATAGAGTGTGGCAATCAGAAGTAAATGATTTGGCTACATGGCAGCAACTTAGCAAGCCGATGCGTGATGCTGAGTATAGTAAGTTTGTCATAGATCTTAAAACGAATAAAATTTACTTCGTGGATAGCCATGTGTTTACTTTGCATGCAGATTTTGTGGTGGATTATCTGCAAAAAGTCCCACGTACACGGGCCAATATGTTGGCTTATAACCAAAATTATAGTACTCAGAAACCGCAGTTTATTTTAGGGTATATCACGCATTATCCTAAAATTAAACTCGATTCAAAAACTGAAGATTTATGGACTTTCTCGTTTTGGGAGGGCGATACTATACAAGCCAAAGACATTCAAAGAGCCTATAAGCGCCTACAACAAACATTTAAGATTGCCGAATTTAAGTTTAGGCCAGATTCTACTGCACAAGAACGCGTGGCGCGTGAGCTTAAGCCGTATCGCGTTAGTGTTATTAATAATAACCAAATCTATCAAGCATCTCCATATCAAGCTTTTAATACGGGTAGTGCCGTTGGGCGCTTAGTGATTGTGCCTTCCTCCGCTAAAGTTGAAGATTTGAGCTTTAAGGCAGATGATGTCGTGCTGCTACAAACAAGTTATCCCGATATTTCACCGGTGGCGGGAGTTATTACAAGTCAGTTTTCCACCCCATTATCACATGTTAACTTGCGTGCGAGCGCATGGGGAATACCTAATGCAACAATTAAAAGTGCGGCTATTGACTTTAAGTCATTGGAAAATAAATCGGTATTTTATCAAGTGAGTGAAACTGGTTATATCCTGCGTGAAGCAACTCAGAGTGAAGTTGCAAAACAGCAATCAAACGTAACACAAAAGACAGCTGTTGTTATGCCTGTAGCCGATTTAAGTGAAGTGGCACTGTTACCCCTAAGCCAAATTACTGCAAGTGATGCGATTAAATATGGTGCAAAAACTAGCAATTTGGGTGAAATGATGCGTGCTAAATTACCGATGAATGTGCAAGATGGTTTTGGTGTGCCACTGAATATACCAGATGGTTTTGGTTTGCCGTTTAGTTACTATGTTGCCCATATTAAAAACAATCATCTTGAAGGCAAAATTAAGGCGATGTTGGCTGATGCGCGATTTACCCAAGATGCAGCTTGGCGTAAGCAAGTACTAGATGATTTGCGCCTGAGTATTGTTAACGCGCCTATCGCCGAGGGCGATATGAAAAAAATTGTCGCTCAGTGGCAAAGTCAACTGTCGGGTAAGGCGGTATTTGTGAGAAGTAGTACAAATGCGGAGGATTTAAAGGGATTTAATGGAGCTGGTTTGTACGACACAGTGCCTAATGTGCGAGATGAAAAAGCTCTTGAAGTTGCTATTAAGCAAGTTTGGGCCTCGATTTGGAATGTTAGAGCGGTCGAGGAGCGCGGTTTTTTTGGAATACCGCATGCGCAAGTTTATCCAGCAGTGTTAATACAAACAGCCGTTAATGCCACAGCAGCTGGTGTTTTATTAACAACCGATATTTGGGGGCATCAACCAACTACCTATACGATTAATGCAAAATGGGGTCTGGGCATGCGTGTGGTTGAAGGGCAAAAGGTGTCTGAGCAAATTTTGTTTGATATAAGTAATGATGGTACAAGAGTTGTTAGCCGCTCAGATGAAACAACGATGTTGGTTCCAAGCCCTAATGGTGGCGTGATGGAGAGAGTTGTACCAAAAGGTGAGGCAATTCTGACGGAAAAACGCGCTAAAGCGTTAGGTGGTTTTGCAAAGCGAGTGGCCACTATCTTTAAGAAAACCGATGTATTAGATATAGAGTGGGTACTAGAAACTAAGGGGGATAAAGATATTTTCTGGATAGTGCAGGCAAGGCCATATGTAGTAAAGAATCAATCAAATGGTAAATAGTTGATGTGGAAAAAAATTAGAATCGCCATTTTATTGTTCATCTTAACAACAGTTGCGCAACAAGCCTGGTTGGATCAAGGTGATTTAACATGGAAAGATAATTTTTATATTGCAGTTTATCCAATTAATGCAGATGGTTATGAGAAAGTGAGCGCATACTTAAAAACCTTAACGCGTAATGATTTTGAGCCAGTGGCAGAATATTTTGCGCAAGCTGCAAAACCTTATCATCTTGGCTTACGTAGGCCAGTAGAAATACAGTTAGGTTCACAAGTTAATGCTGTGCCGCCAGCACCTCCGGTCAATACAACGATGCTGGAAAATATGATATGGAGTTTGAGGTTTAGATTCTATGCATGGCGGCATAGCCCAAAAGTAAAAGTAAATTCGGCTATTAGGCTTTATTTGTTATATTACGATCCAAAAACGCATGTTGTACTTAAGCACTCTACCGCTTTAAATAAAGGTAGAATCGCGCGTGTTAATTTGTTTGGTGACCGTGCCCACGCCAACCAAAACTTAGTGGTTCTAGCTCACGAGTTACTGCATACGTTAAATGCCACTGATAAATATGATTTAGCCAATGGGCAGCCAATATACCCTGATGGATTTGCCGAGCCCAGTAGCACGCCGCGCTACCCGCAAAAATTGGCGGAGTTAATGGGTGGTTATGTACCAATTAGTGAAATGAAATCTATAACACCCACCAGTTTAGATGAAACCGTAATAGGTGAGAAAACAGCCCGTGAAATAGGCTGGTTAAAATAAATACAGGAGTAATCATGGCAATTACCGATTGGCCTGCCGCGGAACGACCGAGAGAAAAGCTGGTTGCCTCTGGGGCAGAGGCGCTATCAGACGCTGAGTTATTAGCCATTTTTTTACGTGTTGGTGTGGTTGGTAAAAGTGCGGTTGACCTAGCCCGTGACTTGTTAACGAAGTTTGGTAGTTTAAATGGTATTTTTGCAGCTAATGAGCAACAGCTGAGTCAAGTACATGGCATAGGGACGAGCAAGTATGTTCAGCTGCAAGCTATATTTGAAATGAGCCGCCGTGCTTTGGCTGAGCAATTGCAGCAATCTGATTTAATGAGTTCACCAAAGCATGTTTGCGACTATTTGATGCTTAAATTAGGGGCGCTGAAGCATGAGGTGTTTGTGGTTTTATTTCTAGATACGCAAAATCGGTTAATTGTGAGTGAAGAGCTGTTTAATGGTACGCTTACACAAACCAGCGTGTATCCCAGAGAGGTCGTTAAACGGGCTTTACAACATAATGCTGCTAGCGTCATTTTTGCACACAATCATCCATCTGGATTAGCCAGACAAAGTAGCGCTGATGAGGCGCTAACTCAACATTTGCTAAGAGCTTTAGCGTTGGTTGATATAAAAGTGCTTGATCATGTGATTATTGCTGGCAATCAAAGCCTGTCGTTTAAAGAGCAGGGATTGTTGTAAACTAGGCTAAACGTTAAATTTAAGATAAGTCATTATGTATAAAAATATTAAAACAATCGTGTGGATAATTGTTGCGCTACTTGGCGCCTATGCATTGTCAGCCCTAGCACTTAATCGCGGAGAAAGCATCAATGCATTATGGATTGTCACTGCTGCTGCTTGTATTTATGCAATTGCTTATCGCTTTTATGCAGCCTGGATTGCTGCAAAAGTATTAACGGTTGATGAAACCCGAGCAACACCAGCTGAGCGTTTAGATAACGGGCGTGATTTTGTACCTACTAATAAATGGGTAGTGTTTGGACACCATTTTGCCGCTATAGCAGGCCCAGGTCCTTTGGTAGGCCCCACGTTGGCTGCTCAATTTGGTTATTTGCCAGGTACATTATGGATTTTAATCGGTGCTGTGCTCGGCGGTGCAGTGCAAGATATGGTGACATTGTTTTTTTCAACTCGACGAGATGGTCGCAGTTTAGGGCAAATGGCCCGAGATGAAATTGGTGTAGTGGGTGGTGCAGCTGCACTGGCTGGTACGTTTTTAATTATGATTATTTTGATAGCTGTGCTGGGTTTGGTCGTGGTTAATGCGATGAAACATAGCCCATGGGCAACCTCTACAGTTGCAGCAACAATTCCGATTGCCATGATAGTGGGTATTTACATGCGTAATATTCGCCCAG
>Ga0255347_1006391_pt1 | contig 12834 bp, 7 predicted proteins | sample wastewater_treat_2_FD_192479 | JGI IMG/M metagenome (GOLD analysis project Ga0255347, IMG submission 192479) | Wastewater microbial communities from Lulu Island WWTP, Vancouver, Canada - plant24 | ecosystem: Engineered > WWTP > Wastewater > Unclassified | place: Canada: Vancouver, British...
TGACTATGAAAAAAACGGATATTCTTTTACAGAATGAAACTGGTCTACATGCAAGACCTGCATCCGAGTTTGTAAAGCTTGCCAAAAGTTTTGAAGCTAAAATAACTTTGGTAAAAGACGGAAAAGAGTACAACGGCAAAAGCATTCTGAACGTTTTGGGAATGGGAGCCGGCAAAGGTACCAAAATAGAACTCAGGGCAGAAGGGGAAGATGAAGAAACTGCTTTGGAAAAATTAAGTGAACTCGTAAAGTCTTTCAGCGAGTAGGTGATGATATGAAGGGCACAGCAGTTTCACCGGGTATAGCCATAGGAAAGGTATTCCTTTTAAAAAAAATTGAAGTTGAAAGTCTTCAAAAAAACTCTGACGATCCGCAGAAAGAGCTTGCAATACTAGAAACAGCTCTTAAAAAAAGTGCTTTGGAGCTGGAAAAACTCATACAAGCTTCCGGAGAGAAGCTCGGAGAAACCGATGCGGGTATTTTTCAGGCTCATCTGATGATTTTGCAGGACGATGAGTTTGTTCAGACGGTCAGAGACCATATTCAAGCAGAGAAACTCTGCGCTGCCTATGCTGTCGTGAAAACAGCAGAAGACTTTTATATACAGTTTATGCAGATAGAAGACGAGTATATACGTGAAAGGGCTGCCGATGTGAAAGATGTCGGAATGAGAGTAATAAAAAGTATTCTTGGAACAGGGACAGGACTTGAAGCTATGCCGGACGGTTCTGTAATAGTTGCCCAGGAGCTTTCACCTTCAGATACAGCATCTATGGACAGTCAAAAAGTCTGCGGCATAATAACGGAAAGTGGTGGCAGAACCTCACATGCAGCCATAATAGCGAGAAATCTTGGAATTCCTGCTATCGTAGGTGCTGGGGGGATAACAGAACAGGTTGAAACAGGAACTTTTATAGTATTTAATGGTGAAAGCGGAGAGATCTTTATCCAACCGGATGGAGAGCTTGTAAAAAAATATATTGAAATGAAAGCTGTCAAGGAGAAACACAAAAAACTGCTCATGCAGTTCAAAGATAAAAAAACTTTTACTCATGATAATCATCAGGTTGAACTTTATGCGAACATTGCCTCACAGAACGATACCTCTGCCGCACTTGAAAATGGTGCCCAGGGAGTCGGACTTTTCAGGACAGAGTTTCTATATATGAACAGAGACAATGAACCTTCGGAAGAAGAGCAGTTTGTGATCTATAAAAAAGTACTTTCGGATATGAAATCAAAGCCGGTTATAATAAGAACCCTTGATATAGGTGGAGATAAAAACGTTCCATATCTCGGACTCGAAAAAGAGGACAATCCTTTCCTTGGATTTCGTGCCATAAGAATATGTCTTGAAAAGAAAGAGATGTTTAAAAAACAGCTAAGAGCGATACTGAGGGCAAGTATTTTCGGAAGGGCAAGAATAATGTTTCCCATGATAAGCTGTCTTGAAGAACTAATGACTGCCAAAGAAATAATAAGCGAATGTATGCAGGAGCTTGATAAAAGATCTATAGAATACGACCGTTCAATCCAGATAGGAATAATGATTGAAGTACCTTCAGCCGCTGTGATCTCGGATATTCTGGCCAAAGAATGTGACTTCTTCAGTATTGGTACCAACGATCTTATTCAGTATACAACAGCTGTTGACAGAATGAATCCTAAAATAGCCGAGCTTTACAATCAATATAATCCGGCAGTGTTGAGGCTTATAAAAACAGTTATAGAGAATGGCCATAAAGAAAAAATTGATGTTGGAATGTGCGGAGAAGCAGCCGGAGATGAGATTATGGCCTATCTTCTCCTTGGACTGGGACTTGATGAATTTTCAATGTCTCCTCCTTGTATACTCAATATCCGACGTCTTTTCTCCCTTGCTGATATGAATGAGGCTGTCAATGATGCTCAAACGGTTCTTACGATGAAGGATGCCCGGGAGATAAAGAAGTTTCTTGAAGAAAGAAATAAAAAAATTTCAGAAAGATAAAAAAATCCCACGAAAATATTTTCGTGGGATCTTTTTATTGCAGGGGTACTAAAGGGAAAAGCTTTGGGCATTTTCCATTTCAGTAAACATATTGAAGTATCTCTTTTTATTTTTCATAAGTTCCGAATGACTTCCGGCTTCTTCTATCCTGCCTTCGTTAAGCACGATTATCTGGTCAGCATCTTTAATTGTATTTAGCCTATGAGCTATAACCACAACGGTTTTATTTGCAGTAACCTTTTTAAGTGCTTTTCTTATTTCATGCTCATTGTCTGCATCCAGAGAAGCTGTAGCTTCATCAAGAAGTATTACTGGAGCATCCTTCAAAAGAGCACGGGCTATTGAAATTCTCTGTTTTTCACCTCCCGAAAGAGTGGATCCTCCCTCTCCAATAACGGTCTGATATCCCTGATCCATCTGTACTATAAAGTCATGGCACCTTGAAAGCTTGGCCGCCTGTACAACTTCATCATGTGTAGCATGAGGGTTGCCCAGCTTGATATTATTCTCAACAGTGTCATTAAGCAGGTATACTTCTTGGAAGATCATACTTATATGTTTCAAAAGAGAGTCTGGATTTATATCCCGTATATCCTGTCCGCCTAGGGTAATTTTTCCATTGTTTATATCCCAGAATCGTGCAATAAGACTTGTGATAGTGGTTTTCCCTGACCCTGACGGCCCTATAAGAGCAGTTGTTGTACAGTGTGGGGAAGAGAAGCTTATGTTTTTTAAAGTTCCTTCATCCTTTTCATATTCAAAGCTTACATCACTGAACTGTATATCGTAGTTTTTAAAATCCGGTTCATCTGTCGTGTATCCGACAGCCTTTTCGTTATACACGTTTATAAGCTTGTCACTTGCAAGCTTAAGATACCTGAGCATGGCATACTGAGTAGAAAAACCTCTTAAAATATTTGTTAGTGCTATACTTATGACTATGAAGGAGAAGTATTCTACCTTCCCTATTGAGCCGGATATAAACTCAGATGTGGCTATTATAAGCAGAACAGGAGAAAGAATATCCGTAATCATCTGAAATATCAATACGTAAGGTGCCATAGCCACTTCTGTACGTATGCTTTCTCTTTTAAGGTCGTCAAAGGACTTTTCAAGCCTTTTAAACTTTTCACCAGTAAGGTTATGGGATTTAAACACCTGTATTCCTTTCATATATTCAACCATTCTGGAAATAACGTTGTTCATGACTTCTTTTTTTATAGCACCTATTTTAGCTCCCTTTTTTGAACCTAATAATATTATGGGAACGGCAGCTGCGACTACTAAAAGTTGTATAAGTCCCAGCATAGGATTTATGAAAAAAGTTATTATAAGAAGATATGCCGATAGTATAAGAGTCTTTATCAGATCACTTGTGGTATGGGTTATAACCTGTTCAAAGTCCTGAAGATCATTGGTCATGATGTTTGAAATGTTTCCTATACTGTTTTTGTTAAAATAACCGAGGTTAAGGTTTCTCAGATGATCACCCAGCGTTATGCGCATCTTTTCTATAGCTCTTGCACCCTGTTCCTGTATCCCGGTATATCCTATTCTGACAACAATATTTCTTAAAACAAACGCAACTCCCATAATAACAGTATATACAAGAATTTTTTCGTAGGAGAATTGATTCTTTATAAGATCGAGTATGACGAAAAACATCATCATATAATTTACCATATGGAAAAGAGAATCAAAAACCAAAAAGAAGATGGGTTTGCGCAGCTTATCAAAACCGCTTTTGGTAAGCTGTTTTATCTCACGTATCATCAGCACACCTCCTTTTCCAGAGTATCCGCATAGTAAAGATTCCACATATGCTTATAAGTGCCGTTTTTTTGCATAAGCTGAGTATGTGTGCCAGTCTCGCTTATCCTGCCTTCATCCATTACAACTATAAGATCGGAATTTTTTATGGTATAAAGCCTGTGTGCGATTATAACCGCTGTTTTATTTTTAAGCAGTTCCTTAAGAGCCTGCTGTATTTTGGATTCATTTTCTATGTCCGAATAAGAGGTAACTTCATCCAAAACTATTACAGGCGAGTTTTTGAGTATCGCACGTGCTATTGAAATCCTCTGTTTCTCTCCACCGCTCAGCTTTATCCCGCCTTCACCGAGCATGGTCTGGTATCCCTTTGGAAGACTCATTATAAAATCATGTATCTGAGCTTTTTTAGCCGCAAGGAAGACCTCTTTTTCGGTACTTTCTTTTCCCATGCGTATATTTTCGTATATACTGTCATGAAGCATAAAAACATCCTGAAAAACAAACGAAACGTTATTCATAAGAGTTTTATAAGGTATTTCACGGATATCGGTTCCGCCGATGCTTATGCTACCCTCATTTACATCCCAGAACCTTCCCAGAAGCTGGCCAACTGTAGTCTTTCCAGACCCAGAAGGGCCAACAAGGGCAATAGTTGAACCTTGGCGTATTTTGAGAGAAAAGTCTTTTATAACAAACTTGTTTTCATACCTGAAAGAAACATTGCTGTACTGTATATCGCCCTGAACCGGTTTTCCAAGGTCTAAAGCACTGTCGGACTGCACGGGACTGTTCATTATATCCTTAATCTTTCCAGCTCCTTTGAGAAGCATGGCAAAGTTTCCGCCAAACTCCAGAATTGCTTTGAATGAAGAAAGAAAGTTGGAACAAAGAAGAATAAAAAGTATATAGGTCGCTATATTTATACTGTTGTTAAGAAGCATTATCCCGCCTATAGGAATTATAAAAAGAAGTCCTGAGTCAATAAGAGTTAGGAATAAAGAGTAATACGGAACAGTATCGTGAGTAATCTCAACCCAGTAGTCCGCATATTCTTTAGTTGTATCCTTATATGTTTTAAAAGACTTTGCCGAAAGGTTAAACGCCTTCATTACATTCATAGCACTTATATACTCCATAATAGTTGAGTTGAGTTTTTGCAGAAGCTTATGATACTTTTCCATTCTTTTTCCATAGCTTTTAAACATCCAGCTTTGAGAAAAAATCCCTACCAAAACCGGTATGAAAAGAACTAAAGCCAGTTTGTAATTAAGATAGATCATAAAACCCAAAAAAACAAGGGGAGCTGCTATAGCCGCAGCCATGTCAGGTATCTGGTGGGCTATAAAATTTTCTAGCTTTTCAATATCTTCATTTATAATACGCTTAAGCGAACCGGTCGTGTTTTTCTTAAAAAAGCCCATATTCATGCTTGAAATATGCTTTATAAGATTCATACGTATTTCGTAAAGGATATTAAAAGCGGCAACGTGAGAGAAGATGCCTGAACTGACAAAAAGAATGAGCCGTATCACAGCAAAGACAGCCGTAATTATGGCTAAATTTTTAATTCTTTCATAGTCCAGACTCTCTTTAAAAAGTTCCATTATCATGTTGTACATAAGAACATAGGGTACTATAGAAAGCACCATACTTAGTATGCTGAGCACAGCGGAGGTTATAAGCTTGTACTTATGCTTTCCTGCCTGACGCAGCAGAAACGAAAAATCACTTTCCTTTTTGAAAGTTTGCTTCATTAAAATGCACTCCTTTACCGTTTTGAGCGGTGAGCAGTATTGAGTATTTTATGTATACTAGCCTACATTATATCAAAGAATGATAACTATGTCAAGCTTAAAATAAAGCATAAAATTATATAGAAAATAGTAGTTTTAACTACTAATATAAATTTTATAAGAGAATTTATAGCTGTGATATAATTTCTCCGTGTATATAAAACCGGAGGTGACGGTCTTGGCAAGTATAGAAATTGATCAGCAAAAGAAGAAGATATTGATTGAAAAAATAAAAGTTTTTTATTCCAATGAGATGGAAGAAGAAATAGGAGAGTTCAAGGCGAAGAAACTTTTGGATTTTTTTATGCAGGAACTTTCTGTTCAGATATACAATATGGCCATTGAAGATGCGAAAGACTATATGACCCAGAGAATTGAAGATTTACTCAGTATTCAGAAATACTGAGTGAGTATTCAGAAATACTAAAAAATCAACTACCGGATTATTTTCCGGTAGTTGATTTAAACTTGTTACGATATGGTTATTATCTTTTTTCAGAGCAGAATACTTTGATAGCATCGTGCATATACTTGGCAAGACCCTGAGAATATTTTTCAAAAAAGGCGGTGAATCTTTCGTCGGAAACGTAGAGATCCGCAAGTCCGCTGTATATTTCGATGGAACAGTCATAAAAGTTATCGTTTATCATCTTGTAGTGTTTTGAGATAACATTCTGTACTGTCTTATCAGCAGGATCTCTGTTCATAAGCTCTTTCATTTCTTTCATAAGTGAATCGCCGTATTCCATGATATCCTCCCATTCTTTTTTGGAGTATGCTGAAACTTTTTCAATACTTTGTTCAACAAGAGAACTGGAGTACTTTTCTTTTGCTTGTTGAGTATACTCTCTTATTTTTTTATCTTCAAAAGGACTGAACATATCTTCCTCGTTCATCTCTAAGCCTCCTTCAAGTGCTTTTATGTTTTTATCTACATTATTTATAAGCTCATCAAGCCTCTGTCTTTTTTTTAAGAGAAGCTCTTTGTGAAGTTGAAGTGCCTTATAGCGGTCAAAGTTGTCGCTGTCAAGTATCTCTTTTATCTGGGTAAGAGTGAAGCCCAGTTCTTTTAAAAAAAGTATCTGCTGGAGTCTTCGCAGTTGGACCGAAGTGTATATTCTGTAGCCGTTTGTACCTTTTCCGTCCGGACAGAGGAGCTTTAAGTAATCATAGTGATGGAGGGTTCTTACAGTTATTCCTGCCATGTCGGCGATCTGCTTTATGGTATAGTACTTCATCCTTCACCTCATTTTTATTATATACTATTACGTTGCGTCATAGTCAAGTAAAAAAATCTGCTATCCAAGTAGAATAGCAGATAAGTTAACAAAATTTATTTGATGGAAAGAATTTTATCATTAAGTTTTTCAAGGATTAAGCCTGCTTCTTTGCCATTTTTCTGTTTTGAACACTCCCTGATATCAAGACACATGGTAACTATGGCATCAAGCTTAAAAAAACCACTGCTTCCCTTGAGCTTGTGAGCAAGCTTGTCAAGGGCTTCATAGTCATTTTTAAGCAGGCATTCGTGCATATTTTTAATGACTGTTTCTGCTTCATTTATATAGTTCTGGAAAAGTTTTTCGGCTTCGTCTCTGTCAAAAACTATATTTTCAGCTATATAATTAATGGCTTTTTCATTTTCATTTGAATGGTTATTTTCGTTTTTCTGAAGTGTGCGCAGTTCATACTTGGCATCTTTAATATACTTGAAAAGTATCATATAAAAGTCCGGAAGTTCAAAGGGTTTGGTTAAAAAATCTGTTATTCCGTAGTTTACAAAGCTTTTGGTCTCCTTTGAGCTGGCACTGGCGGTCAGGGCGACTATAGGAACAGGTTCAACACCCTTGATTTTTTCACATTCACGTATTTTCTGAGAAGCTTGGCAACCGTCCATTATGGGCATCTGAATGTCCATGAAAATAAGGTCAAATTTTTCCGCTTTACATTTTTCCACTGCTGAAAGCCCGTCTCCGACTATTATATATTCAATACCTGAAAGCTCGAATATGTTTTTCATCAGACCTTGGTTTATGATGTTATCTTCTGCAAGCAGAACTTTAATAGTATGCTTGAAGTCGAAAAGATTATTAATGTAATTCTTTTTAGAGGCTGAATGCAGATCGGTCTTTTCGGATGCGGCAAGTAAAATATCGAACAAAAATACTGATCCTTCGTTTGGTGTGCTGTGGACTGAAATGTTTCCATGCATCAGTTCAACAAGGCTTTTGGCTATGCTAAGTCCTAATCCGCTTCCACCGTACTTTCTTGTTGTTGTGTTGTCTGCCTGGGTAAAAGGGCTGAAGATTTTTTTCTGCTGTTCTTGTGTCATTCCGATTCCGGTATCGGTAACTTCAAAGTGCAGTCTGTAATTTTTGTTTTCAGATTCAAAAACCTTGGCGTATAAGGTGATGCTCCCTTGTGTGGTAAACTTTACAGCGTTATTTATAAGATTAATAAGAATCTGTTTTATTCTCAGGGTGTCGCCTATAAAGATGTTTTTGGGTTGAAGTTCTTTTTTTATACTGAAAAGCAGTCCTTTTTCTTCAACCTTTGGAGTGAACATAACCTGAATCTCATCGATAAGTTCATCAAGGTTGAAATCTGTTTTTTCAAGTTCTATCTTTCCTGCTTCTATTTTGGATATATCAAGGATATTGTTTATAATTTCCATAAGGATATTAGACGATAGTTTGGCATTTTGTACAAATTCTTTCTGGGAGACAGATAGTTCTGTGGTAGAGAGAAGACTCAGGTATCCTATGATTCCGTTAAGAGGTGTTCTTATTTCATGGCTCATGTTTGCAAGAAATCTGCTTTTGGCATCGTTGGCGTACTCTGCTTCTTCCTTGGCTTTTACTATTTCTTTTTCAAAGCTTTTCCTTTCCGTTATATCCCTAAGTACGATCAGTCTTCCGAGGAATATATTTTTAAAGTCATTTATAGGAGTTATCCGTATGTCGTAAAATCTTTCTCCGACAGCCATTTCATCGCTAAGCGCCACATTTATTCCTATAGACTCAAGAAAGAGCGGAAAATCGTAAAATACACTTCCCATTTTTTTACCTATGCAGCTGTCGTTTAGCCCGAAGATCTTTTTAGTTATTATATTCATGTCTATAACAGTATTTTCTCTGTCTAGAACAAGGACTCCGTCGGAAAGGTTTTCAATGAGAATATTTTTTGCTATGGGCTGTATCCCGAACAGTTTAAGTTTAAAAAGGGCTATGAAAATAATTATTCCTGAAAGTGAAAATATAAAGGTGCTGTAGTTAAAAGAGGTATCAAGCAGCTTAAAGGTGTACAGAACAGAGGTTATGAGAGGAAATATCTGTGCCAGAAGCAGCAGAAGTATCTGAAGCTTGAAGAACTTTTCGCGTTTTATAAGTTCATAAAGAAGAATGCCTACAGAAAGTATGACAAAGAAGAAAACATACCCTATGCCGATGTAGTAAACCGGTCCTGCAGTTCCTGCAAGGAAGGTGTATCCGTTATTCTCTATTATGGAAAGATTTTCCATAAAAAGACTTTCCTGTGGATTTATAACTCCTGTCAGGAAGATTATCAGAGATATGCTTATGAAGATATAAAAATAAAATCGTTCAAGTTTTTCTTTAAGCCAAAGGTTTGACAGATCCTTGGTCATCCAGAAAAGGTTTACAGGGAATAGGTATATGAAAAGAAACTGAAAGTTATACCAAATAAGCTTGGTTTTAAAATCAGTACCAGCAAGCTCCAGAATAAAACCGAATGTCCACAGAGTAAGACAAACCATGCTAAGCCCAAATTGAAGGGCAGCCGGCTTTTTTCTGTTTTTGATACCCCATACTCCCAAAAAAAGAGATATAAAGAAACTAAAGTAAAGAACAAATAGGTTCGGGCTGAAATGAAATCTCATAGCACTCCCAGTTATATATTTTTTAAAGTATATAGTTAATTATACCATCTCATGAGTGAAAGAATAAAAACAAATTACTTTATGTGTTTTGCAGCTTATCTTTTTTTATATTAACATAATAAAAAAAAGGTTATATTATATCTATTTTGCTTGTTATTCCATTTTCTGTTTCTTGTTTATAAATAATCAATTTGGATTGTATTCTTTCCTTCATCTCTTCTACATGACTTATGAGTCCGACGCACAGATGCTTTTGCTGTATTTTTTCAAGAGAAGACATAACGGTATCAATGAGACTGTTGTCCAAAGACCCAAAGCCTTCATCAATAAAGAAAAATCTGATGCTTTTTTTCCCTTTAAGCTGTATGTGTGCGGAAAGGGCAAGAGCAAGGCACAAGGAGGCAAGAAAGATCTCTCCGCCGGATAAGGTATCCACCCTTCGTCTGTATCCTCCGTTGAAATCATCACGTACTATGAATGCCGACTCGTCTGTTTCAAGCGAGTACCTGTTGTTGGTTATGGCTCTGAGCTGTGAGGAAGCCGCTGAAAGGATATTTTCCATCATAAGCGTAGAAACGTACTTTACAAACTCATTTCCTCTTAATTTTTTGCTGAGCAGTTCAGCCGTGTCTGCTTCTTTTTTCACCAGGACGTACTCTTTTTCCATATCTGTTTTTTCAGTAAGCTTTTCTGTCATTTCCTTTATTTTTGAATCGGTCGTTCCGAGCTCTCCGCTTAAAGCTTCAAACTCTCTTTTTACTGATGAGAGTTCTTCACTCTTCTTTTGCAGGTCTTCGTACGATAGACTTTTATTTGGGATTTTTTCTGACAGGATTTTTACGGTTTTTTCTGATATGGCAAGCTCTTTTTCATGTGTTGAAATTTTTTCTTTCATCTGTTGAATGTCATTTTGGGATCTGTAGAAGCTTTTAATATCCTGAAGATCTGAAAACTCCCTTTCTTTCATCAGCGTAGTAAGTAGAGTCTCTTTTTCCGAAAGCATTTCGGAGTAGGTTTCAAGGGTTTTTACGATTGAATGAAGTTCGGTGTTGGTATTTTCATATTTTTTTCTAAGCTGTGAAATGCTTTTTTCAAGCTCATTATAGCGATCTTCTATCTGCTTTCTTTGTATATCAAGGTCAGACAAAACAGAGTAAGGATCTTTGTTCCACTCTGGACGGGCGGTCAGCTCACTGTTAAGTGAGTTAAGCTGTATAGATTTTTCATCTATTTTTGCTGATAGCTCACTTATTTTAGAAGTAATGTCAGATAATTTTTCCAAAACGGAGCTTTCTTTGAGTCCTTCGTCTTTAAGCATTCTGGAGTTGTTTGACATCTGTTCGTCAAGCTCTGCAAATTTCTGATCTTTTTCTTTTATACTTTTTATAAAATGCTCTGCTGAAGAAGATGAGTTTCTTTCAAGAATAATTATGATTTCGTGTTTAATATCTTCTTTTTGTTTGCTGATCTCGATTATGTCTTCAGCAAGTCGATCTTTTATGGCTAAAAGTGATGCTGTGTCTGCGTTAAGGGCAGAAAGCTGTTCTTTTATCTTAAGCTGTTCATTTAAAAGCTCTAAAATGCTTTTTTCAGTGACATTGCAGTTGTACTCAATTTCAGCAATCCTAAGATCAGTGGTCGATGAATGGTCTGTATGAGATGGATGAAAGATGCCGTTACATATGGGACAAGGATCTCCGTCTTTAAGATCCTTCATGATAAAAGCAAGATAGTTTTTCTTTTTTATATCTTCCGCTTCGTTTTTAAGCGTAATAAGTTTTTGCTGTTTTTGCTGAAGCTGTTCTTCACAGAGTTTTTCTTTCTGTTTGAGCATATCTAAGGACTTTTCGATACTTTCAAGTCGTATCTCAGCTTCTTTAATCTCTCGAGACAGTTTTTCTCCGTTCATAGCCAAAGACGAAACCTTTAGTGTAAGGTGATTTATCGTATCGTTATCCTGTCTTTGCTCGGGTGAAACCGAAAAAATTTTTCGTCCTGTCTGTATTTTTTCCTGAAGGTCATTCAAATTTTTTTTGGTTTTTTCAATTTCTGACTGTTCAATACGCAGTATTTCTTTACGGCTCTGTACTTCTGAAAGCTTTTTTTTAAGGGACAGACATTCTTGTTCTATTTTTTGTGATTGTGTCTTTTTTTCAATATAACCCTTCAGATTTTCATAATCTGCTATTAGTTGAGGAAGTTTTTCCTGATAAAGCTGTTTTGAATCAAGGTACTCCTTTTCCATTTTATCAACCTGTATCTTAAGCTCTTCAAGATTTTTTTCATATTCATATTTTTTTTGAGTGGTTTGACTTATTGAACTGCTCAGTTTTTCGCATTGTTCGAGAACAGGAAAAACCTGTGATGCCGATAATGCTCTATCCACAGTTGTTCTTAAACTGCGGACATACTCTTTTTGAGTTATAAGCTCTTTAAGCCTTTTTTCTTCCTTTCGCAAAGTTTCCATATCCTGCAGCTGTGACTGTATTAAAGCAGTCTCTTGCTGTAGCTGTTCTGTGTGGGATGAAAGCAGCTCTTTCTTTTTTTTCAGTTCATTGCTTTTTTCTTTAAGGATACTGATGTTTTGAGTGGAGATGTTTTCATATAACGAAAGTTTTGATTCTATAATTGATCTGCGCATCTTCAGATCATTAAAGTATGAAGCAGCTTTCTGTTGCAGAATGCTGCCATAATGCTGCAGGTCAAAGATTTTTTCAAGTATTTCCGATCTGTCACGTCCTTTAGAGGTCAGAAATTCATTGAACTGTCCCTGTGGCAGCATAACGCATTTGGTGAAGTCTTTTGCCTCTAGACCTATTGTTTCTATGATATATGCATCAACATTTTTGGCTTTTTCAGCTACTGAGAATGAATTCTTGGTAATCACGGCCGAATCTGTTATTATGGACGAGGCACTTCTTTTGAAGCTTCTTCTTACCGCATATACCGAATCATCCATCTCAAATTCAAAGCAGATGAAAGCTTTATCGGATTTTGAGTTAATAAAGTCTGCGTTTGATCTGGGAATGCTTTTCTGACCGTAAAGGGCTATTATCATAGCATCAAGTATAGTGGTTTTACCGCTTCCGGTAGGGCCAAAAATTCCAAACAATCCTTTTTTTGTCAGAGCGCTGAAATCTATCGAAACTTCATCATAATAACTGTTAATGCCCTTAAAGGTCAGTTTTAGGGGTTTCATCTTCTTGTCCCTCCTCATAAAAAACTTTTGTGAAAAGCTCTGTAAGCTCTTTTGACGGAACATGACCTTCAGTGTGCTCATAGAACTTTGTAAAAAGCTCCTGTGGGCTGTATTCACGGATATCCTTTTCCGTAATGGAGTTTTCGGGAGTACCTTCAAAGAACGGGCAGATACTCACAAT
>Ga0255347_1006406_pt1 | contig 12806 bp, 11 predicted proteins | sample wastewater_treat_2_FD_192479 | JGI IMG/M metagenome (GOLD analysis project Ga0255347, IMG submission 192479) | Wastewater microbial communities from Lulu Island WWTP, Vancouver, Canada - plant24 | ecosystem: Engineered > WWTP > Wastewater > Unclassified | place: Canada: Vancouver, British...
TTGTTCCATTAATTTTTCAAAGCCGAAGCCTTTGGCAATGCCGAAAGCCATCGCCATGACCGGCACGATGGAGATCAGGGAATAAAAGGTCAGCGCCGATGCGCGCAGGCGGCATTTGTCCTCGTCAAAGCCCCTTACCGACAAAATGAACACCCTCAAAAGATTCAAAAAGAAGGATTTTCCGGGGGGAAGTGAGGTACGGCGCACCCTCCAGACGTCGTGGCGTAAAAAAGACATGATTTTTTTAAAAGGGTTTTGGTCTTTGCCCATATAATTCTCCGTCTGGCGCGTTCTATTTTTACGTCGTGCCCCTTGTAATGGCCCAAACTATAAAAAACCACCCCCCCTGTCAATCAAAAAGGTCATTTCTATTTGATTTGATTGCACTTTATTATGATAAACGTCTGTTTCGGGCCATTTCGAGGATAAAGTTATCGCCCTGAAAACCGATAGTATGCTTTGAGAAGGTTATTTGCAAACTTGAAAGTCATTGGACTGCCAGGGTTGCGTTTACCCATATGCGTCATACCGCTTTGTACGGAGAAAGCCTGCGGGTCATTTTAAGCATGTGTTACTTTAATAATTCATCGATTTTGACCCGTTTTTTTAACATTGAGAATTTTCTAAATTGCAGCTACAGGTAAAGAAGTTATTTGGAAAGACGCGGGTATTAGAAAATTATTAGTAAATTAAGTAACTTGACTAACATAGAGGCTGCGGAGAGGCAGGAGCCTGTGTGTTTTTTTTGGAAAATTTTAAAAAGTATTAATGGCACCCATATTGCTTAAAGTTGTTTAGCGGAGTCTTTCAGCAAGAAGTATGTTCAGAGATAAAATGGAACAGGAAAAAAGGAATATGAGCCGTACGACACAGAAAGTAACCCCTTATAAACCAAAAACCGAGGCATCGCAAAAGCAGGGAAATTTCCAGATAGACTCGCACGCCCAATTGAGCAGCGCCCTCAATAGTCTTACCGTCGCTTTAAAAACCCTTGAATCAAAAATTAAAGAGGCTGAAACGACGTCCAATAAAATCGGACAGATACTTGTCGCCAAAAAGATTATTGAACCGGCTGATCTGGAAGAGGCGATGAGGAGGAAAAACAAGGAACCTCATAAGTATCTGGGACAGATTCTTTGCGAGATGGGCTTTCCACAGTCCATCATTATGAAAAACATTTATTTCAGTAACAAAAGGAAGAAACTCGGTGAAATTCTTGTAGAGCTCAATATGATCACGCCCCGGCAGCTCGAAGACGTTTTAGAGCTGCAGCAGAATCAAAAAAGCTATGGGCGGCATCAGTACCTCGGTGATCTGCTGGCGCGCAAAAGAATAATTAATGAGGATGAATACATGAGGGCTCTTTCCGCCCATTTCAGCATGCCTATTGTTTCCCTGAAAGGTTTTCGCGTCTATCCGACAATGCAAAAAGCCATTGGAGAGCAATATGCCCTGAAAAACCGTCTGGTCGTTTTGAGCAACAGTCCCCAGAAAGTCGGGGTCGCCATGGCGGAGCCGCATCTGTCGATTTTCGAGCATCTGGAAAAGGCCATGCCCAAAGGCAAATACATTCTGTTTTGCATCGCCAGAGCATCTGAAATAGAAACCTGCCTCGATGTCGCCTACGATCCCTTCAACCATATCCCCTACTGACACAGACAAAATCGCCAAGAATCGGTGGTCAAACAGACCAGACATTACCACAATATGAAAGCCACCTTATGTTCAGGCGGCAATGAAAAGACTTTCGCGCGAAAAAAGCGTGATAGACAACGATAAAAAAGGCGGCCTGATTACCGAATTGGTTTCAGGCCGCTCTATTTACAGGTCATGTAAGTTCGCTGGTCGGTGCTTCAGTTGACGGGGGATCGCCTGCCTTGCCTTATCCATACACCATTCACCATCAACCACGAGCTATGAGCTCTTCGCTGCGAACTAAAACCTTTTCTGTCTACATCTTCATTCCGCCATCGCAGAAGATGACCTGGCCGGTGATGAACGAGCTTTCCTCGGACGCGAGAAACAGTGCCAGATTGGCGATGTCCAGCGGTGACCCTTTGCGGTTCATCGGAACCAGATAAGGAAGCATGGCGTCCATCTGCTTGATCGTTTCCGGAGGCATGCTCTTCATCATGTCGGTCCAGATCATACCCGGAGCAATGGCGTTGACGTTGATTCCCTTGGCGCCCAGTTCCTTGGCCGCGGTTTTGGTCATGCCGATGACGCCCGCCTTGCTTGCCGAGTAGTTCAGCTGGCCGGCATTGCCCAGGGCGCTGGTCGAGGAGATGTTGATGATTTTACCGTAACCTTTTTCACGCATATGGCGGGCCGCGCACTGTATCCCGTAAAACACGCCGGTCAGATTGACATCGATCACTGCGTTCCATTGATCATCGGTCATTTTATGCAAGATGACATCACGTGTGATGCCCGCGTTATTGACGATAATGTCCAGCGTACCGAATTCCTTGACGGCTGTATCAACCATTTTCTGTACGGTCGGGCGGTCGGAGACGGAACCCAGCACCGCAATGGCCCGGCCGCCCTTTGATTTTACCTGATCTACGACATTGTTTGCGTCCTGCTCGTTTACGTCATTGACAATTATTTTCGCTCCCTCTTCCGCGAAGCGCAAAACGATGCCTTCACCGATACCGCGTCCCGATCCTGTCACAATTGCCACTTTGTCTTTGAGTCTCATGCTTTTCTCCTTTTCAATTTGCTGCCCGTCTTTTTTTGAGGCGGCCGATGCATTGAGCCCCGGTCGCCTGAAAAAAGAAAGGCTGGTTATTTATTGCAGGGGCCCAGATATTTGCCCTTCATTACGGTAGTCATTTGCATCGGGGCCTGTCCTTTAGCGCTGAAGGCGGTGGCCGTTTTCCCTTCCATGGTGTTTCCGCTATAGGTGATTTTTCCCGTCGCCCGCATGTTGCCCTGCGCGTTTTTACATTCCGAGGTATAAGTTATCGTGTCGCCGCTTATTTTTTGAGAGATGATTTTGCACTCCGTGCCTTTGTCCCGGTTTTGAGGAACAGCTTCTTTTTTGTTCAGGCATTGTCTGAACGTTACCGGCGGTGTTGACATCGGCATTCCTTCTATCTGTGTTTGCGAGGTGATTTCCCACAAACCTTCTTTGATTTCGGCAAAGGCCCAGGCGGGAGCAGCCAGCAAAACCATGACCACTGCGATAAGCCGGATTTTCCACAACATAGCTTTCTCCTTTCTGTAAGTTTGATGGCAGGTGTCAGCCTTCGGGCGGATCAGTTTCTGTGAGAGTCCTGCCGCGAAGATATTAAACGGGGCGTTTACGGATCACTTCCCTGCACAAGGCAAGGTAGTCTTCAGCGCCGTGACTCCTGGGTGAGTACTCGAAGATGGATTGGCCGAAACTGGGCGCTTCTGCCACTGCGATATTTTCACGGATGACGGATTTGAAAACGCGGTTTCCAAATCGTTCCCGCACCTTGCTCATAATGGCGTTATTGAGTTTTTTGCGCCCGTCGTAACGCGTGGGAATAATCCGGTAGGATGGCCCCTGGCGGCTGTATTGCTTCTTAATTTCTTCAATCATGTTCAAAAGCCTGCTCATTCCTTTTAGGGCGAGAAATTCCATCTGCAACGGGATGAAGACTTCCCGGCAGGCCACCAGCGCGTTGACCGTCAAAAGACCGGCCGCCGGCGGACAGTCAATGATGACGTATTGAAAATCATCTATGGAGACCAGACGGTTTTGTAAAAAAGATTCCTTGCCCGGTTTGGGGGAAATTTCAGCCTCCAGCGCCGCCAGTTCCACGCTGCCGGTCAGAATTTTCATGCCTTTTGCCTCCAGGAGAGAGTCGGCAAGGGAAATCTTTCCTTTCATCACATGATAAACATTGCTTGCAAGTTCGTGCGCGTCCAGTCCCAGGGAATAAGTCAGGTGAGCCTGAGGGTCAAAATCGATAACCAGCACTTTTTTCTTAAGCATGGTGAGGCCGGCAGCGATGTTAAGAGCGCAGGTGGTCTTTCCCACGCCTCCTTTCTGATTGCAAAAAGCAATGACGTCAGGTGTGGCCATGGTCGATATTGTCCTCCTTGGCGGCAAGCTCCTTTACGAAGTTGTTGATGAGCGTCGCGATCTCGGCCGGTTTTTGCATGGGGATTAAATGGCCCGCGTCCGGTACGCCTGCGTATCTGCCTCCCGGTAACAGCGAAACGGCCCTGTGTATGTCCACCAGCCCGATATTGGGGCTTTTTTCTCCTTCAATGACCAGCGTCGGACAGCTTATCCGGGGCAGAAGCGGCCAGGGATTGCGGCTCATGCCACCCATGAACAGGGCAGCCTCACTTTGAGGAGCACATGCCAGCTTTACATCCCCGGCGGGCAGTTTTTCCATGCCGTAACTTTTGTATAACTCCAGTACGTCCTCGTCCCAGTCAGAGAAAAGCGGGCGGGAATTCAGGTAGGACGAGGCCTCGTCCGTGCTTTTCCAGTGGCTTACCCGCCTGATTGATTTAGAGGCCAGCGGGTGCTCTTCAACATTGATGTTCATCTGGTAAAATTCCTCAGGCAGCAGTATCGGTTCGATGAGAATCATGCCGCGCGGCTTTATGCCGAAGGCAGCCGCGGAGATGACCGATACCGTCGCCCCCATGGAATGGCCGATCATCAGGGGGAGGTCAATGCCGCGGGCGCTGCAGAAGAAGGCCAGGTCACGTGCGATGGTATTCCAGCTCAGTCCGCCGTTATGAGGGTCTCCCCCGCGATAGTTGCAAGTGTAGGGCGCCCAGATGGAATCATTGAAGTCCAGTTTTTCGATTACCGGATGCCACAGCCACGGCAGAAAACCGGTCGCATGGCAAAAAACCGTTTTTCTTTCATTTCCCGGGTAATGCAGATAGGGAAGTTCCACTCCGCCCACGTCCTGACTTTCAAGCTCGGGAATTGCTCTTCCCTCTCCCGGGGGGCGATGCCTGATTACAGTGTCGGTCAACATTACAAAATTCCGCTTGCCGCCTCCAGTTCGTCGGCTGACAGGATTTTATCAATATCCAGAAGGATTTTTATTCCTCCGCCTGTTTTTGCCATTCCCAGGATAAATTCAGTGTCAAGACGAGTACCGAAAGAGGGGGTTGCCTCAATATCAGCTCCCTTGATGTTGAGAACTTCAGAGACGGCATCAACCACAAATCCCATAGTGATTGTTCCCTGCCGCGCAGCTATTTCTACGACGATAATACAGGTCCTTTCCGTGAATTCCGCCGCGGCCAGTGAGAATCTGAGGCGAAGATCAATAACGGGGATTACCTTGCCGCGCAGATTGATCACTCCCTTGATGTGGGGAGGTGTCTGGGGCACTGCGGTAATCGGCATGATTCCGATGATTTCCTTCACCTTCAGAATGCCTATACCGTATTCTTCTCCCGCCAGACTGAAGGTAAGGTATTTCCCTTCCTTGTCGGTCATCGCCTGAAGAGCCTGATCCATGACTTTTGTCCCTTCCGCCATTTTCCCTCCTTTCACGGCCGGCGCCAGTTTTGCGCCTCATCCTCTGGTGAAAAAATCCTTTTTGGGGAAGACCAACCCTGGCTGTTTTCCCGGTCTTTTGCCGTGGCGCATGACCCGTGTCTTTTTTTTGGTCTTCCTTAAAGCCGAGGGCTAATTTACACGAAATCGCCGCGAATGCAAAACAAAAAGACAATATCATCAGTGCGTGTTTGCCTTGCCTGCAGGACAAAAAAAGATTATATTCGCACGCGTTCGCCAAAGGATTTTTTATGAAGAAAGTTTTTTGTTTGTTTGTTTTTCTGTCTCTTTTACTTTCCGGTTGCCTGGTCGCGCCGGAGACCATCCGTGATGTGCGGGAACTGTCCCAGGACCACGCCTCGTATATGTCACCGGAAACGGCGGAAGAAGATTTGCTCACCGGGGCGGACCAGGCGCGGTTGAATGAAGATTTTAACATTATTTATTTTTCGGTGTGGCACGAGGAAAGGCCGTTTTACGCGCTTCCGGAAAAAGTCGGTCAGGATTTCATAAAATACAATTTCAAGCCCGGTTATGGAGAAAACAAGAAACGTCTTCCCGCGGCCTGGCTCAAAAAACTTCGTGACAACGCAGCGCTGGAGCTCTATCCGAACACTCTGGCCCGGGGCATTACCGTCCGCAATACGAACATGAGAGAGCTGCCGACCAACTCGCCCCACTTTACCAGACGCGAAGGCGACAGCGACGGCTGGCCGTTTGACAATCTGCAGCGATCCGCCCTTCCGGCCAACACGCCGGTATTTGTCTGCCATCTCAGTTTAGACAGGGCTTGGGCTCTTGTGGAGACATCTTTCACCTTCGGCTGGATACCCGCTGAGGATTTCGCCCCGGTGGACGAGGATTTTGTCCGGAGGTGGGAATCGGGCCGTTATGCTGTCATTACCCGTGACCGGACGCCGGTTCTGGATGAGGGGGGCAGATTTGTGTTTATGGCATCTGTGGGGCATGTTTTCCCGATGGACGGCCGGCAGGACGATAAAGCCGGGCTGCTTATCGCACAGGCGGGCCCGGACGGGCGGGCGCTTATCAGACATGGTTTTGTGCCCGCCGCGGCGGCGTCGGCCAAACCGCTCCGCCTGAACCGGCCGAATGCTGCCCGGGTGGCCAATGAAATGATCGGCGAGCCCTATGGATGGGGAGGTCTTTATGGAAACCGTGATTGCTCCGCCATGACCCGTGATTTTTACACGGTATTCGGTATCTGGCTGCCGCGCCACTCGGAGGACCAGGTCCGTGAGGCAGGTATTTTCATTGATCTGCAGGGGCTTTCAGCAGACGAAAAAGAAAAAGTCATCCTGGAAAAAGGTGTTCCTTACTTGAGTCTGTTGTGGCGCAAAGGGCATGTTATGCTCTACATCGGGGCGAAAGACGGCCGCGCCCTCATTTTTCACAATATCTGGGGGTTGCGGACCAGAGACCTGCGGGGGCGTGAGGGACGCAAAATAATCGGTCAGGCCGTCATCACCACGCTTGAACCGGGCCGCGAGCTCATCAATGCCGACAGGAATACCGGCACTTTGCTCGACAATATTGCCGCGATGAACATTTTGAAGCCTGTCCCCGGAGAAGCAGGCCATTGAACAAGTATAAAATCATCCTCGAATATGACGGAACCGGCTACAGAGGCTGGCAGGCACAGAAAAATGCCAGAACCATCCAGGGAACGCTGATTGCCGCCTCAGAAAAATTTCTTAATTCGCCCGTTGAAATTCAGGGAGCGGGCCGTACCGATGCCGGTGTCCATGCCCTCGGGCAGGTCGCCCATCTGGAGTGCGCAAAAAAAATAAATTGTGAAACGCTGCGGGTCGGTCTGAACGATCTTCTCCCTTCCAGTATCAACCTCATATCGGTGGAAAATGCCCATCCTCGTTTCCATGCCCGCCACTCGGCACAGGGCCGCAGTTATCTGTATCTGATCGCCAGGCGACGGAGCGCTTTTGCCAAGAGATATGTCTGGTGGGTCCGGGATGACCTTAACGTCTCAGCGATGAAGCGGACTTTGCGTGTCTTTGAGGGGTTTCATGATTTTGCCTCTTTTGCCGACAAACGAATGGACAAGAATGTTTCGACAAAAGTGGCCGTTGAAAGCATCGGGATTTACGAATTTGAAAATATGCTGGCAATACGGATTACCGGCTCACATTTTTTATGGAAGATGGTGAGGCGCATCGTCGGTGTGGCGGTTGAGGCCGGCCGCGGGGCAATCACGCCTGCCGGGGCGGGGGCGATGCTGGATGATTATTCGGATGTTCCGGCTCGCTTAACCGCGCCCCCGTCGGGGCTTTTTCTGGAAAAGGTCTTGTATGAGGGGGACTCTCTTCCGGAAATACGCACGCCGGTCATTTTATGACCCGAAAGATTTTTTCCTGTTTTCCCGTATCGGAGGGACAAACCGGCCTTCAACGGGAAGCTCTCATGGCCTGGGCGGTTCGTAATTTTTGTTCTTCCAGAAAACCTCTTTTGCACAGCGATTCATAAAACATGTGGGAAACATACAGGGCCCTTGCCGATTGCTGCGGTGTCTCAAAGAGGGGGATCCGGTGCCTGGTGCGAATGGCAATGGATTTACTGACGGCGTTGGGCGTGTAAATGGTCGCCGGCTTGCCGTAGTGTTTACACATTTTCAGAAGCTCCTCCAGGCAGTCGATCACGAAAGTCTGCCAGACACTCAAAAGCGGCCAAAGGCCGTCAACCTCATCGGCAGCCAGCAAAATCTCGAAGATGTCCAGATAGGTTTGAGGCGGGGCAGGACCGATATCTACGGGGTTTTTGACATTGAAGACCTGTCCTGCTTTTTTGAGTTTAGATTGAGTGGTGTCGGATAAAGTGACCATCTTGAGGCCCGCTTCCGCCAGCAGATCCGCTGCTATGCTCCCGAAAGCGCCGGAGTTGGTGAACATTGCGATACGCTTCCCTTTTAGAAGAGGCATTTCGGTGAAGATCTTCGGCAGCGAATGCAGCTCGTCGATACAGTTGAGGCTGATGATCCCCGCCTGTTTGCAGGCGGATTGAAAAATCAAATCGTCATTGGCGATTCCCGCCGTATGAGACAGGGCGGCCGCTGCTCCTTCGGGGGTTTTCCCCACTTTAAAAACCAGGATCGGCTTTTGCGACTTCCGGGCCGCCTCCATGAACCGGCGCCCGTCGGCAATGTTCTCCAGATACATCCCGATAACCGCCGTTTCATCCTTTTGGAAATACTCGATCAGGTCCGCTTCATTGACGTCGCACTTGTTGCCGATACTGACGACCTTGTTGATACCGACCAGGTCGTAGTAGAGTGACTCCAGGACCAGGACGACAACCCCGCCGCTTTGGATGATGTAGGAAATATTTCCCGGGGTCTCGAATATTTGATTCATTTCCACCAGACTGGGGTTTACTCCATAGAAGCTGCAGAATTTATCGCGGGTGCTCAAGGTGCCCAGGCAGTTGGGACCCATAATACGGATGCCGTTCATTTTGGCCACTTCGTCGATTTCGCGCTGCATCGCCTCGCCGGCGGCTCCCTCTTCGGCAAAGCCGGCGCTTTCGATGATAACCCTTTTGATTCCTTTATTTGCGCAATCTTTGACGATGCCCGGCACATGGCGGGCCGCCACGATGATAATGGCCATGTCCGGCGTTTCTGGCAGATCAAGTACGGATGAAAAGCCCCTGTAGCCGTTGACCATCTCTCCCCTGGAGTTCACAACATAGACCGTGCCCGAGTAATTGAGATAGTCTTTGAGCATGTTGCAGATGGTCGCTCCCAGATTGAAAGAAGAATTTGAGGCTCCGACGATAACAACCGATTGAGGATTGAAAAATTTTTCCATACAGTGCCGGCTCTGGACCTCCTCCGATGTTTTAATTTGTGGCAAAGAATGGCCGATTGAACTAATCGGGAGCTATCATTGATAGTCGCAATAGTCAAACAGGATCAATTGAAGAATTTAATTATAGACGGCTGCAATTTGACGGGAAGTGACCTGTATTTGAGTATGCGCCCGGCCGGGTGCTTTTGCCTTTTCCGGGGCCGGAGTGAGGTTGTCGGTAAATTGTCGCTGTCAACCCAAAACGCTTTTTAAAAACACCAGTACTTTTTCTTTAACATCTTCAGAGGCATCGCCGCGTAAAATACCGTGGTGCTCTGCAGCAATCTGAACGAGTTGTTTGTCGGAAGAGCCGAGCCGCGAAAATATCTCCGTGCCGCTCACGGGGTTCACCACCGGGTCGTCCGAGCCTTGAATCACCAGAGCGGGAGCCTGAACATCGCCGAGCCTTGCTTTGACGTATTTCATGAGACGGCCCAGTTCATACACGCCGCTGACGGGATTGCGGGTGTAGTTGATGTGAGGATTTTCCGGCTGATTGGCCACATAATCGAGCCGGCCCCTTTTGATGCGCAAAGAGGAAAACAGCCTGTTCCAGGCGTGTACCAGCGGGCTGTAGCGGGCCTGGGGGCTTTGCAGGCGCGCGGGACCGTTTATGGAAACCACGCCGGCAAATTTCCCCGGCTTGTTGGCCGCCTGCAGAAGCGCCAATCCGGCACCTGTGGAAAACCCGATGATCGCAAAAGATTTCACCGTGTTTTTCATTATAATATAGGCGCGGTTCACCGAGTCATACCAATCAGGCCAGCTCTGGAGCGACAGATCCTCCGGTGCGGTGCCGTGACCGCTTAATCTGGCTCCATAGACACTATAGCCTTTGTGTTTCAAAAAGCTCGCCAGCGGGCGGATTTCTTCCGGCGCCGCCATGTAGCCGTGCACTAAAATGACGCCACGATTCCGACACAACGAACTCCATAGAAACGGGGCGCCGATATGGGCGGGCTTTGTTTCCTCGTGGATATAATGACGCTGATAATCAGCCTCAAAGGCGCGCCGGTCGGCCTCCAGAAAGTGGTTCCTGATTTTCCGCCTGACCAGACCTCGAGGTAAAAGCATGAGACGATCGAGTCTTCGTGTCAGCTCCCCGAGTGGCTCTATTTCATTTTTCAGAACCTCGACGATGTTGTCTATGCGTATGGTGTGAAAATGAAATTTTTTGCTGAACCTTTGACGGTTTTTTATGATGAAGCCTTCATGTCGTGTTACCAGCCGGTCGGCGATGGCATCGCGCATGAAGTTTTCGTATTTTTCATGCACCTCGTCGGTAAGCAGATTAACCTGATCATACCCCAGTGCCTGATGGTAGTTGGCGATGCCGGTTTTCATGAGTTGTTCAACCGCCAGGTAGATCCGGTTTTTCAGGTCGCTCTCGGCAAATTCATATCTTCTGTATTTCGTGATGATGTAGGCGGCGAGGTGATCGTGGTTGACCGTTGTCATGGCATAAATGGCGCGCATGTACTCATACATCAACTTTATGTATATTATTTTGAAAGGGACGGCATATTTCAGTCCGGCAGGGTCCAGGTGAGGCCCATCTTTGGCGAGCATCGGGCGGATGCCTTTTGCCTCGTCGAGGTGCTTTTTAACTGCAATGGGACGGCCCAGATTGATGTCGATATCAACTCCGTCCACGACCATCGAACCTTCCACCATGGCTTCCTCTTCCATGCGGGCGCTGACGTCATCCACAAAACGGTTCAGCAGTTTGCTGATCACATTGTCTTTGGCGCGCACCGGGTAGTAAGTTATATTCACCGGGACGATAAAGGTTTCTTTTTCCAGGATTGAATCGAGATCGGCAGGTTCCAGATGAAAGTGGCGCCTGATCCGGGCGACGGATTCACTGTCACCTTTTTGTAATAAAGTGCGCAGTTCCTCACGGATGAATTGCGAGCGCAGCGCAATTCGTCCCGCGCCGGTGTGCGGAGGCCGCCGGCCGGTGGCGGTATTTATCAGATATTTGCCCCGTTCGACGATTTTTTTATCTTTGATCATGCGTCCTTCGGGGAAAATGATGACCGGATGGCTGCCGGTAAGCAAAGCCCTGATCAGGATTTTGTCACGGTCTGGATCGGAGGTGGAAATTCCTCCGACAAGGCTCATGATCCGGCCGAGCCGGCCGGTGAAAAAAGAGGCATCCGCAAGCGAAAGAGGAAACTTCCCGAGATGTTTTTTTATGATATACGGTATGATTACGGTTTCCATGCGCGTGAAATGATTGACGACATACAAAACAGGCTGATCCGGCACGTTTTGAATCCCATGCACACGCACATCGGTACCGGACGCTTTGAAAATCACCTCCAGCGCGATCATGATGCTGCGGATCAAGGCGTTGGAAATATCCGGCTGCACTGGAGTCTGCAAATTACTTTCCATCAGAAGTCCTCCAGTACGCGCCTCAATATGTCCGGACGGTCCGTGAAGATACCGTTCACACCGCGGGAGACGAGCCGTCTCATTTCCTCCTCGTCATTTGGTGAGTAAACATTTACGGGAATGTTGTGCGCTTTCAAGTCAGTGTGCCTCTTTACGGTGAGCTCGCGCCGCGAGCAGTTAAACGCATCCGCCCCCAATGCCACGACAATTTCCGAGGGCAGCCGGCCATTGTCAATTTTTTTGTCAAATAAGACCGCAACCGGCGCGCGCTTGTCTATTTGTCTGATGTGCGAAATGGCGCGGGGATCAAAGCTGGAGAAAACGACGTGTCTGCGCATGCCGCAGCGCTCGACCATTTTGAGGCATTTTTCTTCTATTCCCCCCGCGATGGTCTGGCCGACCGCTTCGGTCTTGATTTCAATGTTGACGGCGATCCTTCCACGGCACAGGCTCAAGACCTCGGCCAGTGTGGGAATTTTCTCACCCCGGAACTTTTCATGGAACCACCCGCCGGCGTCGAGTTCTTTGAGTCTGGCAAGCGTGTGACTTTTCAGAGGGCCCCGACCGTTTGTGCAGCGCGATATTTTTGCGTCATGAAAAACAACTACCTCGCCGTCGTCCGTGAGTTGAACATCGAGCTCCACCATGTCCGCGCCCATATCAATGGCTCCGGCAAAAGAAGCAAGTGTGTTTTCCGGATAGTAGGCTGAAGCGCCGCGGTGCGCGATGACGGTGCAGGGCTGCTTACCGGAGCCGCCGCGCGTTTTTTTATGCAGGAATTGATGGTAAGGCCTGAACATAGACAAGGACCCTTGTGTGGATACCGCTGTGCATCCGCGCCGCGCTAGAGATGGCACGGGCATCTGCAATTGAGCCGTGAAAGTACGCAAGCCGGAGGAACAGCTTTTCAGGCGTTCTTATTTCACCTGATTGGCGCACACGGCGGACAGGGAGGCATGGTTTTTTTCCAGGCAGCGGAAAACGGCCCCCTTGTCATTTCCCGCATCGGCACACAAGCGTGC
>Ga0255347_1006407_pt1 | contig 12806 bp, 9 predicted proteins | sample wastewater_treat_2_FD_192479 | JGI IMG/M metagenome (GOLD analysis project Ga0255347, IMG submission 192479) | Wastewater microbial communities from Lulu Island WWTP, Vancouver, Canada - plant24 | ecosystem: Engineered > WWTP > Wastewater > Unclassified | place: Canada: Vancouver, British...
AAAAGATCGCTTACCAAGAAGAGGCGTTGCAGGAGATTGGTCACAGCCTTAATTGCGAAGTCAGGGAAGAGCTTCCCGGGGTGAGTGGATTGAGCCGACTGATGCTGCACGAGATTGTGTATCCCTGGGGGATACTCAAGAAATTCAATTACCAGGGCTCGGTGCACTCGCTGAGCTTTAAATGCTCGCTGGCGTCCATCGCGGATATGGAAGCGACAGTGCGGAACGAGTGCGAGGCGGCCGGCTACAGCGCCTCTTCTTTAGGCGGTTACCTGCTCCCGCTGGAAAGGGGCAGGGCGGTGCACGCTGAGTTCGACCTCCACTGTGACCTGAACAGCGATTCGGAGGCCGGGAAGGTAAAGCAACTCTGGACCGCGGCATCGCAGGCGCTCATCAATCAAGGGGCGTATTTTGACCGGCCGTACGGTGCCTGGGCGGAAATGGTCTATCAGCGCGCGGGTGAGTATACCGGCAAGCTCAGGCAGATTAAGCGGGAGCTTGATCCGAACGGCATTCTCAATCCCGGGAAATTGTGTTTTTAACCGACGGCATCATTGAGCAAGGTGTGAGCGAGGTCATTATGTCAGAGCCCAAGGCAAAGGTAATCCCCGGCAGGATTTCACGGGACGTCTTTCAGGCGCTGCAGGACGTGGTGGGTCCGGAGTGGATTTCGGAAGACCGCGCGGTTATTGAAACCTACAGCCGCTTTTCGGTGGATGCCGTCGGCGTTTTGCGAAAGCACCAGCGGGACGCCACAATGATCCCCGCCTGCATTGTCCTCCCCGCAACCACCGAGGAGGTGCAGGCGATCATGCGCATCGCCAACCGATTCGGGGTGCCGGTCATTCCCTTCACCAACGGCATGATCGCCTTCAACGGGCCGACCACACCCCACCCCACGATTTGTGTTCACGTGAGCCGGATGAACCGGGTGCATATCGACGAGGAAAATCTCACCGCCACCCTGGAAGCCTACGGGGATTACGGGCAGCTGCAGGCGGAGGCGATGAAGCGGGGCCTCTGGAACGGGGGTTCGCCCCTGGCCACCACCCTCTGTAAATTATCCTCCCAGTCGGCATTCGCCGGCATCTGGCAGACCGATCTCAAATACGGAACCCTGACCAGGAATATCGTGAGCATCAAGGTGGTGCTTCCCACCGGAGATGTACTGATAACCGGATCGGACACCGTTGCCGGCGCCAACTGCCTCTGGGAATACGGGCCCGGCCCGGACCTGCAGAGTCTGGTGCGAGGCGGGGCGGGGACAGTGGGCGTCATCACCGAAATAAAGGTGAAGCTGCACGCCTGGACGGGGGGGTGTGTGCTTCCTGAACCGCCCGCCGGCCGTCCGTCCATTCCCGACTATCATGAACCGCGCTACGACACCGCGCCGCCGCCGGATCGGGTCAAACTCCTCTGGGTTGAATTTCCCGACTACGATTCGGAGGTCAGGGCGCTTCACGCGGCGGCCCAGTCGGGCATCGGCATGGGACTGAACGCCACCGGGGTGTACAATTCCTATTACTGTTCCCAGACCCAGGCCATGACCATGGAAAGGGTTGCCGACAAGTTCTTTCCCCCTTACAACCTCTATGTGATCCTCTACGGCGTCACCTCGGAGGCCCAGATGGAGTACGAGGAGAAGGTTTTTCGCGAGATCATGGCGGAGCACAATGCCGTCTTCCTCACCCCGGAGCACAAGGGGGATGTGCTGAAGGCGCTCGCGCCCTGGAACCTGGACTGCATCAGGCATGTGACCGGCTTCCGCATGAACCGCTTTTTTTACGGCGGTTCCATCGTTCCCGGCGGGCTGCTCAAGGATGCCGCCTATAAAACAAGGGAAATCTGGGGGCGCACGGTTAATGGCATGGGGGAGACCTTCGTCACCGACCGCGGCGGCATCGACGACACGCCGTTTCTCTACGCCATCGAACGGGGAAGCAGGCACTGGCTCTCGGAGGCGGATGTATATCCCGACCCGCTTGATCCGGAGAAGCTGAACCGGGCGCGGGGCCTTACCGTTGCCGCGGTTGCCGACTTCGTCTCGCAGAAGTACCCGGCCATCGGCATAGGCGTGGCCATAGAGCCGCTCACCACTTTTTTCCCGGAGCACGGACCCAATGTGCACCTGCTCTTTAGAAAGCTGCGAAAGATTTTTGATCCCAACAGCATCTGCGCCCCCGGCCGGCAGGTGTTCAGCGAGGACGAGATGAAGGATCTGCCGCAGGAGATGATAGACGGCATCAACCGGCTGCGCGCCCAGTACAAAATGCCTCCGGTGGGGAGAAAATAGGAGGATGCAGGATTACAGGATGCAGGATACAGGATACAGGATGCAGGATACAGGATACAGGCTACCGGCAACCTCAAGATGCCGGCTGACCGGATCGTCGACGGGGCGGCGCCCAACCCGCCGGATATCGTGTCATCAGGCATCGGATTGCATTGTCAGGATTGGTAATGACATCCGGCGGGAGGTCGCTGCCGTAAGGCAACGGTAAGCGGCGCGTTACGGTGTTCTGTAAAGAATAATTTACGAAATCATTTTTTGTAAATTATGATTGACAGAAATGCGAGGAGGTGCTAAAGCCTTTTTTACGATCAAACAATTTAATCGCAATGCTAGAGCGCCGGTGGAAATAGATATAGGGTCTAAACTATTGCGGTTGAGAAAGGAGCAGGGGCTATCCCTCCGGGCACTGTCGAAGGCGAGCGGCATCTCCGCCAATGCAATCAGCCTGATAGAAAGAAATAAAATTTCACCCACCATCTCCACGCTGACAAAACTTATCGTAACCCTCAAATCCAATCTCACGTTTTTTTTTGAAGAAAAGAAAACAAGGGACGTCGTCTACCGGAAGCGCAATACCAATGACCAGATGACATCGCGGAACTCCAAGGTGCGGCTGGTAAGCCTTGGCTCGGGTCTGCCCAACCAGAAAATTGAACCCGTCCTGGCTACCTTTGACGAGGGGGCTACCAGCGGTAGCAAGAGCCTCACCCACCAGGGAAACGAGCTGGTGTATTGCCTTGAAGGAAAAATCAAATTTGAAATTGAAGAACAGCAGTACCTGTTGGAGCCGGGTGACAGCATTTTCTTTAACGGCACCAGGCCCCACCGTTGGACCAACGTGAGCAAAGGCAAGTCAAAGGTGCTGGCAGTCATGGCAACCAAGCATTGGCTGCGCAAGGATATTGCTGCCCGATAAATGGCGCGATGACCGTGGCCCGGTCATGCCGCAAGGTCCGGCACGGCAGGTACGGGCCGTCGATGTCCGGTAATGCTTTTTTGCCCGCCCCTTCAGGCCTTGGCGGAAAGATGCCTTGTCCCGCATACCGCAATCGCGGCGGACCGGAGCGCCTAATCCTGTCTATAGATACCGGGAGGAATCGGCATGATAAAAAGTTATTCAATCGTTGTTCTGGTGCTCGGCCCGGCCTTGTTATGTTCGCCGCTGGGCTGCAAGCAGAAGAAGTCGACCTTTACCTTCCCGCATATACCCGCTATCGTCAGCGAAAATCTGACCACGGTGGTGGCCTTTGATGAAGATAACATCCTGCTGGCCGGTGACTACAATTATCTGAGCACCACCGGCCAGGGCAGCCAGATCTGCCATGAAAACAGCAAGCAGGGTTTCTGGACGGTGCAGCATACCGGCCTCAATGGCGAACTTATCTGTGATGTGGTTTTCCCCGACCGGCAGAACGGCTGGGCGGTGGGCATCCTGGGCGCCATCATCCATACCACCGACGGAGGAAAGACCTGGGAGCGGCAGAACAGCGGCACCGGGAAGCACCTTTTCTCCGTGAGCTTTCCGGACAAGAATAACGGCTGGGTGGCGGGCGATGTCATGACCCTGATTCATACCTCTGACGGCGGCAAGACCTGGGAGCCCCAGACCGTCCAGCAGAGCACCGATGAAAATGTCTTTGCCTCTGAGGTAATTTTCAACGGCGTCTATTTTCTTGATGCCCAAGAAGGCTGGCTGGTGGGCGAATTCGGTTCGGTCTATCATACCACCGACGGGGGGAGGAACTGGCAAATCCGGGCCATTGAGGCGTTGCAGCCCAAGGTGGATGAGGATGAGTGGGAGCTTCCGAAATTGACCCTTTTTGACGTCCGTTTTTTCGACCGGCAGCGCGGCTTCATTCTGGGGGTCGACGGGACCATGCTCAAAACCGACGACGGCGGCCGGGAATGGAAGAAGGTTGACAGCGCCGCCGTCAACTCGCTGTTCTCCATTGCGGCAATCGGCGATACCTGCTGGGCGGTGGGGGACCGGGGGGTGTACATCGTTTCCACTGACGGCGGGAACACCTGGACCAACAATGAGCATGCCATTCACACCAAGGGCTGGCTTACCTCGGTTGCCTTTGTCAACGACAACGTGGGCTGGGTGGTTGGAAAGTCAGGCGCGGTTTTTAAAACCATTGACGGGGGCAAGACCTTTGAATGGCTGTCGGGCGTCTCCTATGACTGGCCCGAATTTAAGCCGCCCAAAGAGCTGGTGGGCGAGTAGACATTATGGGACCCTCTAATTATTCATTTTCTTGTCATTCCCCGACTTGATCGGGGAATCCATGTGTTTGATTTTTTATGGATTCCTGCTTTCGCGGGAATGACAGAAAGAGGTTGTATGGTGAATTTTTAGAGGTACCCTTATGTCCTAACCGGTGCGGGCATTCTTACCTCATATGTTTTTAAACAAGGGGCAGCTCATGAAAAAGTTCGCGGACTTTGTGATCGAGAAAAGGGGGCTGGTGCTGGTCATCATGGGGTTGATAACCCTGTTTTTTGCCGTCAACGCCTTCAATTTGAAGGTGTATACAAAATTTGCCGACCTGCTGCCCCAGGGACATGAGTACATCAAAACCTACAATGAAATCCGGGCCAAGTTCGGCGGCGCCAATACCGTGACCATGATCTACCAGGTGCGCCGGGGTGACATCTTCAATCCCACCACCCTGAAAAAAATCAGGGAATTAACCGATGAGCTGTACCTGATCCCCGCGGTGGACCGATTCAAGATAACCTCGCTGGCGGTGAATACGGTGGTGGACATGAAGCTCATATCCGGCGGCTATGACTTTGTCCCCCTGATGTTTCCCCATGTGCCCCAAACCGACGAGGAGGCGCAGGAGTTGCGGGAGAAGGTGTATGCCAGCGTTTTCTACGGCGGCCTAGTCTGGTTTGACAACAAGAAGACGCTGATCACCGCCGATTTCTTTGACGATGAGATCGACTACCCGGTGGTCTACCGGGAACTGACCAGGCTGCAGAAAAAATATGAGGATGACAATCACATCCTGAGCATGGCGGGTGAGCCGCTGCACCTGGGATACATTGACAGCTATGTCACCACCATCCTGACCATCATGGGCGTTACCCTGGTGGTGATGCTGGCACTGTTTCTCTTCTACTTCCGCTCGGTCCGGGGCATGCTGCTGCCCGTGGTCGGCTCGCTGATCAGCGCCGTATGGGGCATCGGTTTTATGGTGCTGCTGGGGTACTCCCTGGATCCGCTGGTTCTGGTGTTCCCCTTCCTGGTTTCGGCCATGGCCGCCTGCCACTCGGTGCAGATCATCAAGCGCTATGTTGAAGAGTGCGCGATCGCCAAGGATGTGAAGACCTCATGCAAAAGGGTGATTGAGGAGCTGTTCATCCCCGGCTTTGTGAGCATCATCACCGACGCCACCGGCATCATGCTCATCGCGCTGACCCCCATCAAGATCATGCGGATGATCACCATTGTCTGCACCTTCTGGTCCATTGTGACGGTTGCCATCGTCATGTGCTTTTTGCCGGCGGTGCTCTCCTATCTGCCGTTCCCCCGCAAGTCCGTCGCCCGGCTGGAGAAGAAGAGCACCCTTGACTTCGGGTTGATGCGGCTCGGGGCGTGGATTACCCGGTGGGGCTGCTGGCCGGTCCTGGCGGCCTTTTTATTCCTGTTCATATTCGGCGCCTATTTTGCCCGGACCATCCAGGTGGGAGACGCGGTACCCGGCTCCTCGCTGCTCTGGCCCTGGCACCGCTACAACCGGGACGGATTCCGCATCTCCTTCAGCATGCCTATTTTAAGCCCGCTGCTGGTGGTGATGGAGGGTGAAAAATACCGCGACCTGGTCTGCTGTCCGGGCAAGCCGTACATGATGTGCGGCGACAACTTCAAAGAGATGGAGCGCTTCGAGCGATTCATGAAGGAAACACAGCAGCCGGGAGGGAAGGGGAAACCGGTAATGTTTACCCGCTCGGTAATCCAATCGTTTTCCGGGGCCGGCTGGCTGGCCCACGAGGGCGATCCCAAATGGTACTTTTTCCCCACTGACGACCGGGAGACCATTTACAGCTACCGCCGGGTTACCGAGATGGGAACGCCGGGAACCGCTGACCGGTTCTGCGACCCCGGTGAAGACACCTCGGCCAACATTATCATCTACTGCCGGGACAAGATGACCCCCACCATCAAGACGGTGATGGCCCGGGTCAAGGACTACATAGAGAACCATTCCCGGCTTGCCCCTCCCATGCGATACCGCCTGTGCGGAGGGGAGTTCGGCGTGCAGGCGGCAGTCAATGAGATTATCGAGGAATACCAGTATACCACCGGCACCTGGGCGCTCATCCTCATTTTTACCTTCTGCGTCATCTTTTACCGGAGCTTCATGGCCGGGATTATCCTCATCCTGCCGCTGATTATATCCAATGCCATTGCCTTTGCCATGATGGCCACCGGCTTTTTTTGGGCGATTCCGACCCCGATTACCATCACCACCAGCACCCTGCCGGTCACCTCGGTGGGGATCGGGCTGGGGGTTGACTTCGGGGTGTATCTGTTGAGCCGGATCAAGGACGAGTATGGGATGTTCCATGACCTGAACAAGGCCATCGAGAACGCCATGCTCACCACCGGCAAGGCGGTGGTTTACCTGTCCACCACCCTTACCGTGGGCATTTTCTTCTGGGTGATTTCGCCGCTGATGTTCCAGGCGATGATGGGACTTTTCCTGGCGATCGTGCTGTTCCTGAACATGGTCGGCGCACTGCTGCTGGTTCCCAGTTTCGTGGTGCTGCTGAAGCCGAAGTTTATAACCGGGCCGTAACGCATGGGGCGCGGGGGATTGGAGCCGGGGTGCAGTTGGTTTTGAAGCTGTTTCTGTCCACCCTGATGCACCGGGCGATATGACGCGAGTGCCGCATTTGCCCGGCTGTGCAGTTTTTCGGCAATTGGTTGACAGGCATCGGCATTATTGGTACAAAAACCAAACACGCCGACAATAATTGCAATTCAAACTGAAGGGAGAAGGGGGGCATTATGTACAGACCATGGTGGACGTTTGTTATTATTTCCTTTCTGGCGGCCCTTATCGGGGGTCCTTCCTCAATATCTGCCCGCATTTACCTCCTGGATCAGAAAGTGGAGGTTAACGGCAGCATCGAGGAAAAATGGAACTTCAAGTATGATACCAAGGACTGGGAGAAGGGTAGGGGCGAACACAGCTACGGGGGGCGCATGTCGGATGGCGGGCATGTGGAAAACCCGGCGATGCTGAAAACCCATCTGCACCTGGAAGCCCTCTACCATGCCTATCAGCAGGGAGGCACGGTGCTTGATTTTTATACCCTGGTGGAATGGTTCTACGATATATCCCAGGACATCAACCCGGCCTGGCGCCGGGGCATGTCCTCATACGACCGCAATAAGTACCAGACCCCGCACGGGCTGGAGATGCTCCGGGAATTGTATATGAATTACGTGCACGGACCATGGACCCTGCGCCTGGGCAAGCAGATGGTGGTCTGGGGCGAGACCAACCTGCAGCGGACGGCGGACGTGGTGAACCCCCTGGATACCCGGTCGCACATGATGGGGGTTGATGACTGGGAGGATTTCAAGAAAGGGCTGTGGATGTTCCGCGGCTTTTATCAGACCAGCTTCAAGAATGATCTCACCCTGGAGACCATAATTGTTCCCTATGACGTTCAGGCCATGGATTTGCCTCCGGAAGGATCGATGTATAATACCACCTATACCGGGGGATTCACCTCACGCATGTGGCGGCGGTGGAAGCATGACGAGGTCAATGAGCACGGATTGCATGATGCCCAGGGCGGTTTTCGGATTCGGGGATTTAACTGGGACTGGGACTGGACCATCCTCTGGTACAACGGCTATGAAGCAACCCCGGTATGTATTGACTGGGGACAGCGGGCTGATTCATACTTGCCCAAAACCTCAATCGGCTGGATGTCTTATAATATGGGCATCAGGGGTTTCAATCTCTGGGCGGGAGAATACAACAGCTATAAAGCAACCACCGGCATCAGCCTTCCCTATCCCAAAAACAAGACGTTTCGATATTACCGCGGCAATAACCTCGGCGCCACGGCCACAAAATATATCTACAACATCCCCTTTTTCGGTCATGACATACCCTTCAAATCCAACGTCCGGTTTGAATTTGCCTACAAGCCGAACCTTCATTTCAACCGGATGGAATATTACGGCAATAATTTGTGGGGGGTAAAAAATGTCACCCGGAGGGATCTGATTGGCTATGCGGTGGAAATCGGCCACGACTTCATGCCGCAATTTATCTGTAAATACAACGGACACCGGAGCGTCGATGTCAACCTGGGGATTTTTCAGGACTGGATCCTGAATCATGATCGCAACCTCAACGTGGAAGGGTATAACCGGGGAGCCGGCGACAAGAATACCACCTCATTCAGCCTGGACGTTACCACCGACTGGTTTGACCAGGAGCTTATGACCAAGTTTAACTATTCCTATAACACCGGCGGGTTTGGGGCATTCTACGCCTTTTTTCAGTACGGGCCCGGCCAGCACTGGAGATTCACCCTGCTGCCCCGCATTTCCTGGTCCAATTCAGGGCCATTTAACCACAAGGCGGACGCCAAGCACAATAAATACACCAACAGCAATGATACCCTCAACTATGTGCACTTCAAAATCGGCTACCTGTTTTGACAACCGGCGGCATTTAACCCAGGGAGGAAAAAACAATGAAGGAAGGCAGGAAATGGTGTGGCATGGTGACGGCAGTCTTCACGGCGCTGGTTTTAAGCGGGGTCATTGCGAGTCGGGGTGCCGCGATAACCACCGAGGAGGAGCTTAAAAACTGGCCGGCCGCCTGTTATCAGGGCGCTGACCTGGAGAAGGTGCGTGAGTGGGAAAAGACCTGGGCGGGAAAGAGGATCAATAAAGACAACATTGATCAGGTAAAGGATTTTTTGTCGGAACAGTTCTATGACATGTACAAGAATCCCGCTGACTGGGGTGCCGATGATTTATGGTTTGACATTGTCCCCTACAAGCAGATTCTTCCCACCCCGGGACAGGATGCCATGACCAGAAAATATGCGCCTACGGCCACGTTTGATCCCAATCCCCGAAAGGCATTCTGGGCCGGCGGCGCCGGCCCCAATGAGTTTCTGATGGGATGGGAGACGGGGGATCAGGCCGGTTTTCCTTTTCCCTTTCCCAAGTCGGGACTGGAGCTGGCGTGGGACCTGGAATCAACCACCCACGGCGATACGGTGTCGGTGAATCGAGACGGCGTGGTGGTCAATCCCCGCACCAGAACCGAACGGCGCGCGGTTCAGCCCTGGATCCATGATTATTTTACCGGCAGGTGCGATTACGAACCGCTGCTCAAAAAACCCGACAACCCCAAGGGGATACGCCGGGCCATGTATCTGTATATCGACGAGCCGCTGGACGTGAGAGGCACCCGGTACATGGAATTGCGATACCTCGACCTGACCAAGCCTGACGACGTCTGGGTATGGTTTCCCCTCTTCCGCCGGATCCGCCGCATGGGGTTTGCCTATAAATCAGATACCATTGACGGCACCGATCTTGGACCAGATGACGAAGCCGGGTGGAACGGACATATCAACCGAAAGACCTGGGAAATTGTCGGACGGAAGGAGATGCTGCTCGGCCGTCATACCGATACGACAAAATATACCAAGGTGACCGGCCAGGCCTTATGGAGCGGCCTGCAGCTGGAGAGAATAAACGCCTACGTCCTGCAATCGAAATTCAAGGAAAAGGACGCGGTCTACAGCAACGAAATTCTGTACATGGATCCCGAAAGCTACCATTGCCTGCAGAAGGTCACCTGGGACCGGCAGGGGAGGGTGTGGAGACATTTTCTGTTCCATACCATGATTTATAACGACCCCAAGAAAAACATCAACCACGTGCATACCTTTGAATTATATTCCAGCGACCTGCAGCGGAGACACGGGTGCCCCTCCCTCGATCTGGTCAAGGAGATCGGCCAGACCATATCCAATGACTTCTGGACCATCCAGAACCTGCAGAAATTGGGGTACTGAGCGCATCGCTTGCGTGATTAAAAAATGAAAACAGAAAGCCCTCATGGCGAAGAGGGCTTTCTGTTGCTGCGGGGTGTATGGCTTTTATTCCCGGGTGACGCTGAATGTCCCGTCCACGCCAAGCGTGCCGAGAAAGACCACGCTTACCGCAAAACCCCATTTGCCGGAACAGGTGAGCATGGGCGGAATTTTATCCGCGCTGGTACGGTCTGCCGCACCCATGCCATCGATGAGAAAGAAGGCCCCGGTTCCCGTGCCAAGACCCCCCGATACAAGAATCAGACGCCCGTCGTTAGAGCCCATGGTTCCTGAAACTTCTATTGGTTCGGGATCCGGTATAAGCTTTGCCGGCCACCCGGCATCCGCAAAGCATGCATAGTCGTCGGCGATGATAGTGCCGGTCACCTTGAGGTTCTCGGGGGGATTGAGGGTGACATCCTGGGTCAGGGTCATCCTGATGGCTCCGCACTCCGCCGTATCCACCACCGTTTCACCTTCTTTGATGTTTATGGACCAGGTTCCGCTGTAATCACCCGTGGCATCCATTGGCGCCTGGCAGGAGTTTGCCGCGCCCAGGCTAGCCAGGGCCGCACATAATAAAGTGAGCGTGAGACACATTTTACTTTGCATGCCGCGCCTCCTTCTGGTGAAAATGTTAGTTGTCTGCCTGTAATTTATTTATAATGTATTATGGGCAGCAAAAAAGGTGCCATCGGCCGGCGTCCATGAACAGGGATATGGAATAATTTAAATACTATAATTGGTTATGACTGTTTGGTAATGTTGTGTCTATCTTAATGCGGCAGGGTTTTTTGAGATGTGTGGCTGAATCAAGCCCGAAGCGACCTGCCGTTCTGTATATTTCAAGCCATTCCGCGAAAGGGTGCAGTGGCGGACACTGGTAAAATTGTTTGACAAGGTTCGGGTTGTACGCTACATATTATCAATTGTGTTTGCGGAGATCGGTGCATGAAGGGGTCAGTTACCATCAATCAGGAGCTGTGCAAGGGATGCCTGCTCTGCGCGTCATTCTGTCCCAGGAAATCCCTGTCCCAATCCAAGCAGCTCAACCTCAAGGGATATCTGGTCGCCGCGTTTGATGAGCAGAACGGGTGCACCGGCTGCGCGACCTGCGCCCTGGTCTGCCCGGAAATGGCCATCGAGGTCTATCGTGAATAAGCAACTCATGAGCGGGACCAGCGCCATCGGTGAAGCGGCCATCCAGGCGGGCTGCAGGTTCTATTTCGGATACCCCATCACCCCGCAGAATGAACTCCCCGAGTACATGGCGAGAAGGCTCGCTGAAGTGCCGGGGGGCGTTTTTATCCAGGCGGAAAGCGAGATTGGCGCCATCAACATGGTTCTGGGCGCAAGCGTGGTGGGCGGCCGGGCCATGACCTCATCCAGCAGCCCGGGCATGAGCCTGAAGCAGGAGGGCATTTCCTACCTGGCCGGCCAGGAGCTGCCCGCGGTCATTGTGAACGTGGTGCGCGGGGGGCCCGGTCTGGGGTCGATCTACTCCGCCCAGTCGGACTATTTCCAGGCGACCCGCGGCGGCGGGCACGGCGATTATCGCACCATTGTACTTGCGCCGGCCTCGGTGCAGGAGCTGGCCGACATGACCGCCTCGGCCTTTGATCTGGCCGATACCTACCGCACCCCGGTGGTCGTGCTGGCAGACGGGGTGCTGGGGCAGATGATGGAGCCGGTGCGGATACCGCCTCCCTGCAAGGAAGGCGGGCGGGAACTGGACTACATCCTGACCGGGGCCAAGGGACGGCCGTCCAAGGCCATTCATTCTTTCAGAATGGACCCGCAGGACCAGGAGGAGCATAACTGGAAGCTGATGAGAAAATATAAGCGCATCGAGCAGCGCGAGGTCCGCTATGAGACCTTTCAGCTGGATGACGCGCAGCTGGCGGTGATCGCCTACGGCACGGCGGCCCGCATCGCCAAGGGGGCCATCAAGCGGATGCGAAAGGAGAACATGAAGGTGGGGATGATCCGCCCCAAGACCCTCTGGCCTTTCCCAACGCAGATAATCAGGGACACGGCGAAGCGCATTCGTGAGTTTTTTGTTTTTGAGATGAGCGCGGGGCAGATGATCGAAGATGTGAAGCTGGCGCTGGAAGGCAAAGGCACGGTTCATTTTTACGGGAGGCCGGGCGGGGTGCTGCCGGCGCCGATTGAGCTCTACCGGATCATCACCCGGCAATACCTGCAGTCGCAGAGGAAGCGCAAGGCATGAAAAAAGTATTTACCCGACCGCAGTCGCTGCATCCCACCCCCTTTCACTACTGCCCGGGATGCGGCCACAGCATAGTCCACCGACTCATCGCCGAGGTGATTGACGAGATGAAGCTGCGGGACAAGACCATCTGCGTCGACGGGGTGGGATGTTCGGTGGTGGCGTATAATTATTTCGATGTGGACATGGTGG
>Ga0255347_1006410_pt1 | contig 12801 bp, 6 predicted proteins | sample wastewater_treat_2_FD_192479 | JGI IMG/M metagenome (GOLD analysis project Ga0255347, IMG submission 192479) | Wastewater microbial communities from Lulu Island WWTP, Vancouver, Canada - plant24 | ecosystem: Engineered > WWTP > Wastewater > Unclassified | place: Canada: Vancouver, British...
AGGACTATTTCGAAGGTTTAATGAATTTTATGACCTCCGGGCCATCTGTTTTAATGGTTCTTGAGCGGGAAAATGCTGTGGAATATTTTCGCAAAGTGATTGGAGCAACCGATCCACAAAAAGCCGCAGAGGGGACATTACGCCGTAAATATGCCGAAAATGTTCGTTATAACGTTATCCACGGCTCAGATTCTGAAGAAAATGCAAAGAAAGAAATTGCATTTTTCTTTTCTACGATGGAAATTATCAAGTGATCAACATGCGGAGGGCTAGATTTATGAAAAAACTATCTTTGACCTTAGCGATTCTACTGATGCTCTTGGGTAATTGTACCAAGAAGCCAGTTGTAACAGGCACTGTTGGCTATCCTGTCAATGTGGTTCCGGAGATCAAAAAGTCGGAAGATACTACTGGATGCACTTTTAAATGGGGTTTTGTTGCCAGACCGGCTGAGAGTATTATGGATGTTCTATCGTTTATCCCGGATAGTCGCAGTTTTTCAGTTTCTTTTATACCGGATGTTCCCGGCGATTATGAATTGCAGTTCCTCAGTCAGGACAGCAACGGCAAAGAAATATTTAAACAAATTATAAAGTGTAGCATATCGTACGATACTGCTCAATCCCCTAGTGCAGACACCGTTGTTGATCAGATGCCACCGCGAGATTTGCCCGATACCGCTCAATCCCCTAGTACAGACACCGTTGCTAGTCAGATGCCACCGCGAGATTTGTCAGCACCTCCCCCTCAATACGCTCAATCCTATCCGGGCAGGGAAAACGAAACGACCTATTCAGCTATGACCCAATCCCAACCGATAAAAACCGGAAAAAACATTCAGAAAATTCCTGGGAAATATACAATCCAGCTGGGCGCTTACAAAAACTATGATAAGGCTGAGGCTGAATTAAGAAAATTAAGAGCGTATAATCTGGATACTTATATACAAAAGGCATATTTTAAGGAAACTAACGAAACTTGTTATCGCATCCGCACCGGAACCTTTGATTCTTACGCTGAAGCCAAAAAAGTTTTGAACCAGCTTAAAGCGCGTTTTCCCAAAGAGAATCTCTGGATAGATTTCGTTTGTGAAGATCAATAAACAATTGTAGGAGGTTATAAATGAAAAAACTGAAATTTGATGTAAGGGATATTTTCTTGGCTCCTCGTTTGGCACTGAGTGGCAAGAAAATCTGGGTTCATATGGTCGGATTAGCTGCTGGCTGGGCAATTTACACCATACTTGCGTATATAGCTTTGCTAGTCAATGGCCAAAGCCTGGCAGAAATCTGGAGGATGTATCACTTTTTCCCAATTCTATGCTGTACCACCTGTCAATTACCCTGGTATAGTTGGTTAATTTACGGAGTGGGGGTGGTCGCCTGGATAATAATTTTCTTACTGGCATCTGTAGCTGTAGCACGAATTACTTACAAACAATTAAAAGGTGATGAGTTTTTCTCATCAGGCGACAGTTTCAAGTATGTCAAAAAACACGGTGTCGCCGCTGTAATGGGTCCGGTTTCTATTTTAATGATAATTGCTTTTTTCGTAATTCTAGCGATAATAGCCGCTTGGCTTGCTAAATGGCCTGTCCTTGATATTATTTTTCTGGGGATACCGTATCTGCTCTATTTTGTCGTAGCGACTTTTGTCGTATACACCGCGGTAGTCTTTGTTGTGTCGCTGGTTCTGGCTCCAGCTATCGTCGGTACGGCTGAAGAAGACACGATGGAGACCGTTTTTCAAAGTTACTCCACACTTTGGGCACAGCCCTGGCGATTAGTTTTGTATGAAGGGATTGTCGGAGGACTAACGGTAGTGGCTACTTTTATTTACGGCTGGGCTTTAATCCTTGGCTATCGATTTTTTAACTTCGTATTTAGCGCGAGCTGGCTGATGGATGGTAAAATGTCCCGCATAATCGAACAGGCTTCATCTTACCTATTCGGCATCAATTCTCCATTAACTCACTGGATTAGCCAATTTTTTAATGTTTATACTCCTGCTTCGCTAGGTATAGTAAAACCGCTTTATCTTGGAACAACCGAAATTATAACCGTGGTATTGATAACGATCGCCTTGTTTATAATTGCCGGAACGGTAGTTGCTTATGCCCTTTCTAACCTCAGTGTTGGGCAAGCCCTTATTTACATTATACTCCGTAAGAAAAAAGATGATGAGGATCTCATAGAACGGAAAGATGAAGACGAGTTAAAAGAGGAAGAAAAATCCGAGGAGCCTGCAAGTGAGGAAACGAAAGCCCCGGAATCTGAAACTCCTTCTTCAGATGAAAAGACAGAATAGCAAAGTCTTTTCGTTGGTTTTGATAACAAGGGCGTCAGAATCCTGACGCCCTTGTTCATCTATTTTGAAGTTAAATAGTAGAACTTTTTCTTCTCAAAGGTGACGTCAGAACTATCATCCTGACCTCATCGCTAATGATTTGTAACATACTGATAATAATAAACAAACATTTTTAATATACACTACAACAAGACTTTATAATACTCAAAGTTATTCATTCAACCCCCTGCGGGGTTGGTGTTGTGTTTAGCTTTTGGGGGGCTCAGGATATAATCCTGAGTTAAGCAGGTTCAACTCCTGATGGAGTTGGGGTTATTCAAGTTATTCGAGATTTAGTGGAGTTTTTGATTTATCTAATATAATCCCAACCAGTTGGGATTGAAAGACAACAAATATTATTCACCTTTTAATTCAATTAAAATTTCCAGCTCAAAATCATCTACCAGCCGACAGGCAGGAAAGAGTATAAATCGCCAAATATTAATCTCGAAGCCATCGGAATCTTCTCACCTATCATCACCGATTATTACCTGAACATCATCGCCAAAAGTTGACACCATGTCCTGAGGTCAAAACGGAATATTATTCGCTTAGTGATAATATGAAATAGAAAATGCCTGAGTTTAGATTCAATGACTTTGTTTGACTGATATTGTTCCGCTTTTCACTTGCTATCCTTTAGAGCACTCAATCTTAAATTTCATGTTTAGCTAATCAAACAATCAGCCGTCATATCTTTCGGAATTTCCAGACCAAGTAACTTTAGAGCAGTAGGCGCAATGTCCGCCAATTTACCGCCAGACTTGAGTGATTTTCCGGCTAAATCGCGGGCAACGTAAATCAATTCAACCGGAAAGAGAGTATGGCTGGTCTTAACCATACCGGTTTCGTAGTCTATCATCTGTTCGGAGTTACCGTGATCAGCGGTAATTAGAATATGCGCGTCCAGCTCTAAGAGGCGTCGGACAATTTTACCGACATTGTCATCAACAATCTCAATGGCTTTTTTAGCCGCCTCAAAAACTCCAGTATGTCCGACCATATCACCATTAGCATAATTAACAACAATCAAAGTATAGGGATTATTTTCCAAGCGGCGCAGTAATTCGTCGGTTACGTTGTAAGCTTCCATTTCGGGGTGGCTGGCAAAAGTTGCCGGATCGAAGCGGCCTTTGATTTCCACCTGGTCTTCCAGCGGATAGGGTGTCGTGGACTTCCCGTTAAAAAAGCTGGTGACGTGCCGAAATTTTTGGGTTTCGGCAATACGTAATTGGCGTAAACCGGCGTTGGAAATCACCTCTCCCAGGAGATTCTTCATTCCGCCACCGGAACTCATTGACCCGAGCAGGTATTCGGTAAATTCATCATAATATTGAGTAAAACCGACATAAGAGACTTTTGGCTTGGCTTTTAATTTACCGGGATAATCCGGATCAACGAATGCTCGCGTAAGCTGAATGGCGCGATCTTGCCGATAATTAGTGTGCAGTACAACATCACCATCTCGCATTCCGGTATAACCGCCGATAACATACGGTGGAATGTATTCATCAAACATTTCGACATTATCGGGTGTCTTGTCATTGGCATAGGATTCCCTGATAGCGGCTTCGGCAGTCGGAGCCGGTCGCCCTTCCGCAAGAACAATGCAATGATAAGCAATGTCGGTTAAATTCCAATTCTTGGAACGGTCCATACCGTAGTAGCGTCCCATAATCGTACCAATTTTCGCATGCCCGACTTCTGCTAAAACGCGATTAAGCTTGGCAATATATTCCAGCGAACTGCGCGGCGGTGTATCACGACCATCAAGAAAAGGGTGCACTATAATTTCGCCCTCAGGAAATTCCTGCCGCGCCCGACGCATAATCTTGAAAAGATGTTCCTGGTGAGCGTGAACGCCTTCATCCTGAAGAAGCCCAAAAAGATGAAAGGCCGAATTATTGGCTTTCCAGTTGGCTACCAGATTTTTCCATTTGGGCGATTCGAAGAGCGACCCATCGGAAAGTCCATCGTCAATGCGTTTAAGTTCCTGAATTACAATCCGCCCAGCCCCCATATTCAGGTGACCGACTTCGCTACTCCCTTGATAACCCTCGGGCAACCCGACTGCTTCGCCCGAACATTTTAGCAGTGTCCAGGGATACTTTTTTTTATAAGAATCAATATTGGGCGTTTTAGCCGCCAAGACGGCATTGCCTCTCGGGTTTTCATTGTAACCCCAACCATCACGAATAATAATTGCTACCGGTCGCATTTTTACCTCTGATTTCTTAACCACAAAGTCTCTAAAGCACAAAGGGTTATTTTTAATTGGTTGTTCAAAATAAAATTTTATCCATTTCGGTTATGATATTGGACTCGGCGCGAGCCACATTCAGATTTCTTACTTTTTCTATCCATTCTTCCTTCGTTTCATCGCTTACGATATCGCTACCCATGATAATTTCCATACCCCAATTAGAGATAAGTCTTGCCATTTCCGCTATAAAAATTCGCAGAACGGAACGGAGTTGAATAGCATCCGGTGTCGAATCACGTAAACGTTCGGCGGTTTTGCGTACCAAAGCCGCGGCAACTTCCGACCAAGTGATAACATCCGAAAGCAAGAATTGAATGTGTTGCTGGCGAGTTAATTTCTGATTATGGGCGAACATGATCAGGTCATTCAGAAGCTCCAACGCGTGAGCCACAATTTTGGCAGACTCCAGGTTCGATTGTTCTCCAATAATTCGCATCTCTTGAACCATTTTTTGATAAAATTCGCCCTTGGATTTAATGGTTGTTCGCCAGCGATACAAGTAGATAATATTTTGCTGAATTTCACTGGTACCTTCATAAATCATAGTGATGCGCACGTCGCGTTTGATTTTCTCAACTTCATAATCGTGCATATAACCATAGCCACCCAGAGCTTGAATAGCGGCTTCCGCGGCTACATTTCCGGCTTCCGTCGCAAAATATTTAGCAATCGAACCTTCGACCAGAATATCAGTATCACCCGAATCCACCCGCCGGGCAATTTCCTCGATATAAGCCTGTGCCGCAGTTAAATGGACAATATTTGGTACCAGCAATTTATGCGTATAACCTTGTTTTTCAATCAATGGCGTCCCAAACTGAATTCGCGTTTTGGCAAACTGGATGGCTTTTTCCATAGCCGAAAGCCCAGCTCCGAGTCCAAATGCCGCCACCATCAGCCGCGTATAGGAAAAGACATCATTAGCCTGTTTCAATCCAACGCCGGGTACCCCACCGACGATATTTTCAGCCGGCACTATTACATTTTCCAGAGTGAGGGGCGAAGTATTTGCCGCCCGGATGCCATGTTTATGTTCCGGTTTGCCGCGTTTCAATCCCGTGGATTTGCCATCAACTATGAAAAAAGTCGCACCTTCTGGAGCCTTTGCCAGTAAAGTTAGAAAATCGGCATACCCACCGTTGGAGATGAATTGTTTACTACCGTTAAGACGATAGGATACGATATTCCCGGATTCGTCGGTCACCGGTTCGGCTTTGGTCTTGATTGCGTCGAGATTGCTACCGGCATCAGCCTCAGTTACGGCATAAGCGACGATCGCGGCTTCGTTGACAATTTTACCGAGCCATTTCTGCTTCTGCTCTTCGGTTCCAAACAAAAGAATCGGTTCGGCACCAAGATGAATTGCCAGAAAAGCCGTGGCAACGCCAAGGCAAATTTTTGCCAGTTCCACCGAAACGTAATAAGTATCGAGTGCGCCGCCGCCCAGCCCGCCGAATTCTTCAGGAATGAAGACCATCTGCAAACCGATGCGGTCACTCAGCAGTTCCTTGACGATTTCCAGCGGGAATTCGCTTTTATCATCGAGTTCGAGGATCTTTTCGCGGGTCAACAATTCATTTTTCAGTGAATTAATAGTGTCCAGGATCATCTTCCGAGTTTCCTGATCGAGGCCAGTTTGGGTCATTTAATTTCTCCTACATTGATTTAAACTAACATAGAAATATAATCAGTCATTAGTGATTGAAGAAAGAAAAAGTGTAAAACTTTATTATCAAAACAAGAAATAAAATTTGTAAAAAATTCTTGAAAAATATTTTTCATTATGGTAATAAGGTGATAATTTAATCAGATAATTTAAATGGAAAGTCTGATGAGTACTGAGCATATCGTCATCAAGGGCGCCCGCGAACACAATCTGAAAAATATTGACGTAAAAATCCCACGTGACAAATTCGTGGTCATTACCGGTCTATCAGGTTCGGGCAAGTCTTCACTGGCTTTTGATACAATATATGCCGAAGGTCAGCGACGTTATGTCGAATCGCTATCAGCCTATGCCCGTCAGTTCTTGGGATTAATGGAAAAACCGGATGTGGACTTTATCGAAGGGCTTTCGCCAGCTATTTCTATTGAACAGAAATCGGCGTCCCGCAATCCGCGTTCAACCGTGGGAACAGTGACTGAAATTTATGATTATCTGCGTCTGCTGTATGCCCGCATCGGGATTCCGTATTGCTACCAATGCGGTAAACGTATTGAACGTCAAACTACTCAGCAAATTGTTGACAATATACTTAGCTGGCCTGAAGACACCCGCCTGATGATTTTAGCGCCCTTGGTGCGTGGACGTAAAGGTGAATACCGAGAAGTGTTTCGCGAAGTTCGTCGCGAAGGCTTCCTAAGAGTTCGAATTGACGGGAAAATCTATGAAGTCGAGCACACGCCCGTTCTTGATAAGAACAAAAAACACAATATTGAAGTGGTCATTGATCGCCTCAGTCTTAATCCTACTGTCAAAGATCGTCTGACTGAGTCGGTCGAACTGGCGCTTAAAATCGGTTCTGGTTTACTAATAGTGGTGATCAATAGCGAAAATGAACAGATTTTCAGTGAAAAATTAGCCTGTACCGATTGCGGCATTAGCTACGAGGAATTGGAACCTCGTATGTTTTCCTTCAATAGTCCGTATGGAGCTTGTCCCACTTGTGATGGTCTCGGAACTTTGATGGAAATAGACCCGGCATTAGTTGTACCGGATGAGACCAAAACACTCAGCCAGGGTGCCATCGTGCCATTGGGTGAACAGCCCCGCGGCGGCTGGTACTCGGCAATACTAAAAGGACTGGCGCGCAAATATAACTTCGACTTTGTTACACCATTTAAAAAATTACCTCAGGAAGCTAAAAATGCTTTGTTATATGGTTCCGATGGTACCAAACTTTCCATTAATTTGAAATCGGATCGAATTGACGGCGAGTATCATACGCCTTTCGAAGGAGTAATTCCTAATTTACGCCGTCGCTATAAGCAGACGACTTCCACCGGAATTCGCATGTGGATTCAGCAATTTATGAGTTATCGCTTATGCCCCCAATGTCAGGGAGCCCGTTTAAAACCGGAGAGTCTGGCAATAAAAATCGGGGGATTTGCGATCAATCAGTTGAGCGCTATGTCAATTACCAAGTTGAGAGAATTTTTCGTTAATCTCGAACTCAACCCGACCGAACAACAAATTGCTCATCAAATTTTAAAAGAGATTCACACTAGGCTCAATTTTTTAATTAATGTTGGGGTAGAGTACCTAACTCTGGATCGTATGACCCACACCCTTTCTGGCGGCGAAGCTCAACGTATTCGATTGGCAACTCAAATTGGTTCGCAATTAATGGGCGTGCTGTATATTCTCGATGAACCCAGCATTGGTTTGCACCAAAGGGATAACCGCCGATTAATTGAAACTCTTCTTCATCTGCGGGATAATGGGAACACGGTAATTGTGGTGGAACACGACCGAGAAATGATCGAATCGGCGGATTATATAATTGATCTCGGACCGGGAGCCGGCGCTACTGGCGGCAATGTGGTATTCGCTGGAACTCCGGCTGAGATTAAAAATGAGCCGCGCTCACTGACCGGTCAATATCTCTCCGGAGCTAAAACAATCCCAATACCACGAAATCGCCGCCCCGGCAACGCCAAGCAAATCAGTTTATATGGCGCCACCGGCAATAATTTGAAAAACATCGACGTGTGTTTCCCTTTAAATAAATTCATTTGCATTACCGGTGTATCTGGTTCAGGCAAAAGTACCCTAATCAACGAAACATTATTTCCAATTTTGCACCGCAACTTCTATGGTTCCCAGAAAGTACCACTGAAATATACCGATGTTCAAGGGCTGGAATATATTGACAAAGTAATCGCTATAGATCAATCGCCGATCGGACGAACACCGCGCTCCAACCCGGCAACTTATACTGGCACTTTTACTCATATCCGCGACCTATTTGCAAACCTAAAGGAATCAAAAATCCGCGGCTACACCGCCGGTCGCTTTTCATTCAATGTTCGGGGCGGTCGTTGTGAAGTTTGCGGCGGGGACGGAATTAAGAAAATTGAAATGCACTTTTTGCCGGACGTTTATGTTCTTTGCGAAGAATGCAAGGGTCTGCGTTATAACCGCGATACCCTCGAAGTTAAATACAAAGGGAAAAGTATTGCGGATGTTTTGAATATGTCCGTAAGTGAAGCCTTTGAATTCTTTAGAAATATCCCTTCTATCAATAAAAAACTTCAGACTCTAATAGACGTCGGCTTGGGTTATATTAAACTTGGCCAACAGGCTACGACATTATCAGGCGGCGAAGCCCAACGCGTAAAATTATCAACTGAATTGAGTAAAGCGAGCACCGGCAAAACTCTGTACATCCTTGATGAACCTACTACTGGCTTGCATTTCGATGACATTAAGATGCTCCTCAATGTTTTGAATCGGTTGGTAGATCAAGGCAATACTGTCATCGTCATCGAACATAATCTAGACGTAATAAAAACTGCCGATTATATCATTGATTTAGGCCCGGAGGGCGGTGATAACGGCGGATATATTGTCTGCGAAGGCACTCCTGAAGAAGTATCAGCCCACCCTGCCTCGCAAACCGGGAAATTCTTAGCCAAAATCCTATAAGCTCCCTGAAAAGGGCTCGTTTCGTGGTGGGATAAACACAATTCAGTGTCCTATTCGCCACGATTCTAGCAGACCATAAATATTTATAACTACTTGATAATATTAATATAATCCTATTGGCACAATTATTGTCCTCTTAATTAGTGTTCTTTGAAACCATACTACCCCAGATGGTTAGGCGTACCCTCACAATGATGTCGCCCACTCAGGAAAATGCCCAAAAGTAGCTGGAATGAACTCTGCCCAGATGTTTCATTCCAGCTTTTCTTTTTTATTATAAAACACATTTACGTTTAAATACCTGTTCTGAAGCAAAAATTGCCAATCAAGATTAATCAAGTACCATTCTGCAATGAATCAGTTAAGCTCGGCTCGCGGTGTCCTCATGGGTCTGGAGGATTTAGAGCTTACTCAAATATTATTCTGTAATGAATCAGTTAAGAGTTAACCTCATCGTAATTTGGCAAAAAATAGTCCAGCTCGCTATTAAATAAATTAAATTAATATTAAGCGGTTGACGTACCATAATCCGGTACTCAATATGTTTCAATTAATTTTGGAAAAAATCTCTGATTTTATTTAAGTTGCCAAGCAAGACAAAAATACGATCGGAGAAATAATGTTTAAAGAAAAAATCAGACAGGCAATCGAAATTCTCAAAGAACAGGGTGTCGATATGTGGATGACGTTTGTCCGCGAAACCGAAACTTTACCTGACCCCTGTATGGATTTGATCGTTGGAACTAATTGTACCTGGCAATCGGCTTTCATCATTACAGCCAAAGGGCGAACCATAGCAATTGTTGGTAGTCTGGATAAGGAACGCATTAAACAGACTGGATTATATGATGATGTTCGGATTTACGTTGACGATTTCGGCGCGGCTTTTCTGAACGCACTGAATGAAATTAATCCTAATCTAATCGCTATCAATACCTCTATCAACGATTATATGGCAGATGGCTTAACGCATGGTATGTATGAATTACTGATGGGCTATACTAAAAACACACCTTATCGAGAGCGTTTTATTTCTTCCGAAAAAATTGTTGCGGCGCTACGCGGGCGAAAATCGCCCACTGAAATTCAGCGAATAAAGAGAGCGATAGAAATTACTGAAAAAATATATGCGGAAATCAGTCCGCAAATTAAATCAGGCCGCACCGAAAAGGAGATTGCGGATATTATCTTGAAAATGGTAGCTGAACTTGGGGTACAAACTGCCTGGGAATCGAATTCCTGTCCGGCGGTATTTACCGGACCGCTCTCGGCTGGGGCGCATGCCGAACCAACCGAGCGAGTCATTCAGCCTGGTCACGTGCTCAACATTGATTTCGGTGTGAAAAAAGATGGCTACTGTTCAGATATTCAGCGCACTTGGTACATTTTAAGAAATAATGAAAAAACCGCGCCTGAACCTGTTCAAAAAGGCTTTGCGGTACTTCTGGAGTCTGTCCGTCGAGCTGTGGATGCCATCCGACCAGGAAAAATGGGCTATGAGATCGATCAGATTGCCCGCGATTATATAACTGCCAACGGCTATCCCGAGTTTCCACACGGCCTTGGTCATCAGGTGGGTCGATCAACTCATGACGGTGCCGGGATGTTGGGACCACGCTGGGAACGCTATGGCGATACGGTTTATTTACCGCTGGAAATCGGTCAAGTGTTTACTATCGAACCGCGTTTGCCGATAGAAGGTTTCGGAGTGGCAACGGTCGAGGAAATGATCGTGGTTACTACTGACGGGTGCGAGTATTTGAGTCATCCGCAAAACCAGTTGTTTTACTCCCGCTGAGTGCTATACTATAACTCACTTTTTCTTTTCCTTTTATAACGAAATGAAAACTTCGACCATCCCGAGTTTTCGGCGGGAATTCTTTGGAGGCTTTTTAAGGTTAAATTTTGGCTGGTTTGATTCTGAAATAAGCGGGGAAATGAAAACAGTTAAATCAACACCGGACTTGTTTGATAGCCACCGGCAGACTAATTTTGCCTTGATTTTTGATTTTATTTTATGATAGATTCGCGAAGTGTCTTTGATAACTGGTAGATAAATATAACAAATGACATTTTATAAAAAATATAATTACTTGATATTGATAAACATAGCGGAGTTTTAGTGTGAGTGCTAAGGTTAAATCTTTAACCAAGCGGATATCCAGCTTTTTCTTCTCCCTGCGGATGCAGATTGCCAACAATCCACTTAACGAATATATCCGTCTGCTGTTTTTTGCCTTTCTGATTGGGGTTTTGGCTGGATTGGTGACTCTGGCTTTTTACAAACTAATCCACTTGATAAGCTATTTTCTATACGATTATTTACCTGCAAGGTATAATAATTTGCCGAAATGGACGATGGCTCTTTTTCCGGCGGTCGGAGGGCTGATTGTTGGCTTAATGATTAAACTATGGCCGCGTCAACCGCGTCAGCGCGGAGTAGTAGAAGTAATCAAAGCCAGTTTCATCGGACGGGGTGTAATCCGAGTTACTACTATCATTTTTAATTTTATTGCGACGGCGATTTTTCTCGGAACAGGTGGAAGTCTAGGACCGGAAGCGCCGGTCGCGTTTCTGGGAGCCGGTAGTGGTTCATTAATCGGTCAAGCTTTTCGAGTGTCGGAAAATCAAAGGCGAGTTTTCTTAGCCGCGGGGACAGCCGGTGCGATAGCCGCTGTTTTTAATGCTCCCATCGGTGGAGTTTTTTTTGCCATAGAAATTGTTCTATTTAATAATTTCCAGACGCTTACCTTTTCGGCTTTAATAATCTCAGCCATTACAGCTGATTACATCTCAAGGGTTTTTCTGGGTGATCAACTGCTTTTGACTCTGCCAAAAGTTGAAATGGCTTTATCCCTCAATATATTATATTTTGCTGTTCTAGGTATTATCACCGGTTTATTTTCATTGGCTTTTATTCGTTTCTCGGGTAAAATGCATAATTTTTTCGATGCTCAAAAAGGTCGCTTTGCGCCGATACTCAGGCTTACTGGTTTAATGCTAATATTGGGCATTGTCGGGCTTTTCTTCCCCCAAATCATTGGCATTGGCTATGATGCCATTCAAGAAATTGCTAATAATAATTATACTTGGCAGGTTCTTGCAATTGTGTTCGTACTTAAATTTTTATTTTCGGGATTGTTGTCAGCCGCGGGTGGTTTTGGCGGTCTATTTGCCCCTTCACTCCTTATGGGTGCGGCGCTTGGCGCATTCCTGGCTGAGGGCGGCAATCAGGTATTGGGTCTTTCGCTGGACGTAGCCGGTTTCGCGATTGCGGGAATGGGTGGTATGCTCGCCGCCGTCAACAGCATCCCGGTGACAGCATTATTAATCATCGTTGAAATAACCGGCAATTATCATCTCGTTCTACCCTTGATGCTCACCGTCATTATGAGTTATATAATTGTTCATTATGTCCTAAAAGAGACCGTCTATTCGATCGAATTGAGACAAAGAGGCATTCAATTATTTGACGGCAAGGAGCTGAATGTCTTAAAAAATGTAAAGATTGATCAGATTATGTCGTATGAATTCCATAAAGTCT
>Ga0255347_1006417_pt1 | contig 12791 bp, 11 predicted proteins | sample wastewater_treat_2_FD_192479 | JGI IMG/M metagenome (GOLD analysis project Ga0255347, IMG submission 192479) | Wastewater microbial communities from Lulu Island WWTP, Vancouver, Canada - plant24 | ecosystem: Engineered > WWTP > Wastewater > Unclassified | place: Canada: Vancouver, British...
CTGCGGTTCAACTGGGTTATGGGCAACTACCAGCTAAAAAACACGTCTCTTTACACGATTATTTGCTTTACTGGCTTAATCAGCAGTCGAGTTACAGGTTCCCATACATTCGATACATATTATAACAGAATCTCGGCTTCGGACAACCCCACCCATTTGGGAAATTAGCCCATTTTCAGACTGAAGAAAATATCCACAAAAAACGACTGACTTATTTTCGCGCTTTGAATGCAGTTCAGCTATTAATTATCTTTACGACCACGTTCTGTTCCACAACGCGGGTCGGATCAGCGCTTCGGGCAGCAGCGGCACACACATTCGCAATTTTGCAGCAAGGTCTTCCGGCAACGGCCCCGCCGCAGCCAGACGCAGATTCTCGCGCATCTGTTCCGGCGTGTCCACACCGGTCAGCACACTGGCCACCGCCGGGTTGGAAAGCACATACCGCATGCACAACTCAGCCATGCATAACCCAGCCTCTTTCCCTAGCGACTCCAGCTTACGCCGCCACGGCACGACCTCCCGCAAACTAGGCTTGATCCGATCCTCCGGCATCAGCAGCAATCCCTGCAAATACACTGAACGCGCAAAGACCGTGATTTTATTTTTTTCCACAACCTGCCAGAAATCCTCGAAGCGCCGATCTAACGCATTCTGCGGCAGTTGGATGTAACGCACCGCAGCAGCCTCTTTAAGATACTTGACGCTGTCCAACGAAACTCCAGCACCGCCAATCATTCCCTTCGCCACCATTTTCTCCAGCAACGGCAGATAACGAAAATCATCTTCCCGGTGCAACAGACATGCCGCAAGACGTTCCACCCTGAGACGCCGCAACGACTCACGCAAGGCCTCTTCAATGAAACGTTCAGCCTCAACATCAGTAACCGCCGCTATAGGGGGTATCTTGCTCACCACCATCATGGCGTCTCGCAACCCCAAGCGTTCCAAAGCGTCACCGAGGACTGACTCGCTCGTACCGTAGGCCGCTGCCGTATCCAGCGCGGTCACCCCGCCTTCGTGTGCTATTTTTATGATTTTGCAAACCGTGTCCAGCGAAGGTTTTCCCGCAGTGTTGGCAATGCCGTAGTCCAACCCGAACTGCACCGTGCCCAGCATCAGCTTTGAAAATTTCATGGCCATCTCTCATTTCGCCGTATACCCGCCATCAACAGGTATATTGGTGCCGGTCAAATATGCCGAGGCCTCCGATGCCAGAAACACCACCACGCCTTTAAGATCCTCTTCGTTCGCCAAACGGCCCAACATGGTATTGGCACTGTAATTTTTGACAAAAGCCTCAGGCTGATGGTTGAAATAACCGCCCGGATGAATCGCGTTGACACGGATCCCATATGGACCCAGCACACTGGCCGCGAAGCGCGTGAAATTCACCATGCCGCCTTTTTCGAAGAAATAAATCGGCGACGGGTCTTTCATCATGTCAGTTCCCACGTAGTTGAGTGGGTCCGGCCCGCGCAGCCCCATGTACGACCCTATGTTCACCACCGACCCGCCGCCGCCTTGCTTCATAGCCTCAGCCGCCAGCCGCGTCAGGCAGAAAAGCGCCGAACCGTTGATACGCAGACTTTTGTCGAACTCATCCATCGGCAGATTCCAACTCGCGCACGCGCAACGAGTGACCGCATTGTTCACCAGCACATCCAGCCGACCGGAACGCCGCATGATTTCATCCACCAGCGCCTTTATCGACGCTTCATCGGCAAGATCCAGCGGCAACGCCGTAACAGATCCACCAGCTTTGCGCAATGCTGCCGCGACTTTCTCAAGTTCCTCAACACTCCGTGAAGCTATGTAGGTTTCCGCCCCGGCCTCAGCCAAAGCCTCGGCTATCTGGCGCCCGTACAACCCAGCGCCACCGGTCAACAGAGCCACCTTGCCTTTAAGAGAGAAACTGTCCAACACCTTCATGTTACACCTCGTTTTTTTCATTCAGACCAAAGCCACTTCCGCGCCGCCTCACCTGCGGCTTTCGATACCCGCGATCAACCGACGCTTCAAAAATATTCGGCACCAGCGACAATGCCGAAACGTGTTCGGCATCCTTGCGTTCGTCACAGAACACATGCGTAACGCGGGCGCCGCTGATACCGAAATCACCCGGCGCTCGCGCGTTCAGATAGGCAGGTATGCCCGCAAAGGGGCGCTCATTGCGGGCATCGCCCGCATCAGTTTTTGATTTTGACTGTCCGTCCTCCACGCTGCGCCGAGGCATGAGCCGCCTCGCACATCAGCACATTGCGCAAGCCATCCACTGCTGTCAAAGGCACGCCTTTCCGTACTGAAACAGCATGTTCGATTATGACGCCCTGATAAATATTCGCGGGTTTGGTCACCTCGAATTTTTTCTGCTTGTTGAATGTGTCCAGTTCCAGCCGCATTTTTAACGGCTCGCCGGCATGTCCGGAAAGCTGGAACATGGTTCCGTATCCGCGCAACACCGCCTTGTCGCCGTAAATCTCGTAGCCGAGACCAGACAGCGTCCCGCCCAATCCGCCGCGCGCATCGCAGAACGATACCAGCACCGAGAAAGTCACGCCGTTTTCAAGGTCGCATTGGATCATAGCGCCGTCCTCAACCTTGATCGCCATGCGTTTAGGATAATAAACCGCACGCAACGCCTGAATGCGACTATCCAGCAGGAACTCGGCCATATAGAAACAGTGGCTGGCCACATCGCCGATGGGACCACCCATTTCCGCATGATTGGAGCAGCGCCAACTGGCTGCTTCGGCCGGATCAAACCCGTACGCGAACTGCATGTGGAAACATGCATCGTTCACTTTGCCCAACTTGCCCCCAGCGATCAGCTTCCGCGCCTGCTGGTTGAGCACGTTATGTGTCATCATGTGATCCACCGAGAGGCTCAGCTTCTTTTTAGCGGCAAGCTTTACCAGCATGCGCGCATCCTTCGAGTTAGGCGCCAACGGCTTGTCCACGATCACAGCCTTGCCTGCTTCCAGCGCCTGCTGCGCCAATGCCGCATGCGTCAGGTTGTTCGTGGCCACGAACACCGCATCAATCTCCGGATCGGCACACACTGCCGCCGCGTCCTTGTACCACTTCAGACCCAGCGCTTCAGCCGCCGCGCGCCGACCAGCGTTGATGTCCGTGGCGCCGACCAGCACCGCTTGTCTCAACGGCTTGAACCTTGTTGAATCACATGCGAACCCCTCTTTAGCGATCCGGTTCTCCGCGATTCCGCCAAAACCGATCATAGCGTATCTGACTTTTTTCATCTGATATCCTTTCGTGTTATCATCGTTCTGTCAAAATGTCGACTCGATCATAATTCTTGTCAACGTTTGTTCAACTTGTTTTTTATCGTGTTTATTGAGCCGTAAGGCACTAAAGCTTATCAGGGGGGGAGCCCCCCGCATCACTGGTACCGCATCTTCAACACTTGGCGTTTCAGCACCAGCCCCGCTGCCACGGCGACCACAGCCAGGATCAGGCCTTTCACATAGGCGCCGTAAAACAGATAGCCGACACCGAAAAGCGACGCCCACACCAGCACGCAGCCGAGCGCCATGCAGAGAATACCGGCCGGCACGTTCCATCCCTCCGGCACATCATCCGCACCCTGTTCCCGTGCCAAAATATCAATCTTGCGCCATCCCGGCCCGCCCGGACGTATTTTACGGCAAAAACTCACCAGAGTTTGCTCCTCCACCGGCGGGGTCAGGTAAGTCACAATGATCCATGCCGCTGTCGTCACAATAATACCCAACACCATTTTCCATGAGGTCATATCCATAATGCGCAACAAACCGGCACTCTCGAACGCGGCATCCAACCCCAAGGGCCCGGAGCCAAACTGGAAAAAGACCGCCACGATGAACGAAACCACCATCGCGGTGACCTCGCTCCATACGTTCATCCGCCACCAGAACCAGCGCAGAATATATATCAGCCCGGTGCCAGCACCAACCTGCAAAAGCAAATGGAAAATCGTTTTGCCCGTAGTCATCTGGAGCGCCACCACAGCCGAGGCCACCAGCATCAGCAACATCGTGATCCGGCCAATGAGCACAGCGTGACGCGGAGAGGCCTGCGGGTTAACGAAACGCAAATAAACATCCTGCACCACATACGAAGAGCCCCAGTTCAGCAAGGTGGCGATTGTCGACATGTAAGCCGCAATCAACGAGGCCACGATCAAACCTTGCCAGCCGCGCGGCATGCGGGCTATCATGCCCGGATAAGCGATGTCGTGACCGAGGAACTGATCCTCAACATTTGGGAACTCGCGCGCCAACGCGCCAACACCGTTGGATTCGGCCTTGCGCTGCCTGACCGTCGCGCGCATCTCGGCAGGCATCTCCGCCTTGCCCTCATAAGCGCTTACCGCCGATTTATTCTCCGCCAGCCAAGCCTTTGCAGCATCCCGCTCGTGCTGCGGAGTCATCGGGAACACCACCAGCGATGCCAGCGCCACCAATATCCACGGCCACGGCCGGACCGCGTAGTGCAACACATTGAAAAGCAACGTCCCGCCGACCGCGTGCCGCTCGTTCTTGGCGGACAACATGCGCTGCGCGACAAAACCGCCACCGCCGGGTTCCGAGCCGGGATACCAGACGTTCCACCACTGCACCGCCAAAGGCAGGATTATGACTGTCATCAGCGTCGACAAATCTCCGGATAAAGGCGGCACGAATGACAGCTTGCCTGTCAAAGCCGTATTTGTGAACAACGCTTTAAGGGTTGTACCGCCATCAGCCATTCCAGATTTCACCGCATACCAAGCCGCGAAAATCGCGCCGGCCATCGCCACCGCGAACTGGTAAAAGTCGGCCCAAATCGAGCCGGTCAGCCCGCCCAGCGTCGCATAGATGGCCACGCCCGTCATTGCGTAAACCAGCGACATCACAGGCGTGAGGCCGAACATGATCTGGCCGATCTTGATTGCCGCCAATGAAACGGCACCCAAAATGATTAGGTTATAAACAACACCCAAATAAATGGCGCGGAACCCCCGCAGGAAAGCTGCGGGTTTCCCACTATAACGCAGCTCATAAAAGCCCAAATCCGTGCTCAAACCGGAACGCCGCCACAGGTTGGCGTAGACAAAAACCGTGAGCATGCCAGTCAGCAAAAAGGCCCACCACGCCCAGTTGCCTGCCACCCCGTTCAGTCGAACAAGCTCAGTGACCAGATTCGGCGTGTCACATGAAAACGTACAGGCCACCATCGAGACACCGAGCAACCACCAAGGCATGGAGCGCCCCGACAGGAAGAAGTCGTCCGCGCTTTCCCCTGACTTTTTAGCGGCCAGCGACCCCACGATCACGACCGAAGCCAAAAAACCGAAAATTATTATCGCATCCAACCAAGTAATTGTAAGCATTCTGAACTCCGTTAAAGGAATGCTGGAATGTTGGAAGACGGGACCGCCAACCAACATTCCAGCGATCTATTAATCCGATATTTCTCTATCTCACTTCATATACGCTTTCGCCACCTTCTTGAAGGCGTCGATGCAAGCCTGCATATGCTCTGTTTCATAAACCGGATGCGTGAAGAAGCACATGGTGCGGTCCGTCATCCAGCGTGCGCGCGGACAATCAACCTTGCGGTAGTCAATATTCCGAGCCTTGGGATCGAAGAACGGATAGTCGGCCACGCCGAACCCATTACGCTCGATGTAGGCACGTTCCTTGTACATCTCAGGCCACAGCACGCTGTACACCGGCACGCCTTCCGCCGCGATGGCGTTTATGAACTCCTTGATGGAGCAGGTCAGCAGTTCGGTCTTCAGGACGAAGGGCGCCCACCAGTAAGAGTTCTGACGCTCCTTTGTGTCCACCGGCGCGTACTGCACCAACGGATGTTTCTCCAAAGCCTTCTTCAGCATCCGGCCGTTGCGTATGCGGTTCTTAAGGTTCCACGAGTCGAAACGCTTCAGTTCGCACAGCCCGATCTGAGACTGCATCTCGGTCATACGGAAGTTAAAGCCAACACGCTTATGGATGTACATAAGCTTACCTTCCATCTCCAGCAGGTTCAGGCGCTCTTTGACATCATAGCCGTGATCGCGGAACGAGCGGCACTCCCAAGCCAGATCATCGTCGTTTGTCACGACCATGCCGCCTTCGCCACCAGTGGTGAAGTGCTTGCTCTGGCAGAAGCTGAAACACGCGACATCACCAATCGTTCCAGCAGTCTTGCCCTTGTAAATACCGCCGAAACACTGGGCGCAGTCTTCCACAACCTTCAGATCGTACTTCTTGGCGATCTTCATGATCGGATCCATGTCCGCCACCATGCCGTAAAGATGCACCACGACGATACCTTTGGTGCGTTCGGTGATCTTGTCTTCGATCTGCTTGGGGTCCAACAGGTGGTCAAAGCCCACATCGGCAAAGACCGGCAGCGCGCCCGCCTGCAAGACGCAGAAAGACGATGCGATGAAAGAGTACGAGGGGCAGATCACCTCGTCGCCCGGGCCGATGCCCAACGAAGAAATCGCTGTATGCAGCGCCGCCGTGCCATTGGTCACACTGACCGCATTGCGCACGCCCAACCATTTCGCGAACGCCGCCTCGAACTTCTGCCCGACCGGGCCGGTCCAATAGTTGACCTTCCCTGAAACCAAAGGTTCGGCCACTGTCTTAATCGACTCTTCCGAAAAAGACGGCCACATCGGAAATCCCTTGTCCCAAACTTTGGGTCCGCCTTTGATTGCAAGCGCCGCACTCTTAGCAACGGGCTTTTTCGTTTTTTTTGTGTTTTTCATCTTTCTTCCTTTCTTGGGTTCTTGGGGTTAAAACAACCTCTAAAAACCGCGTTTATCCATCCATACGTGATTTCTACTCTGTTCCGTTAAGCAGCCTTTCCAACATTCCGAAAGCGCCTTACGCATTTTCGGCTCGGCCCCCAAACCATTTCAACTGATGACAGTATCTCAAATAGCGCATATTTCAACAAGTGCCGATTCAGGCGAAATTGACGTTTTTTCCGCCTTGACCCGTAACCGCCGCTTTGCCAAACTAAATTCAAAAACAAACAAACCTGTTCCCGCCATGCGTCTAATCGCGCTGAAACCCTGTGCGCCTTGACATCTTCGCGGGAAAATGTCTCTTGCTGTTTCCATGGAACTGATCACCGAAAAACCTACGCTGGCAGCCGACATCGAACCTATCGCATGCATGATAATCAAAGGCGATGATTTCGGCGACGTGTGGCACCACCATCCGGCCTGCGAGATCACGCTCGTCAGACGCGGCGGCACCGAACGCTGGGTCGGCGACAAACTGGAGGTGCTCAAACCGGGTGACCTGGTTTTTCTGGGGCCTGACCTGCCGCACGATTACCGTAACTCCGCGTTGCCTAACCGGCGCACACGCAAGGTTGAAGCCATCGTGATCCACTTCATGCCGCAGATATTCGGAGAAGCTTGGCTCGATAGTGCGTACATGGACCCCGTGCGCCGCCTGTTCGAACGCGCGCGGCGCGGCCTGCGTGTCGGAGAGCCCGCCCGCTCTAAAGCCGAGAGCCTTATGCTCGCCATATCACGCCGACACGGGCTTAAACGGATGATTCTGCTTTTAGAACTGCTTGATCTGTTAGCCACCTCGAAACGCCTGTCTGAAATTTCTTCAGCCGGGTTCAGCGCCGGGCCAGCAGCCCATTCATCCGACCGCATCGGCACGGCCTGTGAATACATCGCGAAGCACTTGACAGAGCCCCTGCGGGTGCCGGATCTGGCGCGCCAGACCGGTCTCTGCGAAAGCGCCTTCAGCCGCCTCTTCAAAAAATGCACCGGCGGCACCGTGCCGCAATACGTCAACCGGCTGCGCATAGCCCACGCCAGCCGGCTGCTGGCGGAGACCGACAAGACCGTCTCCGAGATCATCCGCCTCTGCGGTTACAACTCCCCCGCCCATTTCCAGCGCCAATTCCAGCGCATCCACAATTGCCCGCCGCAAGCCTATCGCGAAAAGTTGAAACTGTTCTAATGCGGGCGAAGCCCGCAACCCAAAAGCAAAAGGCTGTAAGACTGTGAGACTGTAAGGCTGTGAGGCTGTACGAATGAACAACCACAAAAAAGTTAGGAAGTTTGATGCGACCCGTAGCATATTCCCTCACAGCCTACCAGCCTCAACCCCTAACAACCTCCCCCTCACAACCTGAAGCTCCGCCATGCCATTAACGGGAAAAGATTAAAGCACATGACTGACGCAACAAGCATCTTGCCGGAGGCTTTTCGCGCGGCAGTAGCCAGCGTGCAACCCGGGCCGCTGATCCGCGCAAACGTTGCTATACACAACACCGAAATACGCGTGGGCAGCGAATGCTTCCCCCCGCCGGACAACGGTCGTCTGCTGGTGGCAGGCGCGGGCAAGGCGTCCGGCCTGATGGCTAGTGAATTGGAAACGTTGCTGGGCGACCGCATCAGCGGCGGCGCGGTGGCGGTCAAACACGGCCACACCGCCCCCTGCCGCCGGGTGCGCCTGCTCGAAGCCGGCCACCCCTACCCCGACCAAGCCGGGGTTGAAGCCGCGCGCGAAATTGCCGAGTTATGCTGTGCCGCCGGCAAGGACGACCTGATCCTGTTCCTGACCTCGGGCGGCGGCTCGGCCCTGCTGGCAGATTGCCCGCCGGGCATCCCGCTGGAAGAGATGACAGCCCTGTCAAAACTGCTGGTCACCTCCGGCGCAGACATCCGCGAGATCAACACAGTACGCAAACACCTCAGTTCCCTCAAAGGCGGACAACTGGCGCGTCTGGCTTATCCGGCCCGCATCATCAACCTGATCATCTCGGATGTGGTCGGCGACCCGCTGGACGTGATCGCCTCCGGCCCGACCGTGCCCGACCCCTCGACCTTCGCAGAGGCGCTGGATGTCTGCCACCGCTACAACATCACAGATCGCGCGCCGGAATCCCTTATGCGCATGCTCACCGAAGGCGCCGCAGGCAAACTGCCGGAGACCCCCGGCCCCGAAGACCATGTTTTCGCAAGAGTCACCAACCTCGTTATCGGGAGCAACCGTTTAGCGCTGGAAGCCGCACAAGATCACCTGCGCGCGCACGGCGTGACGACCGAGATTGTCACCGACCACCTCGAAGGCAATACAGAGGATGCAGCCGCGCTGATTGTCAGACAAACCTTGGCCAAACAACGTCAAGCGGCTTTGCCGCGCCCGTACGCCCTGATTTATGGCGGCGAGACAACCCTGCGCGTGACCGGCGCAGGCCTGGGCGGACGCAACCAGCACCTCGCTTTGAAAGCCGCCGAGCTCTTGCGCGGCCATAACGGCATCTGCCTTTTGGCGGCAGGCACAGACGGCACAGACGGGCCCACTGACGCGGCTGGGGCAATCGTGGACAGCAGCACAGCCGCGCACGGCGCAGCCGCAGGCAAAGATATCACCACGAGCCTCGCAGCTTTCGACTCTTACACCTTCTTCAAGGCAGCAGGCGGACACGTCCACACCGGCCCGACCCTCACCAATGTCATGGACATCACGATGACACTGATCAATTAGCGAACCGACAGCTTATGTTTCACTTGCTAGCGCTTGCCCAAGGGTTTCGAGGCGCAGACCACAGAATCCATCGCCCGGCCGCGATGCAGAAACTTGACTTTTGAGAACCCGACGGACGAGAGGTCATCGCGAAGTTCACCGAATGTGAATGTCCCGCCGCCGGGCGTGTTGACCAGCATGTTGACCGCAAACATCGCGCCGACTTCCGGACGCGTACGAGATATCTCCATGACGATATCGCGGATGAGGATCTGGCCGCCGGGTTCAAGAGCCGAGAACACCTTCGCGAACAGCCTGCGGTTCTGCGCCCGCGAGTTCTGGTGGATGATCGCACTCACCCAAACCAGATCGGCACCCTTCGGCAATGCGTTTTTCATGAAATCACCCGGAAACAACCTCACCCTGTCCGTGAGGCCAACCTTCTTCATCAGCCGTTTGGTCATAGGGATAACTTCGGGCCGGTCCATAATGGTCGCACAGGCATCAGGGTTGAGCCGCAGAAAAGGGATGGTCCACGTACCCGAGGCCCCGCCCAAGTCAAGTAGGTGTGTGAACTTCAGTTCGCCGAGATCGGCGACGAGCGGTGCCGCCACAGGCTCAGACACCTCATGCATGGCTTGGATGAATGAAGCCAGATCGCCGTCAGCACCCAGAACGCTCGGGCGGCGAGCAGCGGGTTTCCCACGCAATACGACATCAGCCAACTGCCCCCAAGCGCGCAGGCAATTGCCAAGGTGGCGGACCATGCCCAACATGCACTGCGGCCCGCCATCGGCCAACACCTCTGCCACCGCCTGCGGGACGCGATAAACAGGTTCGGCACCGGTCGACTTAACCAAGAAACCGATGGCGGCTAGCGCATCCAGCAGAATGCTCACTGCCCTGAGATCCCCTTTGATACGGAGAGCCAGTTGCGCCGCATCCATCGGCTGGACGTGCAGGATTGTAAAGATGTCCAGTTCCGCCGCCGCAATGACCACGCATGACGGCTGGAACCCGCGCACCATTTCAAGGATGGCTGCCTGTTTTAGTTTGTTTTTCATGAGAACTCTTACAACGGATAGTTTTTACGACCAACATCTTGTATTCACAACGGAGAATAACCCAAGCGGCAATAGCAATCAATTATCAAAGACCAATTGGCATCTTTCAAGCTCCCGAAGTTGACGCATGTAATTCGATGCCCGCCAGCCAGTGGCCAGCGCAACGCTGGCGACTGGATGGCGTAGGGTCAAGCACAATTAGAACAGGTGTCAAGCCTGCGGCCTTACACTCGATGGGGAATGACAGTTCTTCTGCAAAACGACCTTGGCCACTTGCTGCAACCGAAACCCTCAATTTGAACTCGTATGCAATTTTTCCATCGACATCAAGACAGTCAATCTGTCTTCCGCCGGAGGTTTTCTCTCCCTGATCATTTATTCGTTTTACAGGTGAGTTTCCTGAACCTACGGAAACCCCACCTATGCAAGACGCGAGAACCGGTTCAAACAGATAGCCTGTCTCTTGACCGCTTCGGTTGTCTATGTCAAAAATCCATTTGCGCCAAAGCATCCAATTCCCGAGAAGATCTGTGGGAATTACACCATATTCTAAAAGGCTTCTAGGCCCGATCTGATCCATCGTGGGCTTCGCCTGTGTCGCCAGAATCCGTTGGAACTTTACCCTTCTTTTGAGAATTGAGCACAAGTTTGTAAAGTAGAGTCTTGCATCGGCTTTCTTAGCGCATAAATGCGCAAACTCTTCGAGGAGGGCGTCAACTGTCAGGGAAGACCATTCTTCCGGCAACTCTGGAGGGATGGTTGCCGTATAGAATGTCGGACAATCAAAAGGAGCAGAAAAAACCGCCTCCATGTGCTTGATACCAAGATCAGATGCTGTGATTTGCAGAAGCCAAGCGAGTTCTGCTTCTGACAGACAAATTCGACCGCTTCCTTGACCAAGAATTCTTGCTTTCGCGAAATGACTCTTTAGCTCTGTTGAAATCATGATGTGATATATCTCCGTGTTTCCTCAAATAGCTGAAGTTGCTTTTCCTGGTCATTAACGAGTTCCTTGAGAAGCAATTCGGTGTTTCTCAATGCAGGACTCATTCCGTTAGATTGCGTCAGTCTGAACTCAAGGTGCGGTCGCTCAGGCGTATAAGCAACAGTGAAACCAAACTCGTCCTTGATTTGACATCCAATACGTTCGGCAAGAAGAGGTGGAACAGCATTAGCGATTTGCTGGAGGGCGCTAACCATAGAGCCACAAAAATGAAAGTCATCAGGAAAGGTCTGAAGACGGGCACACTCGCGGAGAGAGAGAGTTCGATGCTCTGTGGGATGCACAAACTCACGCATAGCCGCTCCGGTTATTGTAAGCGCTGGCTCATCAGAGAAAAGGCGTTTGATCCCCGAAGGTGCTCCCCCACGCTTTTCAGTGGGCGTTCCATCACATACCCGCCTGTTTGCACGACGCCTAAAGGAGGCGTGTTGCATTTTGGCTGGCAGGTCTTTCATTGTCTGTCCCGGTTTGAGCATTTCAATCCGCGCCAGTTGCTCTGCTCTTTGGGTTAAATGGAAATGCTGAGTGACCTGCAAAGTGTTTGTGCGCAACATTTCTTGCAACTCATTCTCGGGAGGTTTGGCATATTCAAGCGTTGCAGAAAAGGCGGTTATTGCAGGCGGAAGATCGGATGTTGCTTGCGCAAAGGTGGCTTCCGATTTTCTAAATATGGCACCACTTATATTGTGACTGGCAGGGGGGAATTTAAATATGTGGCCGAGACGGTTCCCCACCATTACAACTCGCTTACGCCGTTGCGGAATACCGTAGGCATGAGCGTACAACTTCTCAAGAGAAACATTGTATCCGAGGGACAACATAGCCTTGACACACTCGCACAGATACTGACCCTTCCATGCGGTAAGCAGTCCTTCAACATTCTCCATCAGGAACCACTTGGGACGTATTGCGTCGAGGATACGAACGTATTCCGCAAGTAATTTATTACGTGGATCATCCCAGAACTGTTGTCCAGCACTACTGAACCCTTGGCATGGAGGACCTCCGAGAAGTATGTCCACGTCTCTCGGTAGAGAGGATGGACAAAGATCGCGAATATCGCACTTTAGGACGGTGGCATTAGGAAAATAGGCTGCATATGAAGCAAGAGCATCATGGTTGATGTCTGGGGGGTGTAACATATTGTCTGTAAATTCATTTAAAGGGCCTGTGGTCCCCCTTCGGGAACTGCAGGCTTGAAAAAAGGCGGGTCACGGCTATCCTTCTTGT
>Ga0255347_1006429_pt1 | contig 12773 bp, 11 predicted proteins | sample wastewater_treat_2_FD_192479 | JGI IMG/M metagenome (GOLD analysis project Ga0255347, IMG submission 192479) | Wastewater microbial communities from Lulu Island WWTP, Vancouver, Canada - plant24 | ecosystem: Engineered > WWTP > Wastewater > Unclassified | place: Canada: Vancouver, British...
TTTTAATTTTGCCAGCCTGGTTGCCTTGAGCAATGTCGCGGTGGTCGCCCAATACCTGTCGACCTGCTCGGCATTGTTGTGGCTGAGGCGCACGCGGCCTGATCTGAAAAGGCCCTTCAAGACTCCTTACGGGACAGCGGTTGCCCTTGGCGGCTGCGCCATAAGCGTCTGGCTCATCAAGCAGGTGCGGCCGGCGGACCTGGTGCTGTCCGCGGCGGTGCTTGCAGCCGGTTTTCTGTGCCTGTGGTGCTTCAGGGCAGGGAGCCGGGGTGGCCGATAGTTTGCTCGGTCAAGGCTCCTTGTAAAAAAAAACGGACGCAACGGAGCGCGTCCCTCCACATGATTCAATTTTGTATGATTCGGCGTCATTAATTTTCTTGATCGATTTGTTGTATTACATGTAGGGGCGGCCGGTTGTCCCTCCGTATTTATGGTTGCATTACCGAGATCGATGTGTAGCGGTGTGGAAATGAACGTGCGCCGCGGTCCGCCGCCTTACCAGCCATGGCGCAGGGGAGATTTTCTTGCGGCGGTTTTTCTCCTGTCGACCGCTCTCCACTTCACGATCGCCGTTCCCCAGGTCAGGCCGGCGCCGAAGCCGCACATGGCCATGATCGAAGGAATTTTTATAGCGCCTTTTCCCAACTCTTCCATCAGGGCGACCGGGATGGATGCGGTTGAGGTGTTGCCGTAGCGGTCCAGATTGGTGACCACCTGCTCCGGCGCCAGCCCCACTTTCTCCGCGATTGAATTGATTATCTTGATATTCGCCTGATGGGGAATGAGATAGTCGACGTTGTGTACCTCCAGCCCGGCGAGGGCCAGGGCGCTTTTTATGGAATCAGGCATGCTGCTGACGGCGAACTTGTAAATCTCCTTTCCGTTCATGTTAACCACCTGTTCTCGTCGCCCGTTATGGGCCACGAAGGGGCAGGCCTGCCCCTGCAGGGGAATGTACAGCTCACTCGCCTTGTTGCCGTTGGAGCGGATGTCAACGGAAAGGATCTCATTGACGCCGTCGGGAGACCGCTCCAGGATTAAAGCGCCGGCCGCGTCACCAAAAAGAATGCAGGTGGATTTATCACTCCAGTTCAAAAACCGGGAATGCACATCGACCCCGATGAGCAAAATCGTGCGGTAGGTGCCGGTCATGATGAAATTCCGGGCGATGCTTATTCCATACACCAGGCCGCTGCAGGCGGCAACCACATTGAAGGCGGCGGCATTGGCGGCGCCGATTTCCGCCTGGACCTCACACGCGGTGGACGGGTAAAGGGAGTCGGGAAGGGAAGTGGCGACGATGATGAGGTCAATATCCGCGGGGGCGATGCGCGCGAAGTGCATGGCGTCCTGGGCGGCTGCTGAAGCCATGGACACCGCGGTTTCATCACTTCCCACCACCCTTCGTTCCCGGATTCCGGTCCGGGTGATGATCCATTCGTCGCTGGTGTCAACCAGCCGGGCGATGTCGTCATTGGTTATTACTTTTTTCGGCAGGTACCGCCCGATACCGGTGATGCTTACCGGATGCAATTGCATGGTTTCCTTTACCTTGCTCTTTGCCGATGTGCCGGACGCTGCACTGACGGCAGACCTCCGGCATGTTGTATGGTTTTTCCCTCTACCAGCAAAATTTAAGCCTCATTGTGCCCTTAATCAGTACATCCGTCAATAGAAAAGTTATCCGGCTTGAAGCTGCAACCACTGCCCGAGTGCCACGGCGCGATCATCGCCGGGCAGTGGCAGGGTGACCTGTTGATAGCGATGGCCGCCGGAAACCAGCGTTGATCGCATCTTGTCCGACGGTGCGCACCGGCCGTCGCGAGCGGCGTTTATTGCCTTGACAACGTGCCCCCGTGCATATATAAATCATTATGAACCCGTATCCTTAGGCTCCTTGCCGGGGGCGCTCCCCGCAATGCCAGGCGGTGGTGGCTGCGGAACAACCCATGCCCTCGGTTCGGTAAGGAGAGGATCCCCACGCAACGATGACCGGTACCGGACTGACACGATGCCGGTTCTTTTATCCAGCCAACCGGAGGAGGCCCCATGAAATACGGCGCGCGGAATCAGTTAAAGGGGAAGGTGGTTACAATCAAGAAGGGCGCGGTGATGTGCGAGGTTGCGGTCGCCGTTGGTGGCGGCACCATGGAATCGGTCATGACCATAAATTCCCTGAAGGATCTGGGCATAAAGAAAGGGGACACGGTAAAGCTCGTGGTCAAGGCGGTGAATGTGCTGCTGGTGAAGGAATAACCCCCATGGCCGCTTCTGGCAACGGCATTAAACGTCATGAATGCGATTGATCTGGTCAATATGGTGAAGTCCGCGGGGTGAGCGGCTAAAATTTCTCCAGGGGACCTGGAGGATGTGCTGTCGGGGTTTAGCTCGGGGCAAGATGACCGGCTGCTTAACCGCCTGGGAGATTATGAAGATGCGGCGATTGTCCGCTTTCCCCCCGGCAAGGCGCTGGTGCAGACGGTCGATATACTCACTCCCATTGTAAACAACCCCTACTGGTTCGGCCAGATTGCCGCGGCGAATTCCCTGTCGGATGTGTATGCCATGGGCGGCGAGCCGTACACCGCCATGAATATTGTCTGCTTTCCCATCGCAAAGTTGGGGCGCGACATCCTGAAGGAAATCCTCTCCGGCGGCATGGACAAGATCAGGGAAGCGGGCGCGGTGATGGCCGGGGGGCACAGCGTAAAGGATGACGAGTTGAAATATGGACTTTCGGTCACCGGCATAATTGACCCCGGCGCATTTGCCTCAAATAACGGCCTTAAGCCCGGGGACCAGCTCCTGCTTACCAAGCCCATCGGTACCGGCGTATTGTCGACCGCCCTTAAGGCCGGGGTGGAGGGAAGATCACAGGTAGAGGAGCTTATCTATAAATGGGCAGGGCGGCTTAATAAGGCCGGTGCAAGGGTCATCGAGAAACTTGGCCTGAAGGGTGCGACCGACGTCTCCGGCTTCGGCCTGGGGGGACATCTGCTGGAGCTTGCCCGGGCCTCGGGTGTGGCGATCGATCTGTGGCTCAAAAAAATTCCCTTTATCGATGAGGCCGTGCGCTTTGCCGGTATGGGCATGTTTCCCGGGGGGAGCGCCGAAAACAAAAAATTCTGCCAATCCCTGCTTGCCCTTCCTGAAAGGGCCGACCCGGCATTGATCGATCTGGTGTTTGACGCCCAGACCTCGGGTGGGCTGATTCTCTCGCTGCCGGAAGGGCGGATGGCGCAGGCCAGGGATATGCTGCTTGAAGCGGGCGATCTTGCCGCGCATATCGGAGAGGTGACGGAGGTCGGGCCGGGCCGGGCACGGCTGAATATTATCTAAGCGCCGGTCCATTGGTGATAATCTTTACACCGGCAAGGAATCCAAGATGGATGCGTCGATTATCAGGGCGGTCAACAAACTCTGGCTTCCGGTATATCCGGGCATTGCCGGGCAAATCGGGGAACTGTGTGCTTCGCCGCCCGGCCGCATGCTTGAGGCCGGATGTTTTTCAGGGGGCATCGGCCTCACCCTTTTACAACAATTTCCGCAGAGCACCCTGACCGTGGCCCCCGGGATTGAGGAACTGGTCACAACTTTTTCATCCGACTGGGCGGGCCTGCTGGAGCGGCCGGCCGCGGATCGGGTGCGGGTTGTGCCGGGCCCGCCGCCATCGCTGGATGGGGCGGACAAAGGATATGACCTGATTATTTGCCGCGGGTTGTTCTTTTTCCTGGATGGTGAAGGCGCGCTGCTGACCGAGCTCTACCGGCTGCTCTCACCCGGCGGGCTGGTGTTTGCCGGCGGGGGATATGGCGCTTATACGCCGCGAGAAATTATCGATCGGATCGCGGACGAGTCGCGCCGGCTCAATGACGCGCTGGGCAGGAAGTTTTTCTCCCGGGAGGAATTTGGGCGGGCCATTGCCGGTGCCGGGCTTGCCGGGCAGTCCCGGATTATAGAGGAGGGCGGCCTGTGGGTGAGCATAAAAAAAACACAGGAGGTTTGCCGCCGGGGTGTTGAACAAAACGTGTAGACCGGGAGGGGCAGGAGTTTATGAATACCGAGCGTTCGCTTTATATTACTCAGAATGATTTTGAAAAATTGCGCGGGCTCATCGCCGGGTACAAACCCCGTAATGAGTTTGAGCAGGACAACCTTGATATGCTCGTCCACGATCTGGAACGGGCGCATATTGTGGACCCTTCCGATATACCGGCAAATGTGGTGACCATGAACTCCAAGCTGTACGTGCGAGACATCGACTCCATGGAAGAGATGATGTTTACCCTGGTGTTTCCCAAAGACGCCGACCTGTCCAAAGATAAAATCTCCGTGCTCGCACCCATCGGCTCTTCGGTGCTCGGCTACAAGACCGGCGATATCATCCAATGGAAGATGCCCAATCGCGTCAGAAATCTCAAGATCGAAACGGTCATCTATCAGCCGGAGGCGGCGGGAAATTATAGCCGGTGATCATCTTGATGGACATGATTGATCCCGGACCCATGAGCGGGCGGTTGAAAAACACCCATCTGTTTTGCGGCCCGGGGGGGAAGGGGCTTGTGACGCCAAGACCGGTTAGTGCCGGTCCGGGGGGGCACATAAACAAATGATGGACACCCCGGTTTTCTTCTCTTTGTGCCTGTCCCTGCAGGTGGCGCTGGTGGCGACCGCTTTTGTAATGGTTGTGGGCGTAAGCGTTGCGTATGTGCTGGCGCTGAAAAATTTCCGGGGCAAGGAAATGCTGGACATGCTGTTTACCCTTCCCCTGGTGCTTCCGCCGACGGTTATTGGCTATTATCTGATCGTGCTGTTCGGCAGGAACGGTCTGCTGGGACGGTACCTGTATGGGCTGACCGGGTTCAGCATCATGTTTACCTGGTATGCGGCGGTGCTTGCGTCGTTCGTGGTCGCGCTTCCCCTGATGATCAAGACCACCCGGGCCGCCATTGAGTCCATCGATAAAAACCTGATTAATGCCTCCTATACCCTGGGACACTCCACCATGTCGACCCTGTTCCGCATCGTGCTCCCGCTGGCCAAAAAGGGGATCATGGCGGGGGCGGTGCTCTCGTTCGCGCGCGCCATGGGAGAGTTCGGCGCAACCCTGATGATCGCCGGAAACATTCCGGGGAAGACCGATACCATGCCGCTGGCGGTATATTCTTCTGCGAGCAGCGGGGACTGGTCGAAGGCCAACCTGATGGTGCTGCTGTTTACCCTCATTTCCGGCAGTTTTTTGTATGTGGCCAACCGTTTGAGCAAAAGGTTCGTGTGATGGGGCTTGCGGTTAAGCTGCGCAAACAGGTGAACGGGTTCACGCTTGATATCGAGTGGGAGATCGGCAATGAGCTTGCCGTCGTCTTCGGGCCGTCAGGCTCCGGCAAGTCCATGACCCTGCAGTTAATCGCCGGCCTGATGCAGCCTGATGCCGGAATGATCAGCTTGGGCGGGAAGGTCTTTTTTGACGCCCGGCGCAATATCTCTCTGCCCGCCCAGCTTCGGCACATCGGCTATGTGTTTCAGGATCTGGCGCTCTTTCCCCACATGACCATCAGGGAAAACATCCTTTACGGGGCCAAGGGCATCGAGCAATCGGTCAGGGAAAAGAGGCTCTTCGACATGGTCAGCATTTTCCGCCTCGACGGGCTTGAGGACAAGCGGCCCGGGGAAATGTCCGGCGGCCAGAAGCAGCGAGTCGCCCTTGCCCGGGCGCTCATCCGGCAGCCGGAGGTGCTGTTGCTGGATGAACCGTTTTCCTCGCTTGACACATCCCTGCGCGCGGATATGCGCAGCTTCCTTAAGGATGTCAGGAAGGAGTTTAACCTGCCGGTGATTCTGGTCACCCATGATATATTTGAGGCGGTCTCCCTTGCCGACCGGGTGATTGTGTATGATGAGGGCAAGGTAAGCTTTGCCGGAAAGCCGCACGAGGTTTTCAATCCCCAGACCATGCCTGAATGTGAATTTCCCCTCTTTTTTTCCTATATGTTCAACCGGGGATTCTTTTAGCCGGCAGGATGCGCGTGCATGAAACGGAAAAAGGCGAAGACCATTCCGCTGCAGGATGATGCCGACTGCCGGCTGATTCTCAACAGCCTCGATGTCGGCATCATCCTGGTTGACCGTCACCGGCTTATTACCTTTTGTAATCCCAGGGCGGAAGACCTTACCGGCATGTCCAGAGAGGCGCTGCTGGGGAAGCACTGCTGCGAGGTTTTTTCCGGCGCGATATGCGCGGAACAATGCTTGTTTCAACAGACCATCAAGAACCGCCGACCGGTCCTGAACCGGGTGGTTTATCTTGGTGATGACGCAGGGCAGGGCGTTCCCCTGTCCATCAGCACCGCGCTGCTGCGGAATCAGGCCGGGGTGGTAACCGGCTGCGCGGCCTCTTTGCGCGACCTGGGCGTGGCGGGAGATCTATACAGCCTGCCGCTTCCTCTGCTGGCTGCGGTAGAGAATCTGAGTAGCGGGAAGGCGGTGGAGGAATTCAACCGGGAGGCGATGAAGCGCTCCGCGTTCCACGGCATCATCAGCCGGAACATGTACATGCAGGAGATCTTTGCGCTGCTTCCCCGGGTTGCCATGAGCGACAGCACCATTTTGATAGAAGGACCGAGCGGCTCGGGAAAGGAGCTTATCGCCCAGACCATTCACCGGCTCAGCCGCCGCAAAGGCAGTCCGCTTATAACCGTCAACTCCGGCGCCCTGCCGGATTCGCTGCTGGAGTCTGAGCTGTTCGGCTACAAGGCGGGGGCTTTTACCGATGCGAAAAAGGACAAACCGGGCCGCATTGCCCTGGCGGAAGGCGGCACGCTGTTCCTGGATGAAATCGGTGATGTGTCGCCGCCGCTACAGGTGCGGCTGCTGCGCTTTCTGCAGAGCAGGGAGTATGAGCCGCTGGGCTCGACACAGCAGATGAAGGCCGATGTGCGGATCATCGCGGCCACGAACCGAAAAATTGAGCAGCTGGTTAAAGAGAAGAAGTTCCGGGAGGATCTGTATTATCGCATCAATGTCTTCAAAATCATCCTTCAGCCGCTTGCCCAGCGCAGGGAAGACATTCCGCTGCTGGCCAGGCATTTTATTGATCATTTCAACAGGGCGCAGAAAAGGGATATAAAAGACCTCGCCGCCCATGCCCGCGATCTGCTGATCAACTATGATTTTCCGGGCAACGTCCGCGAGCTGCAAAATATTATTGAGCATGCCTTTATCCTCTGCTGTGAGGATTATATCCAGCCTTCCCATCTGCCGGACTATCTCCAACAACGGGAGAAAATCCAGGTGGGAGATGCCACCGCCCGGCTGGTGCAGGTTGAATCGCAAACCATTCTTGATGCCCTCAAACGCCATAATTGGAATAAAGTAGCGGCCGCCCGGGAACTGGGCATTCACAAGACGACCCTCTGGAGAAAGATCCGGCAGCTTCGCCTCGTATCCCCGCAGAAAAAGCTTTCGGTCAAATAGTTGCACTATGCAACTCCTGCCAATGGTTTTTTTTGCAAAATGCAAATCCGCCCCGGCGATGATAAGTGTGCCGGACGGTAGCCGATATTCATAACCGACCGGAATAGCTCAAGTAATCAAGAAAATCTCCCGCCATCCGACAGTTGGCATTCCTTGTGCTCTCTTATATCTCCCATGATTAAATTCCTGCAGAATGCAGCGGTACATTAAAGCGGGTATGGCATATGGAGGGCCATGCTCGGTCATGCCCTCAGAATAATAGATCGGACGCGGCGGAGCACGTCCCTCCAGATGGTTTATGCTCATGGTAAGGTAACAGAACTATATGAAGGGTTATGCATATGAAAAAAAGACAACGTCGATTAAAAGTATTTTTGTGCATGCTCATGCTGGGTGCAGTAATCCCTGTGTCCGGCGCATTCGGTGCCGGCAACCCCTCATTTTTCCTCCTCTCCCCTTTGAATGACAGCGCCACCATTGATTTTTACAGCAGTTACGGCGGCATCCAGTTTTTTATCATAGCTGCTTTTAATGCGCCCAATACAATAGACAGCCTGAACATTTCCCTCAAGGCGAATCCGAAGATGAAGAATTACGAAGGAGAACTGACCTACCTGCTTTTTGGACTGGGCGGAGAAGAGCTGGTGTTTTTCGGCATTGAAACAGCCTCCTATTCAACCACCTATTCCAACCGTATAGAAAAAAGCCTGTCGGTTAATGCCGCCATGGGCTTTGCCGTTGTCGGTATGAGCATAGTCCGCCTGCAGGGGGTGGACGGCGAAGTTCCGTTTACCATCAGGGTTTCGTTTGACGCGGCGGAGTAATCAGCAACTCTCAAAGCCACCCCTTCTTGATAATCAGTAATGAAAACCCGATCCCTGCATCTTTTTTTTCTTATGCTCATAGCGTTCGGCCTGTCGTGCGGAATTTCCCGGGCCGGTGAGGAAATCTCAGCACAGGCCAAAGAGGACGCGGAAACATTTAAGCTGGGCGAGGTGGTGGTGGAAGGAGAAGCGGAAACCGTGACCCGGGTGGCCACGGTTAATACGGTAACCCGGCAGCAGATGGAACTGAATACGGCGGACAATGTGGCGGATGCCGTCAATACCGTGCCCGGGGTGACCCTGTCGGTCGGGAGGAGAAACGAGCGGACCTTCAGCATCCGGGGATTCAACCAGCGGTATATACCGGTGTTCTATGACGGGATCCCGATTTATATTCCCTATGACGGGTATGTTGATACCGGCAAAATACCGACCGGCAGCATCTCAAAACTCACCGTCAGCAAGGGAATCAGCTCGGTTCTCTACGGATTTAATACCATGGGAGGGGTGGTAAATATCATATCCCGAAAACCCGCGAAACCATTTGAAGGCGATTTTGAAACCGGCTACAGCGAGGATGATGCCTGGCACTCCAATCTCAACCTGGGGTCGAAGGTGGGAAAATTCTATTTTACGGCGTACGGGGGATATCTTGATTCCGAGGGATTCCCCTTGTCTCACCACTACCAGCCGCAACTCAACGAAGACGGCGACCGGCGAAACAATTCGGACATCGATGACCAGGTGAGCGGATCCTGCAAAATCGGCTTTATTCCCGCGCCCGGCCAGGAATTCGCCATCGGCGTGCATCATGTTGACGAAAAGCGCGGGGTGCCTCCGGAAGACAACAACCCTGACGCCCGGTTCTGGCGCTTCACCCAATGGAAAAAAACCACCTATTATTTCATCGGCGATTCGCAGCTCACCGACGCGCTGCAGCTGCAGACGCGGATCTACCGGGATGAGTATGACAATATCCTGGATTCCTACGACAATGACTATTACATACTCCAGACCCAGCAATATGCCTTCCGCAGCACCTATGACGACCGCACCACCGGAGGATCCGTGGTGGTGCGGTCCACGCATATTAAAAACAACACCCTGAGCCTGGCCTGGCATGCCAAATATGATGTGCACGAGGAGCAGGACGACTATTATGCCGACTGGGAGCGTTACGAATCACGCACCTTCTCGTACGGCGTGGAGGATGATGTGAAGCTGTCGGACCGGCTGTCCTTGCTGTTCGGTCTCAGCTACGATGTCTTGAGCCCGCACTATGCCGACGGGGGGAAGGTTCCCCGCGACAAAAACGCGGTTAATCCCCAGGCCGGCTTGAGCCTGCTGCTGTTCAAGGATACCAGCCTGCATATGGCGGTGGGGAGAAAATCACGATTTCCCACCCTGAAGGAACAGTATTCGGGTCTGCTGGATGCCAATATTCCCAATCCCGACCTGAAAGAAGAGCGGGCGTATAATTATGAAGCGGGCATAGAACAGCCGATTTTCCGGCACAGCCTGCTGCGCTGCAGCCTGTTTTACTCGGACATCAAAAACCTCATAGTCAGCCGACCGTACGGGCCCGCTTCGAACCAGAACCAGTTTGTCAATATCGGCAAGGCCACCTTGAGCGGTGTTGAGCTGAGCTTCAGTTCCGAGTATCTTAAGCGCAACCGGTTCGAACTCAACTATACCTACCTGCAGGCGCGCGATGAATCATCGGAGCGGACCAGCCGTCACCTCGAATACCAGCCGGAGCATAACCTTTATCTGAGCGATCTCTATACAATCAATGATTGGGTATCAATCTTTGCCAAGCTCGCTTACAACTCAAGCCGCTACTTTCAGAACCGGATGAATTTTAACCGCTGGGAGACCCTGGATGAATTCTGGACGGTGGATATGAAGTTGATCGGCACCATTACCGGCCGGCTTTCCTTTGAGGTCGGGGCAAAAAACATCTTCGATGAGAATTATCAGTTGAATGCCGGATTTCCCATGGAAGGAAGGGCGTTTTTTACCGTTTTCCGGATGAATCTTTCATGAATCGTCGGTTGATGCATACATTTGAGGAAGATTTCATAATAACGCTGCCTCACCCAAAATATAGTTTAAGCATGCCCCTGGCGGTCTCGGCATTGCTGCATGGTGCGCTGGTTGCCGCCCTGCTTTTCAATGCGGCGCGACCGGGCGTCAGGGAAGAGGTGGTGAAGGTGTTTGTCGTCGGGGAGGCCGCGAGCAGCCTGCCGGGCGTGGGTGGCGAAAGCGGTCCGCCGGGATCATCCCCGGCCGCAGGCAGCAGGCAATCGATACCGCGAACGGCCGCATCGACGCAGCTCACTGCAGCACAAAAACCGCGGAAACTGTCCGCGCGGAATATCAGCAGCTTCCCGGTGCCTCAGGAGGAAGACATGGCAACCGGCACTGTCGAACCGGCCCGGACCCCTCCGTCGGAACAAATAAACCTCCCGAATCTGCCTGAAGGAAGCATTGTGGCTTCCGTGGGCGGCGGCGGAAGCGGATACTCTCCCGGCGGCGACCACAATGCGACAGGGAGGGGGACAGGCAACGGCAGCGGAAAGGGCTCAGCCGGTTTTGGCAGCGGCGCCGGCGGCGGAGGCAACGGCAGCGGGGGCGCAGTCACGACGCGGTTTGGATCGGCGGATGCGCCCCTGTTCAAGTATCGGGAAGTTCCCCGCTATCCTGCCGCGGCACGAAGGCGCGGTGAAGAGGGCAAGGTGCTGTTGCGGCTTACCATCGATGAAAGGGGAAAGCTGGTACAGGTGGAGGTTGTGGAAAGCAGCGGCACTGATTTCGCCGAGGCTGCGGTGGAAGCGGTGAAGCGCTCGCGTTTTCTACCGGCTCAAAGGAACAACACGCCGATCATGTCCATGGCGCTGTTACCCATTCGATTCGAGCTGAAACCATGAAAACCACATATTTTTTTCTGCTGGGATCATTGTTATTGCTCTGTGGTGTGCCGGAATGCGCCGTCGCTGCTCCCACTTCGGTCATCAGCATTTCCGGTGAGGTGCTCCAACCCCTGCTTCTCACCCTGGAGGATTTGAGCAGCTATCAAAGCGTTCAGGTGCGGCGCAATGAGGTTGTATCGGACGGGGCGTTCCGCGGGGTTTTTACCTATCAGGGCGTTCCCCTGAAAACCCTGCTTTCCCTTGCCCGCGTTGCCAAAGGCGACACCGGCTTTTCCCAGTCCACGGATCTGGCGATCCGGGTGACCGGCAGGGATGGGCGGCAGGTGGCCCTGTCCTGGGGTGAGGTGTTCTGTCAGAATCCGTCAAGCGTCGTGGTGGCCGCGGCGGCGTCGCCGGTCCTGCCGCAACGAGGATGCATTGATTGTCACGCCGCCGAGGAGGCAAAGACCATCCTTGAGCCGTATGAGCGGAAGCCGGTCCTGCCGATGCTGGTAATGAGTGATGACCGGTACGCGGACCGCGACCTGGAGGATATCAGCCGCATCGAAGTGATTGACCTGCGACCGCGCATGCAGACAAAGACCCTTGAACAGCTGTATGCGCCGTCATTCGAAATAACCGGCGCCGTGGCAAAACCGATGACCATTAAAAAGCTTTCCGCCTTTACCCGGACGGAAATCCCGGTGCGGCATGGAGAATGCCGCGGTTACCACGGCATGCTTCGGTTCAGCGGCGTTGCGCTGAAGGATATCGTGGCCGGCGCGGGTATTCATCCGGACAGCAACACCATATTTTTGGTGTCGGCTCCTGATGGATATCGTTCGCTGGTTTCATACAACCATGGCGACGGCATACTTATCGCCGACCGGCTCAACGGAAAGCCGCTGGATAACGACGGGAAATACTACCTTATCTGCGCTGAGGACCTGGTATTCGACCGGCGGGTAGATGCGGTTTCACGGATTGAGGTGATCTCGCTCCGCGAGCCGCCGCAGCTCTGTGTGATCGGCATCGGCTGCGGCGATACGCGGATGATAACCCTTGAGGCGCTTTCCGGCATGGCCAAAGCCGGCGCCTTTATCTGCCCCCCGGATATTGCGCGGCGGTTCGCCCACTACCTGGGCGGCAAGCCGGTGCTGTTTGACATGTATGACTTCACCCCTCCGGCGCTCAAAAAGCAGAATCCGGACCTTTCACCGGAGGATCTGCAAAATCTGCTCAAGGAAAAGCAGGAACAGGCGGCAGGGACGATTAAAAAAATAATGAGCGAAGGCAGGAACGTGGCGCTGCTCGATTACGGCGATCCGGCGATTTTTACCGGCAATGTCTGGGTCAGGGATTTTTTTGAAGAAAAGGACCTGAAAATCATAACCGGCATCAGCTCGTTTAATGCCGCCAGCGCGCTGCTGAATAAGAAATTCGATGGGAACCGTTCCATCGTGCTCACCACTCCATGGGACATAACCGCAAATCCGGCGCTGCTGCAGGCAGCCGCTGCGCGGGGGGACGCCGTAGTGCTGTTCTTTCCCCTCACCAACCTGAG
>Ga0255347_1006435_pt1 | contig 12768 bp, 9 predicted proteins | sample wastewater_treat_2_FD_192479 | JGI IMG/M metagenome (GOLD analysis project Ga0255347, IMG submission 192479) | Wastewater microbial communities from Lulu Island WWTP, Vancouver, Canada - plant24 | ecosystem: Engineered > WWTP > Wastewater > Unclassified | place: Canada: Vancouver, British...
CAGGGATACGATTCGGCCGGCTATATCCTTGGCGTGGAGGCCTTCGCAGGAAATCGTCCCCAGATCGATCATCGGTGTCCTGGGAAGTGCGAACGGCTGGACGGTGGGGGCACCATCTCCGTTTGAATGGCCGAGATCCACGATGAGCCCTCCCTTGGGGTCGGAGATCTCGCCATACGTAAGGTATTCGAGCGACCCCGAGTACCAGGCGTTGCCGGTAATCTGGGACTGCCGGTGGTAATGCCCAAGGGCTATGTAGTCGAACCCATCGGAGAGGATCGTGTTATCCAGCTCGTGCTCAGCCACCGTTGCAAGCCGCATGTCCCTTATCGCTGTCGCAAGCCCGTGGGTTACCAGGACGTTGTGATGGTCCCGCGACAGCTCCACCTCGTCGAATGCACTCCGGTAATCCCCGGGACTGAGCATGTTCGGGATCAGATGGAAGACGGTATCACCAATCTCCACGTGCTCGTAACGGAACGAGTAGGCCGCGAAGATATCTCCCGGATGGTAAACCAGCACCTCGAAGGGGGATGTCGCATACCGGGTCTTTACCATGCTGTGGTTTCCCGCGATGACCACGAAGGGAATGCCGGCGGCGTGGAGCTGCTCGAGCGCTTCCATGACCGTCGTGTATGCCCGTGTCTTGGGCTTTACCTGGTCGAAGAGGTCGCCGGCATGGACCAGCACGTCAGGCTTCTCTGCAACAATCCTATCCACCGCCGATAGAAAATTGTCATAGATCTGTTTCTCGCGGAGGTTCATCCCTGATTCGGGGTCGAGCCGGTTGAACTGCGAGAGTCCGAGATGAGTATCGGCGATGTGGAGGAGCTTCATTCTTGTTGATTTTTATTTGGGATGGCAGGGATATAAGGGGGAGGGGGGATGGGGTGAAAGTAGTTTTTTCATCGTAGCGGGATGCTCAAGGATGACGTCATGATATAATGCGAAATTTTAACGAGCGCCCCAGCGTCCATTCACGCAATTTTCCGGCCGGATAGTTGTTGCCAGGAGCCAGATATCATACGTGATACCAGCACATGAACGCGAGAAGCCCCTCGCCGAGGGGCTGGACTTCACGTTCCACGAAAAGGGAGGGCTTTTACTCTTTTTTCGGCCGGGCTTCGACCGGTTTCCCGATCTTTTTGATGGAAACGCAGTTAATGACCGGGTCACCGCCGAGGATGTACCGTTTCATGACCATCCCCAGCACCTCGACAACGTCCCCCTTCCGGATCTTTTCCTGGGGGTTGGTGAACATCTTCACCGAGACCTCCCCGCTCCGGTCGGCAACCAGGAACTGGGGCCGGTTGAGAAACTGGAAGTATACCCGTTCCACGACCGCCTCGATCCGGACTACATCCCCGATCATGTTGGGGTTGATCATCTTGACCCTGACGTTCCGGGCTTCTTTCCGGTATACCGGTTCGAGGTCGGCATACTGGCTCTGGCTCATGTAATTGAGGGCCAGGGGAATGGCTGCCATGAGCACCAGGGTAGGGATGCCCCAGATGAGGTACATCATGCCCCTTGTGACGTAATAGGTAATTCCCAAAATAATGGTGAAGATTGCCACCACCGCGATCGCGACGATGGAAATCTTCGGTTGTACCTTTCCTATCTTCATTCAGTTACTCTACTTGAGGGCCGCGATCTCCTTGCGGAAGGCTACCCAGTAGATGACTGCAACAAAGATCATGCCGCCCACGATGTTTCCAATGGTGACAATGATCATGTTGTTTGTCCAGAAGGTCACCCAGTTGAGGCCGGCGTTGATCTTGGTGGGATCAGTGATGAAGCCCTGGGTGAGGATTCCCGCAGAGATGAAGTACATGTTGGCGATGGAGTGTTCGAACCCGGTGGAAACGAAGCACATGATCGGGAACCAGATTCCGAAGAACTTCCCTATGAGATCATCTGCACAGATCCCGAGCAGGATTGCCAGGTTCACCAGCCAGTTGCAGCCTATCCCTTTGAGGAACGCTGACCACATGCCCATCGTGCCGACATAACTCACTTTTGCGGATGCGATGGCTATAGCTCTTGTTCCGAATGCGGTAACGGTACCGACCCCCGCCGCATCAAACGCCACGAACGGCCCATTGGCCATGATATAGGCGTATACCACCGAACCGATCAAGTTGCCAATGTACACCCAGAGCCACAGGTTTGCGACCTGGGCCCAGCTGACCTTGTGGACGAATGCTGCCATCGGGGCAAGCATAGCGTCGCCGGTGAACAGTTCTGCACCGGTGAGCACGGTGATAATAAGCCCAACAGGGAAAGTAGCTCCCAGGATGAGCTGGGCGAACCCTGCAGACTGAACCCCGTACCTGAGGGCTGCGTCGGATGCCAGGATACCCGTACTGCACACCGTGGCCAGACCGCCACCCATGGCGATGAAGGCGCCGGACATGAATCCCCGAAGGATCATGTTCCAGGCAGGAAGTCCTACCTTGTACTTCCCGGCATCGCCCGCCTTGGCGACGATTGCCACTGGGGGATGAAACACCATTTCTTACACACCTCTCTCGAATGTCCTACCTATACCTATGTTCAAGAACTCACTTCGCGTATAGGTTCAAGATTAAAATCTTTTCTGGTGTTATTAATAACTTTCTAATTGTATGCGGATAGATTGGGCCTTTTAATCGTTTAAAACAGGATAATAACCCTTGATTATTCATCGACAGAAGCCCTGTCCATAAAGGTCAGCATGCCGATCATAAGCGGAACCTTCTGCCACTTCCATCCCTTGAATAACGCCCGAATTCGCTTCCGATGAGCTGGTCTCCCCTGAAGACAGGCCCTTCATGGCAGACTCTCAGACCTTCAGGGTCAAGGCAGCACGAACCGCAGACCCCCATACCGCATTTCATGTACCGGTGCAGGCTGAAAAAACCCTTTTCCGGGCAGCCAGATGCAGTCAGCCACGAAAGAACACCCTCCATCATGCGCTCCGGCCCGCACACGCAGACACGGTCAAAATCGCCGGGCACCAGCTTTTCCAGGAGGTCTGTGATCAGTCCATGGTACCCCTCGCTCCCGTCGTCGGTGGCAACCGCGAGGCGGGTATACCCCTCCAGGACATGGCGGAAAAGTAGTTCAGGTGCGGACCGCGCCCCCAGAAGGAACATCTCCACCCCTCCCCGGCCGGCCAGGGGAAGGAGCGGGGCAGCCCCCGCCCCACCTGCCACGGCAAGGGCGCGCCCCGTGTCGGGAAAGCCATTTCCAAAAGGACCGCGCATCCCCAGGAGGTCTCCCCGCCCCAGGCTGGTCAGCGCCGCGGTGGCATCTCCCACCCGCTGGACCGTGATGGAGGATGCGGAGGAAAGGGCCATGGGGATCTCGTCCACCCCGGGGACCCAGACCATGACGAACTGTCCGGGGGTGAAGTGAAAAGCGTGGTCAAAGAATATCGTCCGGGTCAACGGGGTCTCGTCCTGGACGCCTGTAATGGCGATGGTCCGGGGGAAACGGTCAACCATGGGCGCACCCCACGATCTCGGGGGCGGGTGTTCCGTCATCTGCGTATAACTCCCCGGCAATAGTCGCGAAGATATCCTGATCCTCAAGGATTGCACTCCCGACCTCCACCGCGGAAGCGCCGGCCATCACCATCTCCAGCACGTCGTTTCCGGTTGAGACCCCCCCGCAGCCGATTATGGGTATCGAACAGGCCTCGTAGAGTTCGTATACGCAGCGGACGGCTACAGGGAAGATGGCCTTTCCCGAGAGTCCGCCTACCGCGTTCCCGAGGACGGGCCTCCGGAGACCGGTGGATATGCGCATGGCTTTGACCGTGTTGATTGCCACCAGCGCGCCTGCTCCCCCGCGCTCCGCCGCCTGGCCTATAAGGGTGATATCAGTCACATTGGGGGTGAGTTTTACCCATACCGGCATCCCGGTGCGGGCCACCGCCCGGGTGCACTCCTCCACGACCGCAGGGTCGCTCCCGAGAGCCGCCCCGTAACCCCTGGCATGGGGGCATGAGAGGTTCAGCTCCACGCCCGCGACCTTTCCGGCAAACCAGCTCGCAACCGCGGCAAACTCTTCAGGGCTTCCCCCAAAAATGCTTGCAACGACGGGCTGGCCTGCCAGCGGCAGGAGTTCGTCCAGGAACTCCACGGAAGGGTTGGGAAGTCCCATCGCATTCAGGAGCCCCCCCCCCACCTGGACCAGGCAGGGCCCGGGGTGGCCTTCCTGGGGCAGCGGGCCGATGGACTTGGTCACCACCCCGCCGGCCCCGCTTTTGAGGATCCGCAGGAGCGATGAACCGGTGGTCCCAAGGACTCCGGCGGCCAGGAGCAGGTGGTTCCTGAGGTGAACGCCGCCGACCTCAACCGGACCCGGGGCCAGCTTCAGCATGCACCCAATGGTTCGGTCTGATTGTAATTATTTATTCTCCGGAGTGGTGAATGTTAAGAACTGATGGCGACTGTAGCGGTGCTGGGGGTGGGGAGGATTGGTGGGGAGGTGGCATACCTTACTTCGGTCCTTGGGCTGGCCGATGAGCTGATCATGTATGACTCGGCGCAGCCGTTCCTCCGGTCCCAGGTCGCGGACCTGCGTCACACCGGGCTGGATATCCCGGTGAGCACCGACTGGAGGCAGGTGAAGAAAAGCGATATATGCATATTTTCAGCAGGAACTCCGCGGAACCCGGGCATAAAGACCCGGGCCGACCTGCTTATGGCCAACCTGCCCGTAGCCTCCGAGTGCAGCAGGGCCCTGCGCGGTTTCTCCGGGGTGCTGATCACGGTGACCAACCCGATGGACGCCAATAATTACTATCTCTGCCGGACAACCGGCCTCGATCCTTCACGCTGCATCGGGTTCGGGGGGCAGCTCGATAGTGCGCGATTCGGGCTAATCCTGGCGGAAAGAGGAATTCCCGGGGCATCCTGGGTCATCGGGGAGCATGGAGAGCACCAGGTACCGCTCTTCTCCCGCCTGGGCCGGCCGGTGGAGGTGGGCCAGCGTGATGAGATTCTTGCGCTCCTGCGGGGTGCGAGCATGGAGATCATCAGGGGCAAGGGCGGAACGGTCTTCGGGCCGGCATACCATGTAGCCTCGCTCGTCAGCACCATACTTGCGGACCGGAAAACCGATCTTTCCTGTTCCTGCGTGCTTCAGGGGGAGTACGGGCTGGACAGGTGCTCCCTGGGCGTCCCGGCAGCCGTAGGGAGGGAAGGGATCCTGCGAATCCACGAGTGGGACCTGGACCCGTGGGAGGCAGAGCACCTCCATACGGCGGGGCTGTTTGTAAAAGACCTCTGCAGCACCTTCGAGGTGCCGAAAACGTCCGGACCATGAACATGCCACACGATCCCACTACCGCGGATGCACCCGGCGGCAGGCTGGATCTCTCCGTCAACCAGGTGGAATACTCCAATACACCGCAGGGACCGGTAATCCATATTTTTGGCAGGGATGCCGCCAGGACAGCATGGCACCTCCGGGTGACCGGGTTCCGCCCGTATTTCTATGCGCCTGCGGACCAGGTCGATGGAGCGGACCACCCGGTCCAGGTGACCGTAGAGGAGGGAGCAATCTATGCATCTATCCGCGGCGAACGGCTCCGGCGGCTCTATACCATACGGCCGACCGATGTCCGGGACGTGCGCGATCGATACCGGCATTACGAGGCCGACATTCCCTTTACCACCCGCTTCATGATCGATCGCGGACTCACCGGCGGGGTATCTGCACCAGGCGCCTCCGCAGGGTTCCGGGACCTTGCACCGGCAGAGGTGGACGCACCGGCCCGCGTATGCCTCATGGATATCGAGTGCGAGGACGAACGGGGGTTTCCCGAGCCGGGGAGGGATGCCATCATCTGCATTACCTGCTGGGACTCTTTTGATGACCAGTATACCAGCTTCCTCTTTCCATCCGGGAAGGGGTTGTGCGACCTGGGAGTTCTTGCAGGGCAGCGTCCCAGGGAAAACGGCTGTTTTAACCCTGATAAGCATATCATCCGCACCTGCAGGGACGAAAAGGATATGCTCACCTGCTTTGCCGGTTACCTGCAGGAGAAGGACCCCGATATCATCTCGGGGTGGAACTTCCTTGAGTTTGATCTCCCTTACCTGGTCCGGAGGACCGAGGCGCTGGGACTCTCCCCGGTATCCTATTCCCGCATGGAGGGACAGACGGAGCGAACGGCCATGCGCGGCAGGGCGGCCTTCGACCTCCTGGCGGCATACCGGAAGATGCATGCCACGCAGAAAGAGTCCTACCGCCTCGATGCGGTGGCCGAAACAGAGCTTGGCGACACAAAGGTCAGGTACCGCGGCACTATCAGCGCGCTCTGGCGCGATGACCCCTGCCTCCTGGTTGAATACAACCATAAGGATGTCCAGCTCTGCGTTGCCATCAACGAGAAGAACCGGATCATCGAGTTTTACCGGGAGATAGCCCGGTACGTTGGATGCCCGCTGGAAAAGACCCTGAATTCCTCCAATGTCATTGATATCTTCGTGCTGCGCAAGGCAAGCGGGCGGTACGTCCTCCCCTCCAAGGGATATGCCCCGGCCGAGGAGTTCGAGGGTGCGACGGTCTTTGACCCGAGCAAGGGGGTGAAGGAGAACGTGGTGGTCCTTGACTTGAAGTCCCTCTACCCCATGGCAATGATGACCATCAATGCCTCGCCCGAGACCAAGGACCCTGCAGGCCAGCTCAAGGCCCCGAACGGGATCCGCTTCAGGAAGGAGCCTGACGGCCTCACGCGAAGCATCATCAGCGACCTCTTGGCAGAGCGGGATGAGAAGAAGAAGAGGCGGAACTCCTATCCGTTCGGGTCCCCGGAGTTCGTGGTCTATGACCTCCAGCAGAACGTGCTTAAGGTCATCATGAACACCTACTACGGGGTCAGCGGCTACACCCGGTTCCGGCTCTATGACCGCGATATCGGGGCGGCTATAACGTCGGTTGGAAGGGCCATCATCGAGCATACCCGGAAGGTCATCGAGGGTATGGGTTACCATGTCATCTACGGGGATACCGATTCCTGCATGGTCCACCTGCCGGGGGAAAGCCTGGAGGAGACCATCGCAGACGCCCGGAAAGTGGAGAAGGAGGTGAATGCCAGCTATGCGGGGTTCGCCAGGGAGGAGCTCTCTGCCGATACCCACTACTTCTCCATAAAGTTCGAGAAGGTCTATGCCCGGTTCTTCCAGGCAGGGAAGAAGAAACGGTACGCAGGAAACCTTGTCTGGAAAGAGGGTGCCAGGGTTGACGAGATCGATATCGTGGGTTTCGAGATCCGGCGCAGCGATTACCCCCAGATAACAAAGGCGGTCCAGCTGCGGGTGATAGAGCTCATCCTGCGGGGGGAGGGGTACGAGGCGGTCAAGCGCTACCTGGGCGAGGTTATCCGCAATTTCAGGGCCGGGAAATACTCCCTGGACGAGATTGGGATACCCGGCGGGATCGGGAAGGACCTTGGCGATTACCAGACCGACGATGCCCATGTCCGGGGGGCGAAATATGCGAACGAGCACCTCGGGATGGAATTTGCCAAGGGGAGCAAGCCCAAGCGGGTCTATATCAGGGCGGTCACGTCCCGGTACCGGAAGACCGACGTGCTCTGCTTCGAGTACGGCGACCAGGTCCCCCCCGAGTTCCAGGTCGACTGGGAGACCATGCTGGACAAGACGGTGAAACAGCCTATCTCCCGGATCATCGAAGCCCTGGGATGGGAGTGGGCGGATATCGACCCTTCACGGACCACACTCTCGCAATGGGGCATCGGGTGAACGCAAGTTAACATGGTATCTCCCCTGGTGCAGGATGCCACCCCATATTGCAGTGGGCCATCAGGTGAAGAAGTTGCTCCCTGACACTCTATATTTTGCCAGGGCTTTCGTGTTCCCGGCTGCATAACGGGCATCTCCGGGACACCTACCTAATTATCCCTTGCAGGAAAAGTACCTTGTACCAGGAGGAGGTAAATGCCCCGCATCCCCAGGATAGTGATCGCCGGGACCCATAGCGGCTGCGGCAAGACCACCGTGGCCCGCGGGCTCATGGAAGCCCTGGTGCACCGGGGGATGACCGTGCAGCCGTTCAAGGTCGGACCGGATTTCATTGACCCCACCCATCACAGCGCCATATGCGGCCGGGTCTCCCGCAACCTCGACCCCTTCATGATGGGAGAGGAAGGGACGGTGGAGACCTTCGTCCGGGCGTCCCGTGGCGCCGATATCGCGGTCATCGAAGGCGTGATGGGAATGTACGACGGCATGGACGGGGGGGATGTCTCGAGCACCGCCCAGGTCATGCGGCTCCTCTCTGCACCGGGCATCCTTGTCGTGGACGTAAAGGGCATGTCCCGCAGCGCCCATGCCCTGGTCCGGGGGTATGTCAGCTATGACCCGGTAGTCCGGCTGGCAGGAGTGATCTATAACCGGGTGGGAAGCGACCGGCACAGGGCCCTGATCGAGTCAAGGCGTGAGGTCCGGGCCTTCGGCTACATCCCCCGCAGCAGCGGCCTGGAGGTGGGCAGCCGTCACCTGGGGCTGCAGATGGCCCGGGAGACAGGGCGGGATCCCGGGCTCGGCGGGCTCATGGAGGCCTGCTGCGACATTGCCGGGGTGCTGGAATCAGCAGAAAGAGCGCCGGAACTCCCGGAACTGCCAGGTACAACAGAGTATCCGGGGGAGCATGTCCGCATCGGGGTGGCGCAGGACCCGGCCTTCTGTTTCTATTACCAGGACAACCTGGACCGCCTGGCAGCCGGCGGGGCTGCGCTCTGTTTCTTCTCCCCCATGGAAGATCCGTTCCCGGACGTGGATGCAGTCTACCTGGGAGGCGGCTATCCCGAACTGCACGCGCAGGAACTGTCGTCATCGCCCTGCCGGGAGAGATTCAGGGCGGCGGCCGATGATGGCATGCCGGTCTTCGCGGAGTGCGGGGGCCTCCTCTACCTCTGCGAGGCCCTCTTCACGCCTGCCTATCACCGCATGGCAGGGATAATCCCTGCACGGGGAGAGATGACCGGGACAATCCAGGGGTTGGGATACTCGGATGGCAGCTGGGAAAAGGGCCCGAGGCTGGCAATCCCGGGAAGAGTGATCCGGGGGCACGAGTTCCATTATTCGCGCATCGAGTGCGACCCGGATGCGCGGTTTGCCATACGGCTCAGCCGGGGGAAAGGGATACTGGATGGAAAGGATGGGATCTGGGAGAGGGAAGCGGTCGCCACCTATACGCACTCCTACTTCTCTCCTGAATTCGCGGACAGCTTCGTAAGAGCAGCGGCGGGATACCGGAAGTGCTGAAGGGGGACCCGCAATTTCCGTCGGGCCTCCTCGTTTCCCATGCAACCGGCGAGCCAAACGGGTTCCAGTTTTATGGCTCTGGCTTTCAACCAACAAGAGCGGTATTCTCACGGATCTGGTGCACCAGAACGGCGTCTTTAGACCCTGGTCCAATTCCGGAAAGGAATCTCCTGTAACCAGGTGCACCAGAACAGCACCTTTAGACTCTGGTCCAATTCTGGAAAGGAATCTCCTGTAACCAGGTGCACCAGAACAGCGAGCCTCTCAGGATCTGGGGCAGAGGAAATTCTCCTGATAAATGGGGGAATCAAACGCGTGCTTGCTCAGTGGCTCTGCCTTCCGCGGCGAAGCGCATTCTTCCTCCACAGCCGGGTCACGAAAACTGGATGGTATCGCCGTGGGACTCTGGTCTGATTTCTGGTGAGGAAATGATCGCGACGGCCATGTGCATGAGGACGGATGGGAAAACTCCCCGGATCCTGGTCTGGTCCCCGGTGATGGTAGAAACCTTTGTTCGTTTTCCCCTTGAACTGCACCTTTTCCTGGCAACCAGGCACCTCGGAACCGTCATGGGGATCCACGTGATTTGCCCGATACCGGGAGGTAATATCCCCGGAAACCAGGTGTATCGGACCTGTGTGCAGGGTGTCAGCCCGGGGAATTGCACATCGCAGGAGCGGTATATCGCGGGTGGACCAACAATGGCTGAGGGCGGGTATTTGATAACCTCGGATGGAGAATGCTCTGTAACGAGGGTTGTTCTCAGATGCGGAGCGACGAAGTCAAGGCCGGGTACCAGCGGGCTCCGAACAGGGCGCTGCTGCGCTCGCTCGGCGTCACCGACCGGGAGATAGGCCTCCCCTACATCGGCATCGCCAATGCCTGGAACGATATCGTTCCCGGCCATGTCCACCTGCGCACCCTTGCAGGGAAGATCCGGGAAGGTATTGCCGCAGCCGGGGGCGTACCTTTCGAATTCGGGGTCATCGGTATCTGCGACGGGATAGCAATGGGCCATGAGGGCATGCGCTATTCGCTTCCCTCCCGCGAAAACATCGCTGATTCCGTAGAACTGATGGTGCAGGCCCACCGGTTTGACGGTATGGTGCTGCTCGGCACGTGCGACAAGATCGTGCCGGGCATGATCATGGCAGCGGTCCGGTGCAATATCCCCTCCATCGTGGTCACCGGGGGGCCCATGCTCCCGGGATACCAGGGAGGAAAAGAGCTCTCCCTTATTGATATCTTCGAGGGGGTCGGGGAGGTGGCGGCAGGAACCATGAGCGAGGAGGAACTCGGCTGCCTGGAGTGCAGCGCCATGCCGGGCTGCGGGAGCTGCCAGGGCCTGTACACGGCCAACACGATGGCCTGCGTCACCGAGGCACTGGGGCTTTCCCTCCCAGGGTGTGCCGCTGCCCCGGCCGTTGATGCCGCCAAGCTGCGGATTGCCCGGGAGTCCGGGGAGCGGGCAGTGGGGCTGGTCAGGGAGGCTATCCTCCCCCGCCAGATCGTCTCCATGGCCAGCATAGAGAACGCGATCAGGGTGGACATGGCCCTCGGCGGGTCAACCAATACCGTGCTCCACCTCCTGGCCATCGCTGCCGAGGCGGGCATCCCCCTTGACCTGGAGGTCTTCAGCCGCATAGGGCGCGAAATTCCCCACATCTGCGACATGCAGCCGGCCGGGCCTTATTCCATGCTTGCCCTGCATCGGTCGGGGGGTATACCGGCCATACTCCATACATTAGCCGGGAAGCTGGCCGATGCGCCCACGGTCTCGGGGATGAGCATCCTCTCCATTGCAGGGCGGGCCAGGGTAGCTGAACCCGGGATCATCAGGCCGCTCTCGGACCCGGTCAGCAGCGAGGGGGGGCTCCGCATCCTTTCCGGGACGCTTGCACCGGGCGGCGCGGTGGTGAAGTCTGCAGCCGTACCGAAAGCGATGTGGCGACACGAGGGGCCTGCCCGGGTCTTTGACGGAGAGAAAGAGGCCATGGAGGCGATCCTTGGCCGCAGGATACGCGAAGGGGACGTCGTGGTAATACGGTACGAGGGACCCAGGGGGGCCCCGGGAATGCCCGAGATGCTCTCCCCCACGTCGGCCATCGTTGGCCTGGGGTACAGCCGGGTGGCGCTGGTCACCGACGGGAGGTTCTCGGGCGGGACAAGGGGCCCCTGCATCGGCCACGTGGTCCCGGAGGCCACGGAAGGCGGCCCGATCGCCCTGGTCCGGGACGGGGACCGGATATCCATCGACCTTCACGGCCGGAAGCTGGATCTCATGGTCGACCCGGCCGATCTCAAAAAGCGGCGGGAAGAATGGCATCCCGTGGAGCGCCCCCTTTCAGGAGTGCTGGCCCGTTACGCCATGCTCGTAGGGCAGGCTGACCGTGGGGCCGTCTTAGAACGGCGGTGAACCCGGATCGCGGCCAATGTTCCGCTGCCTGTATACGAAGTTACCCAGGTGGATGCACCCCGGGACTCCACGGTCAGCAAAGCCGGCGGCCTGTGGCGGAAGGCCCGGGACCAGGGATTTCCCGCCGCGGGACGGAAATTCTGCGAATTCATCGGGGTACCAGGAATAGGGGTTTACAGGCGATTCCCTGTCCAGCTTGCACCGCTGTCCAATCCGCTTGCTTAAAGCCTGTCGGCCGACCAGAGTAGGTACGGAATATTCATGGGCGAATCACCAGTGAAGGAATACGAAAGGGTCCAGTGCACCCATTGCGAAGGGGAGGGATGCACGTACTGCGACCGTACAGGTTCCGTGCTCGTCCGGAAACCAGCCAGGCGGTGCCCGCACTGTGAAGGGGACGGCTGCATCTATTGCGGGTTCACCGGCTGGTGCGGCCTGAAGGGGAAATACGACGATTAATAGCGTTTATTCCAGGGCTGGTTCGACTGAAAACCGGTTGATGCTGTCTTTTTGCCAGGAGCTCCATGCGCCCGGCTCCCGGGTCTTGCAGACAGGCCAAAAAATAACTGACGGCCCTCTAACTGGTCTGGAGGAACATGAGGGTCCCGGCAATGATGTCGTGGAGACCCTGCCGGTTCCGGGTGAAGGCCGGGATGAGAAAGCCGATGCAGAAAGTAATCCAGGAGAGAAACATGGCAAAGAACCGCAACGTGGCACGGGCGAAGGTGATTCGGTTTCCCTGGGTATCGGTTACTGCGATGCGCGTCACCATCTTCCCCAGGGTTGCCTGGTTCCTTGAACTCTCCAGGTAGGCAAAATAGAACCATGGGACGATGAGCAGGAGGAGCCCGGCAGAGAAGAGGATCTGGGGCGGTACTGCGGCATTGACCACGTTCCCGTAGGCATCGGTGCGGGGAACGTGGCGGTAATACTGGTTCAGCATCAGTACGGCCTCGCTGACAGGGCTCGGCCGCTGCAGGAGCCATGAGATGCTGGTGATGGCACCCACGATGATCAGGTCAAAAAGTACGAGGAAGATGATGTCGATTATCCCTGAGCCTATCCTCC
>Ga0255347_1006438_pt1 | contig 12766 bp, 6 predicted proteins | sample wastewater_treat_2_FD_192479 | JGI IMG/M metagenome (GOLD analysis project Ga0255347, IMG submission 192479) | Wastewater microbial communities from Lulu Island WWTP, Vancouver, Canada - plant24 | ecosystem: Engineered > WWTP > Wastewater > Unclassified | place: Canada: Vancouver, British...
AAATTGGCCGCCAAAGGATGGAGGAGATGAAAGCAAGAGAGCGGGCTACATCTGTGCGCCACGATGGTTTTGGCAGCTCGGGATCAGATAGCTTTGGCGGCGGCAGCATGGGAGGAGGCAGCAGCGGGGGAGGCAAGTGGTAGAAAGAGACCAGCTTGGGCCTGAGGTCGTTCTGCCCTTTCATATTTTCTGCTTGGGCTGGGGAAAAGCAAAAGGGGATCTCTGAAATTGCTTGAGCTGTAGTGAAATATCCTACAGTAGAATTAATTTTTTATATTAAATCATGGCTGATCTGACCGCAAGAGATATCTTGCTATCCGTGGTCACTAAACTACGTAATTCAGCCAGTAATGTGATCTTTGAGATCAATTCTGGTTTTGTAAATGACAGGGTATGAAGATCATGGACCACATTGATATTAAGCCAAACATGATCCTCCGAGGATCACTATTCTCAGAACCTGTACAGGTTATCACAGTGATTCCCATGGGAGATGCTGTCAAACTGATTGGAAAGGGGCTAAACACTGGAAAGCTCCATGATCCTATTTTATTCAAGGAGCAACTGGTGACCATGGAGACAACTCCTGAGAATGAGCCCTTTGATGGCGATGCTGGAAACTTCCGCCTTGGCGTTGAAGCTATGCGCCTGGCACTGGCCCATGAGTATGATCCTTATTTCACCCTGTCCATTGCCAGAGTGGATCCTCTGCCTCATCAACTGGAAGCGGTATACGACTATTTCTTGAGGCTCCCACGCATACGCTTCCTCCTGGCAGACGACCCAGGAGCTGGCAAAACGATCATGGCCGGTCTGCTGATAAAAGAATTGAAGATTCGCGGACTTATAAAACGCATCCTAATAGTTTCCCCCGCCAACCTCACCTTTCAATGGCAGCGTGAGATGCAGGATAAATTCAGAGAACATTTTGAGGTGTTGAGAAGCGATGTACTGCGGGCCAACTACGGATCCAATCCCTGGCAAGAGAAAAACCAGATTGTCACCTCCATGCCATGGGTTTCCATAATTGAGGACGCCAAAGAGAGCCTTCTGCGCAGCCACTGGGATCTTGTAATTGTGGATGAGGCTCATAAGATGAGCGCCTACAGTCAAGACCACAAAACTCTGGCTTATCAACTGGGCGAGGCGCTTTCCGATAGAACCGATCATTTCCTGCTCATGACCGCGACTCCTCATAAGGGCGATCCGGAAAATTTCAGCCTCTTTTTGCGGCTACTGGATAAGGATGTCTATGCCGATATAAAGAGTCTGGAAGAGGCGATGAGGAGGCATGAGGCTCCTTTCTATCTTCGCAGGGTAAAAGAGGCAATGGTCACCTTCCCCGATCCTGACACCGGCATGGCTAGGAGCCTTTTCACGAGAAGGCTGGTCCGGACAATTGAGTTCGAGATCGACAGTGACGAATGGGATTTGTACAATTCGCTGACTGAGTATGTCCAGGAGCAGTCAATTAAGGCAGCAGAGGATGATTCCGCTAGAGGCCGAGCTCTCGGCTTTACTATGGCCATGCTGCAAAGGAGGTTCGCCTCCAGCATCTATGCCCTTCGGCGCAGTCTGGAGAGGATCAGGGACAAGAGAGAGAAGGTGCTAAAGGACCCTGAGGGATACCGCCAGATGCAGATCTTCAAGAAGGTGCCTGAGGATTATGATGAGCTGCCTGAAGAAGAGCAGCAAAAGATATTCGATGACCTGGAGGGCGTTGTCGCCTCTATAGATCCTGATGCTCTAAAAGAGGAAATCTTTCAGCTGGGCAAGCTGATCGATCAGGCCCGGCTTTTGGAGCTGAGAGAGGTGGAGTCCAAGCTTCAAAGGCTAAAGGAAGTTCTGACAGAGCGGGGCGTCTTTGCAGATCCGAAGATGAAGCTGTTGCTGTTCACAGAGCATAAAGACACTCTTGAATATCTAGCAGGGGATGGAAAGGATGGGCGACCGCTGGGAAAGCTAAGAGAATGGGGGCTGTCCGTCACTCAGATTCACGGCGGCATGAAGATAGGGGACAGGGATACTGCAGGCACGAGAATTAATGCCGAGAGGATATTCAAGGAGGACTGCCAGGTCATGGCAGTCACCGAGGCGGCAGGAGAGGGCATCAATCTTCAGTTCTGCTGGTTTATGATCAACTACGACATACCTTGGAATCCGATGAGGCTAGAGCAGAGGATGGGCCGAATCCACAGGTATGGTCAGGAAAAGGATTGCCTGATCCTGAACTTCGTCTCGACAAAAACGAGAGAAGGGCGGGTTCTCCAGAAGCTTTTCCAGAGAATCGAGCAGATAGAAAAGGATCTCGATCCTCAGAATACTGGCAAGGTCTTCAACGTCTTGGGCGATGTCCTCCCCGCAAACCAGCTTGAACGAATGCTGCGGGATATGTATGCCAATATCACCTCAGAAGATGCCATCAAGAACCGCATCGTCGAGGAGGTGGACATAGACCGCTTCCGGAGGATCACCGAGCACACCCTGGAGGGCCTGGCAAAGAAGGAGCTGAACCTATCTGTCATCCTGAGCAAGTCTGAGGAGGCGAAGGAGAGGCGTCTGGTTCCAGAGGTGATAGAGGACTTTTTCCTGAAGGCTGCGCCCCTGGCCGGCATAACCCTGAAGGAGACAAAGCAGACCCCGCATATCTACCGATCAGGTGGAAAGGTTCCCCGAAGCCTTTGGCAGATAGGTGAGGCACAGGAAGGAAGGTATGGCAAGCTGGGCCGGGAGTACAAACAGATCGTCTTTGATAAGGCCCTGCAGGCCAGGGATTCCACAGCGGAATGGGTGACACCAGGCCATCCACTATTCGAGGCGGTCAGAATCTATGCATTGCAGAAGGTGGAGGAGGATCTGAGAAGGGGAGCCATCTTCTTTGACCTATACAGCAAAGAGCCTTCCCGTCTTGATGTGTACTCAGCGGCGGTCAAGGATGGTCGCGGCAACGTTATACATCGACGTATATTCGTGGTCCAGACGGATATGGCCGGCACCCTGGCTGTTCGGCAGCCTACGATCTTTCTGGATCTGATCCCCTCGGCGACCGATGTACAGATTCCGGAGGGGGATGGACTGCCAGATCGCGACCAGATAGAGCAGTCCCTCTTTCGCATGGCTCTGGTGCCTTTTCTGGAAGAGATAAATGCCCAGAGGACGAAGGAGATCGAGACCATCGAGCGGCACATGGAGATCAGCCTCAATGAGCTGATTGTCAGGCAGAACCTGATTCTGAGCGAGCTGATGGAGAAGAGGGAAAGGGGTGAGACGGCGCAGCCCATTGCGGCCAGCATAAAATCGACTGACGATCGCATTGATGATTTAAATGAGAGGCTGGAGCGGCGCAGGAGAGAGCTGAAGCAGGAGCACAATCTGTCCATCTCCGATATCCAGCATCATGGCCGGGCCTGGGTGCTGCCTCACCCTGATAGGAGGTCGCCGGGAATGGTGCAGATGGTCCAGGATGAGGGAGTGGAGAGAATTGCCGTTCAGGCGGTGATAGCTTATGAGGAGATACGGGGATGGAAGGTGGAGAGCGTGGAGCAGGACAGCCGGGGTTTTGATCTGATATCCAGGAGACCCCATCCAGAAGATCCCCAGACAGCGGTGGAGGTCAGGTTCATCGAGGTCAAAGGACGGGCAGGGGTAGGAGAGATTGCCCTGACATCCAATGAGTACCGGACGGCGGAGAGGCTGAAGAATGACTATTGGCTTTATGTGGTCTTCAACTGCGCTTCGAAGCCGGAGATACACTCTATCCAGAATCCGAGCCGCCTGGGATGGGAGCCGCTGGTGAAGATAGAGCACTATCATGTGGATTCTGAGAAGATCCTCAGGTCGAGTTAGAATGAAATAGAATTGAGTCATGACGCAGATGATGGTGGAGCAATCACTTTCGCGGTACGCATGGCGAGAAATCTTATTTTTATTGCTTCAAAGGGAGATGAGGATGAATGATGAATAAATCGCAGCGCGATGCGGTATTGCTTTCGCTGATCAGAGAGATGATAAATAAAGGTAGCTGGAGCGGGGAGACTCATATCCAGAAAGCTGCCTATTTCCTCCAGACGTTGCTTGAAGTCCCTCTGGAGTTCGATTTCATACTTTACAAACATGGACCGTTCTCCTTCGATCTGAGCGATGAGATAACGGCCCTTAGAGCAGATGCTTTGCTCCGCTACCAAACCAGGCCTTATCCCTATGGTCCGAGCATTGTTCCCACCGATGAGGCCAGTTCGTTCCTGGATAGCTATCCGAAGACCCTGAAGCGATATCATGATCGGATCAGCTTTGTTGCGGATAGGCTCGGGAAAATGGGCGTTGCCGATCTGGAGCGCCTGGCCACCGCCCTTTATGTCACATTGAATCATAATGGGCAATCTAGCCGGAGGGCTGAGCAGATCCACAGGCTAAAGCCTCATATCTCCCTCGAAGAGGCTGATTTGGCGGTCCAGAGGGCGGATGAGATAATGGGCGAAGCAAGAGATCGCTGCACCTCCAAACCATAAAAATTTTTGTTTGTATTCTGCAAGGACTATCTAAATACTCTTGATAGTTTTTTTGATTTTTGGGCGAAAGGAGCAAGTAGGTTCACAGGCAGAGATGGATCCGGAGCCACTATGACCACCTACCCCAAGCGCCTCATCGAGGTCGACCTGCCCATCAAGCGCATAAGCGAGCACGCCCGCCGGGAGAAGTCCATCCGCCATGGTCACATCTCCACGTTGCACATCTGGTGGGCACGACGGCCTTTAGCCGCCTGCCGGGCGGTGATCTGCGCCGCCCTCTGGCCCGATCCCGTTCAGGACGATTGCCCGTCTAAATTCCGGGGGGATGCTGCTGTCATCATGGCTCGGTTCTGGAACCCCATCGGCAGGACCGACCTGGACTATTCCGACCCCCTGGCGCTGCGTAAAGCGCTCCTGGATTTCATCGCCGATTTTGCCAGCTGGGACAATTCGACCAAGAAGGAGTACCTGGAGACCGCCCGTGCCCTGACCCAATCCGCCCATGAAGCCCTGGGAGGCGCGCCTGGAACCCGCCCGCTGGTGGTGGACCCGTTCGCAGGCGGAGGCTCGATACCGCTGGAGGCCCTGCGGGTGGGGGCAGATGCCTTTGCCAGTGACCTCAATCCCGTGGCGGTCCTGCTCAACAAGGTGGTCCTGGAGTATATCCCCAAGTATGGCCAGACGCTGGCGGACGAGGTGCGCAAATGGGGGGAGTGGATCAAGATAGAGGCTGAGAAGGAGCTGGGCGAATTTTACCCGCGGGACCCGGATGGAGCGGTGCCCATCGCCTACCTGTGGGCGCGCACGATCACCTGCGAGGGGCCGGGCTGCGGGGCAGAGGTGCCGCTCATGCGCTCACTCTGGCTGGCCAAGAAGAGCCGCCGCTCTGTGGCACTGAAATTCATCCCTGACCGGGAGACGAAGCGCGTCGACTTCGAGATCATTGAGGAGGCAAATGCAAAGGAGGTGGGCGAGGGCACAGTGCGGCGGGGCTCGGCCACCTGCCCGGTCTGCGGCTACACCACACCCGTGGCCTCAGTGCGAAAGCAGCTCAAGGCCCGCCGGGGCGGGGCAGCGGACGCCAGGCTCTTTTGCGTGGTGACGACCAGGCCCGGGCAGCAGGGGCGCTTTTATCGGCTGCCGACGGAGAGGGATCTGGAGGCGGTGAGAAGAGCGGCAGAGGAGCTGGAGCGGAGGAAGGCGGAGCACATCGGGGAGCTGAGCCTGATGCCGGATGAGCCAACACCAATGGGTGGCGGGAGCGGAGCCGGAAGGGCGTTCTCACAGCGAAACTACGGCATGGATCTATTTGAGGATCTTTTCACCCCCAGACAGGCACTTGCGCTGACCACGCTGGCTCGATTGGTGCGAGAGGCTGGACGGAGTCTCGCGGCAGAGCACGATGCTGGGATGGCGGGAGCAGTGCAGACGTGCCTGGCACTTTCTGCAAGTAGGCAGTCTGATTATACGAGTTCATTATGCAGTTGGCATCTTACTGGTGAGAAGATAAACCATACTTTTGGTCGTCAGGCTTTGCCTATGATATGGGACTTCACAGAAGTAGTTCCCTTGTCAGAAAGTTCAGGAGGCTTTAGTGGCGCATTGGGGTGGGTTGCCCTTATTTGTGAAAAGAGCGCGTTATCATTATTCGGTCATGTTGGATCTTCAGATGCAACTTTGCATCCACTTCCAGATGACGCTGCACAAGTCTTCTTCACAGATCCGCCTTACTATGATGCAGTGCCTTATGCAGATCTGTCAGACTTCTTCTATGTCTGGCTAAGACGGACTATCGGGGATGCACATTCCGTAATTTTATCTGAACAACTTGCTCCCAAGAACAATGAATGCATAGTTGATGAAGTGAAAGGCAAGGATAACGCCTACTTTGAGGCAAACATGGCTTTGGCTATGGCCGAAGGCCGCAGGATCTTAGCACCAGATGGAATCGGAGTCGTCGTCTTCGCTCACAAATCAACAAGTGGATGGGAAGCCATGCTCCAGGCCATGATCAATGCAGGCTGGACCTTCACTGGCTCTTGGCCCATCGATACAGAGATGGGAACTCGCCTCAGGGCGATGGATTCCGCTGCCCTCGCCTCTTCCATCCATCTCATCTGCCGGCCTCGGGAAAACCCGGACGGCACCGTCACGGAAGATGATGTGGGTGATTGGCGTGATGTCCTATCCGAGCTTCCCCAGCGCATCCACGCCTGGCTGCCCGGCCTGGCTGCCCAGGGCGTGGTGGGCGCAGATGCCATCTTCTCCTGCCTGGGGCCGGCGCTGGAGATCTACAGCCGCTACTCTCGCGTGGAGAAGGCCAGCGGCGAGGTTGTCACCCTGAAGGAATACCTGGAAGAGGTCTGGGCGGCTGTCTCCCGCGAGGCTCTGGGCATGATCTTCGAAGGCGCAGATGGCTCGGGCCTGGAGGAGGACGCCAGACTGACTGCCATGTGGCTCTGGACTCTATCCACTGGAGGCAACGGCGGCAGCTTTGATGATCACGAATCGCAGGTGGGCGACGCTGAAGAAGGAGGCTCTGGAAAAAGGGGCAAGATGGCGGGATTTGTCCTGGAATATGATGCTGCCCGCAAAATCGCCCAGGGCCTGGGGGCCCATCTGGAGACTCTATCCACATTGGTTGAGGTCAAGGGCGACAAAGCCCGTCTCCTTCCGGTCTCGGAACGCACGCCGTATCTGTTCGGCCAGGGCTCTCCTGCAGTCAAAAAAGAGCGCAAGAAGAAAAAGGAGCTGCAGACCACACTTTCCGGCGGCCCGGCCCGAGATGAGAGAGAGACGGTTCCCGCAAATGAGCTTGTCCTGCCCTCTCCAGGCTCCACTGTTCTGGACAGGCTGCATCAGGCCATGCTCCTCTTCTCCACCGGCCGGAGCGATGCCCTCAAACGGTTCATCGAAGAGGATATCGGCCAGGATCAGGGGCTCTGGAGCCTGGCCCAGTCGCTCTCTGCTCTTTATCCCGCCGGAAGCGAGGAGCGGCGGTGGGTGGAGGGCGTTCTGGCCAGGAAGAAGGGACTGGGACTGTGATGTCAGAAGATTACTTTCAGGGTGCTAACATCAAATCTATATGGGCATTCAGTAATAAAAGGGCGGATTGGTGGGGATAAAAGATAATGAGGATTCTGCTGGACAGTAAAATCTATGAGATAACAACAGATCATGTTCTCTCAAGCAATCTCCAAGATCTCTTAGATGTCTTGAAAGAAATTGAAGCAGAAATAAGTACCAGATCTCTATCTTTGAAAGACTTAGAGAGGACTGAATTCGTAATCGACTTCTTGGTAACAGAAGATAGAGACCTTCATAAAGACGCCAGCGCAAAAGACATGGACGATAGAGTTCTTCTGGTTGAAGAAGCGCTGCAAATTTTTAGCAGTTATATAAATAAAGATCCAAAAATAGTACCCCTTCCTTTGAAGCGCGAATTCGTTCGGAATTTGAATTATGACGACCGCATTTTCGACACGCTGAAAGAAGAATATAAGCCGGGATTCGAAGTCTGGTTTAAGAGAATTTCAAAAGAAGGTCGAAAAAGCTGGGTATATTATAGGAAAGATGGCACTATAGGAGCAATTCTTATCTATAAATTGGAGACTGAATCAATCGATGATTCGAAACCACCTCTCCCAGAAAGAAAAAGGCTCAAAGTAGCTATGTTGAAGGTTACGTATATAGAGCACAAAATTGGAGAGCTATTTATTAAAATGGCTGTAGATGTTTCGGTTAAAAACAAAATCGATGAGATCTATTTAACTCATTTTACTAAAGCTAATGATCCTTTAGTTAAATTGATATCTGAATACGGCTTCAATAAAATAGCCATAAAGAATAATGGAGAAGATATCTTTGCTAAAAGACTTATTATCAAGGGTGATGAGGCGACGAGGTTATCTCCAATCGAAATATCCAAAATATTTTATCCCAGTTTTTATGATGGAGCCCTCGTAAAGAAATTCGTTGTTCCTATTCTTCCCGAATATCACAACAAGCTGTTCACAGACTTTTCCAGAAGGCAAATTACGTTGCCAGAATATGCCGATGAGTTTGTTGTTGAAGGAAATACTATAAAGAAAGCTTATCTCTCGCACTCAAATATTAAACGAATGGAGCGGGGAGACCTAATACTTTTCTACAGATCGGAAGACGAGCAAGCCATAACATCTATCGGTGTCGTAGAAACAGTGCACACAGGCGTAAAAGACGCCGAACAAATACTTCAACTGGTTGGAAAGAGAACAGTATTCTCCCGTGAAGAAATTGATAAGTGGGTAGAAAAAAGTCCGGTATCAGTTTTCCTGTTCAGACATCATTTCCATTTAATGAGACCAGTTGGCCTGGAAGAGCTAATAGATGGGCAAGTTATCAAAGCAGCTCCTCAATCCGTGATGGAGATAAATACTGAAAAATATGCACAAATAAAGAAAATGGGTGGTATCGATGAACGTTATACTGTCCATTAGGCCGAAATATGCACAATTAATATTAAGCGGAGTAAAAAAGTACGAGTTTCGCAAATCCATATTTAGCAATAGATACATTTATGAAGTATACGTTTATGCAACATCCCCTATAAAAAAGATAGTTGGCGTATTTAATATAGGTAACATAGTTAAAGCCAGTCCCAATGAATTATGGAATCAATTCGGTCATCTCTCCGGATTGAATGAAGCCGAGTTCTTTGATTACTTCCATGATACTCAAATCGGATTTGCTATAGAAATTAAGAATATCGAGACATTCGATGCGCCCATTGATCCAATGGAGCAAATTCCTGGCTTTAATCCTCCGCAATCCTTTTGTTACCTGAAATATTCCCTTGTTCCAGAATGCATATCTATAGCAGGCTATATCAATCCAGGAATATCCTTATCAGGACTTTTGCATGATCATCAATCAGTGGAAGGAGGCCTTCCTGCAGACCGTCCAGCGCCATGAGAACGCCCAACTGCTTCGGGCAGCAGCCCTGGACGAGAGGCTGGCAGACTGGACTGCTTGCCTTACCAGGGCCGTTGTCCTGAGCTGCGATAGCCTGGGCTGAATGTCTGCAGCCAGGGGAAATAAATTGTACGGCCTGCCGATTCCACACAGTGAGTATCTCACTATGGATTTCATGGCTTTCGCTCATAAAAACACCGGAAACTTTAATGTGATGTAGTCCTTCTCATCCCTGGGAGATTCAAGAGATGGCACTCACACCCTGGCACAAGTCTGCGACACCCCGTGTTGATCTGCGCAAAGGTAAACCATTGGACGCCGCCGAGTTCGCTGTAAACCTCGATCGAGTCAGGGATGGCAAAGCACCAGATGATTATAAAGATCCCAAACAGTTCTTTGAGAGGACCTATCTCACCAAGAACCTGACCGCCCTTGCGGCAGAGGTCCAGCGCCGTTTTTCAGGAATCAAGACCGAGACCTCGGCCGTCTTCAACATGGCCACCCAGTTCGGCGGAGGGAAGACTCATGCTCTCACTCTGCTCTACCATTTGGCCAGGAACGGTCCGGCAGCAGATGGATGGCCGGGCGTGGATAAGATCCTGGTCAAAGCAGGCCTCAATAGTGTGCCGGAAGCGGCAACAGCCGTCTTTGTGGGCACTGAGTTCGACTCCATAACTGGAAAAGGGGGTGAGGCGTTGGGCGAGCCCCTGAGAAAGACTCCCTGGGGAGAGATCGCTTTCCAACTGAGCGGCGCGCAGGGCTTCGACCTGGTGGAAGAGCACGACAGACAGAGGATAGCGCCGGGAGGCGACGTAATCCGCAGCTTCCTGCCAAAAGATCGCCCCTGCCTCATTCTCATGGACGAGCTGATGAACTATGTCAGCCGGAACCGTGATTCGGGCCTATCCGATCAGCTCTACAACTTCATCCAGAACCTCACAAACGTCGCCAGCGGCGAGGACAGAGTGGTCTTGGTGGTCTCCATACCAGGTTCACAGATGGAGATGAACGAGGCCGATTTTTTCGATTACAACAGCTTCAAGAAGATCATGGACAAGCACGGCAAAGCAGTGATGATATCCGCCGAGGCTGAGACCTCCCAAATTATACGCCGCAGGCTTTTTGAATGGAGTGCGGAGGAGATCAGTCCTGATGGGACCATCCTTCTGGGCAATGAGGCCAAAAAGACCTGCAAGGCTTACGCCGCCTGGGTCAAGGCGCACAGGAATCAGGTTCCCGGCTGGTTTCCAGTCGATCAGGCAGAAGAGATGTTCGAGGCGGCATACCCATTTCACCCCATGGTCCTCTCCGTCTTTGAGACGAAGTGGCAGGCCCTTCCCCGGTTCCAGAGAACCCGCGGCATCCTCCGTCTTCTCGCCCTCTGGGTGTCGAGAGTATATCAGGAGAGCTATACTCAGGCCCATTCCGATGCGCTGATCGGCCTTGGAACCGCTCCCCTGGAGGACCCCATCTTCCGGGCGGCTATATTCGAGCAGCTTGGCGAGGACCGCCTGGAGGGATCGGTCACAACTGATATTGCCGGACGGAAGGAGGCCCATGCTGTAAGACTGGACAATGAGGCCAGCTCGGCCATCAAGAAGGCCCGCCTGCACCGGAAGGTGGCGACGGTCATTCTCTTTGCCTCCAATGGCGGCCAGACCCACGGCACTGAGGCCACTCTTCCCGAGATCCGACTGGCGGTGGCTGAGCCAGACCTCGATATAGGAAACATCGAAACCGTCCTGGATGCTCTCTCTGGCAACTGCTACTATCTGGAGGCCTACGGGACGAGCTACCGATTCGGCCTGCAGATTCAGCTCCCAAAGATCCACGCCGACCGCAAAGCAAGCGTCCCCAAACAGGAGATTGATGAGTGCTCCAGAGATGCCATCTTCAGGGTCTTCAATGAGGGCAACATCATAAAGCCGGTATTCTTCCCGGAGAAGAGCAGCGACATTCCGGATACTCCTGCCCTGACACTGATTGTCCTCTCCCCCGATCACCGCAGACCGGACAGCAGGACAATAGAGCTGATTGAGTCCATGACCAAAGATCATGGGACGGCAGCCAGGACTTACAAGAGCTCTCTGGTCTGGTCCCTGGTCGACAGCGATGCCAGCCTGACCGCTGAAGCTCGCAATGCCCTTGCCTGGGAGAAGATCTACTATGAATCTGAGCAGCTTCATCTCAATGAGAGGCAGAATAAAGAGGTAAATGAGAAGATCGGCAAAGCTAAACGAGACCTCAGAGAGGCAGTCTGGAGAAGCTACAAGAACCTCGCTCTTCTCGGGAAAGATAACAGGATATACTTAATGGACCTCGGTTTAATTCATTCCAGCGCTGCTAGGACTATTGTAGACCTTTATCTATTGCAGCTAAAGCAGAAGGATATTATCACAAGCAGTATCAGCCCCAATTTCCTGGTCAAGAACTGGCCACCAGCCTTCTCTATCTGGCCCACCAGGTCGGTCCGAGATGCTTTTTTCGCATCCCCTCTCTTCCCTCGCCTGCTGGATCATCAAGCAGTAAAGGAAGCTATATCCAAAGGCGTCTCAAATGGGATATTGGCCTACTTTGGGCGATCTGAAGCAGGAGAATACGATCCCATCTATTACTGCGGCGATCTGGCGCCGGATGATGTGGAGATATCTGAGGAATGGTTCATAGCAAAGGAGCCTCCCACGAGGTCAGGACCGTGCACAATGGTGGTGACTCCAGAGCAGATCAGCATCAAGCCAGACGATGAGGTCCGATTCTCTGCAAAAGTGATAGATGACAGGGGCCTGGAGATAGAGACTGATGCCATAGATTGGAAGGCAACCGGGGGAAGCATAGATCGCCTCGGCCTCTTCAAGGCAGGGAATATAGAAGGCACTTATTCTGTGAATGCTGAAGCGAGAGAGGCTACTGGATCTGCCAGTGTCATCATCTCTACAGAGAGCAGATCATACAAGCAGATTGTTCAGATTGTTATCACCCCTCAGGATGCGCATATAGGTCCTGGCAGGACGCAGGCATTTGTCGCCGTGGGCCTGGATGCTGATGGCCATAAAGTGCCATTGGCCAGGGTAGACTGGAGGGCCACAGGCGGCATGATCGATGTCAACGGCATCTTTCAGGCGGGAATGGAGGAGGGATTCTATACGGTCACAGCGAGCTCGGAGGGCGTCAGCGGCTTGTCGCATCTCATCGTCAAGGCTTTGAGTCCTCATTGGGCTGGGGAGATACCTCATCAAAAATGGACCCAGTTCTATAACCGAATCCTATCCAAGTTTGCCGCTCGCAAAGGTCTGAAGTTGCTTGTA
>Ga0255347_1006441_pt1 | contig 12761 bp, 12 predicted proteins | sample wastewater_treat_2_FD_192479 | JGI IMG/M metagenome (GOLD analysis project Ga0255347, IMG submission 192479) | Wastewater microbial communities from Lulu Island WWTP, Vancouver, Canada - plant24 | ecosystem: Engineered > WWTP > Wastewater > Unclassified | place: Canada: Vancouver, British...
ATTTGTAACAATACTATGAAAATAATGTCAATAATTTTTTTCTATCTAGAAAATTTAATTTAAGAGTTGTGTATTGAATATTTTTTGTCAAGAAAGATACATTTGACATTCCGATAATATTCATTATGATCCTTTAACACACAGAGAGTTTTGTTAAAACTCTCTGTGTGTTATCGAAGATTCCTAGATAGAAAAAAAGGCTGTCCTTCCGGAACAGCCTTTTTTGTAAATATAATCAGATAAAAAATATTTCACCAGCTATTGTTCCATAAACCAGTTAAAATATCTGAATCACCCATAACAGGTAAACTCAGTTTTTTGTACCTTTCCAGTCTTTTTTCAGATTTCTCGCACCCTGTGCAATATTAGCAACAATAGTCATCCCACCGAGAACAACCAGACATAAAACAAAACCTATTCCTAAAAGAGATCCACCAACTCCAACACCTGCAATAAGTAAAATTATGCCAAGTACCATCATAAAAACAAATACACCGGCAAGAATCAAATATGCCCTTGTATATTTTAATCCCATCCCTTTAATTGCTTCCCAGTTTTTAGCTCTTTTACGCGCAGCAGCTTCAGTATCAATAGGCTTTAATCGCATATCCATAAGATAATCCCCTTTTTTTTGTTATTTTTGTCACTATATTACTGTTTTAAGTATACTAAGTTTACTATAAAACATTTTTAGTGTCAAGTTTTTTATGACCAAAAAAAATAATGTCACTTTTACATCTGCTACTGAAAAAATGATTGATAAATTTAGCACAATCAGGTTTTTTAAAACTCTGAAAATTTGTATCAACTGATTAAAAAGATTAAAAAGGAGATATGTTTTTATGGGTTTAATGGATAAATTAAAAAGCGGACTCAAAGATGCAACTGGCCTCGGTCTTGATGCCACTGAACAATACCAGAGGGCATATACTAAAGGTGTTTATATTGAAGATTATGAGTCTGCAATTAGTTGTTTTGAAAAAGCAGCAGAAAAATATGAAAAAGCAGGTGAACGTGAAGGCGCCAACCAGGCTCTTGCCAATGCAGCAATATACAGGCTTGTAGCGACAAAAAATCTGGAGCTATTGCCCACAGTAATAGAAAAACTCTCAACAATATCAGAAATTGAGCAGCTTTTTACAGATAAAGAAACAGTAAATACAGCAGTATGGATTGATGAGCTTAGCGCATACAATGAGGCTCGCCTTGGTGAAGCCAGCAAAGACCTTCTGGAAAAACGGGATCGATATAAGACAGCAGGGGATTTAATGTTAAAAGTAGGGGCAGCACCTTTAACTTTCGCTGAAAAGCTTAACCTTGACGGCCCGCGTGACAAAGCCATGATCAGGTCATATTACTATACAGGGCATTCAGATCATTTTGATTCTCACAGGCTTATGTACTCTGTACCTGAAGAAGCGGAGAATGCTTTACAGAAATCGATGATGCGATTCAAGCAGGCCAATGAAACTGAATGGGCTGAAAAAATTGAAACACAATTGAATATGGTTAAAGCAAAAAGGCACTGCTGGATGTGCGGCCGTGAAATGCAGGGTGAAGAAATTCATTTCAGATATTATCCAACAGGCGTCACTGAATATAATAAGGCACAGATTCAAAAAAATAATGAAGATACAGGGATGCTGGACAGAGAAAAACATGTTACAATCTGTAATGTTTGCGGTTTAACAATCGAAAAGCAGGCGAATCATTTTGCCAAAATGCGGGCTGAAGAGGTCAAGAACTGGGCAACCGAGATTCTGGGAAAACATGAGGAGCGTATGGATGCCATTGCACGTCGATTATCAAATCTAGAAGAAAGCTATCGAAATCATCATCATTAATAGAGGCTAACCATGGAATCAGTCAGAGTTATTAAATGTCCGGGATGTATGGCCCCCCTGCCACAGGGGGCGCCGGACATAAAAGTTGTCACCTGCGAATACTGTTTAAATACATACACCCTTCAGGAAGCTGAAAATGAAACAGAGAAGCTGCGCAATGAAGTAAAAAAATGGATTTCCGATATCGCAGGAAATAAAGGGGTCGGGGTTATCGATGAACTTTCGAGGCTTCATATCTACAGGAACAGCCTGTATCCCCCGATCCGCATAGCTGCTGAAAGGGCTACGGAAATCTATCAGCCTGTCCGTTATCTTCCCCTTATTTCATTCCCGCTGATTGATTCAATACCAAAGAATCCTTTTCAGGAGGCGTTGAGTTATACACCTGATATTAAAATTCTTACGGAGAATCTAAAAGGGGTGGTATCCCAGATACAGGCGCCTGAACTTGCAGCCTTTGCTGTTGGTGACTCTGAAAAAATTCAGCTCAAATTCAACGAAGTCAGCTGCCTTGAGCTGGTCTATCTTTCCAATATGCGGCATGGCGTTGCACAGTATAATGAAGAGGGCTTTCGCCAGTCACTGGTTAATGTCAAGGCCCTTGAAGAACTCTATGGCTCGACCATTGTTCTCGCAAAGGAGAGTGACCCCTCTGCTGTATCCTTTTTATCCGGCCTGCTCAAGCGCCTGGATGCAGTAAAAGAATGGCTCAACATAATGCTCCAGTTATGGAAAGTCAGCGATGGAATTGTCGCTGAACCTCTGATTCAACGCCTGCAGAAAACCATAACGGATTGCGAAAATGCCGCTTTAATGCTCGAATCTTCAGGGCGTGAGCCCAGAGATACAGTTCCGGCTGTTTCAGGAACTAGAGAAGACGCCAGGGTAATGAAAATCCTCTGTGATTGCGTGAGCATTTTCAGTGACACTGGCTGCGCTGAATCGGGGATTGAATTTGAAAAATTTTTGCAGATGCTCAGGCAGACTTTTACCGGAGCCATGCCTGCCAATGCAAACATAGACTGGATGGACGATTACATCGGGAATATGTCTGTTTATCTTGGAGCCAGGGAAGGCAAAACTGAAGTGGCTGTTGTCAATGATTTCGGGTGGGTTAAAGCTGTTTCAGAAGCCGGATGCAAATCTTCAATTTTTTCAGGGAAGGAAACAGTCAATTCAGTTGAACATATCCTTCTTCCATGCTGGACAGCCGCCATTCATTTCTCTGAGCAGTCAGGCATTATCTGGAAAAAAGGACAGGGAGCTGCAGGTTATCTTTATTGCGAAGCAGGAAGGCCTGACGGGGATTGTTTTATCGAACCCGGTGAAACAGAGCTTGCTGTCAATACTGCCCGTGCAATTGAAGCGCCTAAATCTCTGGCTGAATCTGCAAAGATTGTTGCGCCAGTTGTCTGCGAAGACCACGCCAAGTGGAAGATGAAAAAATTCATAGCAGACTCACAGCAGTACAGCAACAGTCACGTAAAAATGATCGGCATGGTTTATCTGCCTGCTGCACTGGTCAGGTATGCAAATAAAAAAACCCAGAGGGTCGCTTACCTGCTTCCCAATGTTAATGGTTCAGAGCTTAATTCCATGGATTTTACAAATGTTACAATTGGCAACAGTCAGATACTGACTATTTCAAAATAATCTTACAAATGGAGTGACTATGGCAATAATTGATAGAATTAAATTTGAGGGGGCTCCGGAAACTCTTGTATGGAAGTTTCCAAAAGACAACATCGTAAAAGGCGCCCAGTTAATTGTAAATGAAAGCCAGGAAGCTGTTTTCTTTAAGGACGGCCAGGCACTTGATATTTTCGGCCCCGGCGCCCATACACTTGACAGCAGCAATATACCACTACTTCAGAAGATAGTTAATCTCCCTTTCGGCGGAGAAACACCATTTTCTGCTGAAGTAATATTTGTCAACAAGGTTGCCAAGCTGGATTACAAATGGGGAACCAAATCCCCCATCATAATCGAAGATCCGCGTTACAGGGTTTTTCTTTCTGTAGGAGCATTTGGCCAGTTTGGCCTTAAGATCATTGACAGCCGCCTTTTTATTACTCAGATAGTCGGCACCATGCCGGAATGGACTTCAACATCAGTTCTTGAATATTTCAAGGGACTGATCACAACGAAAGTTAAAGATATCATTGCAAACTATTCTGTAAGACAGAACATCTCCATTGTTCAGCTTAATGCATTCCTTGATGATTTGTCTAAACTTGCAGAAACAGCTATCCGGGAAGAGTTTAACCGCTTTGGAATTGAGGTTTTAAATTTCTATCTTACATCAATTGATATTCCGGATGAGGAAAAACGTAAAATCCAGGAAGGGCAGTTCCAGAGGCTCCAAATGGATCAGCTGGGAGATGACCGCTATCAGCGCATGAGATCCTTCGATGTACTGGAGAATGCTGCAAATAATCCCGGTACAACCGGAACGTTAATGGGCGCGGGCTTAGGCCTGGGAATGGGAGCCCAGATGATGCAGCAGGCAAATGTGATGAACCAGAGTTCCGGCATGCAACAGTCTACTCAGCCTGTCACTCCAAAAGGGATCTTCTGTTCAAAATGCGGGACTGCACTATCGTCAGATGAGAGGTTCTGTCATAAATGCGGTAATGCAACCGGGCCTGCTCTATGCCCTCACTGTAATAATCAACTGAAACCTGAAGCGAATTTTTGCGCTTCCTGTGGAAAACCTGTAGGAGCATGATATGCAATATAAGAATAAAAACAAAAGTATTAATCTACCGGTTTTACTCTTTATTACTGGAATCGGTTCCGCTGTTATAGCGGCAACAATTCTTTTACCCGGATTGTTTTTTGAAGATTCCGCTCTTCCGTTAAATTTTTACACTGGAATAGGATATGCGTGTTTTATAGAGGCATGTATAATAATATATGCGGCACTACCCTGTTTTTCAGGAATAACAAACAGGATAGCAATGACTGCATACGCCGGTATTGCTATCCCTCTTTTTATATATCTGATTGCCGGTGTTGTTACTGTTTTTACCCTCCTTGACAGCAAATCCTTATTCTACACCGCAGCCGTGATACAAACTATTGTATTCGCCTTCATTGCCGGAGCAATGGTACTAATCGGCCGCGGCAGAATGGGTGAAGTCACTGCTGAAAAAAACGAGCGCCACAGCAGCTACAAACCTGCGCTTGCTATCCGCTCAATCCGGGATTCATTCACCACGAAGAAATCTCTTTCACCTGCAGCCATGACGTCTGTTTCTGACCTTTTAAGAAAACTCGAAGAAAGGGCCGCATCATCCACAAGATTTGGACGCCCCGGTGCTGAATCGGTCGAGTATCAGATAATTACAGCAATAGAAGCTCTTGAGCAAAAGGTTGAGTCCTTAATTAATAGTAGTGATACTAAAACTGCCGAAGAGATTTCAGAGTCTATAAAGAGCGATGCTCAAAGTTTAATTAAAAAATTTGATCTCAGAGAACGTTCACTGGTTAGCTGAAAAGCATCCCCTTTATTGGTGTTGATTCAATTTGCTCAAAAAAAACCCTCTAAATACTGAGGGTTTTTTTTGAGCGTAATAAATCTGCAGATTTCAAGAATTATTTATCTTACTGTTTATTGATCTCCTCTTTGTTAAAAACCCAGTCTTTCATCTCTTTTGCGTTATCCTTTATATACTTTACTTTTGCGTCAGCAATTGCTGAAGTGAATTCTGGAGAATTCTCAAGTATGGCATCAGTTGTTTTAATATAACTGTTTCCTGAATACACTGCTGGCTGCTTATAACCGACTATAGTGTCAAAATCATTTTTTACCGCGCGTACCCTTAACTGATAAATAGGTAATGCCAGAGAGATCTTTTTCTCTTCACCGGTTGTTTTATTATAAATAACAACTTCGGTTGTGATTCTATCTTCTACGTCAAAAGTTACTACATCAACATTTTTATTTTTAGCACCAGGGGCAAAATCTTCAGTTGAATACGTTTTAAGCTTATCTTTTACATATATTTCATCATGGTAAGTAAACACTCCTGAACAACCGCCCCAGAGTAATAAAACTGATACAATTATAACTGAAAGGAATATTAATCCACTCATGGGACTACCCTTGCCTGCTGCCGGTGTTATTTTTATTGAAGCTGTGTTTTTCTGATTCTTACAATTTGGACATATCGGCTGAACCAAAAACGGATCTTCATCTGTAAAAATTTTATTACATTCTTTGCATGTATATTTTGCCATAAATCTTCCCCATCATTATTAAAAATATTTATTATTAAAAAAGGTATACCAATTTAAAAATCAATCACTTTTTTAATTTGAAAGATTAAACATCACTCATTCTTCTTTAAAGAAATCCTTGACTATCCTTTAAAAAAATGTTATTTGTAAACAGTAATAATTCCTAAACGATAAAAAAGGAGCAATAAGCAAAAAGTAGTATTAATAAAGAAATCCTCCAATTGAAATGGAATCACCACAAGACCATGCAAAAGGAGGATTTCAAAATGATTATTGATGAATTGATACTTCAGATGATAAAAGATGTCAATAAATTATCAGAGGAAAAGAATAGTAATAGGTATATCAAAAAGCATCCGATTGAAAAGGTGTTCCTGTTATTACTGCTGCAACAGTATAGCGGGATTGATAATGGAAGAGCATTTAGTCTGTATAGCAAAAAGATGATAGGTGATACAACTGAAACAATAAGCCAGAGTGAATTATCGAAGAAGTTATGTTACAGGTTGCCGGTTGAGCTGTTTCATGAAATGTTTAAGCTTCAATTAAGCCGGTTACAAGGGAAGAAATCAAAAGAGATAAGGAAGATGAAAAAGTTGATTCGGATTATTGACTCAACAGCACTTCCGGCTACAGCAACGATGGATTATGCAAAGCATAGACGTAATAAGAATGGTTTTAAGCTGCACACAGTAATAGGAGAAGAATATATTCCGGAGAATGTGAAGCTTAAGAATGGCAATTCAAGTGATAAAAAGTCGCTAAAATGGGCTGTAAAAGAAGGATTTATACATATTTTTGATCGTGGTTATAATGATTACAGCCAATTCCAGTGGATAGAAGAAAAGCAGGCATATTTTGTAACCAGAGCATTGGGTAATATTAAGTATAGCATAGTACAGAATAGAAAAGTTGGCCATCGGCAAAAAGAAAAAGGTATTATCTCGGATCGGATTATTGAGGTCATTGCAGATAGAAAGCAGAACATAACATACAGCATGAGGATGGTTACTTTCAGATTCATAGATTCATCGGGTAAAGAACAGACATTTTCTTTACTAACGAATCTTATGAATTATCGTTCTGATGAGATTGCAGAGCTATACAGAAAACGATGGAATATAGAAGTAGTTTTTCGTTGGATAAAGATGTTTTTAAAAATTGAACGCTGGCTGAGCAGGTCGAAGAATGGAGTGCTTATTCAAATCTATATAGCGTTATGCGCTTATATTATAGTTTTGACTGCGAAGATGAATGATTTAAAAAAATATCGTATTATGAAAGATGCTATCTATGATTTCATAATCAAACTTAAAGCCTCTATCAGGATGTTTGATAGAGGCTCAAATATAGAGGAATTATTCCTCGAATCAAGTTAAGGAATTAATACTGATATTTTTTTAAAGTTTCACCAGAGCCCATATTAGCCTCATAACTTCCATTCTTTGATATTTCTGGGAACTCACTTCCTCCATTAAGCCTCCACACAGTATTTGCTGTTATGCGATAAAGCCTTGTATCTGTAAAATCTTCTCCAAAGACAGATTTATCAGAACTATAAGCTGGATGCCTATCAAAAAGAACTATGAGATTTATACCCTGGCCATCAACAAATCCTTCTTTCATCTCTTCAACGTCTACAAGGAGATCTTCTTCAAGATCACAATCTCCGTCTCCATAATACATTATTGTCCACTGATTTTCAGGCGACGGCTCTACAGCCGAATCACCACCTCCCCCACAAAATGTAAATGATGTAAAAACCAAAGCCAAATAGGAAAATAATACTGTCCTCTTAAAAAAAGCCTTCACAAAATCCTTCATTCTAAACTCCTTATCTTTGATAAAAAAACAAGATAAACACTATAAGACGGCCATTTTTCCTGTCAAATTAAATACCCCAAAAAGATTTGACAAAGGAAAAACTTTAATTAAATCTTTAAAAGGGTCAAAACAATAACTAACTAATACAATATCCATGCATTTACCATGATAAGACATATAGCTCATAACCTTATACTTTTTTCTGGACTTGCCTGCTTCCTTACTGCATGTGGCCAGTTAGTTGTAAAAAAGCGCAAACTGGAAAACATCAACCTCTTTATTCTTTTTGCACTAATGGGAATAATATTGCTGCAGTTTTATTCTGTTGTAACTTTTAAAATACTCTCCTACCCTGTAATAATTTCCTTTCACTCAACTATAATGTTTATCTTTTCCCCAATACTTTATTTCGCCTACTATGTAGTTGCCTTCCCTGAGATAAAACCTCCAAAAAAATTTTATCTCTGCTTTATCCCTGCAGCCATAGCTTTTATTGGAGACTTATATCTCTTTTTTTTAGACAATCATACAAAGCAAACATTGGTGCAAAATTTCTTTGGTAATATAAATTCTCCGGGGGTGACCCTTTTTAAGCTTGGGGCATCCTTTGCAATCCTACAGATGCTTCTGTATCATCTTGCCCTCATAAAGGTTCTGATACCTGCTTTACACAACAATAATGGCCGTAACATCATTCTCATCACCTTTATTTACTCAATTTGTTCTGCCTCCTCATCTATAATTGCAATACCTGGATATATCCAAGGAAATCCAGACTTTATAAGATACAGTGCAATAATCATATCTATATCCTTTATATTTACATATTTAATAGGCATAAGATACCCGGACTTTCTGCAACTGCTCTCAATCAATGTAAAGAAAACCTCCTACTCAAAATCACTGCTCAAGGGATTAAACACAGGCCTTTTACTGCAAGAGCTTGAGCTTTTAATGAAAGACAAAAAACTCTTTTTAAACGAAGAGATCACCCTTAAAGATATTGCCGAAACCCTGCACATATCTCAACATCAGCTTTCGCAACTTATAAACGAAAAATTCAATGTTAACTTTAATACCTTTATAAACTCCTACAGAATTGAATTCGCAAAAAGCCTTCTTATAGAAAAACCTCACCTAACTGTGCTTACAATAGCTTATGAGTCTGGTTTTAATTCCAAATCTACATTTTACGACGCCTTTACAAAGCATGCAGGAGTTACTCCTCTGGAATACCGCAAAAATCACTCTTTAAAAAAACACTCCTAACATTACGGCAAAAAAATACCATTTAGCTTAAATTTTAAGTCCGAAATTATATATTCGGACGATCTTATCTGAAATATGATATATAAAAAAGAATCATAGGCTAAATATTATTTGAATTTCAAAAATTTATGGATTATATAAATATTATAATAAAACTTTATTCCAATTTAGATAAAGAACTTAAAATTACAGATTACAACCCAGACAAAGGTATTATTCTTCAAGCAAAGAAAGGAAGCCGTCTTGTCACTATAATTAAAAAGGCTGGGATTCCATATAATAGCAAATATGCCATTTTTGCTAATGGAGAAAGATTCTCTAAATGGAAAAAACTTCACCAATCCTGTGAGATTTCTATTCTGAAGATCTCCGGTGGTGGATAAAAATAAATAAATTAATTTAATTAAGGAGAATATATGCAGGAGATTACCGGCACCAGTAACAAAATTCTTGAGGTTGATCTCTCAACAAAAACTTTCTCTGTATACAATGTCTCAGAGGAAGAGCTCCGTCTTTATTTAGGGGGAAAAGGCCTTGCTCTTAAACTTCTTTATGACAGAATGAAGCCAGGGATAGATCCTCTATCTGAGGATAACATGATTGCCATATCAACAGGAGTCTTTATGGGAACAGGAGCTCCCTGTTCTGGAAGATTTGCCGCTGCAACAAAATCACCTCTTACAGGCATTATGACATCATGCTCCTGTGGCGGCCCCTTTGGCATGGCACTGAAGACATCAGGATGGGATGGGATGATAATAAAGGGCAAAGCAAAAGCTCCCACCTATCTCTATGTGGACTCAAAAGGAGTAGAGTTTAAGGATGCAAAAAAACTATGGGGCAAAGATACTCAAAGCACCCAGGAAGAAATTCTAAAAGATGCAGGTGGCGCAATTGCAATTGGTCCTGCTGGAGAAAACTTAGTACGCTTTGCAAATGTTGCCTCAGGTCATAGATTCCTGGGCAGAGGCGGCATGGGAGCTGTAATGGGTTCCAAAAACCTCAAAGCTGTTGTGGCAAAGGGAAGCGAATTTAAAATCATCCCTGTTAATAAAAAGAAATTTGAAAAGGCAAAGCTAAAGGCAATTAAATATATAAACAGAAATGATATATCAGGTGGCACATACAGAAATTTTGGCACAAACGCCAATGTTAACCTGAATAATGCAGCTGGAATACTACCTGTGCGCAACTTCACAGGGGGAAGCCATGGCGAGGCTCACAAGATATCCGGTGAGACTATGGCTGATAGATTCAAAACAACATTCAGCACCTGTAAACCCTGCACAATACTTTGCGGACACAAGGGCAACATTGCAGGAGAGACAAGACAGATCCCTGAATATGAAACTGTTGGTCTTCTGGGTTCTAACCTCAACATTTTTGATCCAGTTGCAATATCAGACTTCAATGAGATCTGCACAAAAATGGGTATGGATACCATAACTGCAGGAGGAACTATTGCCTGGGCAATGGAGGCAACAGAAAAGGGTCTCTTTAAAAGCAATCTCAAATTTGGCAAAGTTGAAGGGATTGCCGAAGTCCTCCATGACATTGCATATAGGAAGGGCATTGGTGCAGATCTTGCTATGGGTTCAAGGTTTTGCGCAAAAAAATATGGCGGTGAGGATTTCGCAATTCAGGTAAAAGGCATGGAGATGGCAGCTTATGATCCGCGAGGTGCCTTTGGCCAGGCTCTTTCTTATGCAGTAGCAAATCGCGGGGCATGTCACCTCTCTTCAACAGCCTTTGTCCTTGAGGCTTATATGGATTTAATAGAGGCTTACTCTTTCAGGAGCAAGGCATCTCTTGTTAAATATCAGGAAAATCTCATTAGCGCTATTAACTCTTTGCAAACATGCCTCTTTACTGCTTTTCCTTACGAGCTTGAGACTCCTTTAATGAGATTTTCTCCTAAATTTGTTCTTAAGCTTTGCATGAATCTTATGGCTGGCATTGCAATGAGATTTGTTGATATTAGCCTCTGGCCAGAGATGTGGTCTTCCATTACAGGAATAAGAATGGGCATGACTTCTATGCTGAAAGCGGGGGAACGAATCCATGTCCTTGAAAGGCTTATGAACTGCAACGAAGGTGTCTCAAGGAAGGATGATACTCTGCCTGATAGACTTCTGAGAGAATTTCGCAAATGTGATTCAAAGGAAAGGCCTATTCCATTGGAAAAAATGTTAAATAGATACTACTTTATCCGTGGATACGATAAAAATGGCGTTCCAAAGGCAAAAACTCTAAAAAAACTTAAAATAAAAATTGCGGGAGAATAATTATGCAGATACCCGAATTCTTCAGCTTTTATAACAAAACAAGAATAACTTCTGGCAAAAAAGCCATTGAAAATATTCCCTTTGAGCTTGGGAATATGGACGCATGTAAACCAATCATAATTACAGATAAACAATCCGCTCAAGCTGGCTTTGTAAAAACATTGATTAAGGCCTTTGGAGATTCAGGTCTTACTATTGGTGCAATATATGATAATGTCAGCTATTCCACTATTGGAACTATAAAGGAGATCGCTGAACTTTTTATTGCACGGGGATGCGATAGCATTATATCCCTTGGAGGAGAAAGAGTTACATCTGTGGCAAAGGGTGTAAACATAATTGTGTCAAATGAACTAAAAGACCTTTCAAACTTTGAGGCAATAAAAAATAATTTAAACCTTAAACCTCTGTTTTTTATTGCCACATCCCTTTCCACTGGAACAGAAACCTCCTCCTCTGCTATAATTGATGGTAAGGTTTTATCAAGCAGTGAACTCATGCCAGATATAGCGTTTATTGATCAAAGAATGCTAAGGAGATTTTGTGACAGAGAGTCCACTTTATTGTCTGCCATAAGATCTATTGGCCATTCCATAGAGGCATGTTCTCAAAGCAACTGTAATCCAATGATAGATTCCTTTGCCTTTTCTTCAATTCAATTAATTGCAGAAAATATTTTCAGGGCAACAAAAACCATCACCTGCAGCAAAAGCAAAGTAGGTCTTGCAAATGGCCTTGCAATCGCTGGCATTGTGTCATCCAATGCCATGGAGGGATTTTGTAGCTACACAGCAAGGCTTCTGTCAAAGACAACCAATTTCAGCTTTGACTTGCTCTACTGCACAATACTTCCACACTTTTTGGATTTTAAACTAAAAAGCACAAAGGAGAGTATAAGAGAAGAGCTATTGTTACCTATTGCTGGAATTGATATATACTGCAGCAGTGACATAAAAGAGAGAGCTGATAAAGCTGTTGCCATGCTATTTGATATAATAAGAGAGTCAAAAGTTGTTCCTCCAAACTTAAGTTCCCTTAAGATCCCTGAATATAAGGTAGAGGAAGCCTTACTTGAGGCAGAAAAAATTTATGACAGTCAATTTGGGAAAAAAGGCTGCCAGAAAATACTTAAATCTGCCTTTAGCTCTGATATCATAAATGGAGGTGAGCAGTAATGAATATTGCAAAATATCCTGAAATAAAAAGTGGAAAGAAGACTTTAAAAAAAATCTATGTAGCAATTATGCTCTGGATTGTTGGAAGAGCAATTGCTGCTGCTGCAAAAGTTGACAGAGAG
>Ga0255347_1006445_pt1 | contig 12749 bp, 16 predicted proteins | sample wastewater_treat_2_FD_192479 | JGI IMG/M metagenome (GOLD analysis project Ga0255347, IMG submission 192479) | Wastewater microbial communities from Lulu Island WWTP, Vancouver, Canada - plant24 | ecosystem: Engineered > WWTP > Wastewater > Unclassified | place: Canada: Vancouver, British...
CCTGTCTGGGCCACACATCTCTTCGTGGCGGGTTTGTCCATGACTTCCTCTATCGCAAGGATGCCTATCCATCCGTAAGCAGAGCCAAGGCCGACGCGATCTACCGGGAGATTTCCATCCTGACCGCACTGGAAGACCTGAAAGCCGAGGGTAAACACGCCACGGTCCTGAGAGTAGCGAAGATCGAGTCCCAGGCATGGAGCAAGTGGGCGGGCGTGAGGGCTGGCGGGTGGATGCACTGGAAGAAAAAGGCGGTGGATTGGAGTCCGTAGCATGGCAAGGAAGAAGGCCACAGAGCCAAGAGCAACCATCACAAAGGATAAAAAAGGCACCGAAAGGCGCAAGAAGCAGCGGAGCAAGAAAGATCCGAATGCCCGGTGGGACATACAGGAAAAGCACGAGTTCGAAGAGTGCACCGAGATCGAGAAAAAATTCCTTAACGCCCTGTTCGGTGAAGCCAATTTCAACGCCTCGAAAGCCTACTCCATGGCAATAGGAAAGGATATATGCGGAGCCGTCCGCAGTCAGGCGCACGTTGTCTATAAGCGGGTGCGCCCGATCATTGTCAAGTGGCTGGATGACATGGGCCTCAGTGAATCCGGCATCAAGGCGAAGATCCTTGAAAAGTTCGGAGCCAAGGAAACGAAGTTCTTTCAGCATGAGGGCAAAGTCATTGAGACGAGAGAGGTGGAGGCACACGCGATTCAGCTTGAGGCCATCAAGCTGGCCGCGAAGATACGCGGCATGACATCGGATAAGAGTACCCGAGAGGTGGACCAGATTGATAGACTCATCGAAATTGAACTGGAAAAGCTGGCCATGGCAAGACAAGGTTCTGCTCTTGGAAAGACTGCGGAAACAGACAAGCCAGATCAGGTCTGAACAGACTCCCAGAAGATCCCATATCAGGGATTTCTCAGAGTATATCAAAGATCCCGTTGGTTTCGGGGAGAAGGTTCTTGGCGACGTCTACACAGATGAAGTCAAGGCCATGATGCGTTCGGTCTGCGAGAACGATGTCACAATAGCCATTTCCGCGAACGCAACGGGGAAGTCGTTTGCCGCCGGACGCATCGCGTGGTGGTACAAAGCCGTTCATGGGAACGATTGTCAAGTCTATGCCGTAGCAAGCCCTGAAAGGAATTTAAGGGATATTCTGTGGGCGCAAATATCGAACATTGCCGAGATGCGACCCGATGTGACCATGGGGCACAAAAAGGTGGACCTCAAGTACGAGAGTGCACCCCTGGCGTTCATCGAGGGCCTGACCGTACCGACCACCGGGACCGTTGAGAACAGGGAGGGCCGCTTCTCGGGCAAGCATGCCCCATTTCTGATGTTCATCGTGGATGAGGGGGATACGATCCCCGACGAGGTATACAAGGGCATTGAATCCTGTATGTCCGGCGGGACCGAGGTCCGGCTGCTTATCATGTTCAACCCGAGATATCAATCAGGGGAGGTTTACCGGATGATCAGGGATGGGCGCGGGCATGTGGTCACGCTCTCCGCGTTCAACCATCCGAACGTAATGACCGGAGAGAACGTCATTCCCGGCGCAGTGACCAGGGAAACAACGATCAGGAGAATCAATCAGTGGTGCCGTCCGCTCATGCCAAACGAGGAAGGTACGGCTACATTCACATTGCCGAAGTTTCTTGAAGGCCAGACAACCAAGGCCCCCGACGGCACGATGTATCCCCCGCTCAAACCCGGGCGGTATGAGATCCAAAACTCCGCGTTCTCCTACATGGTCCTTGGCCAGTACCCGGCACAGGCATCGAATCAGCTCATCTCTACCGAGTGGATCTACGCAGCAAGGACAAGGTACGACGCATATGTCGCGGAGCACGGGGAGATACCGCCTGCCGGTGTGCGGCCGATCCAGGGCCAGGACGTTGCGGAATTTGGCGACGACTACAATGTGGCATGCTTCCGGTACGGGGGATGGGTAGCTCCGTTTATCCTCTGGCATGGCGTGGACACGATTACGAGCGGGGAGAAAGCCGCGATGGAGTACAAGGCCAGGAATGCATACAAGGCAAACGTGGACGGCACGGGCCTCGGCGCGGGTGTCGCTCCCCACATGGTCAAGCAGGGATGCACGGCGTTTTCTATCAAGGTCGCCTCCAAGCCCACGTTTAAGACCGAGATGGGTGAGTTCGGAATCCTGAACGATCAACTTGCGTGGTCGGTGCGCGAATGGCTTCGTACAGATCCAAGCGCAATGCTGCCTCCCGATGAAATGCTTATCGAAGAACTGCAAACACCCACATATAAAAACGATAGAGGAAAGATAAGGATCATGGACAAAGACACGATGAAAGAAATCCTTAAAAGATCACCGGATAGACTGGACGCGCTGAAACTCACGTTTGCGCCGAGCGAGACGGTGCTTGACCCGCTCGATCTTTCGGCATGCGCGGTATGAAAACACACAAAGGAGAAGACCCAATGAGTCACAAACAGGCGAAAGCGGCAAGAAAGCAGGTAATGGCAAGCATCCTCATCACGGCATACGCGGACGGGAATCTGGACGTGAAAGGCATACCGAATAACTACGACATGGGCATGAAGATGATGGGATCAGCCACCAATGCGGTCCACGGGTATTTCATACAGCAGGCCCTCAATGGCAACATGGACAAGAGCGGCAATGTGGCGGCGAAGCTGATTCAGGAGCCCACGGAAGAGCAGACAAACAAGGTCGTGGAGATGGGGAAGAAGTAGATGCAAAAGCCCTACAACCGCCACTTTAACGCCGAGCAGGGAACGTCGCTCCTGTATTTCCAGGATGCGGAGCACGGCGAGTATTATGTTCGTGGCGGCATCTGCTTTCCCATGTTCGTGGACGGCACACCGCCGGACGTGTTCGGCTATGCGGTCCTCGGGTGCCAGGACATCAAAAACGGCGCGGTGAGCATTTTCGAGCATCAGCCATACCACGTCATAGACAACATCGTGGAGAATGGCGAGATCCTGCATCAAGGGCTTGCCTCATGGTTCAACCTGTGCTGGTCGCGGTACTACGGGCGCAAGTTCTTCTACTCCCAGGACTATGAGACATCACGCAAGTACCGCCTGGACATCCACAGAAGCGACATGATTCAGCCCAAGCCTGAGATCATCGAGATAGAGTCCTACGACGAAGCCGACAGGCAGCACATCGTCTGGAGTTACGTCAAGATGAACAGGCTCAGATTCGAGGCGAACAGCACCATTCACATCCAGCTTGAAAACATGAAGCGCGGAGACAAGACGCCACACCCGGCGATCTATGCCCTACAGGTGCTCTTGTGCGGCATTGATAGATTCCCGTATCGGAAAAAGGAGATAGCATAATGGCGAAACTCATAAGCATGAAATTACCCAAGCCGAAGAAGGAAGACCTGAAGGCGCAGGACGTCGGCATTTCATCGACGAGCGAAGAATATCCCTACGGCCTGCGGCTCCGGTTCGATGACGAGCGGATCATCGAGAAATTGCCCGTCCTCAAGAAGCTGGACATAGACGAAGCCGTGAAGATCACGGCCAGGGCTTGCGTTACATCCATCGACCTGGACAAGCGGCAGGGCAAGGATGGAACCACGGAAAGGCTGGCGGTCACAATCCAGATCGAAGAGATCGCCATCGAGCGAACCAACGCAGGCGAAGACGCATTCGACGAGGCCGCAGGAAAGAAGGGGTAAGTCATGCCAACAGGGAGCGTTTCAGTAAGCACTAAAATTACCGGCCTTTCGGCCTTCGTGAAGGATGTATGCTTTCATAACTGGAAGCAGAACCGACAGGCCATCTGTGAACCGAAGTGGCAGAAGAACATTGACGCCTTCAACATGGTTTCAACCGGCATATGGAAGGCCGAGGAGGGCGAAGACTGGCGCTCCAACACGTTCATTCCGCTCACCAAGATGAAGATCATAGCGGCATGGTCAATCATCATCGACATGTTGCTGATGAACAACAAGCTCCCGTTCAACCTCCTGCCCTCCCCGTGGGATGACCTCTCTTCGCAGGAGTTGCCCGACGAGTACAAGGACGCGATAGACAAGCAGATTTACGCCATGAAGAAGACCATCGACCAGCAGTTCGAGGACTGCCATGCGGACAGGGAACTTATGAAGTGCGTCATGGCCGATGCGATCTATGGCGAGTGCTATTCCAAGTTTTACGTTCATCAAGTGACTAGGAGGGGTTACAGATCGTACAGCATGGCCCCGGAGGGCATGAACGACCCGCAGGGTGAGCATGTCAGGTGGGAGCCCTACGAGGAAAAAATTAACGCCCCCGGATGGGAATACATTTCCGTATGGAGCATTTACCGGGATCTTGAAACGGACGACCTCCAGGCCGGCGCGGGAATTATTCATCATCAGCTATGGTCTTCCTATGAGTTGGCGCAGAAGAAGGGCCTGGGTGAAACGGCGTACTATATCGACGAGGCGATTGACAGGGCCATATCCAACGCCCCTGAGCGAAATTCCAACGCATCCACACAGGACAGAAACAGCCTTCCTCCCGGCATGAGGGACATCAACAACCGGAACAAGAATATCGACGTGCTGGAGTTCTGGGGCCGCGTCCCCGCCAATATCGTTCATGCCTTCGAGGCCGACCTTCTCGGGGAACAGCAGGACATGGGGCAGACCATCGAGGGCGAGAACGACGGCAACGAGATCGAGATCATGTGCATGATAGCCGGTGACGAGGTTATCCGGTACGCACGGAACGAACCCAATCACAGACCGTTCTACCGCTCCGTGTGGGAAATCAACCTCGATAACCCCGTAGGGCTTGGCCCCGCCGACAACCTTGAAGGCATTCAGCTTGTGCTCAATGGCGGCGTGAGGGCCTTCGAGGACAACAAGAAACTTTCGGGTAACGTGATGGGTATCGGAAATCTCGACAAGGCCCCGACCTGGGACCGGAAATTCAAGCCGGGGCTCATCATCGACACCGACGATACGGTTGATGATGCGAGTAAGGCATTCCAGCAGATTGTTGTTGCCGACGTGGGGGAATCACTGCTCAGCCTCATCTCCCTGTTCGAGCGGTACGGCGATGATGCAAGCCAGATGCCCAAGATTATGCAGGGCGCTACCCTGGACAAGCGCAAGCCCGACACATTCAGCGAGCTGAACATGCTCATGCAAAACGCCGGAAAATACATCGGAGGGGTCATCAAAAACTTTGATGAGGGAACCCTTGAGCCCGTGTGTCAGGACTTCTACGACTACAATATGCAGGACCCGGATCTTAAGGTCGGCAAGGGCAATTTCATTGCCAAAGCAACAGGCTTCTCATCATACCAGGACCGCGTGATACGGCTCAACAAGATCATGCAGGCGCTCAACATCGCCCTGTCGCATGAGGGCATGGCTCAGGAGGTCAAATTTGGAGAGATCCTGAAGGTGGTTTACGAGAGTCTGGACGTTGATGCCATGAAGGTTCTTAAGAGCGAAAAGGACAAGCTGGAAGAGATGGACGCTGCGGCGAATTCCCCGGCAAGGAAGATGGAAGAGCAGCTTATTAAGCTCAAGATTGAGAATGAAATGCTGAAAAACGCGAAGATCAAGGCCGAAGTCCACAAACTCGGCATCGACGCTGACGCGGTTCTTGAAAAGCTGGAGATAGAGGCGTTCAAGGCCGGGATGGAAGCGGAAAACAAGAGGGCGGACAATGAGCGGTTATCGGCAGCGCAGGGTTAAGAAAGTGATGGGCGAGTACAAGCGTGAAAATCCGCGCACCGGCACATCTACGGACAGGAAACAGGCCGTGGCTGTTACACTCTCGGAAGCCAGGAAGAACAAGACGGGGCTGATGAGTGCATAGCGGCCACCCTGCAATTTCTCACACCGAAAACGATAACCCTATCACATGAACATTGCGAAACATCTCAAAGATTCTACTCTGATAACGGAACTGGCCGGGGCGGCGAAGATCAGGTCCGCCAGGGCCATTCTTGCGGCGGTGGAGAGCCTGCGGGAAGAGAAGCGGGAGATCATAGAGAACCATCCACAGCGCAACGATCAGGACTTGACGAAGGATTGGGTTTACATTTCCGGGATGATCAGGGCCTTCAACATCGTCCTGTCCCTCCCGGAAGAGGCGCAAAAGTATTGCGACGGCCTGCCCGAAACCGGGGAGCCAAAATAAAACGAACAAAGGAGAAACACTATGGACGGACTGCTCAGGCACATGAGGGAAGTAAAAGACAAATGGCTCTTCAGGAAGGGTATCCTGACAAAGAAGGTGGAGTTTTACGACAGCAGGGTTCAGGTCGCGGACAAGAACGGCGGACCCGTCATCGTTTATGACCCGACCACAGGAGAATCCCTCCTGTCCACCTACCCGGTTCAGTTCGTGGAGGACTTCCTGGGTACGGTGGGCGGCGGTCCCTTCAACGGCACGACCATATGGAGCGTGGTTGATGTAGGCAATGCTACCGAGGCGATTGTAGCCGACTCCTCAAACGGGCAGTTCCTCCTTCACCTTGCGGCAGATAACGAGGCGGAGGACGCGGTTCTCTATCATGGCGACAACAAGACCTTCGACGTGGGCAATGGCCTCATCTTCGAGGCAAGGGTCAACATGGCGGTGGCACCCGGTACCGGTGTTTGCGCTGTGTTCGGCATGGCAGGCGACCACAATCTCGACAAGGACGCTGTAACCGAGGCCGCATGGTTCAGGTTCGATGCTTCCCTTGCCTGCAAGGTGGAGACGGACGACACCACGAACAACAACGACGACGTGGCAACGGGTCATACCGCAGTGGCCGGCACATACGACGTTTACCGGATCGACTTCACCGACTTGACCGATGTGAAGTTCTTCATCAACGGTACTCGCGTGGCGGCTTCCACCACGTTCGACATGAGTAACCTGACGGCGGAGGAGCAGCAGATGCAGCCGTATTTCTCGCTGGACAAGGCGAGCGGGACCGGCCTGGGCGATATCAACATCGACTATGTGAAGATTTATTCCAAGAGGTAGTAGGGAAGACGGACATAGCGGCCCCGAAACCCAAAGGGCGGTAGGGGCCTTAAAACCAAAGAGCAAGGAGAGAGAATAATGGCCGACAATGAGATCCAGGACACAGAAGAGATCAGCGAGCCCACTATCGAACAGGAAGAGATGGACGGCTTCAACAGCTATGGCTCCGGTGATGCCGATCAGGACGAGAAGAAGGACGAGGACAATCCCGATGCCGGGGAAGACGGCAAGGATGGAGACGACGAGGGCGACGGCACGGAAGGCGACGACGAAGACGCTGACAAAAAGGATGACAAGGCCGACGCCGGAGAGGAAGCCGAAACCGCCGAACAGAAAGCCTTGAAGCGGGCAGAGAAGTTCAAGGATGCCGACAAATTCGATGACAAGGCCGACGCCAGGGACAAGGCCGACGAGAAGAAGGACAGCGAAGACAAGGGCGGCAAGCCTTCTTCCATCACCAAGGAGAAGGTGAGGGAATACCTCGACATCATCCCTGACGACGACCTTCCCGGCGAGATCATCCTTGGCGATGACACCATCGACATCAAGGGGCTCAAAGAGGACTTTCCCGAAGACTACAACGCGATCAAGGTTCTGAGCGCGGTCATGGCGGACAAGATCGTTCAGAAGCGCATCTCCGAGGGAGAGTTCGTCAAGGCTGAGGATATCGACAAGAAGGTTGCTCCGCTCGAAGAGAGAATGACCAGACTGTCATTCTGGGATGAGGTGCGGGATGCCCACGCGGACGCGAAGACAATCGCGAAGACCAAGGAGTTCGCGGAATGGATAGAGAAGCAGCCCAAGTCCATCCAGGCCCTTAGCTGCACCTGGGACGCGCAGGACGCTATTGCCGTCATCGACTTCTACAAGGAAGCGCAGGCGAAGAAGATGGCCAAGGAGCACGACGACAAGCAGCGCGAAGAGAAGAAAAAGAAGGACAGGCTTCACAGTGCGGGCATGAGATCGAAGCCGAGCACTCAAAAAAACGATGCAAAAAACGATATGAGTGATGAAGAGGCGGGATTCAATGAAGGACTTGCATCATTACAGCGATAACGAAAGCGAGGCATCGTTCATTGAGGTGGACGAGGCCAGGGAATTTCGCTGCCCTTTTTGTAATAAGCTCTTTGCCAAGGGCGACCTTGGCGAAGGCGGCAAGATAGAGCAGAAATGCCCGAGGTGTAAGCGGCTCTGCCGATTCGAGAGATTGTGAACGAGCGGCCCTGAAAAGGGCCGAACAAAAAATAACCCAGAAGTCCTTGAGACTCCAAGACAACAGAAAAGGAGACAAGGACTATGGGAATTCCAGCAAATGTAACCACCTACGGTGATATCAGCCCTCGGACAGCCGGTGCGGTAAAGGCCAGACTGCTTGAGCGCGGACAGCACCTCATGGTCGTTGAGCGGTTCGGCCAGGTAGACCCTCTGCAGAAAAACAAGACCAAAAGCTGCAAGTGGCGCAGGTACAATTCCTTCCCCCGCGCCATTCAGCCTCTCGCAGAGGGCATCCCTCCCGCCGGTCAGAAGCTCACCTACACCGACATCACGGCAACTCTCGAACAGTACGGCGACGCCTACAAATTGACCGATGTCATCGTTGACACTCACGAGGACAGGGTTCTTCAGGAGATGACCGACCTCGCCGGTGAGTGCGCTGCGGAAACCATCGAAACCATCCGCATCAACATCCTCAAGGCGGGCACCAACGTGTTCTATGCCAACGGCGCGACTTCCAGGGAAACCGTGTCAAGCCCCCCGACCCGTGGCGATTTCCGGCTCATCTACCGCTACTTCAAGAACAACAAGGCCAGGGAGATTTCCCAGATCATCGCGGCTTCCGCGAAGATCAGCACCGAGCCGGTCATGCCTTCCTACTTCTGCATGGGCCACACCAACCTGGACGCGGACATCAGGAGCATTCCCGGTTTCATCCCGGTCAAGAATTACGCGGACAGCACCAAGGCGCTCCCCGGTGAGATCGGCAGCGTCGAGCAGTTCAGAATCATCCTGACCCCGATGTTCGAGCCGTGGCTTCAGGCGGCAACCAGCGCAAGCGGGACAGATTACCTCTCCGGCGGCGTAGAGGTATCCAGCCCAGCCCCCCCGGACGTGTACTACCTGCTCTGCGTTGCGCGTGACGCATATGGCATCGTGCCTCTCCAGGGCTTCAATGCGGTTACTCCGGCGGTTGTCAATCCGAAGCCGGCGGCGGGAGATCCCCTCGGACAGATCGGATGGGTGAGCTGGAAGACGTACCAGACGGCGGCAATACTCAACGAGGCATGGATCGCGCGTCTTGAGTGCTGCGTTACCGCACGGCCCACTGACTAATCAAGCAAGGACAAGGAGATAAGATCATGAGAATAGGCGGAACATTCAACGGGACCGGGGCAGCGGTTTATATCTGCTGCGGGTTCGTGCCGGATTTCGTCAAGGTATGGAACTGCGAAGGCACTCAGGCATTGCAGCTTGAGTGGAACAAGAACATGCGCTCCGTGGAGATCCAGGAAGGCGTGGAGCTGGTAACGTCCACCTTCGCGGCCAATCTGGTGGGCGCGGGTATTGCCCGGTACTACGGCGGCGATACCCTCACCGCCACGACCGCAGGGAACACCACCTACGGCGAAGGCGTGTACCTCAAGAGGGATGCCAAGGATTATCGCTACGTCACCAATTCCGACCTCGGAATCGTGGGCGACGCTGTTGGCTCCACCATCAACAAATGGACCCTCTACAGCGCGTTCACCGGCCATTTCAACGCGGACGTGATCGGCACCTACATCGGTGAAGGCTCCCCGATCTGCATCGACGGCAAGTGGTACACCATCACCGCTCTGAGCGCGGGCACGGGCAACGCCACCAACGAAGTCACCCTGAACGCGACCGGGGTTCCCTCCGGCGAGGTTCAGTACATCGGCGGCATGTACGACTACAAGCCCATGGTGGCCGGTGAGATCACGCCTGCGGGCTTCCTCATCAGCGATACCACGGTCAACGCCAACGACGCATTGTGCTGCTTCGAGGCAGGCACCTACGACAACTAGGCCCTGCTCATAACAGAATCCCATGAGCCTCTTGGAAGGCCAAGCAAAAGGAGAGAATCAAAATGAGTGAAACAGCGGCGGCAAGAGAGGTTCAGGATTTGTATCCCGGTTTGATAGTCGGCAAGGACGGCAAGCCCTTCGCATCCAGAAAGGCGGCGACGGCGGCCATGAACGGCAAGGGCATCAAGTCCTTTAGTATCGTCACGGTGGACGGCGGCTTTGCGGTACAGGCCGAGAAGTTCTGGCGGGTGAGATTTCAGAGCAAGGCATCCCCGAACGACCCCGAGGACGTGATGTTATCGGTAAACGGCGAAACGCTCATCATTGCCCGGGAGAAGGAAGTCATCATCCCCGACAGGTACAGGGAGTGCGCGGACCACGCCACTTATCCGCACTTCAGGCAGCTTCCGAACCAGCCAAGGAAGATAGTGGGCCGCATCAAGAAGTTTCCCTACGACATCTTGGGCGAGGCGACGGAAGCGGAGTACCTCCAGGCGAAGGCAACCGGCACCAGGAAGACCAAGGCGATTGTGGAGAAACACGGCCACGACGTTGACCCGGAAACGCTACCGGAGAACCAGGAATAACCGATGGCGACAAACATAAGCTCATGGCGGCCACGGATACTTCGGAACGTATCGAAATGCCCCGCCTCCATCATCGACGAGACGGTCCTCGATATCCTGCGCGACTTTTGCGAACACACGAAGATCTGGACCGAACAGTTGCCCGTCATCGAGCTTGTGGCCTACACCAGCGAGTATGCGCTTACATCCGCGAATGGGGATATCGTGGGGATAACTCACGCGGAGATCGACAATACACCGATACTCCCCATTTCAGAGCGCATCCTTGACGAGAAGGATTCGGGCTGGCGGGACAAAACGGCGGTTACACCTACCCACTACCTCATGGATCATGACCGGACCATCCGGCTCGTCTATATGCCGAACGAGGACTCCACGGCACATTTTACGCTTTCGGACCTCACCTTCGACGCGACCGCGAACACCATAGCAAGCACGGCTGGCGGATTCACCACGAACGGCCTCACCTCAGGCCATACCGTGACCGTATCAGGCACGACATCGAACGACAGGAATTTCAAGATCACGTCCGCAACCGATGTTCTCCTGACGGTTGAGGGCGGCGTGACGGACGAGGGAACGGCGGATGCATCGGCCACCTTCACGGTCAAAGGGCTGGCTGTATGGGTGGCTCTCAAGCCCACCCTGGACGCAACCACGGTAGAGGATTTCATTTACGAGGACTACCTGGAAGTGATTGCGGACGGAGCCAGGGGCGCACTGTTCGGCATGGCGGGGCAGACGTGGGCCAATGGTGAGCTTGCGACGTACTACACCAGGCGATACCAGGCATACAGGAACAGGGCGGCGAACAGGAAGAGACTCGGCCTCACCGGGGCCACCAGCGGGGCATCTGCATAATGGGAACCATACTCGCATCTGCGATCATCTCCGAGATGAGGGAAGTACTCTTCGACACTGTTGTGCCGTACAGGTGGAGCGACACGAGTTTTTTGACAAAATTGAACAACGCGCAGCGGTTCATCGTTCAGCATGTTCCCAAGGCGAACGTGGTCAACGATGCCTTCCAGCTTTCGGCTGGCGTGGTGCAGTCCATTCCAGCGGGCGGCAACGAGCTTGTGAGCCTGGACTTCAACATGGGAACGGACGGTCTGACGATAGGCGCACCGATCAGGATCATCACCATTGAAGAACTGACGTCCCTCATTCCCGACTGGACCACGGCAACGGCATCGGCAATCGTGCAGTATTTCATGTTCAACGAGAAAGACCCTTCCCATTTCTACGTCTACCCCCCGCAGCCTGCAAGCGATCAGGGATATGTGAAAGGACCGTACTCCGCGAACCCTACGGACATCGCAAGCACTGCCACGGCGATCACCCTCAGCGACATCTTCTCCAACCCCATGAAGATGTTCGCGCTCTATGAAACACTGCGGCTCGAAACGGACGCCCTGGCTCTCCAGCAGGCCGTTGGATATTACAACGCCTGTGTCATGGAGATAGGCCGGAAGGATCTGGTCATGAAGACCTACAACCCGAACAGGAAACAGGAGAATCAGTAATGGCTATCCTATTCGCAAATAACGTGAACATGCAGCTTGCGGCAGACCTCGCGGCTGACGACACCAGCTTTTCGGTCATAGCGGGACAAGGGAGCCAATGCCCCGAGATAGCCACGGATTCGACTGACTACATGCTCTTGAAGATCAGGAACAAGAACGGGCTTGATGAAATAGTCAAAATCATCGAGCACGAACTGAACAGCGACACGTTCATCATCGGTGATTCTACGGAGGTCCCGCACACTCCATCCACGGACGGCAGGGCGTACGAAAAGACGCTTGGCGGCTATCAGACGGCATTAGCGATCAAGGCCAGCGACGCGCACAAGATCACCATGCCGGTTACTGCGGCAACACTGGAAGCGGCGCTTGTTGTTGCAGGGTCCGGGACAACGACTGATGATTTTAAGAAGCTGCACGCTATTACATCAACTCATACAGAGATAAATCAGCTTCATGAATCCGGGGTCGTGAAGGCGGATCTTGAGAAGCTGCACGCTATTACATCAACTCATACAGAGATAAATCAGATTCATGGGTCCGGGGTCGTGAATGCTGACCTTGTGAAGCTGCACGCTATTACATCAACTCATACAGAGATA
>Ga0255347_1006449_pt1 | contig 12743 bp, 9 predicted proteins | sample wastewater_treat_2_FD_192479 | JGI IMG/M metagenome (GOLD analysis project Ga0255347, IMG submission 192479) | Wastewater microbial communities from Lulu Island WWTP, Vancouver, Canada - plant24 | ecosystem: Engineered > WWTP > Wastewater > Unclassified | place: Canada: Vancouver, British...
GACTGAAGGCCGCAGGCCGTATGAGAAAACTGGCGGCTGATTCGCTGGTGGCGCGTTGGTTAAGTACGCTGGCCCGCCTCCTGAGCCGTCATCCGCGCTGGTTTTTCTATCCCCAAGTGGGCTTGTTTTGCGTCTGCGTCGCTTACACGGTGGCGTTCTTGGAGTTCGACACCAACCGGAACCACCTGGTCGGCGCCAACAAAAAATACCATCAGAACTTCCTCCGTTTTCAGCAGGAATTTCCTAAACAGGACGACTTGGTCGTCGTGGTGGAAAGCGATCAAGCGGAGAAGAACCGCCAGTTTGTCGAGCGATTGGGAGCGAAGCTGGAGGCCGAAACCGGACTATTTCAGGACGTGTTCTACAAGGGCGATTTGAAAATGATGGGGCCCAAAGCGCTGCAATTGGTGCCGGAAGACGACTTGCATGCGTTGTTAGAAACCCTGACCGAGACTCGCCCGTTCATCGAGCAATTCACGCAGGCGACCAATCTGGCGTCGCTGTTCCAACTCATCAACGCCCAGTTCCGCGCGGCCCGCCGGGACGCCACGCCGGAAACCGACGCGTTGGTGAAAGCGTTGCCGGCGTTGAACCGCATTGTGACGCAGGCCACCGCCAGCCTGCAACGTCCCGGAACGCCACCGTCTCCGGGCATCGCGGCGTTGTTCGATGCCAGTGACCGGGCGGAACAGGAGAGTTATCTCACCTTTGCCAAGGGACAGATTTACCTGGTGACCGCCTACGCCCGGTCGGAGGCGCTCAATCCGGCGGCCGTGCAGCGGTTGCGCGAACTTGTGGAGGAAACCCGCGCGGAAGTGCCCGGTCTGAATGTGGGGGTGACTGGTGAACCCGTGCTGGAATTGGACGAGATGCGGCAATCACAAAAAGACACCACCGTGGCGAGTTTGGTGGCGCTGGGATTGTGCGCGCTCATTTTTATTTACGGCTACCAGGAAACCGGACGACCGATAAAAGCGGTGCTTTGTCTGGTGGTGGGTTTGGCCTACACACTGGCGTTTGCCACGCTGGTAGTGGGACATTTGAACATTCTCACCATCACCTTTGTTCCCATTCTCATCGGGCTGGCCATTGATTTCGGCGTTCATCTGGTCACGCGTTACGAAGAGGAATTGCGCCAGGGGCGGGCGCCCGAGGAAGCTTTGACCTGCGCGTTGGTGTTCACGGGACGGGGCATTTTCACCGGAGCCTTCACCACGGCGGGCGGCTTTTTGGCGATGGGGTTCACGCAGTTCAAGGGCATCCAGGAAATGGGCATCATTTGTGGCGGCGGGCTGTTGGTTTGCCTGGTGCCGATGCTGACCTTGCTGCCCGTGTTGCTGTTGCGGGGACGGCAGAACGTGCAGGATCACGACCGGGCCCGTCCACCGGATACTCGCGCCCAACTGGAACAGGTGTGGTTGCGGCGGCCCCGCCGGGTCACAGCGTTGGCGCTGGGGTTGTGTGTGCTGGCCGCGTTCCAAGCGCGGAAGATTTACTTCGATTACAATTTGCTGAACATGCAAAGCGCGGGACTGCCCGCCGTGGTGTTCGAGAAAAAATTGATTGGGTCCGCCGATAAATCCGTCTTGTTCGGCGCCGTAATCGCGGATTCTTTGGAACAAGCGGTGGCATGGGGGGAACGCATCCGCCAACTGCCGGCGGTGGCCGGAGTCGAATCGCTGAGTCACTTTCTCCAAGAAGACCATCGCGACAAACTGGCGGTGATCAGCCGGATCAAGGACCAGATTCGATCCCTGGCCTTTGCGCCGCCGGATGCCGCCCCAGTGGATCTTCCCCAGTTGAGCCGCGCGCTGTGGACCTTGTCCGGCTATCTAGGCTTGGCTCTGGATGAATTGCCCGCAAACGACGCGCCGGAATTGCGGGGGCAATTGCTGTCCTTGCGGGAGGCCATCTCTGAACTGCGCCGGCAAATGTTGCATGGCCCGCCGGAAATTGTCGCTGGACACGCGGCGCAGTTGGCGGCGTTCCAGCAGGCTTTGTTTGTGGATCTACGTGAAACCTTCGCGGCCCTGCAGACGCAGGACGATCGCACTCCGCTCCAGGTCGCGGATCTGCCCTCCGCCTGGCGCGACCGGTTTGTGGGGGTGACGCATAAGTATCTGCTGCAAGTGTTCCCCCGGCAGGACGTTTGGCAGCGCGGGTATCAGAAAGAATTCATTGATCAGTTGCGCATCGTGGATCCCAACGTCACCGGCACCCCGGTCCAACTGTACGAATACACGTCGTTACTGAAGGATAGTTACGAGGAGGCCGCCTGGTATTCCCTGGGCGCCATTGCCGTGCTGGTCTTTCTGCATTTCCGCAGTCTGGTTGCCGTGGTGCTGGCCTTGTTGCCCGTAGCCGTCGGCTCGCTCTGGCTGATGGGTTTGATGGGCTGGCGCGGGGTGCCGTTCAATCCCGCCAACATCATGACGCTGCCGCTGGTCATTGGCATTGGCGTGACCAACGGCATTCACATCCTCAACCGCTTTGCCGAGGAACGCAGCCCGGGGATTCTCGCCAAGAGCACCGGCAAAGCGGTGCTCGTGTCCGGGCTGACGACGATTGCGGGTTTTGGCAGCCTGATGCTGGCGGACCACCGGGGGATTGCCAGTTTGGGGTTCGTGATGGCGACCGGAGTGGCGGCGTGCATGATCGCGGCGCTGGGATTTCTGCCGGCGTTAATGCATCTGCTCCAGCGCGCGGTGCCCGCGCATAAAAAACCCAGTGCCGACAATGCACCACCATCGACACTGGGCCGGGAGGAACCGAGGTAAAAACCTCAATTGCTTCCGGAGCCTAAGCAAAAACTGAAATTTGTCAATCTTTAATTCTCTCACTTTTAGCCCATCGAAGAGTTAGCTCAACGTCCGTTTGGTGGGGCGGGGGGATGAGTTTCAGTTAAATGGTCCAGCGAGGTGTTTTTCCCCTGCCGGAACGGAGTTTTAGCCAGAAAACCCAGACCTGGTCGCCAGTGGTTTTCGTCTCAATTCCGATGTTTATTCAAGAAATCCGGGCGACTTTGGTGAAAGACGTGTGGGGCTTGGACTGGGTGTAAGTTATTGGTTGCAAGCTACTACAGATAGGTCGGCAAAGGTCTGTCCCGCTCTGATCTTCATGCCCAACCACCGGTCGTCTCCGTACCCCGTGAGCGCATCCAATTTCAGATTCAGGGCTGCCGGAGGCGGTTTTTCACTTGAACGAATCGCCGGACTGCTTTCTGCTGCTCCGCCAACTTACATGTTCTGGACACGATTTTTCCGACGCAAGTCGCTGGACCTGTTGGTGGCGGAAACGACCGAGCCGCAACGCCAGCTCCGCCGGGTATTGGGGCCCGTGCAACTCACCATGATCGGCGTGGGCGGCATTGTCGGTGCCGGAATTTTTTCCACAGTCGGCACCGCGGTGGCGGGCGGGGCGGATCATCTTGGCGCGGGACCGGCTTTGGTGCTGTCGTTTGTGCTGGTGGCAGTGGCCTGCGGCTTTGCCGCACTGTGTTACTGTGAATTCGCCGCCATGGTGCCGGTGGCGGGCTCGGCTTACACGTACGCCTACGCCACGCTCGGCGAACTTATCGCGTGGATCATTGGCTGGGATTTGATTCTGGAATACGCCGTCGGCAACGTGGCGGTGGCCATCGGTTGGTCGGATTATTTCCAAAGCCTGGTGGCCGGCTTTCACTGGCACTGGCCTGCGTGGTTGGGAACAGACGTGCGGTCCGCGTTGCAGGCGGCGCGGGAGATTGCCGCCGCGCAAGCGGAAGGGGTGGATTTAAGCACACTGGGTCCCACCGTGCTGCGCGATGCCGCGGCGTTGGCGCAGGCGCCGCGGGTGGGCGGATGGCCGCTCATTTTCAATCTGCCTGCCGTGCTCATCGTAGCGATCATCACTTGGGTGCTGGTGCGCGGCATCCGGGAAAGCGCCGGTTTCAACACGGCCATGGTTGTGTTGAAGCTGGCGGTGATTGGTTTGTTTGTGGGCGTGGGCGCGTTTTATGTGAAACCGGAAAACTGGTCGCCCTTCGCGCCGATGGGCTTCGCGGGCATCTCCAGCGCCGCCGCCATCATTTTCTTTGCGTACATTGGGTTTGACGCTGTTTCCACGGCGGCGGAGGAAACGCGCGATCCACAGCGGAACCTCCCCCGGGGGATCATCGCGAGCTTGGTTGTCTGTACGGTGGTTTACATCGCGGTGGCGTTGGTGATGACCGGCATGGTGCAGTGGCAGAAATTTTCCGGCGTGGCCGACCCCCTGGCGGTGGCGTTTCAGGAACGGGGCATGCACTGGACGGCGGGGGTCATTGCCATCGGTGCGGTCTTTGCCACCACCTCCGTGTTGCTGGTATTTCAACTCGGACAACCGCGCATTTTCTTCTCGATGGCGCGCGATGGGTTGTTGCCGGCGTGGGCGGCCAAGGTGCACCCGCGGTATCGCACGCCGCATGTGACAACGATCCTGACCGGCGTGGGCGTGGCGGGTTTTGCGGCCATGACCAACATTAACGAGGTGGTGGAGCTGTGCAACATCGGCACGTTGTTTGCATTTGTCCTGGTGGCGGCGGGCATCCTGGTCTTGCGGCGAAAAGAACCGAACCGCCCCCGTCCCTTCCGCACTCCGTGGGTGCCGTTCGTCCCGTTGGCGGCGATTGTTTCCTGCGCTTGGTTGATGGTGGAACTGCCATGGACCACTTGGCGGCGGTTCTTCTACTGGCTGGCCGCCGGGCTGGTGCTCTATGCGCTCTACGGATTCCGGCGCAGCCGGTTGCGGGAAGGATCAACCAGCGCCGGGCCCGCCGCGCGTTCCGATTGACGGCGGACGGGAGCGCCCGGCGTTCAGCAAATCCGGGGCAACTGTTCGCCGCTCGGCATGTCGAGAATTCGGTTCGCTCCGATGCGGCTCCGCAGCACCACGAGGGGGTCAGCAGCTTCGGTCACCTGACCAATCCGCGCCGCATTCTGGCTCACCGGATGCGCGCGCATCACCTCGAGCGCCCGGGCGGCTTCGGCTTCCGGCACCCACACGGCAAAACGGCCCTCGTTTGCCACGTGGAGCGGATCCAAGCCCAGCAACTCGCACGCGGCATGCACGTCTTCGCGGACGGGAATCTGCTTTTCCTCAATCTCAATGCGCACCCCCGCCACTTCGGCGATTTCGTTGAGCGCGCTTGCCAACCCGCCCCGGGTGAGGTCGCGCAGGCAGTGGAGGGTCACGTTGGCCTGCAACAACGCCAGCACGACTTCGTGGACGGGGGCCGAATCGCTTTCGATGGTGCTCTCAAACTGCAGGCCCTCGCGCAGGGCCATGATCGCCATGCCGTGCCGCCCCACATCGCCGCTGACCAGGACGGCGTCCCCTGGTCGCACACTTTGCGGCGCGATAACCAGCGGGGTCTCAATGAGGCCCAATCCCGTGGTGTTGATGAACAGGCCGTCGCCCTTGCCTTTGTCCACGACCTTGGTGTCGCCGGTGATGATCTGGACGCCGCAACGTTGCGCTGCCTCGCGCATGGCCCAGACCACACGCCAGAGCGTCTCCATTGGCAACCCTTCCTCGATGATGAACGCGCTGGACAAATACAACGGACGCGCGCCGCTCATGGCGAGATCGTTCACGGTGCCGTGAACCGCCAGCGAACCAATGTCACCGCCGGGAAAAAATAAGGGGCGCACGACATAGGAATCCGTGGTCATGGCCACCCGTCCGGCGGGGAGAGAAAATTGCGCGGCATCGTGCCGGGTTTCCAAGAGGGGATTGCGGAACGCTTGGCCGAACACCTTGTCCAGCAATTGATGCATTAGTTTCCCTCCGCCGCCGTGGGCCAGCAGGACCTGCGGATAGTGTTGAATCGGCAACGGACAGACCGGATTGAAGTCGGGCGTATTCATGGCTGATGACGGGCGACACCGAATGTTAATGTCCAATTCCCGCAGTCCAAACCGGTGTTGGGACTTGTCGGCCTGGGGTTTTTGCTTGGCAAAATTTCGGAGGATTTCGTCATGAGGATGCCGGACTCAGCCGCGGCGATACCGGTAATACGCCGCGCACGCGCCTTCGCTGGAAACCATCGTCGCGCCCAGCGGATGTTCCGGGGTGCAGCGCGTGCCGAAGGCAGGGCACTCGTGCGGTTTTTTCAAGCCTTGCAGCACTTGTCCGCTGATGCACTCTGCGGGTTCGGCCACCTGCCGGTCCGCCAGGCCGAATTTCTTTTCCGCATCAAACGCGGCGTATTCCTCCCGCAACCCCAGTCCGCTGCGGGGAATCTCGCCCACGCCCCGCCATTTGCGATGCACCACGCCGAACACCCGCCGCATCAATTCCTGCGCGGGCCGGTTACCTTCCCGTTGGACCGAGCGGCTGTATTGATTTTCCACCTCCGCCCGTCCGGACTCGAGCTGTTGCACGACCATGAGGAGGCCTTGCAAAATGTCCAGCGGTTCGAAGCCGGTCACTACAATGGGCACGCGATACCGCGCCGCGATCGGCGGATATTCCTCGTAACCCATCACCGCACACACGTGCCCGGCGGCGAGGAATCCCTGCACCCGGCACTCCGGCGAGGCCAACAACGCTTCGATGGCCGGCGGCACGAGGACGTGCGAAATCAGCAGGGAAAAATTCTGCAATCCCTTGTGCGCCGCTTGATAGGCGGCCATGGCGGTCGCGGGCGCCGTCGTTTCAAATCCGACGCCGAAGAACACAACTTCGCGGGCGGGATTCTGTTCGGCGAGCTTCACCGCGTCCAACGGTGAATACACCATCCGCACATCGCCGCCCCGCGCTTTGACGCTCAACAAATCCGTCCGGCTGCCCGGCACGCGCAGCATGTCGCCGAAGGAAGTGAAGATGACCTCCGGGCGCGCGGCAATTTCCAGAGCCTTGTCAATGACCTCCAACGGGGTCACGCACACCGGACAGCCCGGCCCGTGAATGAGGGTAATCGGTGGCGGCAATAATTCATCAATGCCGAACTTCACAATCGCGTGAGTCTGGCCGCCGCAGACCTCCATGATCGTCCAAGGCCGCGCGGTGACGCGATGAATCTCCCCGGCCAGCTTCCGCGCCAGTTCGCCGTCCCGGTATTCGTCGAGAAACTTCATTCGAGGTTGCTGAAATCGTTCCGGGAAACAGACCGCGTAACGCCCGGCGGGTGGAATGACAGCACGCCAAATCCGCCACAGTGCTTTGGCCGCGAAGAAAAGTCTGACCGGCTCACGGGCCGTCCTCCTCGGGCTGACCCAGCGCCTCCAGTTCATCCATTTCTTTCAGATATTCAAACACTTTCTCCGCCTCCGCCTCGTCCACGCGGCTCAGCGCAAACCCGACGTGGACGATTACATAATCTCCCACTTGGGCTTCGGGCACGTAAGCGAGGCAGGCTTCTTTGAGGATGCCGCCAAAGTTGACCTGCCCCATCCGCGTCACCGGGTCGTCGCCGGTGATCTGCTCGATTTTTCCTGGAATAGCCAGACACATGTCACCCAGTGTTTACCCGTTTTGGGCGGAGGGAGCAAATCGTTTGCGTTGGCCCGGCGCCGGCGCCATCCCGCCGGCGTCAGGCGCGGGGGCGTTTTAATCCATTTTTTTTCAGGCGCGAGAGCAGGGTGGTGGGTTTGATGCCCAGGAGTTCGGCGGCGCCGTCCGGGCCTTTGATTTTCCAGCCCGCGTATTCCAGTACGGCCCGCAGGTTGTCCCGCTCGCGTTGGCGCATCTCCACTTCGGTGAGGAAAGTTACGCCGTCGGCGGGACTGGGGCCCGGCAATGGAGCGGGCGGGGCCGGCGATGCGGTGGCCGCAGTCGGCAAATCAAATTGCAACACCCCGCCGCGCGCCAGGATGACCGCGCGCTCGATGACATTGCGCAGTTCGCGCACGTTGCCGGGCCAGTCGTAGCTCTGCAGTTGCACCACGGCCGCGCGGGTCAGCCGGGGTTTCAGACAGCGCAGTTCCTTTACCGAAAGTTCGACGAAATGCCGCGCCAACAAGGGAATATCATCCCGCCGTTCACGCAACGGGGGGACCTGGATCGGGAACACGTGCAACCGGTAGTAAAGATCCTCCCGAAACCTTCCGGTCGCCGCCGCCTTTTTCAAATCGCGATTCGACGCGGCAATGATGCGCACGTCGGCCTGCTGGGTGCGGTCATCCCCCACGCGCTCGTAACGTTTTTCCTGCAACACCCGCAGCAATTTCCCCTGCATGTCCACGGGGACCTCGCCGATCTCGTCCAGAAAAAGCGTGCCCCCCTCGGCGGTTTCGAAACGTCCGGCGCGGTCCTTGATCGCCCCCGTAAACGCGCCTTTGACGTGCCCAAAAAACTCGCTTTCAAACAGGTCTTTGGGAATCGAGGCGCAGTTGACCCGTACGAGCGGGCCGTCTTTGCGCTGGCTGCGGCGATGAATTTCGTGCGCGACCATTTCCTTGCCGGTGCCGGTTTCGCCGAGCACCAACACGGAGGCGTCGGTTGGCGCGACGAGATCAATCTGGCTGATGATTTGCCGCAGGGCCGCGCTTTGGCCGATGAGATCGCCGTAGGCGCGCGCTTCCATGACTTCCTCCTGGAGATACGCATTCCGCCGCTCCAACTGGGCCTTGAGCCGCTCGATTTCCTCGAACGCCCGCGCATTGGCAATCGCCGCGCCGATGTGGTCCGCGAAAATCCGCCCCCACGGACGGCCTTCTTCCGCGGGTGTGTTGCGCACAAACCCGACGATGGCCCCGAGGATTTCGCCTTTGTAAGTAATCGGGGTGGCGCCGCACGCGCGAATTTGTTCCCGCTCCAGCCAATCAAACCCCACCAGCTCGGCCGACTGCCGCGTCAGATCGCGCAGCAGAATTTGTTCGCCCGTGGCGGCGGCTTTACCAACAAAACCCACCCCCAACGGAATCCGCGCCTGCGGATCGTCAAAACGCGGCACCTCCTCCGCCACCGCCGCCAGAGACACCCCCCGGCCCGCCACCAAGTGCAGACATCGTGTCGTATCCAGGCACTCCGCCCGCCGCGGACAAACCGCGCACCGATCGCCCGGATCGAGCAGCCAGATTTGCACACATGCCATGTAGGGCCGCTCGACCGCCAGCCGCACGAGTTTCTGCAACAGGTGCTCAAGCGAATGCTCTTGCGCCATCTCCAACAGCATCTGAAGCGCAAAATTCGGATCAAACCGGCTGTCACTGGTTGTTTCCATGCCACTCGGATGCTGCCGCAAATCGTCCGCAGCGTCGAATTCAAAACCGCCGCCAAACCGGCCGCACCGGGACACCGCGTACGTCGGAATTGCGCCGTGCGAAAAAATTATTTAGAGGTTTCGTTAGCCACCGGCGGGAGACCGCGCAAGTGTTCATCGAACCACTGGGCAAACAACTCGAAGTCGCCCACCCAGTTTGCCCATCCGTGGCCCGCGCCTTTTTTCACCACCAACCGAACGGGGACGCCCACCGCGCGCGCCGCCGCCACAAAACTTTCCGCTTGCTGGAACGGCACCAGTTTGTCCGCGTCGCCATGCAGAATGAGCGTGGGCGGCAGATTGGAGGTGATGTGATAGAGGGGGGAAATGCGGCGGCCGAACGCCATCCGCGCATCCGGGTCAGTGGGCACGGGGCCAAAAGCCGCTTTGAAGTCTTTGAGGATATTATCACCCAACGCAACGACGCCGGGTTCGCCATAATTGAGAAAATCAGTGGGCGGGTAAAAACAAGCCACCGCTTGGACGGCGCTGCTGGCGCGGTCCACCGGGTCTTTTGCGTCTGCGGCGCCGGTACCGCCCTGCGTGCTGAGGACAAGCGAAAGATGTCCACCCGCGCTCGAACCCGTGACGCCCAGTCGGTCCGGGGCTACACCATATTCCGCCGCGTGCGAGCGGATGAATCTGACCGCGCGATGCACGTCCTCCATGATTTCCGGGATCTGAAATTTCGGCTGTGACCCGTGCACTACGGCAAAGACGGTGTAGCCGCGCCGGAGAAACGCGTTGTAGGTTGCGGGCGCAATGCCTTGATGCGCGGAGAACCAGCCGCCGCTGACGATATAAACAATGCCGCATCCGTTATTCGTTCCGTTGGGGCGGAACACGTCGAGCGTCAACGCAGTGCCGAACTTGCGCCCGTAAATCACATCCTCCGTGCGCGTGTAGGACGCCAGAGCGGGATCCGCCTGCGCGCCGAGGAGGGGGAAGACCAAGACGCAAAGCAGTGCCAGAGCGCAACGTCTGTATCCATGACGGAGCTCGGTCCGGAGTACTTGCCGTTGCCAACTCAGGTTTTTCCAATGGGTTTGTGTTTTCATACGGTCTCGGTGGTTTGCCGCGTAGTTTAAGCCAAGCCCAGCGCGGTGAACAGCCGGCGTGTGTGGTTGGCTTGCTGCCAAGGAGGTGAATCAACGCGCTTCGGTTCAGAGCGGAAAAGTTTGTTTGTCGTCGGTGGCAGCTTGGGCGATCACGGGTGCCGGGTCCAGACTCGCCGCCGGCGGCGTCGGCGCGGCTGGCTCGGTGACGGCCACGGTTTCGGTTGCAGATGCGGGGGGCGTTATTTTTTCGACCGGAGGCGGGGGCAGCGGTTCGCTGGACGGTTCTTGTTCTCCTCTTGCCGCCTCCAAGGCTGGCCGCGCGGGCGCCCGTTGCACCAACGCCAACACGGTGACGGCGGCGGCGGCGCGTTGTTCCGCCTCTTGGATGCGGGCAAATTCACCATACACGGCGTCGTTCCCCGAAGCCTCGTCCAAGGTCGGATCCGCGCCTCCCGCCGCGCGCAGCGCCCGCAAGACTTCATGGCAATTGATCGTCTCCAATGGCCGCGCCGGGGCGTAAGCCGGTTCCAGCCCGGCCACCTCCACTACCAGTTGGGCCGTCACCAGCGGATGCAACACCTGCTGCGCCAGCCGGGTGGGAATCCCCAATTCCTCGGTCAACTGACTCAACCGCGGCGGGCCGTGTCCCCGCTGGAACCACCGTCCAATTCCCGTCATCAACCGCAGCGCCACAAATTCACGCCCGCGCTGGTTGACGCTCTCGGCCTGTTTCTCCTGCAGATAAGCCCGCCGGTTTTGGAAGGTGTAGCTCACCTGCGCTCCAAACAGCAGGATCAACCAGGAAAAATAAAGCCCCAGCAAAAACACCGGTACCGCGCTGAGCGGCCCGTAAATTTGACTGGTCCGCACCACCCGCGCGGCAAACAGCACGTTGAATTGGCTGTTCAACTGCCAAAGCAACCCGCCCACCAATCCGCCCACCAAGGCCGCCTGCCAGTCCACCCGCGTGTTGGGCATCAGCAGATAAATCAACGTGAACGTCCCCACCAACAACAAAAACGGCCCCAGATACGTTCCCGCTTGAACCAGGACTCCGCCCAGAAGCGGCAGCCCCTGTTGCACCCCGGTCCGCGCCGCCTCCAGTTGGCCGCCAATGAGCAATCCCAACGCCAGCACCATCAACAACGGTCCGAGCGTGATCGCCGCCCAATACTGCACCACCCGCGCCAACCAGCTCCGCCCGCGCGCCACGCCCCAGATGTCGTTGAACGTCGTCTCGATGTTGCTCAACAGGCCCAGGGCGATGAAAATTAGAAAGACCGTGCCGGTCAACCCCAGCGCCCCGCTGTGAATGTTGCTGATGAACGCCTGAATCTGGCCGACCACCCGTTCGTGGGACCGCCATAACAACAGATCGTCCACCAGCGCCGAGGTGAGTTCCGCCCGCCGGCTTTCGCCCGCCTCCCGCAGCCCGGTGATTTGCGCCTGAATCTGGCCGACCACCCGCGCCCGCGCCTCCTGCCGCACCGCGCGATCTCCGCCGCCGATCACCTCCGGCACCATCCGATCCGCCAGCGCTTGAATTTGCCGGGTCTGTTCCTCCCCCTCGCTTTGCAGAATGCGCGGCACCATTTCCACCACCGCCCGCTGCGCCGCCGCTTTTTCCTCGCGCCCCACCGGCAGCAGATCCAGTTGCGGCGCCACTTGATCCACCAGGTTACGGATGAATTCCGCCGCGCGCAGTTCACTGCCCTTGAGCAAGCCTGTGGACACGCCCAATCCCACCGCCAACAACGGAATCAACGCGAGCAAGGTGGTGTAGGCCAGGGCCGAGGCCCGCACCGGACACCGGTTGCGCACAAACCCCCGGCCCACCAGCACCCAGAAATGCACCCAACGCTGCGGCCAACTCAGCCGTCCCTCACCCCGGAGCGCCAGCGTGCGGTCATCCATCAGGGCCGCGGCCTGCGCGCGCAGCGTCTTGAACCGGCTTGGCCGTTTCCTGTCCATTCAGCCCGCGCAGGCTAACAAAGCCCCTCCGGCAACACAAGCGCCGGGCGGTTGCGTAATGGGAAAGACTGCTCTGTAGGCCGCGTCTCCCGACGCGGCGCCCGGCAACACAAGCGCCGGACGGTTGCGTAATGGGAAAGACCGGGGACATCGTGACCCCTCGGTGGTAAAACTCAAGGTGTTGAGCGCCCAGCGCAGAAGCAAATCCTCCAACGGCAATATAGGTTATCCGAAGTTGTTCACGGTTGGGGTGGTGGGCCGCAGGATTCCTCCCGCCGCACCGGCAGTGAACAACTTCGCCGCCGCGCGAGCGGCGCGGGATTTCGGATGGCACCTCTGGATCATCTGAGCTATCCCTGAACCATTTTCCCGCCCCGGCGGGCCAGGTCTGCTAACGACCCGTCGTCGCAACGACTTTGAGCTTATCGACCGGCCCGTCGGGCAGGGCTTGGCCCGCAACGACGCCTCGAGAGGGCGTCGCGCGATATTGC
>Ga0255347_1006452_pt1 | contig 12740 bp, 7 predicted proteins | sample wastewater_treat_2_FD_192479 | JGI IMG/M metagenome (GOLD analysis project Ga0255347, IMG submission 192479) | Wastewater microbial communities from Lulu Island WWTP, Vancouver, Canada - plant24 | ecosystem: Engineered > WWTP > Wastewater > Unclassified | place: Canada: Vancouver, British...
TCGATGCGGATCTCGCGGGTCACGAAACGCCCGCCGTCCTGGGTGAGCACGGCCACCTGGAGGAGCACTTCGAGCAGCTTGCTTCCCAGCATAAATCGCCGAGGACTTCCCTTGGCCCGGGATTGGGCCAGCAGGCCGTTCTCCTTGTTCTTCAGCAACAGAGAGTCCAAACACTCGGTGATGTACTGACGGTGATACTTGCCGCGATACGCCATCAGAATTTCGATAAAGGATTCGAACTCTCCCAGGCCCATGCCGCTGACTTCCCGGATCTCCGGATCGACGTCTTCGTTCCCGGAGGTCGATTCCTCGATCAGGCTCGCCAGGCGGAATTTGAAGTAGGCTTGGCGCTCGGCGTCGTGCTCGGGCTTCAGCAGGGATACCAGGTCGCCAACGGTGAACACGCCGCCGCCAGGGGTAGCCAGCTTGCCCGTTTTTTTGCTCAGGTATTCCGCCATCTCATCGAGCTTCTTGACGACGAAATTGGCCTGCACAAAGGCCGGTATCTGACGATAGAGCCGGTCAGTGGACTTGCGAGCCAACTCGACCATGTGCGGATTGTTGACGTCGCCCATATCCACGACCAGCGTCACACGGTAAGGACAGCCTTCCAGCGCATTATCGAAACCCGGGTTGATCGGGCATTCCTTGGCGGTGCAGAGATCGTTGCCGGAGCGCTGTTTCACCAGCTTAGGCAGCATCTGCAACAGCTTGAGGTGGTAGAGCGCCAGATGGAATGCCATCAGGGTTTTGAGGTAATCCACCAGCACCGAACGTGGAATATAGGGCTCATAGGCCAGTAGCCGCAGAATGTCGTCGGCCATAATATCGGCCTGGCCGATACATAGGGGCTGGAAGCGCGAGGGCTCCTTGGAGTCCTTCATGTCCTGGGTAACCTGATGATCCAGACGCAGGATGGCCTGCGTTTCCACGTCCACGGATGCGTTGGGATCGTAGCGGTCCGTCACCAGGTCGATTCCCGGGAAGAAGAAACGCTTCAAAGCATCACGCGCCGCTTGGCCTTTGCCTTTGCGGGCATAAAAAAGCATCCAGTAGATCTGTTCGGCCGCACCGTAATCACGAGTATGCTTGGCGTTGCGGAATTTATAGGTATTGCCATGCAGCGGCCTTGGTGCGGCCACGGCCTGATTGGCTTTGCCACGATTAACCACATCCATCAGATCGGTTTCGATCCAGCGGCGCACAACCTGTGGATATTTATCAAAGCCCGCAAACCATTCGGGATGATCAAGGAAATCCTCCATGAACTCTTCAACGGTCAGGTCGCCGCCACGGGGCGGGCGTCGGCTGGCATAGCCATCGTATTTCAGTCGGGGAAAGAGCATGGTCAGCACACGATCCATCTCGATGTGCTTGAAATCGACGTAGGTGGTCTTGGGAGTGCGGAACTCCTTGTCTCTGCCTTTGATGCTCATGCTTCAGCCCTCCTGCTTACCTTTCCCAGATGCAGGATGCCTTTGTCGTCGCGCCGGATCTGGAAGAATTCGAAGCCGCTTTCAGTGAGGAGCACCTCCTGATAGGGAGCAGCGGATAGAACGTTTTTGAACACCGCCAGACTCAGGTAGAAACCTTCCTGCTCCTCGATGCTGGGGCGGTAGCCGTTATTGAGCCGCATCAGCATTTCATAGATGTCGAGATTGATGCGCAGGCTGGCCTTGTGGCCGTCGCCGGAATCGTAAAGCAGCACCAGCGCCTGAGACAGACACTCGACGAAAGGATGAACCGTTGTTTCCTGCTCGGTGCGGAGCGTGAAATGATCGCCATCGAAGAGACGGTAACTGCGGATGGTGCCTTTATCCACCTGGCGAACACGCAACGCCAACTGGTTGTTCAGCCGCACCGGATCGCTCAAGCCTTCGCCCCGGTTGATGGCACGGAGAATGGCGGTTACCTCATCGGCACTTTTCGCGCCCGGCTGCTCAATTGCATCCAAGAAGGGATCGATACTTCTGTAAGGCAGCATCTCCTTCCAGCCGATGTCCCGTCGTTCAAAGAAATGGCGACGGCGCATGTGCGAGAGGTAATTCCGGTGCTTGGCGATCAATCGGGCACGGTTTTTTGACGAGTAATCGCGAGGCAGATTGCGGAACAAGGTCTCAATCAACATTTCATCGTAGTCTGCACGCTCATCAAAATTGAAGCGTGATGGTTTGTGTGCTATTGGAGCGAGAAACCCTAGTTTTCGGTCCAAATCCGGGTTGCTGACTTCGGCGACGTCAATCTCACGCAGCAAGGCAATCAGCCGGTCATTGGAGCCGTTCGCCCCGCCAAGCCACGAGTTGAAATAGAAACCGTCAAGAATGCGATTTTGGGCCTCTTCGCCGCCGTTCTGATAGAGCTGGTGTATGCCGTCGCAGTCCTGCGTGCCCACCAGCATGAAGGCCAGCGCCGAGCGTAGGTCGCGCATGGTGATGTGTAGTCGCCCGCGCAGGTGGGTAATGGTGTAAAGCATCTTCAAACGCTCGATCACCTTGGGTCCGGCAACGGGGTCCTGGAAGGTCCGGGCGTTGTGATAGGCGTAGCATTTGCCCTTGAGATCGCACTTCTCACAGGCCTGCCAGTATTCCTGCTGCGTCATGCGGGCAATCAGCCGCTCCAGAATCGAGGGCTGACCTTCCTCGGGCTCGGCGACCACCGAGCGCAGGTTGAGGTTGATGACCGCGATACCACCCTCCGGAGCGGCCCCGGCCAAACCCTGCTGGATCTGCTTGGCGAGCAGTGGGAACTCCTCTTCATGCTCCAGGAAGAAATCGACCAGCCGCCCCTCGTTGATTGCGATCAGGCGGGTCTGATTCTCGGGCCAGCTGGAGGCATCCTTTCCCGCGAAGGGAGCGAAGAACTTCTGCAGCACGGCATCATTGCGCTCGTCGCCTTCATCCTGGCTGCCGTCATAATTGCTCTGGTAGATATGGCCCTTGAGCTGGAACACAGCCCCATTCGCGCCGCGCTGTATCTGTGCGCCCTTGCTCTCGGCAAAGGCCTCGAACTGCTGAATGAAGGCCGTCTTACCGTCACCGGCGTTACCGCTGATGATGACCAGGCGGAACTCGCCCTTGAGTAGCGCGGGCTTAAGCTTCTCATCCAGATAGGTCGGCACATAGGTGGCCTTGCCAATTTCGTCGAGGCCACGGGTACCGGCGTTGGTCACCTGACTCTGGCTGTAGAGGGTTAGCAGATGGGTGACAAAGGGATTGGTGTTGGGCCTGGTCGGCTCAAAGCCCAGCTTGGAGACCACCTTGGGTGCGGCACCAATCTCGCCGGTGGTGCTACCTGCGCGCAGTCGCTTGACCTCGGACAGAGCAGTCAAGAACTCTTGTGCCGATGCGAAGCGCTCTTTGCGCTCCGGCGCGATCATCTTCGTCAGCACACTCACCAGCGACGAACTCAGGTCGGCACAACCATTGAACTGCCGGGGATCTTTCGGTTGGGTCTTGATCGGCGGCGTGGGGTCGTCGAAGGGGTACTTCCCGGTCAAACACTCATAGAAGGTCATTCCGAGTGCATAGAGATCGCGATCCACCCGGTCCGAAACATCCGGCTCGGAGGAGTAATCGTAATCCGGCGGCAGGTAACGGCGTGTGCCGCCACCGCCTTGAACCTCGTCGTTTTCGGAGACCGCGACGTTGAAATCGATGATGCGGACGCCCTTATCGGTCCACAGCAGGTTGGAGGGCTTGACGTCCTGATGGAAAACGCCATGCTTGTGGAGATGGGCCAGCCCCTCGGCGGCCTCGCGCGCGATGCGCACGGCATCATCCAGCGACAGCGCCTCGGCATCGATCAGATCGGAGACATCCAAACCTTCCACATACTCAAAGACGATGTACGGCGTCTGTTTGGCGTCGGCCATGCGGTCCGCCCAGATCACCTTCACCACATGCGGATGGTCGGGCAGATTGGTCAGGGTCTTGTATTCGCGGCGCAGGCGCTCGTACACGCTGCGGCGGTCCTTGGTCACCAGCTTGATGACTCGCACCACGTCACCCAGGGAATCGAACACTTTGTACGCAACACCAAAACCACCGCTGCCCAGCTTCTTCTGAATACGGAAGCGATCCGCCAGGATGAAATCCTGCGGCAGGTTCATCAGATCATCGGGAAGCGGAGGCACAACCACGGCCGGGCCGCTCACATCCGAAGCGGCGTCATTCTTAGCCTCGGGTAGAATCAGGTCATCCAAGGCTTTGCGGGCGATGGCAGCGCTCGTGTGCCTTTCCTCAGGGTCGAACTCGCAAAACTTCTGCAGCCACTCGTCGATCCCCTTGGGCAGGTCCGGCTTGTGTTCTGACGGCTTCACCGGGAACTTGCCGTCGGCTTCCATCATCTGGTCGATGCCATCGAAAGGAAGCTCCCCAGAAAGTAGCTCGTAGAATATTAGACCGGCGGAGAACAGGTCGGATGCTATCGTGGCCTCTTGTGGAAATGATTCTTTTTCAGATTTCACCAATTCAGGCGCGCGGTACATCGGGTCAAGATCTTCAACGATTTGCCCGGCGATGGTGCTTTCTACGCTTCTTTTCTTGCCCACCCGAGCAAAATCGAAACCCGTCACTCGGACTTGGCCGCCCTTGGTCACCAGAATGGCGTCCGGGGTGAGATTGCGGTGGATCACCTCATGCCGGTGCGCATGGTCCAAGGCCGACAGCACGTCGCGCATCACCTGGAGCTTCTGGTCAAAGGTCAGCGCCAGGGAGGCCTTGTTGATGTGCAGGCGCAAGGCCTGGCCGGGCAGGTCCTCGGTAACCAGCACCACCTTCTCTTCATCGTCGGTGACAAACAGATCCTTCACTGCCAGCACGTTGGCATGAGTCGGCATGTGCGCCACAGCGCGATAGGCATTGCTGATCTTCTTGAACTCTTCCTTGCGGGCAGCTTCGTCCTGGTAAGGATCGGCCTGATAGACCCGCAGACGGACCATACCGCCGCTCTTGCCCAACAGGTTGTGCTTGGCGCGATATTCGGTGTAGCGGTCGGTGCCGCCCAGCTTCTCTTCCACCTGCCAGTCACGGAACACCAGCGCGGCGCTCTTGGGTTTGGCGTTGCCGGTGATCGCCTTGGCGATCTGGGAGTGGAAGCGGGTGATGTTATCCAGCCGGTTGTCCGGGATACGGCTCTGGTCGCGGAAGTATTTCAGGCAGTGCTTGAGGTCGGTCACGTCCGGGCTGTCGATGCCCGCCTGATCGAACACGGCGGCATCATCGGCGGTGAGCAGCACGGCAGCATGCACATGAGCCTTGCGCAGCTCGATCAGGCCAGGATTGCTCTCGCGGATGATGGTGGCCATGGTCTTGGCGTGGCTGCGCAGCTTGGCCAACGGCGAGAAGAACGGCTGCCGCCCCTCGGGATACCACTTGGAGCCATACACATCGATGTTGCCCCGCGTCCCTTTGACATCCACCAGATACACCGCGTGAGGCGCGAGGATGGCGATGTCGATTTCGAACACCTCCTCACCCTGGCGCATCTCGAAGTTGTGGAAGATCAGCCAGCCATCGGGAAGATGATCCCGGAGGAAACCGATGGCCTGGCGTTCAGATTCGTTCGCGGGTTGCCCGATGGGTATGACCTTCGCCATTAGCGACCTCCCCCCTCGATGGCGCGCTCGACAAGGGCGACCGCCTCTTTTTCGAGTTCTTGCGATTGCTTGCGCAGCTCACCGGAACGCTTCACCAACTCATCAATTTCCTGCCGCTGTTGCAGCGAAGGAGTGGTGGGGATTTTGATTTCCAGTACAGCATCGAGTGGCAAGAACGGAATAGAGCTGCCTGCCGCTGTTCTCGCCAGCAATTGGTAGCCTACGTCGGTCAGACACAGAAAGGCATAAACATACCCAGGCGGGAACTCCTCATTCGTCGGCCGCAGTCTGAGAATGTGTGGGGATGCGGCAAAGCCATCTAGGCGAGAATCTGCCCAGACGCCTCGGCCGATAATGCCGCCGACCTGGCCACTACGAGCAATAAGGGTGTCATATTCATTGATGCGCCAGGTTTTATCCTCCCCAAGGAGTTGATTGCGCAGATAGCGCTCCGGCGTTATGGTTTTCGAGAAAATGCCACCGCTTGTAATGAATGGCGTCCCATAGCCCTCTTCGACAAAAACCTGCTTCATACGGTTCGACTCGAAGCCAAGAACACCAGCGGAGGAGAGAGCAATGCCATTTGCAGCTTTGGTTAAAGCCTCGGCTTGTTGTGCTATCGGATTGTGGAAGGTCGCATCCAATCGCCTCAACACATCATTGGAATTGGCTGAAGAGTAGGCGAAAATCCGTGCAGCAGGCGCAAGTCTTTCAGGGAAGCCACAAATTTCATTGACCATTGATCCTGCATGCTTGCGGAGTTCCCCAGACTCAACCTGAGCGTTTGCCGCTCGTTGAATCAGCTCGTGAGCTTGATCTTCCACCGCGCCGAGACGCGGAACAGGGAGGTCAGCAATATGTTGAGGCTCAATGTGCTGGATGATTGCGCCGTATGTGCCGGAGATGATTAAGGGAACTCCGAATCGGCTACATAAATAGGCGTAGAGATAACCTGGCTTAATCAAATCCGGGTCTGGAGAGACTTTCATGATGTCTTGGTTTGACCAGACACCATCCATATCTGCCCTGGCATAGGCCATTCGACCGATACTCCCAGAGCAGGTAATGAGAGTCATGCCTGGCTTGATTTCGAGAAAACTAAGCTGCCTGGACTCGGCGTCTCGCTTGCTTAGCAACGAAAGATTGGTCAGATCCGCCTGAAGCAAAGAGGATGTCGTAAGAAAAGGAACGCCATGATCTGGATCTTCCACATAATTCCGCACAAATGGTGATCCGTTATAAATTCCGCCCTTATGTCCAGCGGTCAACCGCGTCAGCGGAGTTGTGCTCATGTGGCTCAGAAGCTCTTTTGCTTCAATTGCTCCCGACACATAAGGCCCGCAGTCAAGGCGACGACCGTTGTGTTCAATCCAGCTACTTGGAACCGCTTTTACCTGAAATTTTCTGCTCATACCGTCACCTCGCCGGTCGCACGGAATTCCTTGTATTTCTCTGCCACCAGCGGCAGCTCGTCATGAATGCGGCGGTTACGGCGCGTGGTCCGGCGGATTTCCACTTCGCCGCCTTCACGAACCCGCTCGATCACTTCCTCATCGAAAACCAGTTCCTCGCCGTCTGGGGCTCGCTGGAACAGGAGATTGCCCCGGGCATCGACACCGGCCCGATCCACCACGGCCATGAAGACCTTGTACTCCGGATGTTCGGTATGGATCAGTTCCTCCTGGCTGCGGCGACGCAGCACCAAGAGGCTCGGTAAGGCGGGCGTCAGGCCATACTCCTTCACGGTGACCTTGAAGGGCTCCACCGGCAGGTCAACCGAGGCCATGACCTCGCAGTGGCGCAGAATCCACCAGCGCACATACTCATCACCGGGATTGCCCAATAAGCCATCAGGCAGAAGGATTCCGACTCGGCCGGTGCCGGGCTTCACCCACTGCAAGGCTCGTTCGAGAAATAAGACCTCGGGCGGTACGCCACCGGTGTTCAGATTGCCGGTATTGCGGTACCCGCCTTGCTCATCGCGCTCCCAGGTATGACCCAGGTCGTAGCGCTCCAGGATAGAGGTGTCGCTCACCGTGTCTTGGGTGGAGAACCAGGGGTTGAGCAGCACCACATCCATGCTGCCGAGCGGCATGGCCGGTCGGGCGGTTTCGATGCCATCCAGATCGCCATCCGGAAAGGTTCGAGCATCGATGCGGAACACGCGGCCGGGATTGCCGGTGGTGAACAGCAGGTTCATGCGACTGGCCACGGCCAGGAAGGGATCGATATCGCAGCCGAGGGCATTGCTGGCGGCCCAGGCGGCGGTTTCGTTTTGCGCCTGGCGGATCTGCGCGTTAGTGGCCTCTTCAGGTGTGGTGCCCATGGCGGCCAGTTTCTTCTTGTAAATGTGGACGGCGGTCATCGCTAAAAAGGTGCCGGTGCCGCTGGAGCAGTCCATGATGCGTTCGCCGGGTTGTGGGTCGAGCATCTCCACCGCCATTTCGGCCACATTGAGTGGCGTGGGGTAGCGGCCCTCGCGGCCGTCCATCACGCTACGGGCGACCGCACGGAAGGCCCCGGTGCGGTAACGGGGCTGGGTTTCGCTTAAGTTATAACGGGCCAGCTCCATGACCACGCGGGCGGTCTCGTGGGGTTCCAGCGTCAGATCCCAGCCACGGGTCAGCAGGTTCGGCTGCCAGGCCTTCGCTGCGGCAATGGACTCGTTGATGCGCCGGGCAATGGCCTGTTGGCCCGCCTCGGTAAAAGGCTCGTCGGCCCTGATCCAGAATCTACGCTCGCCGGCGGGCAGGGTCTCATCATGGATCTTGGCCAGCATCAGCACGGCCAACTGCTTGAAGGAATCCTTGTGGTCGAGTCCCAGGTTTCGGTTCAGATATTGGCGGCAGCGCATCAGGGCATCTTCCAGACCTTCCGCCTCGGCGCTGACCTGAATGACACCACCGGTGCGGTCGAGATCGCTGGTGCGTTCGCCTGGCACCGGCCAGACACCCAGGGGCTTGGCGCGGACTTCGAAACGGGTGCGCTCAACCTGGAACAGGAACTCCTCCTGGCCGTTGGTCCACATGCCCAGCGTCGCGCCGGGGATCAGTTCCAGCAGCTCCTTGAGCTCGCGCAGGTCGGCGTCGGCCTCGGCAATGGAGCGGAGCTTGTCGCGCTTTTTCTGAGTCTTGCAGACGATGATCCGCTGCAGGTTGTCGTTGTTGTGCTCGGCACCGGGACGAAAAATGGCGATGTCGATGCGCTTGCGCCCCTGGCCAGGGATCTGCGGGTTGTAGTTGACCTCAAGATCGTTCCGGTCAAAGCCGTAGCTCTCGATGAGTTGGCGCAGAACCTTCTGTACCAGCAGCTTCTTGGGTGAGGCGCTCTCCTTGTTGCCGGTCAGGATGTCGATGAAAAAGTTATCCGGGCCGCTCTCTTCGGCAGCATCCTGCGGGACTTCAATGATATCGTCTTGATCGCTCATCTGTTCTGCTCCTTGAGAAATTCGCGGTACTTCTCGGCGATGACCGGCAGATCGTTGTCCTCGATTTTTTCACTGCGGGTTAGGGTCCGTTCCACAAAGCGCCCACCGATGCGGATGCGTTCGGTGTAGGTGCGCGGTTCGACGATTTCTTCGCCATCCGGCGTACGCTTGTAAAGCTTGTTACCACGACGGTCGAAGCCAACCTTGTCGGCCACGGCCATAAACACCGGATACTCTTCAGCTCCGCCCAATGCTTCACGATGTTTTTCTTCTTCGCTCTTGCGGCGCAGGAACAGCAGGCTGGTGAGAATGTTGACATTGGCCTCGGCGATAAAGGCCTCCACAGGCAGGTCGACGGAGGCGAGCACCTGGGTTTCACGCATGATCCACCAGCGGATGTATTCCGCCGCCGGGTTGCCGAGAACACCGTCGGGCAGGACGATGCCCATGCGGCCGGTACCGGGCTTGAGCCATTTGATGGAGCGCTCGATAAAGAGAATTTCTGGCGCAACGCTACTTTTGAGCTGTCCAGTGTTGCGGTACCCGCCTTCGCCGTCCGGTTCCCAGTTATGAGCCAGTTCGTATTGCTCCAAGATGTGTTTCTCAGTGATCGGGATGTCGGAGCCGAACGGCGGATTGGTGGCGATGATATCCACCGACCCCAGCGGGATCTCCTTCTTGGCGGCAGGCAGATCAGCCAAATGCCCCAGTGGGAATTCTAAGGAGTTGATGTTGTAAATGTGCCCCCGGCCGTCACCCGCCAGCACCATGTTCATCTGGGCGGCGCGGATCAGGAACGGGTCGAAGTCGGCCCCGAACACCTTGGCGGAGGCATATTCTTTTAATCGCCTGTGGACGTTCAGAAACTCGGTGGTGTTCTCGTTCCCGGCCTGAGTCTTCTGCTCTTCGCGGAATTTCTTCAGCATGTGTCCCAGGGTAGCGACCAGGAAACCGCCGGTCCCACAGGCCGGGTCCAACAGGGTTTCGTTCTCTTTGGGATCGAGCATTTCAATCACCAGCTTGACGACGCCCCTGGGGGTGAAATACTGACCGCGGTCGCCCCGCAGATTGACGCCTACCAGCTCTTGGTAGGCCACTCCCTTGGCATCGACATCCGTGCGGGTGAAATCGTACTTGGCCAACTCTGAAACGATAAAAGCAAGCGCCCGGTCGGAGAGGGTAATCTCCTCGTTGCCCCGGAAGATGTTGTTGTACTGCTTCTTGACCTCGGCGAAGAGCTCTTCGATACGGTCACGGATGGCCTTGCGGCCTTGCGTCTCGAACTGCTCCTTCGGGCCAGCCCAGAAGCGCCGTTTCCAGGCCTGGCGCTGCTTGCCGCGAAGATTCTCATCGTGCATCTTGCAGAAGATCAGATAGAGGAACTGCCAGAAAGCGGCATCCTTGGGCATGCCCTCGTTGCCATGGATGTAGTTGTGGCAGCGGCGGAAAGTGATCTTGAGCATCTCGTTATCAGCGATGCGGGTATGGGCATCGGAGATGACTTCCTTGGTGCCGACCGACTCTTCGGCCATCGGCCAGTCGCCGATAGGGTTACACTTGGTTTCGAAGCGTTTCTGTTCCTTCTCGACAAAGAAGAACTCCAAGCCGTTGGTCCACAGGCCATACTGGACCGCGTCGACCTCACGCATGATGGTCTCGATCTCATCGAGGTCCTTAGCGGCCTGCTCAAAATCGCGGATGCGCACGGCATTCTTGCCAACATTGGGCTCGGGACGGCAAATTACGGCGCGGCCCAGATTTTCGATAGTGTGTTCCTTGCCGTGATGAAATATGGCTACATCCACGCTCTTTCGGCCACCGATGAAAAAATCCAGTTCCATGTCGTCAGGTGAGAATCCATATTCGTGGATCAAAGCGCGAACGACCCGTTGCCGGACCAGCTCCTTCTTCGTTTCCTTGACCTGCTTGCCGGAAACGTAGTCGAGCGTGTATCCCGCCGGGATGGTGTTCTTGGCCTGCTTGTTCTTCTTTCTGCTCATATAAAAACTCCGTTCACCGAGGCTGGTGTCATTTCTGGTCGTCCTCGCCGAAATCCTGGATTGTGTGTTTCTGTTGCTCTATCCATGCGTCGATATCCTTTCGGGAAAATCGCCACTGGCCCCGGACCTTGAAAGCAGGCAGTTCCCCCGTCTGGGCCATGGAGTAGACCGTTTTCTCGCCGACCTTAAGTAGGGCGGCGACATCCTTTAGTTTCAGAACCTCTTCATTGCTCATGTCGCCTCTCCTGCAGGGGTGTTGGCCCTAAAAGGGCACAGTGCCAGAACAGGGGTAAGATACCTGCCTTCTGGGTGAAAATCAACCGGATTATACCAGAGCACACCAAAGATTGCCAGAGAAATTTTGTGTTGCAAAACACTAAACAGAGAGGTATATTAGAGCCTATGAAAAACTTTGGTGAAACCATCCGCGACCTTCGGGTCGCCCAAGACCTTGGGCTGCGCGAGACAGCGACAAAGGTGGGCATTTCCCCCGCCTACCTTAGCCGCATTGAGCGTGGTAAGGAGCGTCCGCCAAGGCCTGAGGTAATTAAGGAACTGGCCAAGGTGCTGGCCGCCGATCCCGACGTGCTGTTCCGTTTGTCCTCGTCCACGGACCCGGAAGTTGTCGACTACCTTCATGACCAACCCGAGGTCATGAATTTGCTTCGCTACATCAAGGAAGCCAGCTTTACCGAGGATGAGATCAAGAGCCTGATCAAGGCAGCCGAAAGCATCAAGGCCAACACCCATTAGCCCCGCCACTCCCGGTCAATTCGCTCCCCATTCGTAACCCGAGCCATCCTGTAAATCCATACTGCAATTGAAGCGTTCCGGCATCCAGCAGCCACCATTACCCGCTGGTACATGCTCTGCCAGCCGGACCGAAAGCCTTCCAGACGGTCGATGGGCGGCAGATAACGCTGCGGATCGGTGAAGGTCACCAGCTCTCCATGGATCAGATCCCAGTCTCCGGTCGGGCGGCCGAAGCGAGGCGTGCCGATCTCATGCTGCCTGAGAGCGTCGGTCAGTGGATCGGCGGTGCCCCGGGCCAGGATCATCCATTCCGGCACCTCGATGGCCGGGAATCCGGCTTTGAGATGGTAGAGCCTGCCCCAGACCACGGCCGGTTCGATGCTGCGGGCCTGGGCGCAGAAGCGTTGATGGTTCCAATAGCCCCGTTTCAGGGTGCCGTAAACGAAGAGCCGGAGGATGGTCTCGGGAGTGTCATCTGGGTATGTGTTCAGGTTCGCGGCGTCTCCAATGTTCATGCATTCACTCCTTCGGGCAGTGTCCCTTTGCGCTCCTGGGGTATGAAGCGGAATTCGCTGTTTTCGATGGCCCGCACATCCTCGTGGCGGATGGTGAGCATGGTCATGGGCGGCACCTCCAGCTCGCGCCAGCCCTTCTCGTTGTCCACGGCAAAGTCGATGAAGGCGGCCTCCGAGGCGTAAAGCACCACCCGGTGCTGGCGGTGGACGCGCAGGCAAAGCGGCTTGTTGCCCTTGAGCACGGTGATGGTGCCGGGGTCGAGCCGCGAGGCCAGCACGGCGCTCATCTGGCCGCGACAGAGGGCAAGCGCCTTCTTCAGGCCTTCCTGATCGATGGGGCCTTCGGGCGCGAAGCGGTCGGCCAGACGGAAGATCAGCTCGCTGTCCACCTCGGCGTAGCGCGGCAGCCCGAGACGGCGGAACAGATAATCGGCGTTGTAGATGGTGCC
>Ga0255347_1006454_pt1 | contig 12738 bp, 9 predicted proteins | sample wastewater_treat_2_FD_192479 | JGI IMG/M metagenome (GOLD analysis project Ga0255347, IMG submission 192479) | Wastewater microbial communities from Lulu Island WWTP, Vancouver, Canada - plant24 | ecosystem: Engineered > WWTP > Wastewater > Unclassified | place: Canada: Vancouver, British...
TCCCAAACAGCCCTGATCTCGCCCTTGCGCGACATCTGCAACATTCCGTATGCCTCGTACATCAGCGCACGCAGATCGTTGGCGGCTTCCCAAGCCTCGCGTCCCTTGCCGGCTGACAGCAGCCCGACGCATTCGCGCTCCTTGCCACGCAATTTTTGGGTGGCTGACAGCGCGATGGAACGACGACGCGCATCCCCCAGTTTTACCGCCGCTGCCGACAAGCTCTGGATTCCGCCGCCCACCAGCCGCGCCTTACGCAAAACGCTTGAGGCGGCCGGAGACCAGAGCGACACATCGTGAGCACCCGCCAAAGCCAGCAACAGCCGCCCCTTCGCGTCAGAATCGCCGTCCGCCAGCAACACATGCGTCATCCAATATCCGGCGGGCGAGGCCAGCCAAGCGGCCTCGGATGTCCGCCGCCCCTGGCGATCATGCCACCAGGCCAGCACATGCGATCGCCCAGACAACGGCTCAACCACGAACAGGTTAGAAGATGTCTGCAGAATCGAATCGGGCACACCGCGCGGACGCACTTCCGTAAAACGCATCAATGACCAGCGGCCTTCCGTGCCGCCCTTCTGGTAGCCGACAGTCTTAACGCCCATCAGAGCAGCCAGCTCCGGCGATGACGAGTAAAAAACCAACAGCTTGCCGCCGCCCCCTACGAATCCTGCCAGCGCTTTCATCTGCGCGGCATCCGGACTGGCCATGTAAACCAGCGCGGCCACCCGTTTGCCCGAGAGCGCGCCCGGCAGGTTAGTGTCATCTGACAAGGAGACCTCCACGCCGGATTCGCGGTACCAACGCTCCACATGCCGCGCCAAAGCCTGTGCGAAACGCCGCTCGCCTGCTGCCACCGCCTTATGCCCGTGGATCACGGCCACCGGCGCGGCGACCACCACTCCTCCCCATACCGCAAATGCCGCAGTAAAAAACAGTGCTAACCCCGCTCGCCGCATCCTAACCCTACCCCTCCGCTATGGTGCGCCGGATAATGGCCGCGACCGCCGCCGTTTCGGCGGGCGCGGTCTGGAGCCGCGTCGGCAGGCCGCGCAACTTGTCGATCAACGGATGCCGCGCCAGGTCTTGACCGGTAGCCTGCAATATCGCCTCGCCGAACTTGGCCGGGTGCGCGGTAGCCAGGCAGATCATCGGCACAGACTCTTCCAAAAAACGGGAAGCCACGGCCACGCCGACGGCGGTGTGCGGATCAAGCAGATAATTGTGACGCTCCCAAAACTCGCGGATCGTAAAAAGCGTCTCGGCAGTATCGCTGCGGCCTGCCGCCCAACAATCGTGGCAAGCGCCGGGTGTAATTATCGCGCCGTCGGACTTCAGTGAGTCCATCCAGTGTTTCACCTGCTGCGTATCGCCATCTGCCAGACAATACAGATAACGCTCGAAATTACTCGCCACCTGTATATCCATGGAGGGGCTGAGCGTTGTAGCGACCGCGCCTGTCCGATACTCTCCCGTGTTGAAATAACGCGCCAGGATATCGTTTTCGTTGGTGGCCAAAACCAGACGCTTGATAGGCAACCCCATCCGATACGCCATATAACCCGCAAAAACGTCCCCGAAATTACCGGTGGGCACAGCGAAGCTCACCTTATCCGCGCCAGTTTTGTCCATGACCCGGAAAGCCGCATAGAAATAATAGACGATCTGCACCAGAACCCTTGCCCAGTTAATCGAGTTGACCGCGCCCAAACAACACTCGTCACGGAAAGCCAGGTCGTTGAACAGCGCCTTTACAATATTCTGGCAATCGTCGAAAGTACCCTCGACCGCCAAGTTATGCACGTTGGCGTCTGTCACGGTGGTCATCTGCATTTCCTGCACCGGGCTGACGCGTCCGCGCGGGTGCATCACGAAAATCCGCATCCGCCCGCGCCCCCGCACACCGTGGATCGCCGCGCTGCCCGTGTCGCCGCTCGTAGCCGCGACAATATTCATGAACCCGCCAGCCTCGCCCAAAACATGCTCGAAGAGATTACCGAGAAACTGCAGCGCCACATCTTTGAAGGCCAAGGTCGGGCCGTGGAAAAGCTCCAGCACATGCACCGGCCCGACCGAAACAGTCGGCGTGACCTCCGGATGCCGGAAAACCCAGTAGCTTTTTGCAACTAAACTGCGCAGGTCGAACACGCAGATATCGTCCACAAAAAGCCGCATCACCTCAAACGCCAGATCGGCGTATGGCAGCTTGCGCCAACGCTCCAGTTTTCCGACAGCGGACGGCACACGCTCCGGCATTAGAAGCCCGCCGTCACGGGCCAGACCGGACATTACCGCCGCCTTGAAGGCCAGCGGCTCAACGCCACCCCTGGTGCTGACGTAACGCATCGTCAAAAGAACTCCGGCAGCAACTGCTTGATCTCTTCGGTATCAAGACTATACTCGCGGCTCTTATTAATGACACTGATAGCCAGTTCTTTAGCCCTTTCCTGCGCCGAAGGGATATCATGATAGAACAGGTTCAGACAAATCGCGGCATTGGTCATCAACCGTATCTTCTCGCTCAAGCGCAAATCCTTGGTGGCCTGCTCGATCAGCACCAGTCCGCCGATCAATTCGCCGATGATGTCAACCCGCTGATTATACACTTCGGACCAAAGGATCTCGCGCCCGCCCACTGAAAGCTTGCGCTGGTCAGCGCCGTCAACGCTCCAGCCTCTGGCGGACTTGAACCCCGCAACTTTCTTCACGATGTACTCATGGAATTCTTTAACCCGGTCGGCCCGTTCCATCGCCACCTCCAGCGCTTTCAAACCCTCGTTTGTCTCCAGAGCGGAACCAGCTTTGCGCAAGGCGGCATTTACCTCGCGGAACTTCAACTGCTTCAGGTCTCCCAAGTTCGCAGCCGTGGCCTCGCCCACCGCAGCGACCTCAGCAGCCGCCTTGGCCTTGTACGCCTCTTCCTCCTGACGTTTTTTCTCAGCGGCTGCCTCGGCCTGCCGCCGCCGCTCCGCCTCGGCCGCATCCTCACGCCGCCTTTCGAGCAGTACGGCCACATCCGTCTTGACACTATCTAACGACCTCTTGAGCTGCGAAACCCGCCGTGGAATCTCGCTGACTCGCCGGTCATAACCGATATTCCTGACCGTCTCCACCATCTTATTGGCGGTTTTAATCAGTTCTTCAACACTCTCTTTCTCTACCTGCGTCATGCCTTCGGCCTGTTTGGCAAGGACATTCACCTCATCCAAGCACTGTTCAGCATAAGCTACCCCGTGCTTGACAGCGTAGGCATCCGCATACATACCGCGCACGATCGCTATCACAGGATGCACATCTTCGGCAACCTCTTCCGCTGGCTTTTCAGCGCCGTCTTTAGCAGCGCCGCCTTCTGCCGGTTTATCAGCGGGTTTGGCCGCGCCTTCAGCTCCAGCGGCCTGCACCGGCTTCTTTTCCGCGCCGTCTTTGGCAGCGCCGCCTTCTGCCGGTTTATCAGCAGGTTTGGCCGCGCCCTCCGCCACCGCGTCTGCAGCGGCAGGCTTTTCCTCCTGCGCCACAGGTTCGCTTTCCGGCGGGATCATCGACTGGCGCGCATCCTCTCCGAAAGCTTTGACTGCCTCGTCAACGGCAGCTTCGGCATAGCCCAAAGCCTCAGGCACAAACTTGCGCACCCGTTCGACCGCATCCCGCGCCGACGCCACACTCTTGGCAATCGACTCACGCGCTTTAACTTGGTTTTGTTCGAGCTGGGCTATCTCGGCTTTATACCGTTTTCCCGCAGAGTACTTTTTTAAACCGTAGACGCCGCCAGTGATTAAAGCGGCTATAAGGACTATTGCACCCAGTATCGCAAAAATCATCTTGCGTCCGCGGCGTCCAGCCTCCTCAGCACTTTCCTCAACTTCCTCTATCGCGCTCACAGGGGTCATGCCCGGAGGCAAATCGCCGATCGCCCCCGATTCAGACAACATTCCGGTCACCTTGTTCGGCCCTGTCATGCCCAACTGGCCGCTCGTAACACCCTTGCCTTTGATGACAATCTTCCTGCTGGTTTTTTTGAGACGCACCGGGCCAACCTTGGCGAGATAACGCCGCATATCGCCCAGCAGAGACCCGTATGTCGGATAGCGCGTCTGCGGATCTGGCGACAGCATCCTCGCAACAATCGCCTCGACCTCGTCGGGCACTCCCGCGCGGATCTCCTTCATCGGCTTGGCCAAAGCTTCGAAACGTGCCTTCACGACCGCCGTGGCGTCTTCACCCTCGAAAGGCGGCACACCGGCAATGGCGTGATACAAAGTCCCGCCCAGACTGTATATGTCTGACCGGAAGTCGACTTTCTGGCGACGCACTTTTTCCGGAGCGATATAGTAAGGCGTCCCCCATACGTCGTTGCCCGGACCACTGGCCATTGCCGACAGACCGAAGTCCACCAATTTCGCGTTTTTGTCGCTATCGAAAAGAATGTTCTCCGGCTTGACGTCGCCATGCACCATGCCTGCGTTGGCCGCTTCCTGCAAGCCCTCCGCAACCTGCGCCCCGATATGCATAACCACATCAGGCGACAAAGCGCCCTCCTCGGCGATCATCGCATCCAGACTTCCATCGGAGACCAGTTCCATAACGATGTAAGGCTGGCCTTTTTCTTGACCGAAAGAGTATATCTGCGCGATATTGGGGTGGTTCAGTTTTGCCGCGGCCTGCGCCTCGCGCTTGAATATCTGCACGAACTGCGGATCGTCTCCCAGCTTTTTGAGCATGACCTTGATGGCGACCTCACGCTTGAGCGCCTCGTCCTTGGCACGGTAGACACCGCCCATGCCGCCCGCCCCCAGAAGCTGCAGCAAAAGAAAAGGCCCCAGCCGGGCCGGGACTTCGAACTCGAAACCGCACGACGGACACTGCACCGACGCGAAAGCCGGCAAACCGCCGACATCAAGTAACGTCCCGCACTTGGGACATGTTGCATTTTTGACCGGATCAGTCAGAATAAAAGACACGTTCTCTTCTTCCATAAATAAACTCGCTCCACCATGCTCGCTTTGTAGCCACATCTCACGCACAAAATAAGGTATTTATAATGCCCTAATTTGTAGAGTTTGTCCATTGACAAAATCCGCCAACTGCCGACTTGACTTTAAATAGGACAATCACAGATAATATAGTTTTTAACAATGCTGAAAGGATTAATTCCAATGCGTAATGTTTTCACTCTGTTGGTAGTCTTGTCTTTGTCCGGTCTGATTTCAGGTTGCGCCTTAGTCAGCAAGCACACCACCGCCGTCAGCGGCGGCAAAAAAACCACCGTCGGCTTGCTTGGCATTGACAGTATCGACAACGGCTATCCCCTGATACCGGTCTATTCAGGTTTCAAACAGGATTAACCTGCCGGACCTGATAAGGGTGCTGCAAATATCTAGCCCCGCCTGTGTTCAATGGGCGGGGGTAGTTCCGTTTGCAAAAAAGCGGGAAGGCTTCAGTTTTCAGGAAAAGCCTTACCTATAACTTGGACATTTTGTCGCACCAAAACCGTGTTACAACCGGTAGGGCGGTTTCGCCGAAACCGCCGCAGATCTTGGAGGGCGAGTGTCCTCACGAGCCGCGGACGGCTCGGCGAGCCGTCCCTACCAGGGCTCCAAACTTTTTACCTCTAATTTCGATCAGAAATCCTGTTAATCTTGTAATCCTGTCTTAAAGTTTAACGTTCCAGTTACCACCCCGTTTCCGCCCGGAACCCCGGGCGGCCGGCTTACCTGTAAATTGGCCATTTTGTCATACCCGGAAAATGTCAAAACACAAAGACAACAAAACACGGTGGCTTTTCTGGATAGTTGTCACCCTCTTTTTGGGCGTGTGGTTTTGGGGGCCAAGCATGAATGGCGGACATCTGCCTGAAAATGCCGAACTGACGGTTGTCCATCTGACTGACCTGCATCTGGACACACGGGGCAAGGTCACGCATACACCGTGGACACACAAGATCGCAGTGGGCGGCTACCGGCTGCACCGGCCCTGCACCGGAAGAGCTTTTGAGTGTCTGGATCAGGCGGTCTCACAAATTAGGGACACAGTCAAACCGGATGTCGTCGTTATCACCGGTGATGTCGTGAACCGCGGAGACGACATCGAGGCGCTGAGACGCGGCGTTTCAATTTTGAGCCGCCTTCAGTGTCCGGTTGTCGTTGCCCAAGGCGACCACGACATTCCGAGACAAAAGGAGAACAGCACGGTCTGGAACGATTTTTTCGATACGGCGCACGGCTGCACGGTTGTCAACGACACGCGCTTTTTCTTTCTGCCGTTCGCGAAAAACGAGGCAGCCTTTGCCGATATTCTGCAATCCATACGTACCGTTTCCGATCGGAACAAGATACATTTTCTCTGTCTGCACAGGATGCTGTGGGCACCGCGCCTGATGGAGGCTTTGGCCAGACGACATCACGGATGCTCCGTTCTCGATCCGGATCGGGAAAAAATCGTCGAAGCGATGGACACCCCCGGTGCGCGATGGGTGGTGCTCTGCGGGCACTCTCATACGGACCACTGCCGGAGGCGGGAGAATATCACGCAACTGTGTGCGCCCAGCTTGGCTGAACATCCGCATGCTTTCCGCGTCATAAAGATCAAAGACGGACAGGTTTTTTACAAGCTTGTGCGATTGGACAGAGGGGTGACCAAGTGACAAGGCCAGCAACGCATAAAGCCCTCGTCATTCTGGATTTCGACGGCACACTCTACCGCGGGTTGTGTCCTGCGCTGTGTCGCGGCATCGCGAATGCCGACCTGCTAGTCGCGCTCTGCCTGATCAATCTATCACGACCGTACTGTTTTTTCAGGCTCTTGCGTGAAGCTATGCGGCTCCAGAAATTGCAGCGACGGCTGAATCGTGCCTACAGGGAAAAGCGACTCAGCCTTTCCAGCGCAGACGGACGACTGATACGCTTTTTTGTTCATAGGATACTGCCTTGTTGCACACCCGCCGCACTGGATCGAGCCGCCGCGCTGGTGTCGCGGTTGTGCTACCCGTCGGCCTGGCGCGCGTTGAGTGCTGTTCGTGACGACTGCGATTTTGCGGTGGTCAGCAAATCTTTTGATTTTCTTCTGGAGAAAGTCCGGCAGCGAGCGGCGGCGCATGACGTGCATCTGCAAGTTGTCGGCACGCGCGTGCGGTGCGGCGATATAGGTTGGCGCGTGGAGGTGTCAATGACCCGCGAGGAGAAAGCTCTTCGGGTACGCGAATTGTTGACGGACAGAGCGTATGGCCGGGCAGTAGTGATCGGCGACACAGAAGATGACATCGGCATGCGCAAAGCTGCCGCAGAGATTCTTGGTGCCGAGAATGTCACGCTTATCGCTTTGAACGCGAAAGACCGCGAGATAGCAGGTGCCGCCGACGTTTCCTATCCTTCCTGGAGACCGGTCGGTGCGTTCCTTAGTGCCTCACGGCTCAACAAGCACAATAAAAAACAAGTTGTTTCTCACACGAAGGGCACAAAGGCACGAAGGATTTTTTAGGGGGCGTTGCTCGGCAGGGATCAAGGGGAACCACAGAGCAAAGGCACAGAGAGTTTTTTTGGGGCTGTTCCAGCCGCAGGTCGCGGGTCGAACGTCGCCGGTCAACCTCTCTTGTTGCGACCACGCAGTGGCTCGCAACTGTGAGAGTAAAAGCATGGCTCGGTTTTTTCTCTCACGAAGGGCACGAAGGGGAATGGGTTGTCATGGAAGGCTAATGCAATAATACACTAATTAACTAATGCAATAATGCACTAATTAAATCGGGTTGCGGGCTTTGCCCGCATTAGGGGTTGGTTGCCAAGGGATTGCCGCCATGAAACCGGCTCACCATTCCACGCCCCGGCAGGCAGGCGAGCCAGAGTCCATGGCGTGCCTGACGTTCTCGACGCGGCTGACCGTGTCAGCCATCCCGATCAGTTCGGGACATGCGTCTCGTCCGGTCAACACCACAACCTTGCCGCCTGTTGCCCCTTCCACCGCGCCGCGCACCTGCGACGCCTCCAGCAAACCAAGCGCGACCGCGCCGCAGACCTCATCCAGCACCACCATGTCATAAGCGTCATCGCGCAACTTGGTTTCCGCCAGCAACAGCCCTTCCCGAGCCGCCGCGCAGTGAGCCTCAAACCGCGAACCTTTGCGCTCCTGCACAAACCCCTTGCCGCAAATATGCAACTCGATTCCCGGCAGCCGCCGCAAGGCACATACCTCGCCGGTGTCATGACGCTCCTTGATGAATTGGATCACGCATACCCGCATGCCGTGCCCGGCCGCCCGCAAAACCATGCCCAAAGCCGATGTGGTCTTCCCCTTTCCGTCTCCGGTTAACAGGATCACCCGTCCGGCTGCCGTTTTTTTGTCGGCAGCCTCAACTCTTTGCAGGCTTGGAAGCGTGGTCATAATGTGATATAAAGTGCTTTTATCAGTTGCCAAGTCCGCACGCGCAGACTTATGATGAAATCCACAATTCCTATAAAATAGCCTTTCTAGACGGTTACGTCACTACGTAACTTTACCGTATACTTTTCAATGGCTGACTATCACACTATTCTTTTTGATGCTCGCACAGCGACCAGCGAGAATCCGGGACTCAACCGCTATATCCGTTCGCTGCTCTCAGCCATGCTGCCGTTACTGCATGAAGACGAGCGCCTGCACGTGATTCTGCCGCCGGATACGGAAATCGCTTTTCTGGATCACTGCCAAGTCGTCACGCATCCCACAGAGCACAATTTCAACACATTCCGTTCGCACCGGCAGACCTTCCGGCTGGAACATCGTATCAAGCCGCAAGTCTATCATGCCCCCTGCATCCTCACACCTTTGCGGGTGCCCGGCAAGCTGGTGCTGACCATGCATGGGTTCATGCCGGCCTTCCACCCGGAATACAGCAGCAACTGGCACACCCAGCTTTTCTGGAAACTTAATGTGCGCCGTGTGCTGGCACACTGCCGCAAACTCATAACCGTCTCGGAAGAAATGCGTAAAGTCGGCTTGAGTCATTTCGGCGGCGCACGCGCCATGCGCCGCAGCACGGTTATACACCCCGGCATTGATCCGTCCTTCCGCGTATTGCCAGCCGAACAGGTCGCTGACGCTCGCAAAAAACATTCGCTCCCAGACAAATTCTTGCTTTATTTCGGTTCAGACCGTCCGCACAAAAATGTGGCCACGCTACTGCGCGCGCTGGCCTTGACCGACCCGACAGCTTCGGTCCCGCTGGTGATTGCGGGCTACGGCAATCTCGACAGCCCCCTGCGCCGTGAAGCGGAACATCTGGGCCTCGGGCAACGCGTACTTTGGTTCAATGATTTTCCGGAAGAGGACCTGCCGGCCCTCTATTGCGCGGCACACGTCCTGTTGTTCCCGAGCCTGGTGGAAGGGTTCGCCTTCCCGGTGCTTGAGGCCATGGCGTGCGGAACCCCTGTGATCTGCTCAGCCTTGAACACACTGAAAGAGTTCACTGCTGGCGCGGCTAAAATTGTCCACCCCACCGACTGCCAAGAGTGGCAGCGCGCCATCGATGCCGCCTTGGTGTCGCTGGACTGGCATGATGTGTACAGCCGCAAAGCCCTTGATCGGGCCGCCGCCTTCTCTTGGCCCCAAGCCGCCGCCGAGACTCTTGAGGTATACCGGCAATTATATGGGTGTGGTTTTACTTCGTTGCACCGCACCTAGGATTCAGGAGCCAGGGTTCAGGGTTCAGGCTTGTTTTGCAACGACTTACGTAGTAACGCCCTTCCTATTGTGGTGCCCTCAAAACCGGAGACACACAACTGCTTGTCATAATCGCCATAAAAGGTTGCCGCGCAACCCCTGACCCCTGAACCCTTTGACCTTTTGCGATTCAACTTTATTGAATCGCACCCCAATTATATCCGCGCCGTCACCTGTGCTCGACAGCCGACAATGAAAAACGTTAACATAATGCCATTTGGAGATTAAAAAATGATTAAAGCTTGCGACTTGAAAAGAGGCAGTCTGGTCGGAATCAACAACATGCCGCATGTGGTTGAAGACCTAAAAGTATCCACCCCCAGTGCGCGCGGCGCGGCATCAATCTACCGTTTCCGCTTCCGCAACCTCGTCACAAAGACCAAGCAGGATGTCTCCTGCAAAGGCGAAGAACCCTTCGATGAGATCGACTTCGAACGCCGCCCGGTACAATTCCTTTACCGTGAAGCGGACATGTACACCTTCATGGACACCGAAGACTTTTCACAATTCTCCTTGCCGCTTGATGCCATCGAAGACCAAGTGCAATATTTGGTGGAGGACATGGAGGATATCTTCGCCCTGATCGCCGACGGAAAAGTCATGACGATCGAGATGCCGCAAAAGGTCGAACTCAAGGTCACCTCCTGCGAGCCGGTCATGAAAGGCGCCACTGCCGCGTCGCGCAGCAAGCCGGCAACCTGCCAGACCGGTCTGGTCGTGCATGTGCCGGAATATCTGGAGGCAGGCGAAACCATCGTGGTGGACACCGCAACGGGAGAATTCATCTCACGCGTCAACACAGGCAAATTCTGACACGCCCCGTAATTCATGCAACCAACCGCAACCAGGAGTAAATAGATGAACAGCGACCAAGTCAAATCCGGTTTCCAACGCGCCCCCCACCGCAGCCTTTTCATGGCCACCGGCGTCAAACGGGATGATTTCAAAAAACCCTTCATCGGTGTCTGCAACTCTTACACGGATGTCATTCCGGGCCACTGCCACCTCAACAAGGTCGCGGAGCAGGTCAAGCGGTGCATCCGCGAAGCCGGCGGCGTCCCGTTCGAGTTCAACACCATCGGCATCTGCGACGGCATCGCGATGGGACACAGCGGCATGAAATACTCGCTGCCCAGCCGTGAACTGATCGCGGACTGCGTGGAGTCCATGGTCAAGGCGCACTGTTTTGACGCCATGATCTGCATCCCCAACTGCGACAAGATCACCCCCGGCATGATCCTCGGCGCGATCCGCGCCAACATCCCCACGATCTTCGCCAGCGGCGGACCGATGCGCGCCGGACGGCTCGGCGGCCGGGCGATGGATCTGATCTCGGTCTTTGAAGGCGTGGCCCAGTACAAGAGCGGTGCCATCAGCGAAGAACAACTGACGCAAATCGAAGAAGCGAGTTGCCCTGGTTGCGGCTCCTGCTCCGGCATGTTCACCGCCAACTCCATGAACTGCCTCTGCGAGGCGATCGGACTGGCGCTGCCCGGCAACGGCACGATCCTGGCCGACGATCCCGCCCGCAAAGACCTCTGGCGGCGCGCGGCGCAACGCATCGTCGAGATGGCGAAGAACGAATCGCCGCGTCCGCGCGACCTTATCACGCGCGCCTCGATCGACAACGCCTTCGCGCTGGACATGGCCATGGGCGGCAGTTCCAACACCGTGTTGCACACCCTCGCCATCGCGCATGAAGCCGGCATCGACTACGACCTCGACCGCATCAACGCTATTTCGCAGCATTGCCCGAACGTCTGCAAAGTCGCACCATCCTGTGCCTATCACATGGAAGATGTCGACGCCGCAGGCGGCATCCCGGCGATCCTCAAACGCATCGCCGACATTCCGGACCTTATCGACACCACCTGCCTGACCGTCAGCGGCCAGACTATCGGCGAGATCATCGCCACCGCTGATATCAAGGACGCGCAGGTCATCCGCACACTGGAGAACGCCTACTCAAAAGACGGCGGGCTGACCATTCTGCGTGGCAATCTGGCCGAACAGGGCGCGGTGGTCAAAAAGGCCGGTGTCTCCGCCGCCATGCTGACCTTCGAGGGAACGGCCATCTGCTTCGACTCGGAGGAAGAGGCGTGCGAAGGCATCTTGGCGGGCAAGGTCAAGTCCGGCCATGTGGTGGTCATCCGCTACGAAGGCCCGCGCGGCGGTCCCGGCATGCAAGAGATGCTGGGGCCGACCTCCTACATCATGGGCGCGGGGCTCGGCGAATCTGTGGCGTTAATCACCGACGGACGTTTTTCCGGCGGCACCCGCGGCGCCTGCATCGGGCACGTCTCGCCCGAAGCGGCCGAAGGCGGGCTGATCGGTCTGTTGCAGGACGGCGACCCCATCCGCATCGACATCCCCGGTCGCAAGCTGGAGGCTCTGCTGGACGAGGCCGAAATCAAGCGCCGTCGTGCTGCCGCGCCGGCGTGGCAACCGCGCGCTCTCGGCGGCTGGCTGCGCCGCTACGCCATGATGGTGGGCAACGCCAGCTCCGGCGCTTCGCTGCAATAGAACAAAGACGTTGAACGTTGAGAATTGAGCGTTCACGTTTCTTCGGCGCTCGGGATTCTGCGTTCAGGTACAGCGTCCAGTATCCTTCCCAAAAAGTTGGACTCGTTCATGTTATTTCCGCAAGCGCCCCTCGCCATCGTAGACGCGGCGTGCGTCCATGAGGGCGGGGGCGCAACATCCGGGTGGGCGCAGCCGCCGAAGCGCAACACGTTTTCCAACGCGAACCGGCGCCGTGACGCGGCCAAAACCGGGTGATCCCCGTGCCCCCAGCCTTTACAGGCCTTTTTCGATTTCTGGCGGCTCGACTATGGGACAGCATCGAAACCCCAAGCAAATCCGCATGGGCAAGGGTTAACTGTGCCGCCTATGGGATGCTAGTGATTTTCATTTGGCTTGGCATTCTTTTTTCCGCGCATGAATTTTTCTTTCAACTCGCTTACCGACATACCGCCCAGTGCTGGCAAACGCCCATTATGAATGTTCATACCTTCGGTAAACCAAAAAATTTTTTTGTCACCGCTTCCATCA
>Ga0255347_1006455_pt1 | contig 12737 bp, 5 predicted proteins | sample wastewater_treat_2_FD_192479 | JGI IMG/M metagenome (GOLD analysis project Ga0255347, IMG submission 192479) | Wastewater microbial communities from Lulu Island WWTP, Vancouver, Canada - plant24 | ecosystem: Engineered > WWTP > Wastewater > Unclassified | place: Canada: Vancouver, British...
GGTCAATATCTGTAGATTCAGGTGAGAAATGGTCAGATATTGTTGAAGCACTGTCTAAAGCATTAACGATGGATAGCATAGCTGTGGAAATTGAGAATGGAAAAATAAAGTTTACATCATCTTCTACAGGGGATACTTCATCTATAAAGATATCAGATGGTGTTGTTAATGGATTACTTTCAGCTATATCGACTATAGGTACCTATAATCCTACTGTTTCGGAAAGTGTTGTGGGTGAGAATGCTACATCAGGTTACGCTCCTATTGATATACCAAATGTTTATATAGTTGCAAATAGCGTTATAGGTCTTGATCCAGGTGCATACACTTTTAAAGTAGAGGTTAATGGGGAAGCAGCAAAGACTATCACAGTTAATTTAACAGCTAACTCCACTTGGGGAGATTTTCTTACATCCATAAATACATCTGTAGATATTTTTGCATCTATAGAAAATGGTGTATTAAGAATCTCATCTAAGTCAACAGGAAGCACTTCTACAATAGCACTAGCAGCAGGAGATACAGGGGACTTAGTTGATGCTCTTGCAGCAGTTTACGCAAACGCTTCTTATGGAACTGGTGTAGACGGTAAAAATGCAAAAGTGGGTTATAGCGTAGTATCAGCACCTCCTGCAAATGTTATAGGTGGTGTTATACCTTCCATTGCTCCAGGAACTTATAATCTTAAAGTTAATGCAAACGGTACAGGTGTTGTTAGTCATCAAATAACTATATCTGACGGTATGACATGGACTAATATTGTAGCAGCTTTAAATGCATCCTCTTTAGGTGATTCATGTATTATAACAATAGCAAATGATGCTCTAGTTTTCACTAGTAAAATATCAGGAAGTTTATCTTCAGTAAGTATATCAGATGGTGATTCTAATGGGTTGCTTGCAGCTATTTCAAATGCTTCAGGAACTTATATAGTTAATTTAGATGACATTAAAGCTGGTGAGAATGCTACATCCGGGTATCAGGAGCTTAAGTCTGAAGGTGAGGTATTTTCTGGAAGCAAGATGTGTAATCTTCCTTCAGGTGGTTATACACTTGATGTTACTAAAGATGGTGATTCGACACCTATCACTGTGGAAGTAAGTATTACAGGTCCTACTCAAACATGGAATAGCATTATTAATAATGCAAATAGTTCCATAGATTCTGGACTTTCAATATCAATCGAAAATAATGCAATCGTTATACGTTCTACATCTAAAGGGGAAGCTTCTAGTATTACAATTGAATCGGGTACAACCTTAGATTTAATTGCAGCACTTAATAATTTAACAGCATCTAAATTAGTTCTAAAAATTAACGCAGCTAGTTATGACAGAGACTTAATTGAATCTAATCTGGAATTCATTTCCGGAAATAGCACATATAGTCTTGATCTTGCTAAAGCGGTTGAAGAGGGTGATACAATTATTCAAGTAAGTGGTGATCCAGCGGACTTAGAATTAATAGCACCTAATACTGTTATCGCAGTCGAAAATAGAACCACACATGTAGTAGAGGGTGCCTCTTATTTTGTATCTTACGAATATAATAGACCTGATTCAGATTTTTACAAGGTAAAAATATTTAACAGTTATGATGCTCTTAAAGAAGACCTTGGAGACGACATACCAAATAACCCATTAGTTATGTGGGCTAAATTGGCACTGCAGTCTTTTGGTAATACTGATGTTGCGGTTGTTCAGGTAAAATCTGAGACTAAATCTAATTACATGAGGGCGCTTGATGCGATTAAGTATGTCAAAGTGAACGACATTCTTCCTTTAACTGCAGATGCAGATGTTCAGTCTTATGTGAGAACTCATGTAATAGAAAGAAGTCTTCCAGAAAATAAACGTAGAAGAATGGCATATTTAGGTGCTCCTATAGGTACTCCATTAGGAGATGCTGAAACATCTAACTCTATCTGTGGCAAAGCTCTTGCTACTAAGAATGAACGTTGCATATTTATTAATGCTCACAGAGGGGAGTACTATTATAATGATCCTGATACCGGTGTAGAGAAATCTACTATAGTTTCTGGAGCATTTATAGCAGCAGTAATTGGAGCTTATAGAACATCCTTTGTTAGCCCTGCAACAAGTTTACTGGGTAAGGTTATTAGCGGTATTAAGCTTCTTGATGAAGATCAGGTAGATTATTATTACGAAGATAAATTAACTGTGGCAGGTTCTTGCTCATGCTTTTTAGTTGCTCCTTCAGCTTCAGGTGGTATGATTGTAATAGATGATCTTACAACAGACAACTCTACTATTGAACGAAACAATATTCATATAATCAATGTAAAAGATTACATTGCTGAGGATATATCTTTAGGTATAGACAATACTTTTAAAGGTGTTATTGTTCCAGATGTATCTGTACACGAAGACAATATGACTAAATACGTTATAGGTAAATTCGTAGAATATAAAATAGATAAAATTATAGCTAAGTTTAACAACGTTAGTGTTAAACGCAATAAGAGTAAAAGAGATACTTATAAAGTTAAATATTCTTTTGAAAACGTATACACTCACAAAAATACAGATGTAACATTCGAGATAGTATAAATAAGAGGTAAATTGTATGGCAGATATTAGTAGAGTAACCCCGTTAAGCATAAGCCCTAGAGACAGTTTAGACACTACTGCGGACATGTATAAAAAGCATATAGTAACCCATATTCAATTGGGTGTGCGTGTAGGTCAGGATGTGAATATAGCTTTAGGGTTTATTCAGGGGTTCAATTGGAGTATTGATAGACCGGTAACTGAAGTGCATCAAATTGAACCTATTCCGGATGGAACTTTCTCAAGTTCAGTTAAGATTAAGAGTAATGACGGATTATTTAATACTAAATACTATCCAGGAGAGGTTATAGAACTTATTCCTGGTAAGCAGGGGGCAGTATCTATAGATATAAGTAGATGTGTTCTTTATGGGTCAAACATTTTGTCAGCACTCATGTTCATTGAAAAAGCAGGTACTGAGGAATCTGAAATAGGCTCTGCTGAAGCTTCAAGTTTTGATCCTACGGATTCTACAAGCAGTGGTTCTTTTGCTCAGTATGTAACGCTAATACAGCAAGTAAGACCTGTTTATATTAAACAGATTATTCTTAATCCTGTTAGTGGTGATGTAGCTTATGGTAGGGTTTTTGAGGATGTGTGGATAGAATCTATGTCCGAAGAACAAGTTACAGCGGATAAAAATGAGCCTTTAGTTGAAAGCATTAAAGCTAAGGCTACAAGAATTAGACCTTTCATAATTCCTAAAACAGAGGGTGATAAAAAAGAGGATGACTCAGCATCAGAATCTGGTAACTCAGCATCAGAATCTGGTAACTCAAACTGATTAATATTTAAAAGAGGATATATTAAATGAAACCAAGAACCGAAGATTTTGACCAGTTTTTAACAGATAATGAGCTTCCTAGTTCATTTGGAAATACAGCAATATTTGGGGAGTCTCCTTCGAAAGAGGAAGCCCCTACTAATCACAACATAGCTGTTCCTCACATTGAGGAGCAGCTAAAAGTTGCTGCTGATGTCGAGAAAGACCAGTTAGCTAAAGCTAAAAAATCTGAAATAAGCAAGGCTATTGAGCAATTACAAGGTAAATTAAGTAGTGTCCCAGAGACAGCTTTAGACAAAATTCAGCGCATAATTAAAAAAGGGTATTTAGAAGAAGATTTTGAGGTTTATGGTTATACTTGGACATTAAAGTCTTTAGATCAAGAAGATATGATTTCTATAGGGGAACACGCAGATGCAGTTGCTAAAGGTTCCGGTAAGGTTCAAGCAAGCATACTGTTTAATGTAGCATATTCTATAGAGGCTATCGATGGCATTAATGTTTCGTCATGGTTTCCCGATATAACAATAGATCATTTTAAGGGGGATAAATACCTCTATCTTACAGCTATTCGACATGCTGTAGCTGCCTATATTAAATCGTTTCCAGATTTATTAATATCTGAGCTTTATAGCAAGTACTGTATCTTGGATGAGAAGCGTTTAAAAGCTGTAGCTGATTTAAAAAACTAATCAGTCACCCATCAGAATATTGGTATGAGCTAAAGGAACTGATGGGTGACTCTACTTTTGTGAAATATCTCCTTTGTGCTCGGTTAAATTGGAACCCATTTTCGAAAGAAGTTAAAGCAATTCCGGATATATATTGGACGCTCCAATACCATATGCAAGATATGATAGATCACAACCATTGGGCAGGTTTTATGGAACCTCAAGCAGAATTAATGGGTATGATTAGTAATCCTAAAGTGTATGCTGAATATATAAAACATAAAGAAGCTAAAGCTAAGTCTGCAACTAATTCATATGAAATCAAATCGGGTAAAGGAACTTCGGGATATGCAGAATCTAACGTTGTGTATGACCCGAAAAAAGGGTTAGTAGACAGCTACGGTAATGTTGTGCTTTCCCGTGAGATGCTTAGTAAAACTAATTCTGATTTGTCGCAGGGAATAATGGTCAGTAAATAAGTTGTTAAGAGGGTGTTATAGATGGAAGGCGATATAAATGTAAGTCAAGAGATTGCAAAGAAATTACGTAAAGCTGTTTTAAACGCCCAAGCAGCTCAGAGTGAATTAGATACAAATCAAGAATCTATTGATCGTTCAAATAATGCAATTGCAGCTATCGACCAACAAATAAGCGCTTTAACTAGTCCGCTAACTGCATTCTATTCAAAATTAGAAGAATCTAATAAGGGCTTAACTGAGAGTATAGATAAGATTCAAAAACTTACAGCCACAATAGAAAGTCAGCGTAGAGCTTACGGAGATAACAGAAAGTTATATTTACAAAATACCAAAAAGGAACGTAAGGAATTACGTGAAGTTAATAATCTAAAAGCTAAGTTTGAAAAAGGGTACAAGGAAGCAACTAAAAGTATAAACACTTATAATAAGTCTATAAGTGTACAGCTAAGTGAATTAAATAAAACCAAGGATGTGGAAATTAAAAAGACCCAGCAGCTGTATGAGCAAAGATCTGCTTTAAAGGATATTTATAAGAAAAATGAGCAGATTCAGAAGCAGCATAGGGAGGACTTAGAACTTGTAAAAGCAAGCGATAGGTTAATTCAAAATTCTACCCGTAATGACTTATCTCGTATAATTTATGAAAAGGGTAAACAATGGGCTTATGATCCTGAAACAGGACGTATAAGCAGAGGTAAAATGGCAGGAGGCGTTGCAGCAGCAGGAAGTGCTGAAATTGCTACAAACCTTTTTACAAGTTCAATTGATGCTGAAAAAGCTGGAGTTACCGGAGGTTGGTCAGCTCATACAAGAGCTATAGGGGCTAAATACGGTGAGGCCTTTTCAACTGGGAGTAAATTACTAGGTGGTATTATTGGAGCATTCGCTGGTTCACCTCAAATAGGTGCGGCTCTTGGGGGTATTGTTGGTGATGTACTTAAAAAGAAAATAGAGCTATTTACAGAAGCTCATATTCAAGGGACAAAATTCGGAATGCAAGATCGATCAACTAGAATGGCAGCTTCTCGTTTAGATTCTAAATTTGATCCTAACAGGTCAGATACTCCTATTATGATTACAGGTATGGACTCTTCATCTAGTAGAGCAATGATGGAGAGTGCAAGTGATTTTGGTATATCCACATCGGCAGGTGAGGATAGTACTTTTATGCAATTCGCAGCCTTAAACAGAGCATGGGGTGATGTATCGGGACCTTTGAGGGAGTTGATAGGTGCTTATAATGACCAGGCTGTTGCGGTTAAAGAATTAGATAAAGCTTATGGCTATGGTAGAAAAACAGCTAAAGAATTTGGAATGGGGATAACCCAGGCAGCTATGCAATTTGCAACAGCAGGGAAAATTGCGAGATTTGCAGGAGTTGATGCCAGTGTAGCAGAAGGTCTTATGGAGCGTATGTCTAATAGTAAGACAGGAGCTAATTTAAGGCTTATGGGGTATGACCCAAGTAATTTAGGTGCTTATGTAGGTGACTTAATTGCAGCCCCTAAAGATATGAGTTTAGCTATGCAGACTTATTTTGCATCGGATGGTGGTCGAAAAAATATAGATCCTGCATTGGCTGGGTTTATGGCACAATACGGTGATCCTAAAGCTTTCAAATATGATAGTAAATCAGGAGTGGCATCATTTGGTGCAAATAAAACTTCAGACTTTTTGATGTCTATGAAAAAAGAACAGATGCGTCTGGTTTCTTATTTTGGGGGAGGTCCAAAAGGCTTTTATCATGCGAAACAGGTGATGGAAGCTTTAGGACAATCTAAAAAGCAATTTGATTTACTTGCTACAACGGATATAGGGGCTATCAATTCTAAATTTGTAAGTGATTATGAGAAAGTGTCTGATAACCCTAAACAGTACCTAAGTAATATTTATGATATGGCAGCTTTAGAAGAAGGTCATATGCGTAAAATGGTTAGTATAGTTCAGAAAGAATGGGGATATAAAACAGCTATAGAAGCAATTAGAGATAGCGTTTTAGAAATGTCAATGACTGACGAAGAGAAAAGAGCAAGAGACGAAGAGAAAAGAGCAAGAGAAAATAGAGAACGCAAAAAAGAAGAACTTGCCTTAGCGAAAAAGAATCTTTTATATGCTCAGGAAAGTCTAAAATCTATAGAAGATAATATGGCTTCAGCATATGCTATTAAAGGTCCTATTCAAGCTGAAGTAACGAGGCGTAGAGCTGAGGGACATATAGAGGAGATGAAAAAGTATATTGCTAAATTAGAAGGAAAAACTCTACCTCCTACAATAATTGCACCTCATATGGAGAAATATAGCAAGCCTAGTTTTGCGATGCAGGTAGGTGCGATAGGTAATGCTTATGGAATAGGGGTGCCGCAAGGCTTTACAACATCGGCAACCGGATACAATCTTCCAGGTCAAGCAGTCATTAATCAAAGAGGTGCAAGTTTAGTTGAAATGACGATTTCACTTCCTTATGCAACTTTACAGGGAATTGTATCTAATGCTCAAAAAGGATCTATTACAACTAAAAAATAATGGGTATATAATATATGGCAGGATTAACACCGTTTCAGTTTTCATCTGGTAAAAGACAACATGATGTTCTTTTAGGATATAAGCCTACAGGAATGTTATCCAATTTAGCAGCGGATGCTATTTCTGATATGTTGGCTTGGTATGAGATGTGGATAAACCCTGCATCTATAACTAAGCAAAGTAAGTATCGACAAACCCAGCAACATTCAGCCGGGGCTATTGTTAATTATTTCTATAGACCTGAATATACTGTTATGTCTTGTCAAGGAAAGATTGGATGGGTTCGAATACATTCAGTGCTTGAAGAAGTTAAAGCCAATGCAGTTTCTAATCTTATTAGAGGGGAGAAGAGTATTAAAGATGTTAATTCCGGAGTGAGCGCTTTAGATGGGGCTAAGGAAGCTTTAGAAGACTATGCACATCTTCCTTGGAATATTAAGAGTTCACATGCTAACAGATTTAATAATTCACCTTTACAGTTCCTTAGACGTTTAAAAGCTTTAGCTGATGAACCTATGTATTATATAGATGATGAAGGTGTAGAACATTTTAATCCTAAATTCATAAAATGCTTTACTAAAGAGTATCCTGACGGTATTATGTATAAGGGATTCTTTGATACTTTCACTATAGATGAAAACACAGATTTAGGTGAAACTCTAAGCTATCAGTTTGTCTATGTTATTCAGAGTGAAACACCTGTAACTCTTATACAGAGGGTACTTGGGGCTTACGCAGGTTTTGGTTCTGCTATCGGAGATCTAACATCATTGGCATCAGGAGTATTATAGATATATGGCTAATCCTAAAGTATTTGGAACATTTGGTGTAGAGTTTGATCCATCAGAGATAGAGTCTATGAATAATAGAACTAACTGTTATGATGTAAATCTTGTTCCAGACTGCAGAGTGTTTATATTTGGTGTAGATGTAACTAAAGATGTTGTATCTGTAGACACATCATTCTCACTTAATAATATCGGGAGATGTTCTATATCTTTAGCTAACCCACGAGGTAAGTATGTTATATCAAAGAATGATCTGCGCAAAAAGTGGAGAGAGGACAAAGACATATTAGATGCTTATACTTTAAAGCAGTTTGAAAAACAATTCCCTAAAGATTTTGTATCTAAGGCTCTATCTCTTGCAGGAGCTTCTATAGAATCTACTTTTGACTATTTTAAAAAAACCTATGCTGCTCAAACACTTAATGTTATCTCTACACGTATGATTTTTGAAACTAAATTTTATAGCGGGAATATAATAAAAGCTGGTGAAACTGTTTTTGGGTATAGGGACCCAGTTCTTGTTTTTTTCAAAGGTAGGTTTTCTCCTTTTTGGTATTTTGGATTTAGTGGTGTTATAACAGGAATAGATGACTCAAATACATATGGGGAATCTTCCAATATTAACTTAGAATGTCATGATATTTTACATCTTTGGGATAAGCAGCATCTTATGGCTCGTTCTTCTATGCTTCCTGCAGGTAGATATGAGTTAAGACGTGTAAATACTAAAAATACAGCTATATCCAAGAATATAGGAGATGGATCATCAGATAGAGAATTTAATATGTCAAATATCGGATCATTATCCTTCAATAAATTTATACAGTTTTGTGGTTTTGGGTGGAGTGACCTATATTCAATACACAACAATAATTTAATACTTAATAACATAGATAAGTCGAAGGCTGCTGCGGATTTAGATTCTGAAAAGATGGTAAATACTTTAGGTGATTCCGTTAAATTCACTGTAGAAAATGATAATACAATAGATTATTTTCTTTGGAATTGGGCGCAAAGCAGTGAGCAGCGTGGAGGTAAATCCGATCTCATCAGTTTAAGAGAGCGTATTAGGGAGATTTTTGCAAAATGTAATATGTCTAAAAAAGATTTTTCTGATAAAGAATATATGTATTTAAACTACATGTTCAACCAACGTCCTTTTATACAGGGGAAATCACCTGCATTAATACCTCATCCAGGAGGTCTTATTAATGGTCATAAGGATTTTACAGATAAAGGTCCTAATTCTCAAAGATTAAGCTCATGGAATCTTACATATCTTCAGTACATTAAGATAGCACCAAAAGTTCTAAAAACTCAGAATGAAATACCTAAATGGTATGAAGCGACTTTAAGATTCTGGGAAAAGAATCCCACTATTCCACAAACTGCAGAAGAAGTTGGGGATTCAGTTACAGGTTGGAAAGATAATGATTATTTTTGTGTAGCTGGAAGCCATCCGGCAATGACCTACACTTTCCTTAATAATTTTAATATACTTCCTCATATTTATAGAGAGGTTGTACGTAGTAACGATAATTCATCAGGGTTTAAACCTTTAGATAAATTAGTAGTTTCTCCAGAAGATAAGATACGGGAATTAATTGTGGGAAGCCCTACAGAATATGATGTAGGTAATAAGAACAATGTTAATTCGACTCATGCTAATTTCTTTAGACCTAGACTATTTTTTCTAGCACCTAGACGGTATAACACTGAAAAAAGTGCGCAAGCTTCGGATTTTGTAGATTTTAGCGTAACAGAAACAAATACTATTTCTTGTTGGGGTATAATACAAGATTTATGTAAAAATCTAGATTATAACATTTATGCATCTCCAATGGGTGATATATTCATAGAACCTGAAATGTATGATATGCATCCTAAATTATTTATGGAGCCAACACAGTATAAAAATTATTATTGTGATGCTACAAGTATTCCAGATCCTGCAGTGGCTTATAAAAATCCTAGTTCAACAGATTACACTAAAGTTTCGGTGGATAAAAAAAATACATCATGGTTTGGAGAAAGAAGTGTCCATCCTTTAACAGTTATGTCTAAGGATATTTTTAGAGACACTAAAACTTTTCAAGCTTCTCAAATGGCAACATCTGTTAAGATTACAGCAGCTATGACAGATTTAGGTGAAACCAGCTTAACTGCTTTATTTTCCCCTATAGGTGCATCGGCTATAGAAAGCTCTTTACAAAAAAGTGGAACTAAATTATTTCCTCAGATGGATATAATGGCTCGTTCATTTGGTTTAAAAATAGAAGATTTTCGAACATATGTTCATATTGCTGATGGTTTTAGAGAAACTTACAGTCAGGATATGGGACTAACCGTAGACATTGATATCCCTGTTGCAGAACATACCATGAAAAAGGTTATAGCTTCACGCATAGTTGAAACAAGTTTTGGTGCAACAACATGGTATGCCTACACTAAAAAAATTGAAAACACTTATTATGACTTAAGTTATTCTACAAGTAAAGAATATGATAAAAATAAAAATTATATCTATACTCGAATCACAAAGGATTATAGAAATATAAAAGATAAAAAAAATGTTCCATTATCTGACCAAGATAAAAAAACATTGGAATTATGTGACTTTGTAAATAAGACTGTGCATGAAACTAGAAAAAAATATATATCTGCATATGGTGGGTATGTAGAAAAAATAAGTGCTGCAGAAAAAGAGTTACAAGAGTTAAGGGCACAAAGAGAGTCTATAGTAGCTAATACATCCGGATTAGATACTAAGGCATTATCTCTGGAGCTTAGCACTGTAGATGCAAAAATAAGCGGTAAGATTAGTCAAATCGATAATTACAAGATTGATGAAGCTAAGCTATGGAGAGATTTTAATAAAGTACTTAATAAGGATAATCCTAAAAACACATCTGAGAAAGTAGAAGAACTTTATTATATGGAACTGAGTAATCTACTATATAAAGAGTTAACTAAAGGTCTTTACACAGATTATTTTGAAATTGGAATTAAAAAAAGTAAAAAGCCTTCCGTAGCATTTCTAGTTAAGAAAAAGATTGAAGGGGCTAGTAAGTTTTCTACTTTAAAAAATATTTTTGTAGATCTTGATACTAAAGATGGGTCATCGTTTTACTCAAAATTATTAGCATCACCTGATGATGCGGCTATGCTTAAATCATTTGAGCAAAAATCAAGTATCCCTAGCTCAATTTACCATAAAGCTTTATACACTGATATGGTTACTTTGTTTAGGGATGTGTTAATTTGCGAAGATGTACAGATACAGAAGCAGTATGACACGTTAAGAGCATTGTATGATATTAAGTTAGGTGATACTGGTTTAACTTCGAATAAATCCCCAAGAACTTTAGGTGATATTAAACAGCTGGCTATAGCCGGTAAGTATAATGCTAAAAGAGATTTAATGAGAATATACGGATATAACCCAGCCCCACCTAAAACATTCTTATATGTTAAGCAGAAAGGTGCAGCTCAACATTATGCTATGATGTATTTTAATAAGTTCATAGGTCAGGCTAATTACATTCAATCTGATATTCCAGGTCGTCCAGAACTGCAATTAAATAGACCAATATACTTTGCTACAAGGGATAGTATTGGATTACTGACTTCATATAATATTAAATATAATAATGGATCCGCATTTAATTCTCACATTTCATTATCACATATACGCCATAACTCTTTAATGTACGCTTATACTTTAGGTCAAGAGCTAGATGGTTTACCTTATATTGATGGGGTAAACCAGAATTTAAAGTTTAAGCAGAGAGCTGATGCCTACTATGAATTCCTGGCTAAATTAAAAGCTGGAAGTAATATTATGTCGGCTTTAAATAGTGCCGCTGGTAATGTTGTTCCTGACGCATTTATGAAGAAAGGCACATCTCTTTTATCAGATGCACTATCTAGTAATGAAATGGGACTTCATAGTTTTCATGATGAAATAGGTCAGTTAGACTTAGATAAACGTATGACTGAGGAAGAGGATAAAAGAGACTCTAAAACTATATCTATGCCTACAGGTGTTGATCCGTATGACACGCCTAAGTTTAGAAAATCTATACAATTAATCCAAGAAAAGTTAGATGAAAGGCAGACTATATTCTCGAAATATGAGTCTGCACATAATACTATTATAAATCTTAATAAACTTATAGAAATTCAGCAAAAAACATTAGGGGATATTAGTTTAGCTACAGTTCCTGAAGGAATTAAAGCAGCATATTATAGTAAAGATGATATTTATTTAACAGAGGATACACCACTTAAAGTTGAGAATAAGTATGAGTTATTTACTACTGAACCTAGAAACGCTACCATTACAATAGGGGTACCTAGTTACAACACATGGCTTATGAGTGACCCTTTCTTGAAGAATGTACAACCAAACACTGTACATAACTTTGCACTAGAACTTTCATTAACAGAGTTGACTAAATCAGGAAAGTTACGTAATCTAGCTTTGATACAAATCAAGATGAAAGCGTGTAATACAAAAACTGTAAAAGATTTCAAAGATGCCATATCCGATGCGGTTAAAGCTGCTGCGGATTACTATTTAATAGATCTTGAAGTAGAATTTGATATTGCTGAGGTTGCTAAAGATGATGGGAGCAAGGAAGATGCCTTTAGAGGATTTAAGGTTATATGTAATGCTAAAGATGGGTCTAAAATATATAAGTTTATAGCACCTATTACACCTCTTGAAACAGTTTGTTTAAATAAGGACGATCAAAAAAAAGCACTGTATGCGTTAGGTGAAAACAGGGTTTTAAAAGAAACTCCATATGGGGGTAAGGATTCTACATCTTACAATAGCATGTTAGTATCTTTTGGCAATAATAATATACGAAGAACTTATTCAGACACTGTACAACCTAAATATAGCTTAGATGTAAAAG
>Ga0255347_1006456_pt1 | contig 12736 bp, 11 predicted proteins | sample wastewater_treat_2_FD_192479 | JGI IMG/M metagenome (GOLD analysis project Ga0255347, IMG submission 192479) | Wastewater microbial communities from Lulu Island WWTP, Vancouver, Canada - plant24 | ecosystem: Engineered > WWTP > Wastewater > Unclassified | place: Canada: Vancouver, British...
GGCGAGCCAGCCGCACGCTGGATGTGATGTGCGCGGATCAGTGGCGATGGCAAAGCAATAACCCGCAGGGCTACGCATGAATCCTCACGCTGCAAGGTCCGTTTCGCCGGCTGCGCTACTACGGTCTCTCCGCAGTAATCGTGGGCTTGTTCTGAGCTTGATCAAGCGCGAGGTCGTTGGACGATATCGCGGCTCCGTCATGGGCTTGATGTGGTCTTTCTTTAATCCGGTGCTCATGCTCGCCGTGTACACCTTTGTTTTCAGCGTCGTCTTCAAGGCGCGCTGGATGGGGGGCTCTGATTCGAAGACGGAGTTCGCACTGGTGCTGTTTGCTGGATTGATGGTCTTCAACCTATTTGCGGAATGCGTGAACAGGGCGCCCAGCCTCATTCTCGGAAACGTGAACTACGTCAAAAAAGTGATCTTCCCGCTGGAATTGCTGCCGGTCATCGCATTCGGCTCCGCGGCGTTCCACTTTCTGGTGAGTCTCTTGGTGTGGCTCATTTTCTTCTCCATCTTCTTTGGGACGCCTGCGTCGACCATATTCTGGCTGCCACTGGTATTGATTCCGTTGGTGCTGAGCACTTTGGGGCTCTCCTGGTTGCTGGCTTCATTGGGCGTCTACCTCCGCGACGTCGCGCAGATGATCGGCGTGCTGACGACGATCTTGATGTTTCTTTCGCCCATCTTTTACCCGGTGGGTGCCTTGCCCGCTGAATACCATGTATTTATGAACATCAACCCGCTGACTTTTGTCGTGGAGCAGGCGCGCGATGTCATGATCTTCGGCCGCCCGATGAATGGCCTTTCGTGGCTTGTTCAACTGGTGTTTTCCTCTTTGTTTGCCTGGCTAGGGTTTGCGTGGTTCCAAAAGACGCGTAAAGGTTTTGCTGATGTCCTCTGATATCGCCATCGCTGTGCGAGACGTTTCGAAGGTCTACCAGATCTACGAGCGACCGCAAGACCGGTTGAAGCAAATGCTATGGCGCGGCAGGCGCACGTTTCACGACGAATTCTGGGCGCTTCGAGGAATCGACTTCGAGGTAAAGAAGGGCGAAACGGTCGGCATCGTCGGGAGAAATGGGTCGGGCAAGTCGACCCTGCTGCAAATCATCTGCGGAACGGTGACGCCCACCACTGGCACCGTCGAGCGCAACGGGCGGATATCTGCATTGCTCGAATTGGGTTCCGGCTTCAACCCAGAGTTTTCGGGCCGAGAGAACGTCTTCCTGAACGGCGCGATCATTGGCATGACGCGCTCAGAAATGGAGGAACGCTTTGACCGGATTGCGGCTTTTGCTGACATCGGCCAATTTATCGATAGTCCTGTCAAGCATTACTCCAGCGGGATGTTCGCACGGCTCGCTTTTTCCGTCGCAATCCATGTTGATCCTGAGATCTTGATCGTCGACGAAATTCTTGCGGTTGGCGACATGGCATTCCAGCGCAAATGCTTGAACAAGTTTTACGAAATTCGGGAAAACGGCTGTTCGATCCTCTTTGTCTCGCATGACCAGTACCAGGTCAAGTCGATCTGCCAGAGGGCTCTGTACCTCGATCGGGGGCGCCAGAAAATGTTCGGCCCCGCAGGGGAGGTGATCGACGAGTACATGATCGACATGGAGGGCGGTGTCGCCCGTGTTGCGGACGAAGGCAATTCAAGTCAACAGGAATCTGCCAAGGTGCAGGTCGATTTGTATAGCAATGCAGGCGACGAGGTTGAGGCAGGAAGTGTATCGCCGCAGCCTGTGCGGTTGGTCGCGGACAGCGATCAACTCTTTCAAATCACGAATGTGGCACTTGTAGACGACCAAGGTGCACCACTGGACGTCGTTGTCACGGGACAGCTGGTGCGGCTGCTTTTTGATTTCACCGCGCTGGCAGATGTGCTCCCGGAGAAGATTAGCTTTGTCTTCAATCTATATCGACATGACGATCTCTACCTGTGCGGCACGACCACGTTGATGGATGGCATGCAGCCTCATCACGGGGTGGGAAAAGGGCGCGTCGTTATCGATTTTCCCGATTTTCCGCTGCTTAGCGGTCAATACAAGTGGCGCGTTGCCATCAATGACCACGTCGGATTCGTGACATATGCTGAGGCAAAAGGGGTCTGTTCTTTCCGGGTGCGGGACGAATTCCGGGCGGTGGGAATGATCAACCTGCCGCGGCGTTGGCGGTTTGAACTGGTTGAATTAGAAGGTAACAGGTAACTAGCGTGGAACAACTTAATATATCAGTGGCGCCTGAGCGGGCCAACATCGAGGCTGCGATTCATTTTGCGCGCTACGCCATAGGCAAGAGTCTTGTCAAAGGTAAACGCGTTCTGGACATCGCCTGCGGCGAGGGCTATGGCAGTTATCTTTTGAAGCAAGCCGGCGCGGAGCATGTCGTTGGAGTGGATGCGTCCTCGGATTCCATCGCGCGGGCCGCGCAGTTATTTGGCGGTGAGGGCGTAGAGTTCAAAGCGGCCGATGCAGCGGATCTGGCAACCCTGTTTTTGGAGGGCGAGTTTGACGTTGTCATTTCGGTGGAGACCATCGAACATCTTGCTGATCCGGAATCCTTCCTTACAGCGCTAAAGCGTGTCACCAAGCCCGGCGGTGTCATCATTCTCAGCTGTCCGAATGATCACTGGTACTATCCGGAAGAGCATCAGGCTAACCCGTATCACCGGCGTAAGTACCGATTGGAGGAGTTCCAAGCCCTTTGCACAGGGGTGCTAGGTACTAACGTGCGTTGGAGTGTAGGAACAGGCGTGTTTGGGTTCGGCTCGACTCCGCTGCCCTCCCAGGATGCGTATCGTTCGGTACCCGGTAGTTGGATGTCATATATGGATGCGCCGGGGGCCTACCTTGTCAGCGGTGAGCGCGATCTGGCCACCACCGAGTCTCAGTGCAGCTACTTTGTTGGCGTCTGGAATGCTCCATCCTGGACCACGGGCGTGGCGGTGTTTCCTTTGTCAATGGACGACTATGCAACGATGGTTGTGGCACAGGAGGACCGGCACAAGGTCGAAGCTGCTGAACTGCGCAGGGCCTTGGAGGCCAGCCGAGCATCGCTGGCGGCCGTCACCCATGACCTTCAGTCCGCGCTGAGAGAGCGGCGCAGGCTCGGTCTGCGATGGCATGCCTCCCAAGCTGAGTGTGCTACGACCATAGAAGCGCTGATCAGGCTCCAGGCGGAAATGGATACATATCGTATTGGTTACTACCGATACGTGCGTATCACGCGACTTATCCCCCCGTCCCTGCGCTCCCTGGTAGTCAAAATCGTAAGATTTTTCCGCAGTCGGAAGGGCACGTGATGTCAGTGCATGCCTTGGACTTGATTGCTGGCTTATCGCAGGGTGGCTACGTCCTTGACAAGGCTCACACGCTGCTGGCGCAGGATGCCTGGAAAGAGTCTGGTCCCAACATCGGTCGCGATGGTTCCAATCTGACCATCACGTTTCTGTCGATGAATCGGGCCACCTTATCCGAAAAGTTGCTCCGCTCCATCCAGGACCATATTCCCGCCTTTGCCGGTGAAGTGCTGATCATTGACAACGGATCAAGCGCCACTGAGCTGAGCTACCTGCGGGCTGTCTGCGCATCGGTTTCTTACAAAACGCGCATCGTCGAACTCGGGCAAAACTACGGCGTCGCCGGGGGACGCAACCGGACGATTCCGCATGTGCGGACCGACTGGTTGATGTGCCTGGACAATGACATCTACTTCCTGTTCAATCCGTTGCCTCAGTTCCAGCAAGATTTGGCTCTGTTGGGCTGTCACTTCATGAGTCTGCCGCTACTGGACCCGGACGGCAAGACTATCTTCGCGCGCGGAGGCCATCTCTATGTCTCTTACGAGGATGGTGAGCTTCACATAGGCGCCGGCAGTGCGTGCAGGCAGAGGGCGATGGAGGATTCGAAGGCACCGCCATTCCTGGCGACTTTTCTGTTCGGCGGTGCCTGCATATTGAACCGAGCCACCTTCGAGAAGGTGGGGGGCTACGATGAGGCGATGTTCGTCGGCTTCGAGGACATCGATTTTTCGATCCGTCTTTTTCAGCAGGGTTATAAGGTCGGCGCATCAGGCTGCTGCGCACTGGTGCACGATCATCCCAAACCGGCTTCGGACGCCGATCGGGACTACGAAAAGGAGCGTTTCTCGCGCAATATCCTTCACAAGTCTGCGCTGCATCTGGAAGCGAAGCATGGCTTCAAGATCTGGAGCGATGCGGTGGACCATTGGCTCGAATCCAGGCACAAGGAATTGGAGCTAGGGTCAGCCGATGTTTTGCATGCACCAGTCGCTTTGTCGCACAAGAGCCCCGCGGGTCAAAAACCAAAGATTGCCTTGGTGATTGACACAGATGACTGGGCCTTCGGGAACATCAGCCGGCAACTGCAGCGTCATCTCTCGGATCGCTTTGAGTTCATGGTGGTGCCGATGGACATCATCGACAACATTGATCAGGTCTTCTTGATGGCTCGGGACTGCGAGATCGTTCATTTCTTCTGGCGCGAACACCTGACACTGATTGGCACCCCTTACTATCGCTCGTATGTTGAATCGCTCGGGCTGAGCTATCCCGAGTTCGAGCGTCGCTTCATCGCGGCAAAGAAAATCAGCACGAGCGTCTATGACCATCTTCTGCTGAAGCAGGAAGAATTGGCGGGTCGTCGGCACCTGTTTACTGACCTTGTCGCCGGATACACGGTGGGCTCGGAGAAGCTGAACTCCATTTACTCCGATATCCCCGGGTATCCGAAGCCCACATGCGTTGTGGAAGATGGCGTCGACCTGACCTTGTTCAAGCCTAAGAATCTGCAGCGCCTGCAGGGCGTAGGCCAACGTGGTCTGGTGGTTGGTTGGGTTGGAAACAGCAAGTGGGCCTCGGAGCTGGAAGACTTCAAGGGGGTCCACACCATTCTCAAGCCGGCCCTGGAGCAGTTGCGGGCTGAGGGATTGAACGTGACGCCGTTCTTCGCCGATCGGCAGGAGCGATTTATTCCCCACAATCAAATGCCGGACTACTACAGCAAGATCGACGTCCTGGTCTGTACGTCAAAGATCGAGGGCACACCCAACCCGGTTTTGGAAGCTATGGCTTGCGGGGTTCCGGTGATTAGTACTGATGTTGGCATCGTGCCGCAAGCCTTTGGACCATTGCAGCAACAATTTATCATGTACGAGAGATCTGTTGATTGTCTCAAGGCTAAATTACGCCAATTACTGGAGCAGGCGAAGATACTGCCAGAATTGTCTGCCGAGAACCTTGAGTCTATACGCGGCTGGGACTGGTCAATCAAGGCCGAGAAATTCCATCGATTCTTCAGCTTCATACTGGGGCGAGGGTAAGTCAATAACTACCGATCCATTCAAGTATCATATATTCGAGAGCTGCGGTGATTGAGCTACGAATTTTCTGCTCAATAAATAAAAAAGGTGGAGATGGAGTTCGTGCTGAGATACATTGCATTATTGCATGATGGCGGTTATTGAAAATATGAATATTCTAGATCACGAAAACATATCCTATCTTTCTGTCGGTCGTATTTATATTTCGCAATCAGAAAGATCGCCTTCAAAGCGTTCTCGGTGCTGCAAATACCCTAAGGATCATGTCCAAAACTCAGTTTGAGAATAGGGCATAAGCGAACATGTCCCGCCTGATGAAACGCCAGGGCCAACTGCATCGAATTTTGGCTGGATCCGGGCGCCTTTCGCCTGAGTTGCAGCCCTTTGGCTGTATGCAGACGCACTCATGCTTGCGCCCTCTGCAAAAGCCTGCTTCTGGCCATCCAGATATTGGACAGCGCAAACAGGGTGACGAGTTGCGCCGTGTTTTTCTTCAGCCCGCGATAGCGAACCTTGACGTGGCCGAACTGACGCTTGATGACTCGGAATGGATGCTCCACCTTGGCCCGCACGCTGGCCTTGAGCTTTTCGGCCTGTTCTGTGATCACACCCCACGGCGTGTACCTTTGCGCCTTGCGCTTGCCCGGTCGCATGGCAACGTACCATTCACGCCTGTGGCTTCGGGGCGCTTGGCAGCACCCTGGTAACCCGCATCCGCAAACACAACGGACTCTTCGCCGTGCAGCAATCCGTGTCCCTGGGTGACGTCGTTGACATGGGCTGCCGTGCCGATGACGGTGTGCACCAGACCAGAGTCAGCATCTACGCCAATGTGCGCTTTCATTCCGAAGTGCCACTGGTTGCCCTTCTTGACTTGGTGCATCTCCGGGTCGCGCTCACCGGTGCTGTTCTTTGTGGAACTTGGCGCAGCAATCAAGGTGGCATCGACCACGGTGCCACTCTTGAGCAACAGGCCGTGGGCGGCGAGCTTGGCATTGATGACTTGCAAAATCTTCGGGCTCAGGTCGTGCTCTTCGAGCAGATGACGAAATCGCAGGATACTGACCCGGTCAGGGATGCGCTGGGTACCACTGATACCAACGAAGTCTCGGTAGAAGCCCACCTCGAACAATGCTTCCTCAGCACCCAGGTCAGACAGGCCAAACCACTGCTGCAGGCAGTGAATGCGCAGCATCATGGCCAGATCAAACGGCGGGCGTCCCGTCTTGGCCACAGGTGCGTGCGGCGTGATCAATCCAAGCAACTCGCCCCACGGCATGACTTGCTCCATCTCGTCGAGCAGGATTTGCTTGCGGGTGCGCCGGTTGCTCAGATCAAGCCCAAGGTCGGTTTGTTTCATGCCGTCAATGATCGCAATTTACGTGCCGCAATCACGACGACTGGGGCAGAGTTTTGAACATGATCCCTAGAAATTCTTTTAGTGATTGGCTGTTGGCTGCTTCGGGTAAGTATCCTTTCATGTTTTTTTCGTGGGTATACGTTGCATCGCTGGTTGTTTCGTCGCTCATTATCTATGTAAAATTAAAAGGTCACCGATTCTTGACTTTCTGTTTGTTTGGCTCCTCATTTTTCTTTGTGCTCCCTCATTTATTTATTGCGCCGGCGGCGGAGTATAGATATTTGTATTATTCATACTTTGCGGCAGTTTTGACGGCTTTCGTTCTGGTTGTTCAATCTATCGAGCGATTGAGTAGCATTAGATATTTCAAGGCTCGGTCGAGCTGATAATATGGAAGCTGAAAATAGGTACGATCTGTTTCCCGAGCTCGCGCGGGTATTGTTGTGGTGGGTCGATCGCTTATATCAGGCGTTAGAGGCGGATGGCGTTAAGAAGGTTTACTTCTTGTCCCGCGAAGGCCAACCTCTGATGCGTATGTTCGATACCTACCAAGAGCGGGTCGGCGGTCGCATTGCCTCGCTTTACCTAGAAGCATCACGCCGATCCACGTTGCTGCCTTCGCTTGCGCCACTGGGAGAGGAGAGCTTCGACACGCTGTTTCGGCAATACCGGCGGATTTCGCTGCTCGAGTTTCTGTCCAGTTTGGGCCTTGAGTCGCACGCACGTAAACTGACGCGGGCACTAGGTCTGCCTGACGCCGCAGACTCAGTGCGCGAAGATGACTTCCCAACCAGCAAGATCTTCATAGCACTGAAGGCCCTGCCGCAATTTGTTGAACTGTATGAATCTGAACGGCTAGCCCGACGTAAGGCCTTTGTTGCCTATCTCACAGAGCTTTCCGGTGGGAAACTGCCGGCTCGCATGGTAGTAGTCGATGTGGGTTGGAAGGGCACAATTCAGGATAACCTTTTCGCTCTTTTGTGCCGTGACGAGCATGCGTCTGTAAATGCGATCACTGGCTATTACGTTGGCCTAGTGGCCGAAGGCGGTGCCTGTCCCCGAAACGAAAAACACGGCTTACTGTTCTCAGCATTAAACCCGCGATCGCGAGGCTTTAATGTATTTAACGAAAATCGCGCGCTGTTCGAGGTATTGCTCGCTGCAGATCACGGTTCGATCATTGGTTATGAGCTAGATTCTCTCGGCCATGGCCGTGCAATTCGAGGCGAGTTCGAGGAAGGTGCGATGCTTGAGGCTGAGGTATTCCCTGTCCAGCGTCGCATCATGGCACATTTTCGTAATCTCGTGTGTGCGATGCCGGCCGGGGTGCAAGGTGCCCCGCAGCCACTCGACGAGGTTGTACGTGCCCACGCCCGGATGGTTTTCAGCCCGACAGCGAAGGAGAGAGCGTGGTTTTCATCGGTATTTCATGTTGAAAATTACGGTGTATTCGAGCTATCATATTTTTCCTTGTCGGAAAGTCCAGGGCTTCTCGATCGCCTGCAGTTCCTCGCTGGTCTGCTGTATCGACGAGGTTTTGGTGCCCTCGGGTTTTGGCCATGGAGCACGATCTATGACCGCGGGGGCGCCTTGCCGGCTTGGTGTTATGCGGCAGTCCGCCGTTTACAGCGCTAGTGAGAGTATTGGGTGAGCAGTAATAGCATTTGTTTCTTGGTCGGTTCGATGGCCATCAGCGGCGGAACCTACGTAATCGTCCAGCACGCGGCCTATCTGCGCCGGCAGGGGTACGACGTCACGCTGGCGGTGCAGGAACCATTCACGGCGCAAACGCTGGCTTGGCATGACGAGATTGCGGCGCTGCGTGTCGTGCCGATCGATGCCGCACGGCCTGAGCAGTTTGACCTGGTTGTCGCCACTTGGTGGAAGACCGTCTTTGAGCTCAGCGACTTCAAGGCAGCGCGCTACGGCTATTTTGTGCAGTCCGTTGAGTCGCGCTTCTATCCTGAGGCGGAAGCCCCCCTGCGCGCGCTGGTTGAGTGCACTTATACATTCCCGCTTGCTTATGTGACGGAGGCGACGTGGATCCAGTCGCACTTGGGGCAGCGCTTCGGGCAGGATGCGACCTTGGTGCGTAATGGGATTCGCAAGGATGTCTACCGTGATGCTGGAGCGGCCGAGGCGCCACGCCCGCAGGGAGATGAGCCGCCGCGCGTGCTGGTCGAGGGGCATTTCGGCGTTGCCTTCAAGAACACTGCGCTGGGCGTTCGGCTTGCGAGAGAGGCTGGGCTGCGGGATATCTGGGTATTGACGGGCACGCCTGTGACGTGGTTGCCGGGGGTAAAACGAGTGTTTTCCCGCGTGCCTATGGTCACAACGCCGCAGATCTACCGCTCCTGCGATATTCTGGTCAAGCTCAGTACGGTGGAGGGCATGTTCGGCCCCCCCTTGGAGATGTTCCACTGTGGCGGCACTGCCGTGGTTTTCGATGTCAGCGGTCATGACGAGTACATCGTCCATGGGAAAAATGCGCTGGTGATACCACGGGGCGACATGGATGGCGTGGTGGATGCGCTGCGTCGTCTGGCGTCTGATCGGGAACAGCTGGGCCGGCTACAAGCCGGGGCGTTGGAGACTGCCGAGAAGTGGGCATCGTGGGAAGAGTCGTCCCGAGCATTTCAGGGTTGGGTGGATCAGTGCCTTGCCGCACCCGCTACCGGGGACCAGGCGGCTTTTGCCGAGATGACCCGGCGTGCCTACGCCGACTATACGAGAGACGAGCAGCAGAGACTTGCGACCAACACGGGTGTTGTGCGCCGACACAAGCTCAGCGCCATTGCGTCCCGGATGCCGCCATCGCTGGTGCGCCGTGTCAAGCAGCTTGAGGCTGCCGGCGAGGTGCTGTGGGGTGAGCGGAAGGTTCGCTGATGGTCTACAAGCTCAGGACGATCGACGTATGGGACACCCTGCTGCGGCGGGACTGTCATCCGGAGTGCATCAAGTTGGCGACGGCCAAGCATCTTTTTCTCGGATGGGCCAATCAGCTTAAGCCTGAGCTCGATGGTGGCTGGATGCTTTACAAGAGGCGCTTGCAAGTTGAGCGTATGCTTGCAGAACTGTCTCGAACAGACGGCAAAGACGATGAGTATGAGATCACTCTGGTCTTGACTCATTGGACCCAAAACGTTTTTGCCAGTGCTGTCCCAATTGGATTGCCAAAGTACTTAGCGGAGTTCGAGCTCAGCGTCGAGATCGCCCGTTCCTATGCTGACCCCGAGATCTCGCTTTTTTTACGTTCACATGAAGCGGAGAAGACATTGTTCTTGTCGGACTTCTATATGAACTCGGAGATGCTAAGTCGACTGTTAGCCTCAAAGGGATTAGATGCGTTGGTTTCCGAGGGGCTTTCGTCTTGCGATGTGGGTCTCAATAAACGGTCCGGGCAGATTTTTCGATATGTTAATTCGATCCACGCTATCTCCCCCGAATTGCATGTGCACATCGGCGACAACGAATGGTCCGATGTGTCGTCGCCGCGTGCGCTCGGCGTGCATGCCCTACACTACCAGCCCGAATCGGCGCATGCAGAACGCCTGGCGCATGAGCACTTATTTTCTTCCAGAGAGGCGCTTTTTGACCATATTCGCAGGGAGTGCGCGCCCCTTGCCCAAGACGAGAGCAAGGGTTTGTCCGCAAAACAGGCTGCTGCTCTGTCTCTGGGCATTCAAGCCGCTCCCTTGTTCATCGGGTTCGCGCTATGGATAGCCGAGCAGGCCGTTCTTCATAAGCTCGACCGGCTGTATTTCTTCACCCGTGAAGGTGAATTTTTCCACAAGGTTTTTAGCACCATATTCCCGCAGGGTCGACTGTTTGGCCACGACTTACCATCAGCCGATATCCTCGAGGTGAGTCGGTTGAGCACCTTTGCGCCGTCGATGAGAGACGCATCCATCCAGGAAATGTCCCGGATATGGTCTTTGTTTAAGGTACAAAGCGTTTCCGGTCTGTTTACCACCTTGGGCGTGGATATCGGTAGGTTCTCTGAACTTCTCGACAAGCTGGGCCTGAAAGAATCGGATGTCATCACCGATCCTGAAAGCAACCCGGAACTGCGTCGGCTATTCGAAACGCCTGCGTTCGCTGAGGCCGTAGAGAATTCATTGGCATCCCAGGCCAGCATATTGAAAAGTTACTTGAAACAGAGTGGCGTGTATGACTGTAATCGGGTCGGTATCATCGATATCGGCTGGCGCGGCACCATTCAGGACAATATTTCATTGTTTGTACCTGATGTACATTTCTATGGGATGTACTTGGGGCTGCGTCGCGTCATCAATGTGCAGCCTGGTAACGCCTCCAAGGAGGCGTACGTGGCAGATGAAAATACGTCTAGCGCGTCAAATTCACTTTTTACGAACTTCGCCGCAATGGAGTTGCTCTGCAATTCACCGCGCGGAAGTGTAGTCGGGTACAGCTTGGATGGTAGGCATATAAAAGCACAGCGTCATGTCGATAAAGAAGAGAATGCGGCTTACGATGAGTTTGTGAAGCCGTTCCAAGAGGGCGTGCTGCTTGCGGCGAAGCACTGGCAGTCATATCTCGAGCGCTATGTAGTTTCCAGTAATGAATTACACACGGTGGCCTTGCACGTCTGGGATAAGCTGCGCAGAACACCTGAACAAGTCCTTGTGGAAGCTTACTTGCGTACGCCACAGCAAGACATATTTGGCTATGGTGAAATCTTCAGCAGAAACCAATACCCTTCGTTGAGCACCATTTTCCTGTCGCCCATTTTGACCGCGAGAAGGCGGGAGTTAATCGAGTTCATCCGACGAGTTCAGTGGTCGGAAGCCATCGAAAATGCCAAGGAGATCGGCCCGATCCATCGCACTGTATTGCTCCTTGCATTTCGAGCCGCCCACTTGGTTAAACGCGCAGCATTGAAGGCGAGACTCGTTAAGCGGAGTAAGAATGCGCAGATGTGACATTGTCATTGTCAACTACAACGCTGGCAATCTGCTCGCCGACTGCGTGCAGTCTGTTTTAGCCGAAGGCGCTTGCCATGTGTTTGTTGTAGACAACGATTCGCACGACGACAGCCTGGCACATTTGTCGGCCTCTATTAGCGATGAGCGAATTAGCGTCATCTGTAACGGCCGAAACCTGGGGTTTGCTGCCGCTTGTAATATTGGTGCTCGCGCTTCCAACGCCAGCACCCTGTTGTTCCTCAACCCAGACAGTGTGCTTGCCGAGGGTAGCTTGCGGCGCATGATGGACGTGCTGGAAAGCGACCCTTCAATCGGTATGGTAGGCGGGCTGCTGTGTAACTCAGACGGCTCTGAGCAGCCGGGTGGGCGCAGAGTCTTTCCCACGCCTAGGCGTGCATTCATGCGGGCCTTCGGCTTGTCGCGACTGGGCAAGTGGTTTCCTGCTCTGTTCTCCGATTTTTTGCTCCATAAGGAGCCGCTACCGCTTGAACCCTCCCCAGTGGAGGCCATTTCTGGTGCCTGCATGCTCGTCAAACGCGAAGCGCTGTTGGATGTGGGTTTATGGGACGAGGGGTATTTCCTGCATTGCGAGGATCTGGACTGGTGCATGCGGTTTCGGCTGAAAAATTGGCGTGTGGTCTTCGTCCCGGATGCCAGGGTGATCCACGTGTGGGGAGCTTGTAGCCGGAGTAGGCCGTTTTTTGTAGAGTGGCATAAGCACCGCGGCATGCTGCGCTTCTATAACAAGTTCTTCAGAAGGCAGTACCCGGGTCCGCTTTGGTGGCTGGTGGTATTGGGTGTCTGGTTGCGCTTTGGTTTGGTGTCCACGTACTTCGCTGCACGGTTGGCATTGGCGCAAATAAAGGGTGCGCTCAGAGGAGGCGCGCGTGCCTGATCAGAAGGTCGGCGTCCTGGGGGCAAGCAGTCTCGTTGGAGGCTGTCTTCTAGCCCAACTGGAGGAGATGGGGTGGGGTGCTGTCGCCTTCAGTCGTGAAAAACGGGTGGAGATTCAAGGTGGCGCTGTCGACTGGAGGCAGCTAGCTGCGCCTGACACCAAAGGCACCGACATTGCGAGCACCATCAG
>Ga0255347_1006457_pt1 | contig 12733 bp, 14 predicted proteins | sample wastewater_treat_2_FD_192479 | JGI IMG/M metagenome (GOLD analysis project Ga0255347, IMG submission 192479) | Wastewater microbial communities from Lulu Island WWTP, Vancouver, Canada - plant24 | ecosystem: Engineered > WWTP > Wastewater > Unclassified | place: Canada: Vancouver, British...
TCTTTCAGCTTGGTTTCGGTCTCACCGATCTTCTGTTTGATCGGATCGTATTTTGCCTTCCAAGCATCATAGTTGTCTTTGGTTTTGGCGGCTTCCTCGCTGGCTTTTTTCAGGGTATCCAGTCGTTCCTTTGTACTTTTGACAGCATCTCCGAGGAGCTTTTGCTTCTGAGCAAGCAGCTCTGTATTTTTCGGATCGAGTTTCAGCAGCTTTTCGACATCTTTGAGCTGAGTCTGTGTGTTCTTGATGTTCTTATCGACACTTTGCAGTGCTTTTGATAGCTTCGTAGTATCGCCGTTAATTTCAACGGTAATGCCCTTGATTCTGCCTGCCATGCGATATCACCTGCCTTTCGCATGGGTATAAAAAAAGCACCTGCTTTTCAGCAAGTGCTTAGTGTATATTCATAATTTATGCAATCCTAATATTACCTTGGACGGCAGTAATGATAATCGAGCATAAACTCAAATTCATATCCCTGCGGATTGCTTTTGAATTCTTCTCTTTTCTGAAGATCAGTGATAAACTTCTCTGCAATCCCCGTATCGAGATTTTCATTTTCGATCTTTTCAAGAGACCACAAGAAATCTTTCAGTTCTTCTGCTTTGGCTTGGTTTGTCACCTCGTAGCCTTCCCACCACGACCAGTCTCTTTCCTTAGTGAGTTCTGATTCCAACACACAGCATCTACTAAATATATAAGAACATATTTCACGCAGAGCAGCTTTGGGCGCAAAGACAATAGCATTTCCTTCTGCACCCTCTGTAATCGGATATTCCTTTCCGGTATACTTACTGCATATTTTGAAAAGAGCGACCGGAATATCAAGGAACATACTGTTGTTCCACCAGCAGATTTCTTCATAGCCGTCATAATCACTTGCAGGCGCAGGAATCACTTTCGATCCGGAGATGATATCACCGGTTCGCTTGTCCTTGATGCGCATACTGATATCAAAATCAAAGCTCATTTTTACCCCCCCTGAACTTCATCCACAACTGAATTATAGCATAGCAGGGAGAAAAAGTCAATCAGAGTGATGCGGTATTGTTATTGTTTCTTTCAGGCTTTTGTGTTTCAGTTCCCTCGGCTCAAAATGGATCGCACTGTAAAACAGATGCATCACAGCACCAGCGCCGAAGGTAGAAATGAGTGTACCAATACCGACAGTGCCGCCGAGCAGCCAGCCGATCAGTGTCGCCATTGCCCACAACAATATTTCCACGATCCCTATCGGTATCTTCGACATCCGTTTCCCGATAGCAATCAGCAGACCGTCCTTCGGACCGTAGCCCATTTCTGCTGACATATACACATACATCCCCAGAGCGATAAACAGGAATCCGAACAGCATATATGCGATGCCGAGCCAAAGGCTGTGATTTTCTGGATATGGGGAAATATCGCACAATAGCTGTGTCAGATTTCCGGTCAGCAGCGCGTCAAACACTGTTGCAAAACCGATACGCTCCTGTAATAAAAGCTGTATGATGATCGCACAAACACCGATCAGCACCATAGAACTGCCGTAATTCAGCGGAGTATGCTTTGCAATACCCATGCCGAGGCAGTCCCACGGCGCAAGACCGATGTTTGCGTATATCGTCAGATATACGCCGAAGGAGTAAATTGAAAGTCCGAGGAGTATCCGCAGCAGTCCGCATACCGCCTTAAAAATTATCGAAATCGGACTGCTGTGCTTTGTAGCTGTAAGTCGCTTCATCGTTATCCTTTTCAATGAAAATCTCGTTGACCATTCCGATTGTGAGCAGATCAAGATCAGTAAGACTCAGCCCGATCTGCACACATCGGAGAAGGAACAGCGGCGTTGTCATCTCGCGGTCAACTGGGCGAGATTTTTTTTTGACTCTGCTTGCGTTTCGAGATTCATGCCCCAAAGCTCCATCAGTTCCGGAAGGATCTGATAAATGGAGAATACGTTGAACCGTTCGAGCCATTCATCGGGGTCATCGGGAACACCCTCCGGGTCGGCGTGCTTGGCCATACACCATGCAACTCCCTCAAAAACCTCAAGGCTCTCGATGCCCAGACCGGAATTGCCCTCATCGTTTTCGTCAACGGAATTCTTCAGAGCAGAAAAATCCTTGAAGATATCCTTGCGGAATTTTGCACGGTAAATGCGGGGCAGGGAAGCACTCGCCTTGAAAGGAACCTCGATGCCGTCGATTGTGATGTTTTTCTTGATAGCCATGATATTCTCTCCTTACTTCGTTGTGCTTGTAGATGCAGTCGATGTGCCGGAACTGCTTGCAGCCGACCTTGTGCTGTTGGTGGTTGCAGCCACAGGGATATACACAGAGCTGTACCAGTTATCATACGTTGTCTGGTCGGTGTTCTCGCAGGTTTTCGACTTCACCAGACCGGAAGGCAGTGCGGTAGCCTTCAGCGACAGTGTTTCCGTCTTGACCTCGGTCTCCTCCTCGGTGGTAGAGCTTTCGGTCGCAGGACGGGATGCCGAGCAGCAATACAGCACATGGCGGATCTTATTCTTGTCGCCCTCAAACTCAAAGAGCAGTGCGAACTGTGCAAGCTCCGCATCATTGCGCTCCACAAGCACGCCCTTGCTGTCGAGCGTTTCGCCGAGGATATCCGTGGCAAAATCGGTGGTGATGAGTGCAATTTCAAGGTCGCCCTCATAACCGGAGTTGTTGTTGATGACGTAGTACACACCGTTGTCTGCATAGAAATTCGATGCTTCACCGTTGGCATCCATCGACAGGGAAACTGCGCCGGGGATGCGCACAGGCGTTGCAAATGTCGGCTCACCTTCGTCAGACCATGCGGTGATCTTGGCGTAGTGAACCTTATTCAGACCGAACTTTACCTTGTTTTTCTTCAGCGCCATTTTTATACCTCCAGTTGGTATAACACTTCATAGAGCTTTTCGGACTCTATCCATGTTTCGGATTTTGTGTAATACAGATTATGCTGCAAGAGTACCTCCTCCACACGCTCCTCCGTTTCCGGTGATTTTTCATCGGTGTACAGCTCAATATTCAACTGCTTAAAGCTGAAATACATAAGGTTGTCTGCACCGAAAGTATTCTCGCCGGGTGACAGGAAGATTGTAAACGGAGGCTCGGGGCTTTCACCCTCTGCGAAATGGTGGTACGCAAAGGGCATCCCGATCTCCTGCATCATTTCGTTAATTTCATCGTAGGTCATGCGCATTATCCTTTCAGGGCTTTTTCGATCAGTTCTGTGAGCAGAACTTCACCGTTTGATTCGGCAGGAGCGATATGCGGAATCGCCGCAACTCTGCCGCCGCCGCGTTTTGCATGACCATGCTCCAACAGGTGTGCAATCTGATATCTGTTTTTGGAATGCACCGTCATTTCCAGGCTGTGGCTGTTCTCTTTTGTTTTCTTGGTGACCCAGCTTTTCTTATACCGCCCGCTATTTACGGGTGCATTGGCGGATATCTCGTTCTTGACTGTTGTCGCTGTTTTCCGCACAGCCTTTTTCATTTCCGCATCGGCAAGCTCCGCATATTCCGTCAAGCCTTTCATGATCTCCGATGCCATATCGTCAATAGATGTCATCCTTCGCACCTGCTTTCCGTGATTCGCATATCAGCTTCATATAGTCCTGTGTCTGGAAATTCGGCACAATGCCCTTGATGTCATAATCCAAACCGTCAAAGCGGATTCTGTACATGGTCGATGCCATGCGTTTCGTCTGCGGAGTTTGTCGGATAATGACCTCAATTTTCTGAATTGCTCTGGTCACGCCGGTATCCGTCTCCTCAGAAGCACCGTTATTGGATACAGTCACAGATGCCCAGAGTGAGAACACCTCCTCCCACTGAGCCTTGTGATTGCCGATCGCATCTTTTTTGACATGATTTTCAAGGACGGCGATGCGCTGATTCAGTTTTCCGATCTCCATCAGACGATGCCCTCCCTCTGTGCGAATAACAGTGCCCTGAGTGTCAGCGTCAGCGCATGATAATCAGCAGTATTGCGGTTTTCATAGAGGTACGAAACAGTATACAGCATAGCCTGCCGGGAGGTCTCCTCATTTTCCGCGAGCTGCTTTTCATTCATGCGCCCCACATCCATCACGAGCCGCTGTGCCGTATCGATCAGAGTGAGGATGAGCTTGTCATCCTCGCAATGATCTACACGGAGATAGTTTTTTGTTTCAGGCAGTGAGATCAGAGTCACTTATCTGCCCTCCGTTCATCAGCCGTTGCCGCCTGCACCGCCGCCGGTGTTACCGCCAGTCGTAGTAGCCTTTGTTCCAGCCATCTTGAGAACCTTGACGGATTCCGGCAGGATCAGACGGCCGTCCACACGCTGCGTGGTGAGGAAGCCGACCTGATCGGTGCGGGCATACAGCTCGTTCAGACGGCGGAAGGTGCGGTTCTGACGGTCTGCCACCCAGTAATTCTTCATGTCACCGAAGAGGAGAACACGCTCACCCTTTGCGATACCGGGCATGAAGGAAGAGGTGCGGATCGGTCTGCCGAGAATTGTATCCGGCTTTGCGATATCAAGGCTCGGCTTCCAGAGGTAGTTGTCGTTCTTGTCTTTCAGCTTCATGAGCTGAAGGAGAATGGTCTCGTTGCAGACGAACTGTGCGTTGCGGCGGTAGGGAGACTTCAGGCTGTAGTAGAGGTTGAAGATCTCATCGAAGGTGATCGCAGTCTGAGATGCCGCAGTAACACCAAGCTCTGCACCGCCTGTCTCATCGAGGATACCGAGGGGCTTCTTGTCGCCGTCACCGGTGAAGAAAGCACGCTCCTCGGCATTGCCCATTGCTACACCGAAACGTGCAGCGATATACGATGCGAGGTCAAAAGCAGAGTCGTGCAGAAGCTCGTTGCTGATTTTGATCATCGTACCCAGCTTGTACGCGGAAAGGGTGGTCTGACTGAATCTGGTATCGGTCTCCGGGATCTCCTCACCCTCATCGATCCACTGCGCCTCCATTGTATCGTTGGCGATAGGAATCTTTCTGGTGCCGCTGTTGGTCTTGATGACCGTAGCCATCTGGCGGAAGATGTTATTCTCCTCCAATGCCTGAATCAGTCTGCGCTCGTGAGGTAGCAGTGTGCCGCCTTATCATCTTTCGATGACAGGTTTGCACAAAGCCCCTCCCAAACCGTGCTTACACCTCTCGATGTACACGGCTTTCCATTCATTATTGACATGTCATTTATTTTGTTCCCTGTGAATCTTTTTGAAGCATTTCGGGCAAACAATCAATGTTTTACGTCTCATGTGAAGCATTTTCTTGCCCCATTCCGTAGTGCTTTTCAGATTCTTCATTTTACCTGCATGATAAATACAGCAGGAATCACTATTATCACCACACAGCTCACATACCCCTGCACTTAGCCGTACATATTGTGACAGCTTTTTCGGGGCAAAGGACTTGTATTGCCATGGGTCTCTGTCGGACATCAATTTACCGGCTTTGCAGTCAGCTAACGAGACGAGTTTTGCATAATTGATACCACCTTTGGTTTCATAGGGAATAGCCCATTTGCCGTCATGACGATACTTTTGGATAATTTTTCTCGTTGTGCTGTTGCTTTTGCTTGCAAGCGTCTTTAGACAGCTATATTCCATAAGATAACGGAAATAATTCAGCTTATCATAATTCGCTGCTAAGCAGTAATAATTGCAAATGCCACGGATTTGTGCATTATACCTGTTCACAATATCTACTTCCGAAAGATGTCTTAATCTTGGAACGCAAACCGCCCAGATTTCTCCGTTTGGCTTTTGTTCTATGATGTCGTTTTTGAACAGGAATTGCATGATCTTATCTTCGAGAGGTACAGTTAATTCTACAGAGTTATTCAGCGTTCTTTGTTTAACACCGTTTGCCTTTTTCTTTATCTTCTGGCTTCGGCGTACCGCAACGTCATAACCAAGGAAACGTACTCGTTCAGCACTGTGTGTGATCTTTGTTTTCTCAGCACTCAACTCTAAATGGTACTGCGTTGATAGAAATTCTCTCAGAATCTCCTTAATTTCTTCACAGTCTTCTCTACTTCCGCTGATTCCAATTAGAAAATCATCAGCATATCGGCAGTATACAAGCTTTTTATCGTCGGACATTCTTGCGGGCGTTTTCAATTTTTGATTGCACACCGCTTTATATTCCTTGATTGCAAGCTCACGTTCCTCACCTTTTACCCTGTCAATCTTCTTTTGAAGTGTCTGCCTTCTTTTCGCCAAATGAAGATATTCCGGTGTCTGGTGTCGTGTAGACTGCTTATCGAACTTTTCCTTGAGTTTCATGACTTTCCGGTCAAGCTCATGCAGGTATATATTTGCTAGAATAGGGGAAATGATTCCGCCCTGTGGTGTACCGGAGATTGTGGTATGATATTGAAAATCTTCCACATAACCTGCTTTCAGGAAAGCTCTGATAATATTGATAAATCTGCTGTCCTTGATTTTGACTTCTAACGTTTTAATAAGCACTGCGTGGTCTATATTGTCAAAGCAACCCTTGATGTCGCCTTCTATGAACCATTTTACAGAACGAAAATTTGTATTTATCTGGTCTAGAGCTGTATGACAACTTCTCTCCGGTCTGAAACCATGTGACTGGTCATAAAATAACGGTTCATAGATTGCTTCCAGAAACATTCTAACCGCCTCTTGCAGAAGTTTATCTCGAAATGACGGAATACCCAGTGGGCGCATTTTTCCGTTCTGTTTCTTGATATATTCTCTGCGCACAGGTTTCGGCTTGTACTTTCCTGACCTCAATTCTTCAATCAGTTCATACACATATTCAGCACTAAAACCGTCAGCAGTGTCGTTGTCACTTCCGGGAGTCATTGCTCCACTGTTTGCATATAATTTCTGGTAAGCTGCAAAATAAATATCCTCTCTCAGAAGGTAGCGAAAGAGCCTTGTAAAGACTCCGTCATGATGTTCCGAGGAACTTTTATTGACACGCTCCAAAATCTCCGATGTTGGATTCATGAGGATTCTCCTCCCTTTCATCTTCTTACTTTGGAATTAACAAACTGCTTCCCTTCGCCATGTAGTGGGCGTTACCCACCTCGGACTACTACGGAAGCTCCGTTGCCATATGGAATATTCAGTCTCGAATAGACATAGCCTTTCGGTATTTCCACTTAGGCAATCCCTGTTTAACGATGCTTATAGGCAAGTGATAACTGTCGGATAGCATTTCGGTTTATCTCACGTGGTCTCACGCTTGCTTCATGACCTATAGCAGACACCATAACGAATTCAATATTATGGTGGAATCATGAAAGTGGTTTCAGGATAATTTCCACACCCTTCCCAGAAAAAGGAGCTAACCTTTGCTTTGGCAATCCAGCCTTATCCTTATGTTATCTTGTCATTGCAGGTACTACTCGCCTCATATCCTTTTGACGTTTCCTGCGTTTCTGCCGTGCTGTGTTCCCGTGTCCAGTTTCCTGTCATCGGTTAGGCAGATTGACAACCGCTCTGCTGTGCGGTGTAGAGCCTAATCTACTGTAAACATCGCCTTTTACAGGCGCACGAACTCGTCCGGCACAGTGTAGCCGCCCTCGGTGTCCTCGCCGATATTTAGGGCATTGCGCACGGCAAACTGGTCGCCCTTGTTGCGGATCATATCCCAGAAAGCGGACTTGTACTCCTCGGAGGCAGTACCTTCCGCCTTCGGCTGTGTCTGTCCGCCGGGTGCGTTGGTGACGGGCTTAGAGGTCGGTGCGGACAGCGCCGCGTCCACGGCTGCCTGCTGTTCCAGACGCTCGATCTCTGCGCCGAGAGCCTGCACCTCACCGGCCATTTTGTTGTACTGCTCAACTGCGGATGCCTCCACGAGACCGTTCTCACCACGGCGCTTTTCGAGGAATGCCTTTGTCTGCTCCCACAGGGTATTACGCTTACTGCGAAGTTCCATGATCTTGCTCATATCTTTTCTCCATTTCTCCGGATAAAATCCGGTGTCGCATAAAAATACAGCCAGCCTTATCTCAAAAATGCAAGCTGCTGTTTCAGAATTTCATACGGCATTGCGCCGTCTGCGGTTTTACCGTCCATGCCGATCACAGGCATATCCGGCACTGTAACTGTCGGTGCGGTCAGCCCTTCCTCGGAAGGTTTCTGTGCATCCTCTGCCTTGCCGTCATCGGACGGCTCTGTGCCTTCCGTTGCTGCGGAAGCGGTGATCTTTCCCAGAATGGTCTGTCCCATGACACGGGTACTGTACTCCCAAAGGGCATCGTCGGTGTCCAACTTGAACGGCTTCTTTTCTGTTTCCTTCTTTTCATCCCCGTCCTCGTCACCGCCTTCCTCGTCGGGCTTTTCGGGCTTGTCCTCCTCCGGATCATCAGGCTCATCCTCCTTCTTGTCCGGCTCATGTTTTTCATCAAAGAGGATCACATCGGCAAAGCCAAGCTCCACCGCCTTTTTCGCATTGATCCACGTCTCATCGCTCATGAGCTTGCTGATGCGGTTATGCGAAAGCCCGGTTTTCGCCATATATGCGTTGATAATGGACTCCTTGACTTCGTTGAGTGTAGCGATTGCTTTCTCCATATCACGCGCATTTCCCATTGCAATTGTGCTGGGATCATGCACGAACAGGAGCGCAGTCGGAGACATCTGCACAGTATTTCCTGCCATAGCAATCACGCTCGCCGCCGATGCTGCAATGCTTGCGATTTTTACCGTTACCCTGTGCGGATAATCACGTATCATCGTGTAAATTTCTGCTGCTGCGAACACATTGCCGCCTGGACTATTCAGCCAAAGTGTAATGTCACCCTCCTCGGCGTACAACTCGTCACGGAAAGATTGCGGCGTAATTTCATCTCCCCAGAAGCTCTCCGAGTCGATAGGACCTTCAAGCCGGAGGACTCTGCCGCCGCTGTCATCGTGGATCCAGTTCCAGAACTTTTCCATTTACATACCCCCATTTCTGTACTTCTTCCTGCGTTTTTGCCGCAGGAAACGGTCATCGGTTTCTTCGTCCGGTGTATCATCGGTATCCGGCTGTTCGTCAGGCTCATTGTCCTGCTGTGCATTCAGGTTATACGCTGCACCGGCGTCTTGCAGTTTATTGTAGCTGCCGTTGAGGTAATAATCCTCACCGCCCTGATCTTCGGGAATGAGATCCATATTTTCAAGACGGCGCACATCGTTGGGCGACATAAAGCCGTTACCCACACCGATGGCATAGGCGTTCATGCGGCTCTGATAATCTCCTCGCATGAGACCGTCCACATTGAACTTCGGGAAATATACATTCTGTTCTTCCTCCAGAAGAAGGTCTTTGATGATGCCTTTTTCAATGCGGATGATCCACGGCATGAGCGAATACTGCACAAATGCAATACCCTGATGCTCAATGTTGTTGAACGTAGACCTCTTCAAATCCTGCACCAGATGCGGTGGAACCTGAAACATTCTGCAAATTTCCTCCACATCGAATTCACGGGTAGACAAGAACTGCGAATCCTCCGGCGGCAGCGAGATCGGCTTATACTGCATACCTTCCTCGAGGACTGCGATGCGGTGTGCATTTCGGGAACCGCCGTACACTCTCGTCCAGTTCTCACGGATCTTTTCGGGATTCTTCAGCACACCCGGATGCTCCAGAACACCGGCAGGCTGCGCTCCGTTTTTGAAGAAGGCGCTGCCGTATCGCTCCACTGCCATGACCGCACCGAGTGCATTTTTCATCATCGCTATCGGTGAGAAACCGACCAGTCCATTGAATCCCAGACCGGGGATGTGTAAGATTTCATCCCTGCGGAAGATAATATCCTTGTCATGCTCACCGGGCTTTTCGTCGGTGTAGGCGTGGTAAGTGTAGATCAGGTCGCCGGATTTCGGATCACGGTCGATCTCGACATTTTCGGGAAGCAGGGGATAGAGACCGAGGATGCCGTTTTTGCCGTCCCGGACAATCTGTGCATAGGCGTTGCCCCATAGTAAAAGGTGGCACATGAGTGCTTCCCAGAACGAGAATGAACTCATTTCGGGATTCGGCTGCCGATAGAGTATTTTGTACAGCGGATGGTCAATGGCTAATTCCTTATCCTCGCCCTGTCCGGTGTATCTGTAAAGGTGCAGCGGCAGTCCAGCAATCGTATTGGAGAGCAGCCTCACGCAGGCGTATACGGTAACGATCTGCATTGCCGTTCGCTCGTCAACACGCTCTCCGCTGTGCGTCATACCGAAAACGAACAGGTTTCCTGAATCCCGGACATTGTCCTGAATATCCGGCAGCATCGGCGCATCTCTCGGCTTGCTGATGCCGAGCCAGCTTAAAAAGCTCATAAACATTACCTCCTGTCAGATGACCACAAGATCGTGGCCGGGTTCATCATATACACTGCCTTGCATTTCGTGGCGGATGCAGCGGTCAAGCGCCATGATCCATGCCACGATACCGTCAATCTTTTCTGTACTTTTCTTTTTACTTGGTTTGATGTTCTCCGCTGCATCAATTTCAGCGACCACATTTCCTGCCATCCAGCGGAGTACAGGGTTGCCGCCGTGGATAAACTGCCCTTCGAGTATGAGCTTGTACAGTTCCTTCATCGGCGGGGACATATCCTTGAAGCCCATACCCATCGGAACAACGGTAAATCCGTCTCCCTCAAGGTCTGTGATAAGCTGTGTGGCATTCCAGCGGTCGGCAGCAATTTCCTTGATGTTGTACATCGTGTGCAGCTCGTTGATCGTTTTCCGCACGAAATTGTAATCGACCACATTGCCCTCGGTGATATGAAATAATCCCATGCGCTCCCATACATCGTAGGGAACATGGTCTCGCCGTACTCGCAAATCGAGCGTTTCTCTCGGCAGCCAGAAATGCGGCAGAACGATGTATTTATCGCCCTCATACAGCGGAGGAAATACCAGAACAAATGCAGTGATATCCGATGTGCTGGACAGGTCAAGACCTGCGTAGCACTCCCGTCCCCGGAGCTTTTCGAGGTCGATAGGAAGATTGCCCCGGTCGTAAATATGCTCCGGAATCCATGCCACCGCACTGCCTACCCACTGATCCAGACGAAGCTGACGGAATACGTTTTCTTCCGCTGGGTTTGTCAGAGCCTCACGGTGGGCATCACGCACTCGGTCAATGGTGATGGTGTATCCGAGCGATGGATTCGCCTTGTACCAAGATTCCTCGGCATTCCAGTCATCGCCGTCATTCAGTCCGTAGATGACCGGATAAAAGGACGGATCAATGCGCCTGCCGTCCAGAATATCTTTTGCTTTCGTGTGATACTCGTAGCAGATGCTGTTGCGGTCAGTGCCGGCGGTTGTGATCAGGAAGTACAGCGGCTGCGTTCTTGCATCGCCCGAGCCCTTCGTAAGAACATCCACAAGGCTTCGATTCGGCTGGGCATGAAGCTCATCAAGCACCAAACCGGAAACATTCAGACCGTGTTTTGTACCGACCTCCGCTGAAAGCACCTGATAAAAGCCGACATTGCTGTAATTGACCAGACGCTTTGTAGCCGCCATGATCTTGGAGCGTTTCAGAAGTGCCGGTGTCATCTCAACCATTCTTTTGGCGACATCGAATACAATGGATGCCTGCCCACGATCAGCAGCAGCGCCGTAGACCTCAGCAGACGGCTCGTTGTCGGCGTAGAGCAGATACAGTGCAATTGCCGCTGCAAGCTCACTGTTGTGCGTAGGCACAAACGATGTTCCAGCAAGATATTGATGACTCGGACTATCCACCTGAATACACTGCATTTTCACAGGATGATCCACAGGCTGAATGTCCAGTAAATAATGAAAACAGGAGCGAGTTTCTTTCACCCGCGCCCGTGTGCGTGTGTACTTTCGCTTCAGTCTTGATGTCGGCTGATCGTCAAAGGTAGTAAACCGGACGGTATACAAAATCTCTCCAGTCGGCCACCCATGCCGAGTAGAAGGCTCACATTTCACTGCATTTTTGATACCGAGTGACCACAGTAGTTCTCTGACGGAAAGCGCCAGATCACGCAACGTTGTGACATACACGCTCTGCCCCTTGCGTTCACCGATACAGCCGTCTGAATCCATCAGACCTTGCAGCAATGCCCATCGCTGCTCTGCGGATGCTCTCAGATATTCCGGTCGGATTCTCTTTTCACGGAAGCTGTCGAGTAGGACTGCTTTCAGTTCATTGTACTTTATGATCTCACTGCCGCCGCATTTCTGCGGATAACGGTTGTGTACCTTATACGGAATATTCGAGATGATGTCCTCGACATCTTCCGTACGAACAGTGATCTCCAGCTTGACTGCGTTGCCGTTTCCAAGCCAGTAGCCGTACAGATACGGATCAATCGGTAAATCTGCCGCCCCTGTCTGAAGGACACCGCACACCGGAATGCGGATAAGAGATTCTCGCAATGTCTCCGGACGGTCAGCAAATCGCTTTCGGTGTTCGGCTGTTCTGCGGTAGATCTCTCCGGTAGTCCAAAGTACATCTTTGCGTTTTCCGTAAATGGACTGGCAGTTCCACAGATGCCGTTCTCCGGCAATGATCGAGGTGCCGTCCTTGAAGGTCAGCTTGTAGGCTTGCTCTGTATCATCCACAGGACTTTTCGCAACCACATGGCACGGAATGCCGTTTTCATCGAATACTGTATCTCCGACCTTCAGATCTCCCATATTGGTGAATCCCTGCGGAGTCGGGATCGGTGTATCCAGTGCAAGCTGCTTCCCATTTTTCTTTGGAATTTCGACATAAGCTGTGCGGAATTGGCGGGTAT
>Ga0255347_1006460_pt1 | contig 12730 bp, 13 predicted proteins | sample wastewater_treat_2_FD_192479 | JGI IMG/M metagenome (GOLD analysis project Ga0255347, IMG submission 192479) | Wastewater microbial communities from Lulu Island WWTP, Vancouver, Canada - plant24 | ecosystem: Engineered > WWTP > Wastewater > Unclassified | place: Canada: Vancouver, British...
ACAGCTGTAGTACCAACAGATTTCCAAACAGGAACTTTAGGTCAGTTTGGATCATTAGATAGGGCTGCTGCAGGTGCCAGATTAATTCTCTACCAGCCTGATGAACAGGGAAGTAATGAAAACTCAACAATTACTTACGGTGCTAGAGCAAGTTCTGCTGCAGTATCTGGTAGTTATCAAGAAACTGTAACATTCGTTTGTGGTGGTTATTATTAATTATGAAAAATCAAAACCTATATCCTGCCCCATGTTTTTATAAAAAAACTACCCTATTAGCAATCTTCTTAATTGCCTTTCTCTTTGTCTTTAAAACAAATATATTTGCACAATCTCCTTTAACAATAGGGACATCTCCCTCTTCTGAGAAACTCCAACTACAACCTGGAGAGACATATGAAGGAGAAATAGTTGTATGGAATCTATCTGATAAAACTACTACATATCAAATATATACAAGAGGATTTAGACAGATAGAGAATCAACCTGGTACAGCAATTATGCTCACAGAACCAGAAGAGAAGAAAGCCCTCTACTCTGCTGCATCTTGGGTTACTGTCAGTAAAACAGAGATAGAGTTAATTCCAAATAAAAATGAAAAAATATTTTATAAAATTAATGTTCCTGAAAATATCACCAAAGGGGAATATACTGCCATAATTGCATTTGTATCTGATACACAAGCAAAGTTACTTGGTACAACAACCTTTACTAACCTTTCATCAGGAACACCTTTTTTAATTAAAGTGGGTGATGAGTTTGTAGAGAATGCTGAACTACTGAAATTTACATCAGATAAGAATTTTTATGAATTTCCCACTGTTATATTTGAAACTAGGATAAAGAATTTAGGAGACACTCACATCTCTCCCGTTGGAGAAATTCTTCTTACAAACATCTTCAATCAAGAAATTGGAAAACTACCATTTAATGCTAATGGACAGAGTATTTTACGAGATAATACAGGAAATTATGAAAGTATATGGGATTTTGGATCTTTCTTAACAAACGATAATAAGCTCGTACTGGGACCAATAAATGCAAAATTAGTAGTAACTTACAGAAATTTTCAACCCGGTTTCGCTCCATTAGTGGCTGAAACTTCTTTTTGGATAATACCTTGGAAATATATAATCATCGCTTTACTCATCATCATTATAATCATGATATTATTAAAGATGAGGAAGAATAAAAAAGAACAACCTCAACCATTACCTAAGTAACAGACAGATGTTTTTTAAAAGAATCTTTTTAACAATATGTTTTGTTTTGTTGTTCCTAATTCCTTCAATACAGAAGGTACTTGCTAATACAGTTTATCCATACAAAATAGAACGAATTATCTCTAATCAGGAAAGAACAAAAGAGATCGTTTCATTTAGAAATGATGAAAAGAAAGATATCTACATATCACCATTAGTATATTCATATAATCCACAAACATTAGAAATTACCACTACACAAAGCTATATCTTTGTAAGGGCAGATATTGATGTTTTTAAAGTAGAACCTAATGAAGTCCTGAAACTGAATTATGAGATTGTACCTCCACTTAACATAGAACCTGGTACATACTTTAATTTAATTGTATTTAGGACAGAACAAGAAGATCCCTTTATACAACAAGATAATCCTATTGAAATAACAAATAATTTGTCTCATCTTGTAGTATTACATATAACTGATTCTGAAAGCGAAGTAGAAGGTATAACTACTGAATTTGCACAGATTAGTTTACAAATTGTAGAAAAGGGAATCCCCTTTATTAGACCAACTAGAATTAAGTATATTTACCAAAATATCACAAATTATGTACTTAATCCTAAAGGAGAGATACAGATATTTAGCAAAAAGGGAAAATATGTTCCAATATATCTAAAAATCAATTCTAAAGAGGAAAAACTATACCCTGGGGGGATTATAGAAGAGGAATTTGAGATAGATAGATATGATATTACAGATATATACACACAAAGAGCTGCAATTGGAAGATTCTATAATGGTATAGATGAGAATGTTATCCTCAAAGAAACAACTTTAGAGCCAAATTATACAATACTAGTACTTGGAACAGCTATATTGATTGCTTTAATTGTTTTGATAAAGGCAATAGTACAGGATAGAAAGAGGTCTAAAAAGAAGTCTGCATAACCTTCTTTGTTGTCTTAAAACTAATCTTTGCTACATTCTCTAACTCTTTACTCCCATGTTGTTTTACAAACTCTCGGGCAGAAGATATTACATTTGAAGCACCTTTTGGGAAATTGAAATAATATTGTTTATTCAATTTTTCCATCTCTTCCAAAAACACACCTCTGGCTATTATAGATGCTGTAGCTACTGCTAAATCATTCTCTCCCTTATGAAATTGTGTAAATTCTACTTTCTTTGCTAGTGGACCTAATTCATCTATCACCCTACTCCCCTTAGAAGAGAATTGATCTATTACTACCTTCCTACACTCTATATTCCTATCCTTAAGATCCTTTAGACCCATTTCTATGACTTTAGAGTGTTGCTTAGCAAGCATAATTGCTACATTCTTAAATTCTTTGTACCGCCTATTATACTCAGAAGGATTTAGTACAGAAGCATAGTAGTATTTGTAATTTTTTAATTTTTCATACATTTTTCTAATACTACTATCTGAGAATTTTTTAGAATCACCTATACCTAAAACAGAAAATTCTTTTAAAAAATCAGAATTAACAAAACAAGATACAACAACTAAAGGTCCAAAATAGTCCCCCTTTCCCACTTCATCTACACCTAAATGAGGTTCTATATTAAAATCTTCATTCCCTTTGATATTATTCACCAAAATATTAAAATCTTCATTTCCTTGAAAAACAACCTTCATACTGGTATAGAGGGTACAAACAGAACCATTTTGATTTTTCATTCTTAAGGAAATATATTCATTGTTTATACTATCCTCAAACCAACTATTCTCTACTAAAATATCCTTTAATCTATCTGTTTGATTTTTTGTTAATTGTAAAGAGACAGTATTTTGACTCATAATTTCTCTATTTGTTGTCCTTCTGAGGTATCTTTTACCATATATCCCAATTTAGAGATTTTATCTCTTAGATTATCTGATTCTTTAAAGTCTTTTTCATTTCGGGCTTTTTGTCTTAAATCAAGTAATTCTTTCACTTCAGGAGGTATTTCTATAGAATCTTCATCCACTTTATCCAAATCTAAACCTAATACTCTATCAAAATCTAATACTGTAGCTAATATATCTTCTTTTGAATTATTTGATTTAAGTAATTCATTCAGTATTGATAGTACTTCTGACATATTTAGATTATCTTCCAAAGCTTTTTTGAATCTTTCTACATACTCTTGTATTAAATTACCTTTCTCATTACCTAATTCCTTTACTCTTCTAACAATTGCTAATCTGGCATTTCTAGCACCTTCTAACGATTCCATAGAGAATTGAATTCTAGTTCTATAGTTGATGGAAAGAAGTAAATATCTAACATCCATAGGATTAAATCCTAATTCTATCAAAGTTGGAAGATATGGAGAATTTCCACTACTTTTAGATAATTTACCATCATCTTTATTCACTAACCATTCATTATGTATCCAATACTTAACAACAGGGTGTCCGAAGGCACCAATGTTTTGAGCTCTCTCATTTGTATGATGAACAGGAATATGATCAACTCCACCAGTATGGATATCAAATCTCTCTCCTAATTTGGCTGTACCCATTGCAGTACATTCTATATGCCAACCAGGAAAACCAACTCCCCAAGGAGATTCCCAATTCATTAAATGATTCTCATACTTACCCGTCTTCTTCATCCAAAGAACAAAATCAGCTGGATTTCTTTTATTTGGATCTATCTCTACCTCATCTCTAACACCAACCTCCTTTTCATCTAAGCTTTGCCCTGTAAATATATTATATTCAGGTACCTTAGTTACATCAAAATACAAAGCCTGATCCGTCTCGTATGTGTACCCATTGGCCTCTATCTTTTTAATAACCTCTATCATCTCATCTATATACTCTGTAGCTCTCGTAAAACCTAATTCCTCAACTCCTTCATATGTTAAATCCTTAGGAATCATTTGGCCATTTGGAGCTAGAATATTTAAAGCCCTAAAATCATCTAAAACTGTATCAATATATTTATTTGCTATATCTATTGGCTGTATTCCTTCTCTTTCAGCCTGTCTATCCATCCTATCCTCTCCAAAATCGCTACCAAAATCATCCAAAGAGGTCATATGCCCAACATCTGTAATATTTACTACTCTCTTAACATCATAACCTAGATAGAGAAGAGATCTATGAAGGATATCCCAGTTTATATATGCACGAATATTACCAATCTGCATTCTGTAATATACTGTTGGTCCACAACTATATATGGATATTTCACCCTCTTTCAGAGGTTGTATTTCTACTATCTTTCTATCTAATGTTGAATACAATTTCATTATATATCCCTCCTTCCTTCTAATGCTTTTTTTAATGTTAATCTATCTGCATACTCTAAATCAGCACCTGTGGGAAGCCCCATTGCCAACCTAGTTATCTTTATTTTACCCTCTTTTAGCAAATTCTTAAACAAATCAATTATATAACTAGCTGTAGCCTCTCCCTCCAAACTTGGGTTAGTGGCAACTATAATCTCTACTATATCTTTTTCCTTAAGAAGCTCCTTAACCCTATTCTCCAACTCCTTAAACCTTAGTTCTTCCTCTCCTATACCCTCTGCTGGAGATATTACTCCACCCAGTACAAAGTATAGACCATCATATACTGCAGAATTTTCAAAAGCTACAACATCCAAAGGTTCTTCAACTACACACAATTTATCCTTCTTCCTTAAAGGACTACTACATAAATCACACTCATCTTTATCTGTAACATTAAAACAACTTTTACAATTCTTAACACTCTCATCCATATCCTTAAGAGCATTAGCTAATTTAGTAGCATCTCCATTAGGAGACCTTAGATAATGATATGCCATTCTAGAGGCAGACTTAGGACCTACACCAGGCAACCTACTAAATTCCTCTATAACTTGTTCAACACTCTTAGGTAATACTGACATTCTATTTAAACATACTCTTTAATTGATCTATATCCATATCCTGAACCATTTCTCTTTGAAGCTTCTTTTGATAGTCTTTGAAAGCCTCTTTAAAACCTTTCTTTATAGCATTTTCCATATCTGGAGAAAGGTACTCCTCATCTATATGAACATCCTCAAATTCCTGAGCAGCATTCATATATATCTTAACCATACCATTCTTAGATTCTCCTTTTATTTTTTTCTCTCTTAACCTATTTTGAAGTTTTTTAGCTTCACTTTGCATTTTTAATAGTTCTACAGGATTTATCATTACAATATACAAAAAAGTTAATTAATGAGTACTATTATATCCTAAATTGGAGATTCTACATACCTTCAAATATTGCTTCTATGTTTGTAGACATCTTTTTTTCTTCCTTTTTCTCTTTCTTCTTAATAACTGGAAGATTTCTTAAAACAAAATCTGCCTCTGACTTATTCTTCGGCTTAATATTTGCATTAACTACACAAGATATTTTACAAGCAGTACCATATACCTTTTGAAAAGTTTGAGATATTGCATTCCTACTAGTTGGAACCTCTATTCTCTCTTTATGAAATTGAAATGGAACTTCCATATACAAAGTACCCTTATCAAAATTTTTAATATTTGCACTACCTAAAAATGCATATAAATGGCTATTAAATGGCTTTATCTCATTAACAAATTCCTCCCATTTTTCCTTTATTTCATTAACTGGAATATCTTTACATTCTTCCTCAGATACCTTAACCTCTTTCTCTTCCTTTGAAATTCGATTTTTCACATCTCTATTAACAATCTCTACTTCTTGTCCTGTATCTGCTTTCATCATCTCAGGAATTATCATCTCTATTACTAAAGCTTGATTAGTAGCATACCGTATCCTATTCTCAGCATCCAAGAATAGATTAATTAATTTATGAATCAATTTAACATCTAAATCTTTGGCAAATTCATATTTATCATCCAATCTCCCCCTTATCTTTCCAACCAATATCTCTCTTAGAATATCCAAAACATAACCTGTAAATTGCTGTAAATTAACCCCCTTACTCTCTAAATCTATTATTATATCTAAAGCCTTACTCCCATGCCCTCCTACTAAATTCTCTAACAAATGAATTACACTATCAAAATCTGGTAATCCTAAAACCTTTCTAGCTTCATCAGCAGTTATTTCTGATTTATCCTTTTCCTGTCCCGTATATACAACATCCAATGTAGAAAGAGCATCCCTATAACTACCCTTGGCATTCTGAACAACAATATCCAAAGCATCCTGATGTATATTTATTTTTTCCTTCTTTGTAATTTCTTTTACAAAATCCTTTAACTCCTTCTCTGTCCCTAATCTAAAATCATACCTTTGACACCTTGAAAGAATTGTAGGAGGCAGCTTATGAACATCTGTAGTAGCAAGTATGAAAATTACATGTGCTGGAGGCTCCTCCAAGGTCTTTAAAAGAGCATTGAATGCCTCAGTAGTTAACATATGTACCTCATCGATGATATATACCTTAAACTTACCCTCAGAAGGTGAAAACTCTATTTTCTCTTTTAATTCCCTAATCTGATCAATACCTCTATTTGATGCAGCATCTATTTCAATTAAATCCATAAACCTACCAGTTGTTATACTCACACAGTATTCACATTCATTACATGGATTACCATCAGACTTAGGTTTTTTACAATTAACAGCCTTAGCCAATATTCTTGCAGTTGATGTCTTTCCTGTACCTCTTGAACCTACAAAAAGATATGCTTGAGATATCTGATTACCTTTTACAGCATTCTTCAAAAGCTTAGTGACATGATCCTGTCCTTTAATTTCATCAAAGTCCATAGATCTGTATTTTTGGTATAGGACTGAAGGCATGGTATATACTAGGACAAAGTTAATAACTTGCCAAGTGAAAATTATTTACCCATATTTATTAACTCTTTTACTGCTTTTTGCAACATCTGAGAATATAGACCGTAACCAACCGAATTGATAGTTCCAGATTGATTTTTACCCAAAATATCTCCTGCTCCTCTAATCTCTAAATCCCTATTAGAGAGCAAGAAACCTGAACCCAGTTCCTGAGAATCTTTTATAGCTTCTAATCTTAAAACTGCATCACCCTTTAAATTATCAAAATAGAAGTATGCATATGCTTGAACATCAGATCGCCCAACTCTACCCCTAATCTGATACATCTGAGAAAGCCCTAACATAGTTGCATCATCTATGATTAATGTATTAACAGTGGGAATATCTAAACCATTCTCTATAATTGTAGTACATATTAATATATCAATGTTTCCTTTAATAAATTCACTCATATTATCTGAAAGTTTTTGTACACTCATCTGTCCATGAACTATGGCAATGTTGCTGTGTGGAAACATTTTGACCAATTTCTCATATACTGTCTCTATTGTATTAACCCTATTGTGCAAAAAGTACACTTGACCACCCCTTCTTAATTCATTAGATATAGCTTCCTCTACACTATCCCAACTGAACTTCTCAAAATAGTTAATTATCTCTTTTCTCCCAGACGGAGGAGTTGCTAATACAGAAATATCCCTTATACCAGAAAGAGCCATATTTAATGTTCTGGGAATTGGAGTAGCTGTTAATGAAAGAACATTTGTATCTACCCTCTTCTTCTTTATCTGCTCCTTCTGCCTTACTCCAAATTTCTGCTCCTCATCTATAACTAAAAGTCCAAGATTTTTAAATGAAATATCTTCAGAAAGAAGTGCATGTGTACCGATTACAATATCTACAGTTCCCTTTCTCAATCCCTTTTTAACATCTTCCTTCTCTTTTGACGATGAAAACCTAGAAAGAGAAACAATATTGTAAGGGTAGTTTTTAAACCTTTCCCTAAACACACAAAGATGTTGCTCTATGAGAACGGTAGTTGGAGCAAGCATAGCAACCTGATACCCTGCATTAATAGCTACAAATACCGCTCTCATAGCTATTTCCGTCTTACCGTAACCCACATCTCCTACCAACAATCTATCCATCGGCCTACTATTCTGAAAATCAGAAATTATGTGATTTGTAGCTAAGATTTGATCATCCGTATCTTGAAATTTAAATTGTTTAATAAAAATATTCAATTCCTCTAAACTATCTTCTGTTGGAAGAAGTATTTCTGCTTTTGAGGTTTCTCTAAGAGCATACAATTGCAAAAGTTCTTTCGCTATATCTTCGGCCCTTTCTTGAGCCCTCTTTGAAATTCTTTTCCATATACCACTATTTAAACCTGTAAGAATGGGCCTTCTCTTTCCTGCCCCTATATATTTAGTTAATTTCTCAGATGCTGTAAGAGGTACAAAAAGCCTATCTTTTCCAGCATATGCTATCTCAATATATGCTCCATGTTCTCTTTTCACTACATTAACAAACTGACCAATACCATGATCTTGATGAACTACATAATCTCCAGGAATTATTTTCTTTAATATTTCTACAGAACCTGGGTCTATTTGAATATTTCTTTTCTCATACAAAGAGAGATCCAATTGCCCTAAAACTTCTAAATCCGTTAGAAGTATTACTTTCCCTACAGAAGATACAAAACCTCTCTTAATTTGTTTTTCCAAAGGATCTTTGGCTTTAAAAACTCTACTAATATTAGTTCTCAACTCCTTCTCTAATTCGGTATCAAACTTTTCAATATTATTTGTTAAATACCAAACCTCATACCCCCTACTAACATAATTTTTTACAATTTCTAACAAAGCTTTTCTAGAAGTGAAAGACTCTATATCTAGAATCCCCCTTATACCCAAATCTACTGCTCCATGTGTATCTCCAATATTTCTTACCATTACAATATTGGTACTTTTTAAAGAATCTTCATTACCTACCAATAGCTTACTGTTTTTTCCCAATATTACTCTCTCCGTAACATCCTTTACCGCCTTTCTGCTATCTACCTCAACTATAGATATTTTCTCTATTTTTTCTCCAAACAAGCTTAATCTAATGATTCTATTCATACTAAACGGCCAAATCACAATAACATCACCTAAAACTGATATTTCACCTTCATTCCAAACTCTTTCTACTCTTTCGTAACCTATCCTTTGAAAAGAATTAATATCAAAATTCTCACCCACCTTAAGAGTTAACATCTCTAAACTACTCTCCTTAGCTTCGTCCTCAATAGAAAGCCAGATACTGCTTCCTAAAAGCTTTCCTAAAAGCTCAGCAGTTAGTTCATACTGATCTATATCCACTCCAGTAACTCGAAGAGTATCTGATATCCCCTCTTTGAGTATTTGATATTTTCCAACTAATGATTCTGTTAAATTTTTTGTTATATCTTCCTTTTTCACACCGCTATTTTATCAACTACTTAGGAATATGTATAATAGAGAGATAATTTGAGAATATTTAATTATGTATATAGCTCATGCACCGATATCATATTTGTTCAATGATATAGTACAGAAAAAGAACCTAAAAAAATTAAAAACAGAACAAAAGATATTGGTAGCAATATTTTCCTTCATATTTGGAATACTTCCTGATTTTGATCTCTTCCTTAGTAATATACCAGGATTTATGCATCACACTTTTGTTACACATACTCCCTTCTTCTATATACTGATATGGATTATCTTAAAGATTCTGATTAATCCCATTTCTAGAACACTTAATAAAAGGGTGTCAAACTTCCTAGATAAAGAATTATTAAATACTTTCGCAAACACATTCTTAATTGGAACAATATCGCACCTATTAGCAGATACATTAGTAAGTAGTATTATGCTTTTCTATCCCCTTTCTAATATAAAAATACATATATTCAAATATATTCTTGAACCTAATCTATTCGCTGGTTACTTCTTCAGTACCCTATTCGCCATTGAAATTGTATTTATTTCACTGTTTATATATTTAATTTACAAGGACTTTTTACAGAAGCAGAAAATTGTAGAAATTTTTTCAAAAGTATTAATAATTCTTTCTGGAGCATACCTTCTTTTTTCAACATTCTTCTCACTTTCAACCTACAATCGCAGCTACATGTATGACAAGGAGGAGAATATTAACTATGACACTGATTACGATACCTTAAGGGATCAAGATGATATGGATATTGGGAATACAGGAGACAACAATATTGTAATAGCAAGTGACGAAGACATTTTAAATAGTACCTTGGATATCATTAATTCAAAGAAATGGAGCAGTTATCATAGAAATTCCCTAATTGAAAAGATAAAGATGGTGTATGGAGGATTTGATTCATACAGTATTATTTCTCAAGCATATTACAATATACACTCACCAATTGAACCTGTGTTAAAAGATTTCGCTATAAAAGGAAATGGATTCGAATCGTATACCAAGGTATATCCATATAAACAATTACTATTTGAATATCTACAAAAAGAAAATCTTCTCATAGAACTCAATTTAGATTCCAATCCTAATCTTCCACATTCCAAAATATTCTTCTTAATTAATTCAAATAATGAAATTATTAACCTAGGAATTACTCTGGAGGGTAACTATTTAGCTACTGTTTTTGAAAATGATACATATTTACACATGCATTCATACAAAGAGGTAAGAGCAGAATATTTAGAAAGTATTGAAAAAATATATATACAGAAGTAACTAAAGGAGAATATCTGCCAATATACCCTGTATGGAAGTCTGTATAACCTCATCCATTATTTCCCTTTCATCTTTGGAAAATTTCATAAGGACATAATCTTCTCCAAGAATATTTTTATCCTCCCTTGCCTCAACCCCTATCCTGACCCTCTTAAACTAAGTTGATCCAACCCTATCCTCTATATTCTTTACCCCATTATGACCTTGTGGTGATTTTCCTAGCTGTATTTTGAATTTACCCAAAGGTATATCCAAATCATCATGTATCAAAACAAAATTTTCATCTAAATCCTCTATCTCAAACTTTCTTAATACCTTTGCAACAGCTTCACCAGACTTATTCATATATGTAAGGGGTTTTTGTAATATTGCAATTATCCTCGATCCTTCTTTAAGAAAGCATAATTCTGAATTAAACATATTATCCTCTTCCCACTCTGTAATGTTTAAATCTTTTTGATATAGGAATTTTTCTCTCAGAGTATCTACAAACAAAAAACCGACATTATGCCTTGTTTCTAGATATTTTCTTCCGGGATTCCCTAATCCTGTTATTAATTTCATACTCTATATTGTCCAATATATTCTCCTGTTTTACAAATATCTCCTCCGTTTGCTCTATTCCATCCTTAAAATACCCTTTATGCTCATACCCTGAAAGATGTAGCAAACCATGGATCATATTTCTTAAAATCTCTTCTTCTTTATATTTCTTTGAAATATATTCCGGACATATATATATTTCTCCCAAAAGAGGATCTTTTTCTATTGTAAAAGTTAATACATCTGTTGGTTCACTCTTTTTTCTAAACTCAGAATTCAACTTTGTGATCTCATCAATACCCACAAATATAATATTTACATCTGCGATATCAGAATCCTTGAAATTTGAAAGAATCACTTTTTTAAGCAACGACTTACCAAATGAGATCCTTGGATAATATTTTTTTAATTCACTCCAGTTACTAAAATTTAGCCTCATATTAGCTAAGAAGCTCTTGAACTATATTTTTGACTGTATTTCCATCAGTTTTGCCATCTAACTCCTTCATAACAACTCCCATAACCTTCCCCATATCTTTCATTCCATTTGCCCCCAATTCCTCTATCTTCTTCTCTACTACCTTTTTCACTTCCTCCTCACTCATTAATTCTGGTAAATATGATTCTAATACTTCTAATTGAGATTTCTCTTTAGAAAGAAGATCCTCTCTCCCCATCTTTTCAAATTGCTCTATAGAATCCTTAACTTTTTTTACCTCTTTTCTTAATATTTTTTCAACATCTGCATCGGAAAGCTCCTCCTCAACTTCAATTTGAGCATTCTTGATTGATGCCAAAGCCATTTTCAATATATCAGACCTATTAACATCAACATCCTTTGATGCTTGAAACATATCCTTTCGTAATGTATCTACTAAAGACATTGGGAAATCATTAAAATTTATTTTGCTCTTCTAGAAGCAGCTCTTCTTCTTCTCTTCATCTTTGCCCATTCTCTTCTCTTTTGTATTTTTGCATCTGCTTCCTTAGTTCTATACTGCTTCTCTCTGTAGGTTTCTAAAATCTTTTCTCTTAAAACCTCTCTGTGAAGTCTCTTGAGTGCACTATCTATGTTTTCGTTCGAATGTACTATGACTGACATAACTTCTCCTTAAATTAATATATAGCTTGGTGATTATATCATCTCCCCCTAGGAGGTTCAACTCAACACTCCTGCTTCCAAGGTCTTACCTAGGTCTGACCTTTTTAACTAAGAAAAAGACCTTTGTTAAGGGACAGGAATGAGGCCTTACCTAGGTCTGACCTCAGAACCTATTTTTTTCTCAAAGTTCTTTTTCCTTTTTTCAGATTTAAAAATTTCTTGCTCTTTCTTCTTCTTTTTCAAGTTTAATTTCATCTCTCGGTCTTTCTTTACAAACCAACTTCTGATATTACTGAAGAGTTTTGGAATCATGAATATCCTCTGCCCTATCCATGTCCATGTAAATCCCAAGAAACGCAGTC
>Ga0255347_1006462_pt1 | contig 12725 bp, 16 predicted proteins | sample wastewater_treat_2_FD_192479 | JGI IMG/M metagenome (GOLD analysis project Ga0255347, IMG submission 192479) | Wastewater microbial communities from Lulu Island WWTP, Vancouver, Canada - plant24 | ecosystem: Engineered > WWTP > Wastewater > Unclassified | place: Canada: Vancouver, British...
AGACGCCAGGGCGGGATCCATCCTTATGTCATCTCGAGCGCAGCGAGGGATCCTGCTCGGGGACGACCTCCGATTGAGCGGCGGCACATCGCTAGGTCCCTCCTCGCTTCGCTCGTTCGGGACGACGGAGAGCGAGCCCGTCCGGTCGCCTGCTAGCTCCCTCCGGTCGTTCGGGTTACATAGGGCGAGGGATCTCTACGCCTTGGCCTCCTTCATCCCCGCCCTTTCGCCGTACAGCGCGCCGCCTAGTATCATAGCGGCGCCTGCGATCTGGATCGGCGCCATCCTCTCCCCTAGCAGAAGCGCGGAGAAGATCAGTGCGGACAGCGGCTCCAGGTAGCCTGTGATCACCACCGTCTGAGCGGGCAGGCGCTGCATGGTCGAGAAGTACAGGTAGCAGCCGTACCCTGTGTTGACGAGCCCCAGCAGGAGCATCGGCATCAGGCTCCCGGAGGGGACGGAGACCGTTAACCCCTGCCTGGCCACTACGAATACAGCCACCGTGAGAAAGCTGACGGTCAACTGCAGCACTGCGTTCTCAAACCCGGTGATGCTTGCCGCCATCCGGTTGAAGATCACCATCACGGCCAGCATCACAGCCGACATCAGGCCGCATGCAAGCCCCCAAGAGACCGCTCCTTGAGCGAAAGCATCCCCGTTCACCAGCACCATGCCCAGCAGGACGACCGCGAACCCCTTCAGCCGCGCCGGGACCAGCCTCTCCTTGAACACAAGCGGCGCAGCCACCATCACTATCGCCGGCCCCACGTAGTAGGCCAGCGTCGCGAGTCCAACCCCGATCTGCCTGTAGGCCTCGTACAGGAACATCCAGCTCGCGCCCATGGCGATGCCGGAGAGCAGCAGGAAGCCGAGGTCCCTCATTTTCCGAAAGGCGGTGAATCTTCCGCCCGTCAGCAAAAACGCCACGATCAGGAAGAGGCTGCCTATGAAGGTGCGCAGGTAGACGATCTCCAGGCTGGAGAGCATTATGTGGCTGGCTAGAATGCCGTTGGATCCGAATACCAGGTAGGACGACACCAACCTAACGTAATCCATCCTCATCCTCGAGACCTCCATGGAACGGCGATATGAAATATCCGGCGGGAAGCAACTTTCTTTCGCATGAGGGCGAGCCAGGGGGAGCGCGCATCGTGCCGCGAACCGCTGTCGCCCCTGGCCCGCCTCGCGGGGTCTTAGTCTATCTGGTACTTTATCTTAAGCTCGTCGAAGCGTCCGCTCTCCCGGAGGGCCGCTATGGCCTCGTTCACAGCCGCCAGGAAAGCCTCGTCGCCTTTCGGGAGGGCTATGGCTATCCCCTCCCCCTCCTTGCTGACCCTGTTGCGGAAGGCTATCTTCAGGGCGCCCGCAAACGCCTTGTTGTTCCTCAGGAAGGAGTTGCCGACGGTGAGGTTGAGGATGGAGAAGTCGGCCCTGCCGTAATTGAGCTCCATCAGGGCGTCGTCGTTCTTCTGGAAGCGCTTGATCTCCGCGGGGAGTCCAGTGCCCGTGATGAATATATCCTGGGCCGTGCCCATCTGGACGGTCCCCGTCTTGCCGGCCAGGTCGTCCAGCGACTTGATGGAATCATCGTCGCTTCGCACAACCACCACGTCCTCTATCTCGAAGTAGACGTCCGAGAAGTCGACTTTCTTGCGCCGCTCCTCCGTGTTTATCATGCCCGCCGCAACCATGTCGATCTTGCCGGTCAGAAGGGCCGCTATGAGGCCGTCGAAGGCCATGTCCACTATCTCCACTCTCTTGCCCAGGTGCTCTCCGATCGCCGTGGCTATCTCTATCTCGTACCCCACGACCTCATTCTTGTCGTTCCTGTACTCGAAAGGAGGGTAGGTAGCCTCGGTACCGATCCTGATCAGATCGCCATCCATCACGCTGGACGCCGACACCTGGCACGGGTAGAGCATCAACGCGCCCGACAAGACCACCGCTAGAGTCCACAACAGGCATTTCTTCAATTTCATCCACCTCCGAATTTTTTAACTTCGTGTAACGGTAGAGGATTATACTCTATTTCACCCCCGCGCCTCAATGGGCCGTGTCGCCCTTAAATCCAGCACCGCGGGCAGGGGCCGGCTCACGGCAGCAGGTGGATGAGAGCGCGGCCGATGCCGGTGTTGTCATTCTCGCCGGAGAAATACTCCGAGCCGGGGCCGACCGCGTACACGGGGACAGCCGCGCCCGAGTGGCCGAAGGAGGTCCAGTTGACGCCGCCCCGTCGGGCCAGGATTCGCGAGGCAGCCATGGTCAGGGGCTCGTAGGGGCCGTAGCGCCGATTGTAATCCTTGTCCCTTGTTCTCCTGACGACAGGCTTCATGCTCTGTGCGAAGGCGGCTTCAAGCTCCTCCTTCTCCTCGCCCGAAAGGTTCCCAAGGCCGAAGAAGCCCGCCAGAGCCGGCAGCATGCTTTTGAACGAACCCCGCCCTCCCTTGCGCATCTCGGCCACTTCCGCGTCGAAGGACTCGTTCGACCTTCTCTGCCTGGAGAATACCGCATGGAACGCCGACCCCTCGATCTCACCGTCCAGGGACATTCCCCCGGTCTCGTGGTCGGCCGTTACGACTACCAGGGTCTCTCCGGGCCTGTCCCGGGCGAAGGCCAGAGCCTCCTTCACGGCATCGTCCAGCGCCGCGACATCCCTAACCATCGCTGCGGTGTCGCTCCTGTGGCAAGCCCAGTCGATCTTTCCCCCCTCGACCACCAAGAAGAATCCGTTCGGGTTGTCCAGCAGACTTATCCCGAGCCGGGTGTACTCGGCCAGCGACAGGACACCCTCCGGGCGGTCGATCTCGTAGTGGAGCGCCCCCGCCGAGCCGGAGGCCAGGATTCCCTCGCCCGGCCTCGCCGCCAGGATCTCCGCGGCGGTTCGCAGCACTTTGCAACCCTGCGCGGCGGCTATTTCATACAGGTCCTTCCCGTCCCCCTTCCGGTCCCTTCGCCTGCTCAGCCCTCCCCCGCCGAAGTAGTCGAAGCCGCTGTCGGCGAGCTGCTTGCCGATCTCGTAGAGTTCCGTGCGGGAGGGGGACCAGGCGTAGAAGGCCGCCGGGGTTGAGTCGTTCATGAAGGAGGACGTGACTATCCCCACTCTCATGCCCCTGTCCCTAGCGAGCATGGCGACGGTGACGAAGCGTTTGGTCTTCGAGGGATCCATGTTAAGGATGCCGTTCTCGGTCTTGTGCCCGGAGGCGAGGGCCGTGCCCGCGGCGGCCGAATCCGTAACGGCCCCCTTCGCCGTGCCGGTCGTCACTCTTCCCCTTGCGGGCAGGGCGGCGAAGGCGAGCTCCCCCCTGCCGGACGCTCGGCTGTACAGATCGGCGGCTTTTACCTGGGCCTCTCCCATGCCGTCTCCGATGAAGAGAAAGATGTACCTCGGCCCTTCGGACGCTCCGGCCACAGGCGACGCGATCGACAGGGCCAGCAACGCTACCAGAGCCGCGGCCTTAAGAAAACGCAGGAGTCTTGCCAGAAGAACGCCCCCTTTCAATCCCTATTCCTGCAAGCATGATCAGGCCATCGTCCAGTCCGAAGTAACAACAGTCCACGATGCACCGGCAATCAACAGTCGGCAAGAAGCCGTTCGATACCGTCCATCAGAACTCTGAAGCTTCGAGATCCATTGTCGCGGCCAAGATGTTCGCCCATCCTCCGGGCTCCCGATATTTTCTGGAACTCCGGGATCAGCCTCAAAATTTCTCTTGAGGGTTTTTTGATCGCGTCAGGGTCGCGATACCTGGCTTTTTTCCCGACATCTTTCAGCGTTTGGTTGCCGAATGCCCTGCTCATTGCCTCGGGGTCTCCAAAATACCACGCTTCCAACTATTGGCATGCGATACGCACTAGCGCATCTGGTCGTCGGGCCTCGACGCACAATCGCGTCAGCCTTCGTTTCAGCAAGCTGCAGTCGCCACCGTCATTATCACGGACGATCACGAAGCGTGTGTCCGGCTCGCGCCAAGCTGCAAGTTTTCGAGGAATGCTTTTTTCCAGATCCTGCTTGCCCTCGTGCGGAACACATATAAACTGGATCCCCGGCATCAAGCGCGGCAGAAGGCAGTCCAGAAGAGCCTTCATCGAACGCTCTTCCAGGAGAAAAACTATACGGTTCATTCCGTCCCGACCTCGAACAGCCCCTGCCTCCAAAGCGCGCCGGGCAAATCGCCGTCTGCGACGAGGTCTTGCAGCAGTTCACTCTCGCAAACTCGGCGAATCTCGCTGAAACCGTCTTTTTTCACCAACCAATATATCTCCTCAAGTTGCGCGCCATTTAGGAAATCGGGCGAATGAGTGGAGACGAACACCTGTCCTCCCCTTAGAGCGTAATTACGGAATTCTTCTATCAGTTCATGGAGCAACTCGGGGTAAAGCTGGTTTTCAGGCTCTTCAACCGCCAACAATGGATGCGGTTTTGGGTCGTACAGAAGTACAAGATATGCGAACATCTTTATAGTACCGTCGGATACATAACGAGCGATGAAAGGATCTTTAAAACTGCCATCCTGGAAGCGCAGCACCAGACGGCCGTCCTCCGTGGTCTTCGCCTCGACTCCGGTCACTCCTGGTACGCGCTCTTGCATGGCCCTGATTACTTTTTCAAAACGATCAGGGTGCTTCTCCAAAAGAAACTGCGCTACTTGTGCTATGTTCTCTCCGCGGGTTGAAAGGTGTTCCGCATATCCAGCCTCGGAGCTGGGTCGAGCGTCGCCGATATGAAAATCAGAGATATGCCAATTCTCTATTAGATTACGAAGTTCGGACACAACCCTGAACCCCTTGAACTGACCAAGAGCCTTGATCGCCAGCACGCTTGGATCATCCAGAACGTATTCCTCTCGCTCCGCCTTGATGCCTTCCTGTCCGTAGGCGGCCTCGTTGGTAATAGCGGATCCTTTCCCCCTTGAAAAATCTAGAAAATGCCAAGGCTGTCCGTGCCGGCCGCGCCTGAATTTCAAAACTTCGCGCTCCACCATCGGACGACCCTCGGCTTCTCCGATGTCGAGCTGATATGTGGCCAGTCTTCCTCCGCTTTCGCGGAACTTGATGGTGATGCCGATCGGTCCGTCCTCACCGCGGCTGACGAGTTCGCGAAAGCCTCCTCTTCGCGAAACCGCCGCTACTGCATTCCCGACCAGCGCCTCTTTTAAAAAGCTGAAAACGTCAAACAGAGTCGACTTCCCCGAACCATTGGCACCCAGGATAATTGCGAGTCGAGGTAGTTTTGTCATTTCAGCCAGGCGAAACAGCCGGTAATTCCTGATTTGAATGCTCTCAATTTGCATGGGCGACCTCTTTCGATAAAAGTCTCTGTCGGCAACAGGCACCGAACCAGGATGCAACGCAATATCCAGTCACAACAGGGTTTTACGAGCTTGTGCTTCAGGAGAATAATACACTAGGAAACTGACTTATGCTGTCAAGTCCATTTTTAGTGTGCAAATTCCCCTTCGGCTTTTCATGCAGCCTTTCCCTCGTCAGCCTTTTTCTGAGGCGGGGAGCAGCGCCATTGCGTCGTCGAAGTCGTCCCACGGTACGCCGTTCTCCTCGACGGCCTCTTTGAGAAAGCGCCGCGCATCCTCCCTGGTCATAGCGTCGCAGGTCCTTGAATGGCTAGCATCAAAGCCTGTTCGCTCTTCTCTGATACCGTTTGAACATGGAGGTGTTGAACTCCCTTCTCCTGTGCCTTGAAACCCGCACGGTTATGATCCCGATTCTTGCAGTCATGCCCCTGTCCCTGAAGCCGTTCATGTCTTTTGAGAACAGGTCGTGCAAATTTTCCATTTCTAGTGTAATATTAACACTAGCCGTTAGTTCACGGAGTCATGCTAACCCTTAAAGCAGAGACGATTCCTAGATATGATGTCGGTTCACAAGCCACATCATAACCGAGGCTTTAACGAATGGCTCAATTTGTGTTTTCACCATTATAGAAACACAATCGAGCCGACGTCAATCAGGGAGGGGAGTGCGGAAAAAATCTTGGACTCTAACGGCCGGGCCGGATGGGGTCTGCGCGCTCGAGAGAGAGCGAAGCGCTCACTCTGAAGATCGGCGGTCAAGAATCAGCCGCTCGGCGAGTTCAAGCGCGTCTACTGGCCAGAAACATTCCGGACGGGGACGGTGGACGTTCGGCCGTCCCGCTGCCGGACGGCAATTCAGCAGGGACTGCACCCATTGATTCGGCACGGTGCCACGGCCGTGAACGGCGCCCAGCAGAGCCCCGCAGATGGCGGCGTTGGTGTCGGTGTCTCCACCTCGCATGACGGTGTCCACGACGCCCTCCTCCAGGCTCGAAGCGTGAAGGAGCTGCCACAGGGAGTTTCGGAACGCGACCAGCACCCATCCTTCGCGATGCTTGTAGTCCTCGGGCGGCGAATCGGCCGCGCCCAGGATCGTATCCATCAGACTGCCGACGACGTTTATCTCCCCGGCCCAAGTCATGACGCGCTCGTACAGATACGGGCCGTCGCACTCCTGGCTAACAGCGAAGGCGACGGCCATCGCGAACAGCGCGTTGGCCTGCAGGCAGACCGGGTGTGTATGCGTAATCGCCGCGTCCTGCATCGCCCATTCTGCGACCGATCCCAGGTCATGATTCGCGCCGAAGATGCCAAGGGGACTGACCCTCATCATAGCGCCGTTGGCCTGGCTCTCATGGTCGGGACAGCCGCGCAGACTACTCGCGATGGTCTTCCCGCAGTCGAAGGGCACGGAGTCCAGCCAGTAAAGGTAAGCTTTTTCAGCCTCCCGAGGGTCGTATCTCCCCTGCTCCGTCAGCATGCGGGCCAGCAGAAGCGCCATCTCGGAGTCGTCGGTCGGCTGACCGGCAATGGTGTTCCACGTGCCGCCGTCGGCCAGCTCTCGCACTCCCTCCGGATAGCTGCGGCGGATCTCCTCCGGCGACTTGAACTCGACCAGGCTGCCGAGGGAGTCCCCGGCAAGTTGACCGAGCAAGCACCCCTGCGCGCGGGAGAGCATGTCTGTGTCGAGGGGTTTATATCGCATTTAATCGTCTCCTTCTTCAGAAAAAGGCCCCTCCCCGTTAGGGGAAGAGCCTCCGTCTTTCGATTGAAACGGGGTCCGGCCCCGTCCTACTGTCCGTAGAGCTCTTCGCTCCACTGGTCGCTGGACCTGCGGAAGAGCACGGGGTCGATTATTCGCCCGTTCTCGCGCTCCGCAGGCAGAAAGGCGCCCTCTGGCATGAGCCAGTAGGCCTTTCCCGACATGAAAACCAGTTTCTTTGACATGCTGCTTTTACCTCTTTCTTCAAGTATTACCGAATAACGCACGGCTGCGAAAATGACAAGGCCACTCCGGACAAGCTATCCAGAATGGCCTGGAAACTATCTGGCTCCTCGGCGAGGACTCGAACCTCGAACCTAGTGGTTAACAGCCACCCGCTCTGCCGATTGAGCTACCGAGGAATAATCATATTTAATGGAGGCGGCACCCAGATTCGAACTGGGGATAAAGGATTTGCAGTCCTCTGCCTTACCACTTGGCTATGCCGCCGCAACTCCTTTAATGAATGGAGCGGAAGACGGGATTTGAACCCGCGACCCCAACCTTGGCAAGGTTGTGCTCTACCCCTGAGCTACTTCCGCGTCCGCTTTCAATTGCGAAGTGGTGGCGGGACCCAGAATTGAACTGGGGACACGCGGATTTTCAGTCCGCTGCTCTACCATCTGAGCTATCCCGCCTCAAAAGGATTTTCATGGCGGGGCCGACGAGACTCGAACTCGCGACCTCCGGCGTGACAGGCCGGCACTCTAACCGACTGAGCTACGACCCCGCATTCAATCCATTGAAGCCCTGGTGGGCGGAACAGGGTTCGAACCTGTGACCCCCTGCGTGTAAAGCAGGTGCTCTACCGCTGAACTATCCGCCCGTTGGTGTTCCGGCAACGCGATGGATAGTATATAAGGCGCGGGTGGTTCTGTCAACACCTTTTGGCTGAAAAACCCCTGGCGGCGCTTGATGAAATTTTGTTTCATATCACGCGCGAGGAACTCGGCCACTTGATGCCGCCTCTTATCGCAAATGCCTCGCGGCGGACAGCGCTCTGCGGCGGTGCTGGACTTCAATCCGGCAAAAGGGATTTCGCGTTGCCGTGTAGAACCCTCGCTTTGTCGTCTTCGCTCAGGCCAGAGGCGGTCAGCATCTTCTCGTACTTGGAGAAGGAGAGGATCGGGAAGTCAGAGCCGTACAGGATCTTGTGCGACACTCCCGCCGAGGCTATCGCGGTCATAAGCTTCGGGTCGTAAAGCCAGGGCCAGGCGGCCGTGTCGTAGTATGCATTGGCGAGGGTCTTCCTCATCTCCGGCATAAGCTCGTACATCCACAGGCCGCCTCCGAAGTGCGCGAACACGACGTTTACTTCCGGGTGGTGGGCGCAGAATTCGGCGGCCTCTCTCGGGCCGGTGCTCCCCTTGCCGGGGTAGTCGTGGCCGACCGGCTCGGCCGTGTGGATCAGCAGGATCATGCCGGCCTCGGAGGCGGCTCCTGCGAGGGTCCGTGTCTGCCTTTCATCCGAAATGTCGAAGCCCTGTCCTCCGGGGAAGAGCTCCCCTACCCCGACGAGACCGTACTCGCGGCATCTGAATATCTCCTTCTCCGCGCCCTGCGAGAGCGGCGGGACGACCGCGAACCCCTTCAGGCGGCCCGGATACTTGCGGACGGAGTCGATAACGTAGTCGTTGCAGTGCGCGCACAGCCCGGGGTCGTTGAATGCGAAGCCGAATATCCACGATGTCTCGACGCCGTCCCTGTCCATCGCCGACACTACATCCTCCGTCGTGGCCCACCTGTGGACCTTGCCTCCGGAGAGGAGGGCGAAGTAGGGCTCCCTCTCGCCTATTGACGCGGCATTCTCTATCACGTCCGGCGGATACACGTGCACGTGGCAGTCTATCACTGGTCTCACCCCCATACGCGAAGGACGGCGCAGGCGCGCCGTCCTCATAATGCAAGCCGCAGGTCCTTGCTACTTCACCTCGACGTCGGCGCCGGCCTCCGCGAGCTTGTTCTTGATCTCCTCGGCCTCTTCCTTGGTGATGCCCTCCTTGATCGCCTTGGGCGGGTTGTCGACGAGCTCCTTGGCCTCCTTGAGCCCAAGGCCGGTAAGCTCGCGGACCACCTTGATCACGTTGATCTTGTTGGCGCCGGGGCCCTTGTACAGGACGTCGAACTCGGTCTTCTCCTCCTCGGCCGCCGCCGCGGGCGCGCCGGGCATGGCCATCATCGGCATGGCCATGGCGGGGGCGGAGGCGGACACTCCGAACTTGTCCTCAAGTGCCTTCACGAGCTCGGAGAGCTCCAGCACGGTCATGTTCTCTATAGCCTGTATCATCTCATCGCGGGTCATTGTATTTCCTCCTTGGTTTTCTTATTCAACTGGCGCACCGCAGTTCGCGGCGCACTGGATCGCGCCCGACTAGGCGACGTCTTCCTTCTTCTCCCTGATCTGGTCGAGACACGTGACCAGTCCCCTTGCGGGGCCGGAAAGCACCGTAAGCAGGCCTGCGATCGGAGCCGCGATCGTGCGGACGACCTGCCCTACGAGGGCCTCCCTCGGCGGAAGGTCGGCGAGGGCTTGAACCTGGGCATCGTTCAAGTGGGTGCTCCCGAGGACACCTCCCTTTATGACGAAGAACTTGTTGGCGCGGTCCTTCGCGAGGTCCCGTATTACCTTGGCCACCGAGACCGGGTCGTCGTAGGCGATTGCGAATACGTTGGGACCGTAGGCGATGTCGTCCGGGAAGGCGGGCAACCCCTCCTCCTGCATGGCGATTCTCATCAGGGTGTTCTTCGCCACCTTCATCTCCCCCCCAGCCGCGCGAACCTGTGCGCGAAGGGCGGTGATCTGCTTGACGCTCATCCCCCTGTACTCGCACACAAACACGGCCTTCGAACGAGAGAGACGCTCCCTTAGGTCCTCTACCATTGTGTACTTTTCTACTGCCGGCATATACTCACCTCCTTTATGGAGAAAAATGAAAAACCCGGGCGCTCTTTCCCGGGTTTAGGTGACAATACGACACACAGGTCGGTATTGCAGCTTAAACCTCGGCGGGCGGCGGCACCATTCTTCCCTTCCGGGAACCCGCTGTCTTGAGTTCAAGGCGTGCTGTATTCCATTGTAAATGTGGTTCTGCTACTCTGCGCCCGAGATCTCCTTCTGCGCGGCGGCCACGTCGATCCTGATTCCAGGGCCCATGGACGAGGCGATGTAGATGCTCTTGACGTAAGTGCCCTTCACCGAGGAGGGCCTCGCCTTCAACACCGCCTGGACGAGGGTCTTGGCGTTGTCGAACAGCTGGGCGTCGGTGAAGCTCTTCTTGCCTATCGCGTTGTGCACGATGGCGAACTTGTCGACACGGAACTCGACCTTGCCTGCCTTCACTTCCTTGACCGCGTCGGCGATCTCGAAGGTCACGCTGCCGGTCTTGGCGCTCGGCATGAGCCCGCGGGGCCCAAGGAGCTTTCCGAGGCGGCCGACGGACTTCATCATGTCCGGGGTGGCCAGCACCGCGTCGAAATCCAGCCATCCGCCGGAGATCTTCGCGACGAGATCCTCTCCTCCCACGAAGTCGGCACCGGCCTCCTCCGCCTCCTTGATCTTCTCTCCCAGGGCCAGGACCAGGACCCTCTTGGTCTTCCCAGTCCCGTGCGGGAGGACGACGGTGCTGCGGACCTGCTGGTCCGCGTGCCTCGGGTCGACCCCGAGCCTGATGTGTATCTCCATTGTCTCGTCGAACTTCGCGGTGGCGGTCTCCTTGAACAGGGTAATCCCCTCTTTAAGGGAGTACTGCCTGTCCTTTTCGATCTTCTTGCTCGCCTCGGACATCCTCTTGCACAGTTTTGCCATTGCTTTCCCTCCCTGTGGTCAAACGGCCCTCGGGCCTCCCACTATTCTCTTGCGAGCCGTCAGTCGACGATGTCGATCCCCATCGACCGGGCGGTTCCCTCGATCATGCGCATCGCGGCCTCCACGTCGTAGGAGTTCAGGTCGACCTTCTTCAGCTCGGCTATCTCCCTGACTTTGGCCCTGCCCACGGTTGCCACCTTCTTCTTGTTGGGTTCGCCGGAACCTGACTCGAGGCCCGCCGCCTTCTTGAGCAGGACGCTCGCAGGCGGGGTCTTGAGCACGAATGTAAAGCTGCGGTCGGCATAGACCGTGATGACCGCGGGTATGACAAGCCCGGCCTGGTCGGCGGTCTTAGCGTTGAACTGCTTTACAAACTCCATGATGTTCACTCCGTGCTGTCCAAGCGCAGGTCCTACCGGCGGCGCCGGCGTCGCTTTCCCGGCGGGGAGCTGCAGCTTGATCTCAGCAATTACCTTCTTCGCCATTCCTTAAAGTCTCCTCTCGTTACCGAAAAGCTTCTCCGCACAAAAATACTGTGCACGAGACATACTGCCCCTCCTGCTCAGTGCCATGCCGAAGCGCCTTTCATGTTCGTTTATGGATCAGAGCTTCTCAAGCTCCGTATAGTCCGTCTCCACGGCTGTCTCTCGGCCGAAGACCGTGACCGTGAACTTGACCTTGCCCTTCTCTGGGAAGATCTCGACGACGGGTCCGGCCTGGCCCTCGAACGGCCCTGCCTTCACCCTGACCACGTCGCCCGGCCGCAGGTTAATCTCCATCTTCGGCTTCGCCTGGTCCTTGCCTACTTTGCCCAGGATGTCCTTCACTTCTTTTTCCGTGAGGGGGATCGGGTGGTTGCCGGAGCCGACGAAGCCAGTCACTCCGGGCGTGTGACGCACCACGTACCATGACTGGTCGTTGAGGCGCATCTCCACAAGCACATAACTTGGGAAGAGCTTTCTCGTCACTTTCTTGCTCTTCCCGTCCTTCACGGAGACCCGAGTCTCGACCGGTACCAGGACGCTGAAGATGCTCTCCTCCATGCCCATGGTGGCGATCCTCTGTTCGATATTGGCTTTCACTCGGTTCTCGTATCCCGTGTATGTCTGGACTATGTACCAGCGGCGCGTCTCGTTGCTCTCCATGCCTGAAAGGGGGATAGCGGCCCCCTCACCTCCCTGCCGATCTCTTTTCAATCCCGGTGAAACTGCCTGGATCGGCAGCGGATTCTCTACCTGAATACCCTTGAAAACACTCCGGTCAACAGCATATCCACGATGCCAAGGTAGGCCGATACGAGCAGGGTAAAGGCTATCACGACTATTGTAGAATACCAGACCTGTTTTTTGCCCGGCCAGGTCACTTTTCTCAGCTCGGCGCGGGCCTCTCTAACGAAGGTGAGGACACTTCCCACAACCTCTGCCTCCCATCCTAATTTTGACAATAAAAAATGGCAGGCCCGGCAGGACTCGAACCTGCAACCCCCGGTTTTGGAGACCAGTGCTCTGCCAATTGAGCTACGGACCTGCAAGCAGAGTGTATTCTACACTACTTCCCTTCTTTGTGCAAGGTGTGTTTGCCGCACCATCTGCAGAACTTATTGAGCTCCAGTTTCTTGGACTGCTTCTTCTTGTTCACGGTGGTGGTGTAGTTTCTTCTCTTGCACTCCGTGCACAGCATTCCGACGATATCCGCCATCAAACGCGCCTCCTGTGAAATTAAATTACTCGATTATCTCTGTGACCACGCCGGCGCCCACCGTGTGGCCGCCCTCGCGGACTGCGAACCTGAGGCCCGTGTCCATCGCTATCGGCACTATAAGATCCACCTCGAACGTGGCGTTGTCTCC
>Ga0255347_1006463_pt1 | contig 12724 bp, 13 predicted proteins | sample wastewater_treat_2_FD_192479 | JGI IMG/M metagenome (GOLD analysis project Ga0255347, IMG submission 192479) | Wastewater microbial communities from Lulu Island WWTP, Vancouver, Canada - plant24 | ecosystem: Engineered > WWTP > Wastewater > Unclassified | place: Canada: Vancouver, British...
GAGCGCTGTCCACTTTCAACATGCTCTTTGATATTTACAAACAAGGAACCGCTGTCATCAAGTATCCTATAAATGTTTTGAGCTACTTTTAGAAACCAAGCAGGGTAATCATCGGGAGGAATGCCGCCATAGTCATTTTTTCTTTGCATAGCATAGGGGGGAGAGGTAATGACACAGTTAGCCTTTTCTCCATCCATCAATCTATCCACAGCTACTGAATCAGTACAGTCACCACAAAGTAAGCGGTGCTCTCCCAATAGCCAAACATCTCCCAGTTTAGTTATTGGTTCCGTTGGTGCTTCTTCATCAAAATCATCTTCTACAACTTCTTCTTTTAGTCCTAACAATTCACTAATTTCCTGATCATCAAAACCGGTAAGAGATACATCAAAGGTAGTTGCATCAAATTCAGCCATGAGGTTAGATAGCTTATTTTCATCCCAATCACCTTGAATTTTATTTAGAGCAATACTTAAAGCTCTTTCTCTGGTTTCATCTAAGTCAACAACCACACAATCAACTTCAGTAAGCCCCAGATCTATTAAAACTTTTAATCTTTGGTGACCACCTACTACATTTCCTGTTCTTTTATTCCAGATAACAGGTTCAACATAACCAAATTCTGATATAGAACGTTTTAATTTCTCATATTCTTTATCTCCGGGCTTTAAATCTATCCTTGGGTTATATTCAGCGGGGATGAGTTTATCAATTTTAATCTTTTCTAACTTCATATTTCTCTGCCGCCTTCTTTAACTCACTATATTTATTAATATCCTCCCAAGGGAATATGCAGCTATTGAAGTGACCATAAGTCGATGTATCAGAATAACTTACATTTCTAAGACGAAGTTTTTCTATAATAGCTGCAGGTCTTAAGTTAAATACTTCCTGAACGATATTTAAAAGCTGCTCATCAGTAAGTTTACCGGTACCGAAGGAAGTCACATCAACTGCTACAGGATTTGCCTTACCAATAGCATAAGAAAGAGCGACCTCACATCTGTCTGCAAGACCGCTCCATACGATATTCTTTGCAATGTAGCGCGCCATATAAGCACCGCTTCTATCAACCTTGGTTGGATCTTTGCCGCAAAGAGCACCACCACCGTGGGAAGCAAGGCCACCATAGGTATCAACCATTATTTTTCTACCAGTCAATCCTGTGTCGGCAGCAGGACCGCCTTCCACAAATCTACCTGAAGGATTGATTAATATTTCAGTATCATCGTCAAAAGGAAAATCTTCAAAGCATTGCCAAAGTACATTATTTAGGATATCTGATTTCAATTTTTCCTGAGTTTTATTCTCGTCATGTTGAATTGAGACAACAATGGTTTTAATGCGCTTGGGCTTTCCATTTTCATATTCTACAGAAACTTGTGCTTTACCATCAGGTAGGATACCCTTGATGAGTTTTCCTTTACGGCAGTCATCAATTCGTTTTACGATGCGATGGGAAAGCACAAGGGGAAGTGGAAGATTCTCACGAGTTTCATTAGTTGCATACCCATAAACCGTTCCTTGGTCACCGGCACCAATAGAACTATAAGGGTCGAGGATACCGTTTCTTACTTCGAGTGCTGTATTTACACCTGCTGCAATATCAGAACTTTGATTATGTACATATACATAAATCAAAAACTTCAAAGGATTATATCCTACTTTTTTTAATACATTTCTTACAATTTCTCTAATGTTAACTTTCTCGCTGCAGGTGATTTCGCCCGCCACGATGATTTTACCCTTTGTAGCCATAACCTCACATGCCACACGGGAAGCTCTATCCTTACGAAGACAAGCATCTAAGATATTGTCAGCTATGAGGTCACAAAGTTTATCAGGGTGTCCCATACAGACGCTTTCTGCGGTTTTATAAGTAATCATATTTTCTCCTATCTATATTTTATTTTCCTCGCCTTGCTGAAAGAAGACGCTCCATTACATCGTCCTGTGGGTTTACACCGCTGTATTCACCGGTGCAGTTTTCTTTAACAATCTGGAAAATCTCCATCCACAGACGATTTGTCTGACTCATGTAGTTTTGTCCCATGGCAACATAAGGACTTTGAATAGCGTTACCTGTTGTAGGGTGTTTTGCTAAAAAGCCATACTCTGTAACAGCTTCTTCACATTGGATCCAACGAGCTACACTCATGGCATAACGTTCTAAAAGCTGCGGTGATACTAAAGCAGCACATCCTCTTTCGTTTAACCACTTCCATGTGTTTCTGTAAATTTCACCTGCAACCAGAGCCTTGCCGTCCTTTTGTATAGCTTCGAGCATTTTATTTGGTTCAGGCATTTCAATTCCTTTGAGGTCTGCTGTATCCTTAAATTCTATTACTGTTAATTTTCTGCCTCCTGGATTTCCTTCAGCTATTTTCTCAGCCAGGGGCTTCTTTTTTGCTCCTGCTCCTATACGAGCACCACCTCGGTTAGTACCGTCTTTAGCCATATGTTCACCTCACTTTAAATGGCCTGCCCTATTCCACCCTTTGAAATTGCATTTTTTAACACGCGACCCCACGCCGCTGTCCATTTTAAAAAGTTTCAGAGATTTGATTACCCCCATCGGTCACCATCTCTTGCAGTTATAGATGAGTGACAGGACTTACAAAGAGACATTAAGTTATCTTGGTTGTTGCTACCACCTTTTGAGAGGGGGAGTATATGGTGTACTTCTTCTGCAGGGGTAAGCATTCCTTCTTTTTCGCACTCCTCACATAGAGGGTGGGCTTTAATGTACCTATCTCTTATTCGTTTCCAAGCCCGACCGTATCGTTTGTTGGAATCAGGGTCACGTTCATATTGGTTATAATGTTTATTCACTAACTTCTTATGTTCGGCACAGTATTGCTCACTTGTAGCAAGCCGACTACATCCGGGGTAAGCACAGGGACGTCTTGGTTTATATGGCATTAAGTCACCTCCTTTTGGGCATAGAAAAACCCCAAAGAATTGTTCCTTGGGGTAAACCATTTTATTATGAAACAGATAGATTTAATTAAATTTCAATTTTATATGTTATTCCGCCTGAAAAGCCTATATATCCTTTATCTAACATGATGTTCTTAACTTTAACTCCTTCAGGAATTATTTCCACCAAATTGTTTTCTTTATATGCTGACACAAAATATTCATCATCAACTTTTGTTACTTGTAACTTATCTATTCTTGATGTAATATCTTCATCACCAACATATACTTTAATAAAATTTGTAATTATTAAAGGGTCTTTAGTAAAATATAATGCTTGCCATTCAGACATTAATTACCACCTTCTATAATTTTTTATATTGATAGTTGACACACTTTCATTAATGCCATTATATCACATATAAAGATGTATTCAAGTGAACTAATGTGCATTATTTGGAAGCCGGGTCACGCTCATACTTATTGTAGTTTTTATTTACTATACTCTTATGTCTTTCACAGTACATATTATCCGTTAGTTCAGGACAGCCAGGGTAGAAACAGGGGCGTTTAGGTTTCTTAGGCATAGAACACCTCTTTCCAGACATAACAAAAGCCACCGCAGATTTGTTTCTCTGCAATGGCTTTTTAAGTCTATTTTTCTATTCTAATAATATCACACTTGACATAGTGACAAACAGTGACATTTACTGACTTCTTTTAGTAATTTTAATTGTTGAAACAGCTAAATCGTGAACACGATATACATGACGCACGTTATATCCCATATCTACAGCTATCTGCTCCCAAGTTTTAAAGCATAGGTATCGCAGCTCTAAAAGTGTTTGATATTCTATATTGTCTACTGTCTTTATAACTTTTACAATTTCACGTTTCAAGTCAACAAGACAGTCGATGTCATGATTTATTTCTGCCTGCAGATCAACTATTTTTACAATTACATCTGCCATGGTTGATGTTGAATGGTTTGGATTCTTTGGAACATCTGAGATTGTAGTTGTTACTTTGGTTGCGAGGTCGCTTAGTGAAGCCACTTGCTCAAGTTTACTATTGATGCGTTGGTCAAGGCGATAAGCCTGACCGAGATATTCTTTTGCTGTCATGATATAACCTCCTCGTTAAGTTTGCGGATAAGTATCTCCGGATCAACTGTAGTAAGGCATGAGTACCAATCGGAACGGAAAAATTGCTCGACTTCCTGTTTCATATATAAATCAATTTCTCTATTAGGGTGTTTTTTAAGTCTTTTTAATGCATTACGGTAATCTTTTGCTGCCTGCAAAATAATGGCATTCGCCAAGCTTTCATAAGGGTCATTCATAGATTTTACCTCCTGTTTGTAGGTTTACTTTTACTGCATCAATTAATGCAGCTTGTGTGTTATCTTTATTTTTAAGTGCCTTCATTACACGTTCATCAATCGTGCCTTTAGAAATTATGTGATGAATAACAACCGTGTCTTTTTGTCCTTGTCTCCAAAGTCTTGCATTAGTTTGTTGGTATAGTTCCAAACTCCAAGTAAGACCAAACCAGATAAGAGTAGAGCCACCAGTTTGTAGATTAAGTCCATGTCCGGCAGAGGCGGGGTGGATGATGGCAACAGGAATTTCACCCTTATTCCATCTTTTAATTGAGTCAGCACTATCTAAGGTTTCAACTGAAAACCTTTCAGAAATACGCTTCATATCATGTTTAAACCAGTAAGATATTAAAACAGGTTTGCCGTTAGCAGATTCTATTAAGTCCTCTAAAGCATCAAGCTTACGTTCATGTATATTAATCACTTCACCAGCCTCACCATAAACTGCGCCGTTTGCCATTTGTAAAAGTTTAGTTGATAAAGCAGCAGCATTGGATGCAGTAATTTCATCATCTTTTATTTTAGTTACTAATTCTTTTTTCATATCATCAATAATTTTCATTTCTTTTTCAGACAGATTAACTTGTACTTCATTTATTACGAGTTCAGGAAGTTTAATATAATCAGAACCTTTCATACTGATGGTTATATCTGAAATCTTTTTATAGATTTCTTCTTCAGCTCCTGGCTTAGGCTTGTATGAAAAAATAACTTGCTGGTTTCTTTTATCGGGTACAAAGTAGTCGTCTCTGTATTTACCAATAAATCTTCCAATCCTTTGCCCCATATCTAAAAGTCTAAATTCAGCCCATAGGTCAATTAAACCGTTGCTTGCAGGTGTTCCGGTTAAACCAACAATTCTTTTAATCTTTGGTCGGACTTTCATCAAAGAACGGAAGCGTTTAGCCTGATGATTTTTAAATGATGAAAGCTCGTCTATGATTAATGTGTCAAAGTCGAAGGGGAGAGAGCTGTCTTCCACAAGCCATTTAACATTTTCACGGTTTATAATATAAATATCAGCTTTTATCATAAATGCAGCTTTTCTTTCCTTTTCACTTCCAAGAGCAACAGAATATTTTAAATCTTTTAAATGATCCCATTTTTCAATTTCTGAAGGCCATGTATCTCTGGCAACTCTTAAGGGTGCAATTATTAAGATTTTGTGTATTTCAAAACTATCAAACAAGAGATTGTTTAAGGCTGTTAAGGTCAAGACAGTTTTTCCTAACCTAAGCCCATATCCAAGAATATTGCTGATATTGAGTGCTTTTCTATATATGCACTTGCATATCGCTGATAATCGTGGGGTATGAACTTCATCTGGCATCACCTCCCAATATATTTTCAACTATTTCATCTATATCTTTTTCATCATCTAAAACAAATACTTTAAATCCAAGCCCTTTAAGAAGTTTATGTCTTGCTAATTGAAGGGGACGGGGTTTCATTCCTTTTTTTTTAACCTCCACAAATCCTATTTTTCCTTTTGGCAGTAATACAAGGCGGTCAGGCATGCCATCATAGCCGGGGGAGATAAACTTCGGACAAATGCCACCTAATTTTTTAACTTTTGCTACAAGTTTTTGCTCTATTGATTTTTCCATCATCGTAAAAAACCTCCATTTTTCAACATTCTCTTAAAAAAGTGCAGGTCTGTGCATGTCATGTATATAACTATATATATATTTATTTTTTATATAATTTTTTTATATGTAAAAGTTTTATATATGACCTTCATAGACCTGCACTATGTGTAAATTTCAACGTTTCTTTGATTATAGAAAGTCGGATTTTAATCGTAATCCTTTAACAATGATGCCTTTTGATGTTTTCTTTCTTTCAAACTCATGAGACTCCAATGCTGTATAAAAATCAGTCGTGCTTCTTGTAAACTCTCCAACTCTTAAGCAAAATGCACGGTATTCATCGTAAATTTCACCTGATTTGGCTGTATAGCTTTTATCTGTTTCACAGCATTCTGAAAGAAAATGCGAGAGCCAGTTGTTATTTTCTCTATAATTTTTGATGGCGTCTTTGACTTTTTTAGGAGATTTTAAATTGTAATTTTCATTAATTACTTTTTCTGCTCCTTCGATTATCCATGTAAGTATTGCACCGCCTGCATTTTTAACGAGGTAATCTGTATAATTTTTAATATCTTTACTTCCTTCGATTTTTGCTTCAAAGGGGATTACGATAAGCCTTCTCCAAGTTCCTTCATCAATTGCACCAACCTTTGGCAGGTGATTAGTGTATAAAACTAAGGTATGAGTAGGTACATAGCTAAAGGGCGCCTTATATTTTTTCTCTGCGTATATTTCATCAGTGGAGCAGAGCTGCTTAATATTTGAAGTATTAAGTCTCATACCTTCTTCTAACTCTGAAGCAATAAGGAGTCTTTTTCCTTTAGCTTCAGCAAGTTCAGGTTTTACATTTCTCCTGCAACCAACAGTAAGGATGTCTGCAGATATATTGCCGCTGTATGAACCTAAAACTCTTGATATGGCATTCCAAAATGTTGATTTACCATTACGCCCTTCACCATAAGCAATTATTAAAGCTTCAACATAAACCTTACCTATTGCAGCAAGCCCTACAATTCTTTGCACATATTCGATCAAGTCTTTATCTTTACAGAAAAACACATTAACTGCATCTATCCATTTATCCATTCCCTCATTACTTGGACTTACCGATGTTTGTTTTGTTATTAAATGAGAAGAATTCGGTTTTGTACTATGACTTAGCCCTTTTTTTAAATCGAAGGTGGCTGTTGGTGTGTTTAATAAAAATCCATTGGCATCAAGGTCCATAGGTTCAATTTCAAGCATAGGTTGTGCTTCTTTTAAGGATGAAGATATCTTTTTGGAATCTCTTCTGCCTATCACATATTTCTTATATTTCATTGCATTCTCATATCTTTTAAATGATTTTTCCTGCTCATCATTGAAATGACCTACTGCCTTTTTAGCACCATTTTCCATAACGATATCTAAAGTACCATTACTGGTCATTTCATCTAAAGCATGTTCTATCTCAAGTTCAGCTTCTTCAAGTTGATTAGTTGTTAGCTCCTGCGCTATCCCTTGTGCTTTTGGTTTTGATTCCTCCCAAAAGCTGCCGTTATATACAATGTAATCTGTAGCAGGGGAGTACCTTAGCACTACTTTATATTCACTTGAAAGAACTATTGCTTGCCCTACATCAGAAAAATCTTCAGGCTTTAATTTAAGTTCTGCACCATATTCCTCCGGTGGAATATAGCCTTCTTGTGTTGATATTTTCTTTCCGAATTTAACAGCACTGTTCCATATAAGGTTTAATTCATTTTCTTCTAATGGAGGATTGCACCTTTCAGCCTTTTTTAGAAAAAGGGCATAGGCTTCATCTGTGTTTCCTAAGCGTTTAATAACTTTTCCTGCATAATGCGATAGGGTACTGTTCCTTTTTCCTTCCGGCACTTCTTCCTGTCTGTTATCCCAACTTTCAAAATCAGAAGTACTTAAAAATTCTTCAATGCTTTTATTGCCATCATGAAACTCCACATCTGCATTATCAGTGCCAAATATAAATCTGGCACTATCAAGGGCATTGTTGTCAAAATAGGGGAAAGCAGATGATATTCTTCGTTTTAAAGCTGCATATTCTGATGCATCGGTTATAGCTTCAATCATAAAATAGACATGAAATCTTGGACGCGGCGATTTATCACATTTTTGCTTCATGTGATTCCTGCTGTAAGCAGCCATAAAGGGAACATCGTGAAAGGCAGCGGCTACATCTGCAGCCGTGACCCAGTCTGTTGAAACATCTGAGTGATCATTGTCACAATCAAGGACCACACAATCCGCTTGAATGAAATTATCAGTATTACGGTAGTTGCCTTTATACTTAGCTGTGACGTGGTCAAACTTAACTGCCTCAAGCATAGATTCTTTGTCCGTAACTGTAATTTTTTTAGGGTAGATACAATTTAAAAGATTTCCGGTACAATTTGCAGCATATAAAGCAAAACTAATCATGTGATAACCTCCTCACATCTGGAGTCAAAGTATCTAATAGGCATACCGCGTTTTTTTGCTTTTGCTATTTCTCGAGACATCCCTTCAGAAACCTTATCAAACACCCACAACTCTTCACATTTACCAAGCAGAATAAGAGCAAAGCGAAGACCAAGCTCTCTTTCATCCGCATCTTCATCATCTAAAAATTGTGGGTAATGCAAATGAGGGGCTATGGGGATATAGCCTTTGCTTACTGCAAATCTACAATATCTTTGAGCTCTTATAGTATTTCTTTCTGTATCTCCGGAGAAGGGAGAAGCGATATAAATAAGGGGGAGATATTCTTTTTTCTCTTCTTTCATAATGTTTGTTAAGGCTTTATAGGGAGTTGGGTCGTGGTAGCCTTCCGGATTATATTTGCTGATTTTCATACCTTTGATCTCGCATCTTTAAGTTTTGCTTTACTGCAATCTGCACAGTAAACAGATGTATCATAAAGGTCGCTTTCTCCGTCGCTGAATAGTTCTGCTATGTCAATTTCAACTTCACGACCACAGTCAGGACAAATACAGAACACATTGTCATCATGGAGTTCTACAGTAACATCAACAGAAGGACTCATTTTTTCCTTTACATAAAACATATTAAACACCTCCAAAATTAATAGGCAGGTAGTGCCCTTATTATCTAAAGGACAGCACCTGCCAAATTCCGTAGTAGTTTTTAATCTTTTTTATAAAAATAACTTTCAAAACCTTCAGCCCGTAGTTTTAAGCCTTTAGCCCATGGGGGATTTTGACCTAATATTTCACATATTCCATCTACACTTACGTTCTTTTTGGCTTCAATGATGATTTCATCGTGAATGTGCATGACGATTCTATAATGTCTTAGATTTTCCATAGCATAGCAGAGTATATCCCGGCTGATAGCTTGCACAATATTTTCAACAAATTTAGGACCGTAAGACTGTATTCTATCCCATTTCTTAGCGCCATTTATTCCTTCATAAGTAATACAATCAGAGCCAAATTGGTTTATCTCGATACGTGGCTTTACATAAGATAGATGCCGCCCGCTAGGAAGTTTTATAAAAAGCATCCCGCTTTGATAAGAAAATACAATACCGTGGGTTTTGGTTGTAGTTCTTTCTCTGACAGCTTTTATTGTAGCTCTGTCAACATCCCACCAAAAACTTACGATATTAGGATTGGCTGTTCGCCAGGCATTAACTAAAGGTCTAAGTTCTTCTTCAGTCAAGCCCATGTCAAGAGCACCCATGGCTATTAAAGCACCGACAGAGCCGCCGTAGCCGCAGGCTAAATCTGCAACTTTACCTTTTTGCCTTAAGGGGTCCTTCTTATTGATATTCTCAATAGGCACATTAAACATTTGGCTTGCAGTAGCAATGTATAAATCTTTCTTACGACTATATGCGTCCAGTACCCATCTTTCACCGGCAAGCCAGGCTAAAACAACTCTCTCAATAGATGAAAAGTCTGCAACTATGAATTTGTAGCCGTCCTTGGGGATAAATGATGTGCGAATAAGCTCTGATAGCACCTCCGGCACGGAATCATAGAGCATTTCCAAAGCCTCTAAATTATTTGTACGGACTAATTCTCTTGCTTGAGAGAGGTCAGGCATATTATTCCTTGGCAGATTCTGTGGCTGTAGAATACGCCCGGCAAACCGACCTGTGCGATTAGCTCCATAGAATTGAAACATTCCTCGAGCACGACTATCAGAGCAGACGGCATTTTTCATAGCTTGGTATTTCTTTATTGATGACTTTGCTACTTGTTGTCTAAGAGTTAATACTTCAGATAAATCATCGGATGATGTTTTTATAAGTTCTGATACAACCTTTTTTCCTAAAGTTTCAGTTTCGAGACCCTTATCTGCTAACCAGTCTTTTAATTGCTGCACAGAGTTTGGATTTTCAAGATTAGTTAAATCTCTCATTTCATTTATTAATTTAGAACGGGAGTAGTCATCAATTTCTATAGCATTGTTTATAAGCTTTAAATCTAAGGCGATACCTAAATCATTAATTTCCTGGTCTAAATGGTATTCATCCCATACAAATTTAGGAACAGGAAACTTTGAAAGTTTATTTTGAATAGCCATTTCAGTTTCAACATCTCTTTTGTTGTACTTTTTAAAAGCTGACCATTTACTTAAATCATGTATTGGAAGATTTCTAATTCTATTACCATTGGATGCAGTCGGTTTACATGGAGTACAGAAGTACTTGATTAAATCTTTTCCTTTCTTAAGCTTTTGTTTTTCCAGTCCTAATATCGCACCTACACCTTCAAGGGATAGGGGAAGTCCCAGATAAGCTGACCAAATCATAGTGCATCTCCAAGAGGAAGGGTTTAAATATTTTCCTGTTGGAAGACCTATCAATCTTGATAAAGACACTCGTTCGAAATTAGCATTATAAGCCCACTTGATTATATCAGGGTCAGTAAGAGCTTCTAAGATTTCCTTCGGAATTATTTCACCAAGAGCTAAATCAACAATTTTAACTTCACCGCCATCAACAGAATAAGCAAATAATAATATTTCGAAGTCAGTAGATTCAGCGTAGCGATAAACTCCTGCTTTAGAAAGATTGACAGAGGAGAAGGTTTCCAAATCTATACTAATTGTTTTCATTTAGTTCTCCTTTCCTGTAAAAAGTAGAGCAGCAAGAGAAACCTTGCCGCCCTGAACTGCTTTATGAAAGGAAATCATCATCTTCGTCGGTAGAGAAGTCGTCTTCAGCTCTTGATTTACCTCCAAGGGACTCACCATCACGTATCTTCTGCAGATTATTTAATCCGCAGGCGATTCCGCGATTTCCGTTACTGTTAAAGGCGTAGAAGTTGATGCTTGCTCTGCCGTAAACTCCACTGTAAACTTCAGAGCGTTCAAGAATAGGGTCGAGGTTTGCATCTACAATGCCTGGTGCCGTTGCTGAATTAGCGTTAACAAAATACGAATTAGCATAAGCTTCATCATCGGGGCGCTCAAGGTCACCGTCTCTAAGTGGCTGTTTAATAGTTGATAGGGGAGGTACAGTTTTGGCATTTCCTTTCAGTTTTGACTGACCTCCATTGTAAGCAGCTTCGATTGCTGCCTTTATCTTGTTCACTGTTTTTGTATCTGATTTTGGAATAATTAATGATACTGAAAACTTTGGTGTACCACCATTGATTGATCTTGCTTCCCATACATTTGCATAAGACCAGCGGGTATTTGGACCTGTTATTACTTTAGTTGGGTTTTGATTTGCTTTTATAGACATAATTTTTCCTCCTTAAAATCATTTATTGCTGTATTCATTACCGGACGTTTATCACTCTCCGGCACAAGAGTAGGTTTGCCAATTGGTTTTTCTACCAATTCGGAAAGAAGTTCTGAAAACTTTGATTTTCCAAGAGTTTTTTCCATAGCAGTAATACCTTTAACTCTGTGTTCATAGGGGTCATAACCTGAAGACTTAACTATTTTGGCAACTGCATCTTCATCAATATACTTTCGATTGCTTCTACCTTCGACTAATTTAAAGCCTCGCCACTGCTTACCACTAAGAGCGGCATGTAATGCATATCCCTTGATGTCTGACGCCCAGGATATTAAATCATCCAATTTACTTAATATTTCTTCTACATCTTCATCTTCTAACAAAGGCGGCAGTTTGAATTCATATTTTGCAAGTTCCATGTTGTATTCAGCCCTGGCTCTACATTCATTCTTAACCTTACAGAACACACACCAGTCACCGCATTTATATTTTCCTTCTCCGTTATAGGCAAGCTTAGCTGTAGGTTTTAATACATCATTAGCCCATTTATACAATTCTTCTTTTGAAAGAGTGAAGGTACTGATGTTTTCCCTTCTTGGCTGATACACAATCATGGAGATTGTATTGACATCATAGATGCCATCGAATAGTTCAAGTGCGCCTAAGGCATAAATTTTTAATTGAGAGTTTTCATAAGATTCTACAAATAATCCTTGGCCATGTTTGTAGTCAATTATGTGTAAAGTATCATCAGAAACAATAACACAATCGACAGTACCAATGCCGCCTTCGGCATATTTAGAATAATCAATCCTTTGCTCAATAAGGATTAAGGGGTCAGAGCATTTCTTTTTCACATTTTCCAAAAGCTCTAAAACATATGTAGCATAACCGGTTGCACATTCCTCCATTTCCTCGTCATAGTAAGTAAGATTAGCTGTAGGGTCTTTTGCTTTAATACCAAGGGCAGACTTAAGTTTGTATTCGCAAAGGCTGTGGGCGTCAGTACCTTCTAAAGCATAATCACTTGTTGTGTCTTCATATTGCTGGCTAAGTCGTAACGACGGAGGGCAGTTTAACCAGCGATGACTTGAAGAGGGGGACAGGAGTGAGTGTTTACCC
>Ga0255347_1006465_pt1 | contig 12723 bp, 12 predicted proteins | sample wastewater_treat_2_FD_192479 | JGI IMG/M metagenome (GOLD analysis project Ga0255347, IMG submission 192479) | Wastewater microbial communities from Lulu Island WWTP, Vancouver, Canada - plant24 | ecosystem: Engineered > WWTP > Wastewater > Unclassified | place: Canada: Vancouver, British...
CCTTTTCCGTCCAAATATTCCTGTACCGCTGACATTCTCTCTTCATCTGTTAATTTTGCATTTCTTGGCATACTATATCCTCCTTAGTGTTTTTTGTTCTGTCTACTCTAAGGGGATTATATCAATGCGCACAGCGCCATGTGGTTACCCCACACTACATTTGTTTACGCCACTAAAGCGTATAGATGACCGCATGGAAGAAGTAATAATATAGTGGTGCTGTCAGCGTGTTTATCTATTGGGTTTCCACACGGGCTACCGCCCGGAGCCTACGGCTACAAACTGTTGCTCTTTAACTTTTCTCCATCTCAGCTATAGCTGCCTCGACTGAACTGATTAGCATCGGTCTCCGCATCTCCCCCACCATCTTATCAAATTCGTCACCTGTGCCTTCGCCATACATTAGGTTATCACCGTCGGTAGTGCGGAGCCAGACTAATGCTTTCTTTAGAGAAGATAGCGATGTAGTATCAAAGCCTTTGGAGGCGATGAAGGTTAAGTTTGCATCGTGCTGTGTATGTTGCGTGTTGAGCATGGTGGGTTACTCCTTTTGTACTTATGGAAACTGTTGATTTCGATATTGCTGAAAAATATCCCAGGTCATTCTTGATAACGGAGCATCAAAATTCATGTTTCCCTTTTTCGCATGCCAGTGATAACCAAATGACATCCAATCACAGTCATAATATGCCTCGAAGAGTGAACGACGGTTTGCTTTTTGACCATGTAATTTTTTTAAAGCATTATCACAGTAATGTTTATAATCGGGGTTATCATAGCATCTTGCAATTAGTGAGATATCAAGAGCCTTATCAACATGAGTGCTGTATATCTCTTCAAGCCGAAATAGTCTTTTTGAACCTTCAATTCTTTTTCGTTTTTCATCTGATATTCCGCCTTTTGTTTCTATCGTTATCTTATATTCCGTTTGTTCAGGGGATTTCATTCCTAACCATGAATGCAATAATGATTTAGAGTAATTTGAATCCTTGGGTTCTGGATTGAGGAGTTGAAATTTGAAGAATGCGTCTTCATCAAATCCGTCTTCAAAAGGATATAATGTCTCCTCCATTGGATTAGTTCCTTTTAATCTTGAATTACAAACTTGGCATGATGGAACAAAATTGAACAAGGAGAGTGCAAATAAAGGGTAATAGTCTTTTTGATAATAGTGGTCTAAATCAGCAGTCACTAGTGTTTGATTGCGTAATCTATACCAAGTAACATAATTTCGATTACAGTATGGACACACTTTAATCCCAAGATCCGCCAGTAAGTTATGCCTTAGATCTTTTGAGATCGCATTCGAGCTTCCAAGCGTTTTGCTGTAGTCAATGATTGAGGAGATATCTTCTATACAAGGATTGTTACCAATTTCTCCGATGATAGTTTTTAAAGATGTTTCGAGAGCCTTAACAATAATATCTGGATTACTTGAAGATAAATTCACAATAACATTGCTAAAGTATTGAATGATGATTTGATTCCAAAGATATTGCTCAGATGTTTTTGAGGATATTTTTTGTTTTAGAACGGTGTTTATTAATTTGCCGAAATCTGCAATTGGAGTCGTACTTGGATATATTTCATGGATTTTCTGAATAGCAGCGCTTGATTCTAATGGTTTACGTGTTCCTTTTCTTTTTTGGTTAAGAATTCTTAACATACGGCAAATTGCCATATAAACAGGAATTCCTCTAGTGTTTAATACTTTGCTCCGCGTATTTGTAAGTAGCACATCAGCAGAAATGGTAAATCGATGAGAGTTGAACGTCAAAAAAAGTATTTCCATGTCGCCATTGTCGGCGATGACTTTCTTTAAAAGCGGAAAGTACGCACCAAAATTATCTGTTGTATTTCCGATTAAATAAGCATACCAGTTAGATTTCTGGCTTTTTCTAGACTTTAATTCCTCATATTTTTCTTGATCCCAGATTTTTGAGGAGTACCATTTTAGACGGTTCATGAATTGTCCTCACTCTCCAGTTTAGCTATCTTTGCTTCCAGCATAGCTTTTTGAATTTTCAATCGACTTAACTCATCAGATTCAGCTAACTCACTATGATATTCTTGCATAAGTTTTTCCTTGAGATATGGATCGCCAACAGTGCAGATATATTGGAGAACCTTGTCTTTATCAGCCCGGCAATCATGTATTTGATTGATTATCCAATCAATTTTATCGAACGCAAAGTCACCCATGCCAGAATCATTTAAGAAAAAAGAATTTCTAAAGAGAGAGAATATATTGGCTGCAAATGTTTCTCTCTGGCAATAATCTGGTTCAGTAGATAATAACAAAGTGTTTTGCTCTGGAACATCAGAAAGCATTATCGGAGAATGAGTTGCAATTATTATTTGGACGTTCTTGATTCTATGAGGAATAAAGTATTCCTTCATATAGTCAATGAGAGCTTTTATAAAGTTTTGTTGCCATCTCGGATGTAAAAGCATATCAGCTTCATCAAACAGTAGATATACATACTCTCCTGCTTGATGCTTCAACGCACTATTAATTCGTGCAAATAGGGCGAATTTTGCTTCTTCACCTGAGGATAACGGCCATGAGAATTTAAGGAAACTGAGAGTAGTGCAGAATTCACGATAATTCTGAAAAAAGATGACTAAGTCAGCCTTGATGTGAATAATGGTATTGTCTTTACATATGTCGATTCTTGGTGATTTGGTTTCTGTGAGATTAGATTCGTTTTCAATTAAATCAATAAAAGAATTAAGTGCTTCTTTTCTTTTATTCCATTCTTCTAATCTGTCAGTTTCAGCAGGTATGGACTTGATTATAGGCGAGCTATCTAGTATTTGTATGTAATTCTTTAATTGCTCCCATGCAGATAGGTTATTATCTTCGTGGGTATCACATAATTCCATATATAGATCTCTCATATTGAATCTTTGATATTGAAGCGGAATAGATGGATGATATGAGTATAATAAGATTGCGCATACTAGCAATCCCCATTCTAAAGATTCTTTTAATTGCGTATCAGATGGATTCCTTTTAAGTTTTTTCAAAAGAAAATCTGTATTATATAGTGCTTTGAGGGTTTCAGCAGAATAGTCCAACCAATGCGATCGTCCGTTTTGTATTTCTCCTATTATTTTTTGAATAACTTCTTTATACTTTGGATTAGCTTGAATTTCAGAGATTTTTTTGCCTTGAACTTGAGGCGAATTTAAAATGTTGGTGATGTCATCTGTGGGTGGGACAAGGAAACCGTTAAATAATGCAGTTATTTGATTGTCACTTATTACATTTGCGGTTAATACTTCTGGTAGGTTGAAACCGAAAAGGGATTTGAATTTTTCTTTGCTTACGATATCGTGTGAGACAATTAAATCAATTTGTTTGAATACTTCTTCATGAAAGAACTCGTATACCGAATTTTTTTCTAGACGATTGTGTCCACTCAAGTTTTTTTCACTTAATGAAGCACTTGTTGATAAATCATAACGCGACAATGGAATAGAATCTGTATCGTGAGCACGCAAAGCATTGTTTATAGTAGTTTGATTTGATAGTTTATGCTCAGCAGATGAATCTAATGCTTCAAAGCGGGAGAATGCACCATAGTCAAGAGTTGAAGAATGATAGAAGAATGGTAAATTAAACCTTTGACGCAAGGGTTGGTCACCTTTTCGATAATTATTGATAGCTGTCTCCATTAGATTACATGTACATTTATTATCGTTTTCATTGATTGTTGATTTACGCCATGCTAAATTCGCATAAAAGCAATACACGGTTCCATCTCTGAATGCCAGAATGATCTTAGGTAAGTCTTCCAAATTTGCAAGCTTTCCGTCTGTAGTTGTCTTGATTGCTGATTCTTCATAATACAGATGATGTACTGCTTCAAAAACTGCTCTAAGTAAGGAGGTTTTACCAGTTCCGTTTTCTCCTACAACAGCGTTTATTTCGACAATGTCATCGAAGAAATTGTCTATAAAAGTATTGTTTAAGGTGCGTCCAAGTATATGTTTCTTTTCATCGTAAGTGTAATGATACTTTGTTGAGAAACTGAATCCTTGCTTTTTTATGTTTCTGTATTTTTCTATCCACACAAAATCTAAAATATCGCCTTTAATCGCTTCCGCATTCATTTCTTAATTCTCCTTCAACTTCAGATATTTGCGCAGACTGTTCCTACTTTTGATTCTTCTAACGTGTTTGTCAAGGGCTCTTGCGAGGACTATTCCTTCTTCTGATTTTTGAGGTAATTCAATATACAGACTATCAAGATTTTTATTCAGAAGGGAATGTATAACTTCGTTTCTATATTTGCACCAATCTTCAATTGCAGCAAGGGTTGCTAGCATCTCATCGGGATCTCCTGTCATGTCGATACATAGTGCAAGTTCTTCAAGGTAGTCGCTTTCGTGCGGATTGGGATATCCCTGCTTAAACCACTTTTGTACGGATTTTACTATTCGCATCTTTCCAGTAATGCTCGTGATTCCAAGATTACAAACTTCATCGTCAGAGTAGGTAACTATAAGTTCTTTTATATCTTCGCTGATCTTTTTATTATCAAATTTATGTGAACCACGACTTCTCAAACATCCCAGATAATAGAGGTATGAACGCAATCTATCTTCCATCATTGCATACGTTATTAATATGGCTTCAAAATAGCACTCGCTTTTTATAGCGCGGTTAAACTTTTTCATATGCTCTTTATATGTTCTGGATTTATCATTATTATCTGTTACTGGAGCAATTTTACGTTCTGCCATAGATATACCTCTATTCTATGAAATGTTAAGTCAAAAGTGGCTATACTTATACATGACACCATTATACCATAAACGTCCTCATTTTTCAATCCCCGCACAGCACTTTTTCAGTGAAAACGGAACAAAATACGCAGCGGATTCGCTGTGCCCTCAACTTGTGTTTTATTCCAAAAAAGGTAAAACCGTCAGAACTGTCCTCGCTACCCTTCTTGGAATAAAACAATCTTAACCTACTAATACACTCCCTCACTAAATTTTTCTCCCATACCCTTGACAAAACATAACCCCTGTGCTATAATACATATATCACGATACAGCAAACGACAACCTCAATACGGATATACGGATATGTTTATAAAATGAAAGGATAGTATTATCATGGCAAACAAGAAAAGCAGTGACAAGCAGAGTGCTGACAAGAAAAGCATATGCACAAGCACAGATGCTCCTATCGATCTCAGTGGTTTCAGTACAGTTCATCTTGATTGCGCTCATAGTGTTCTGCAAGAGAGACGACTGATTCTGGAACTGACGCAGAAGCAAATCGCTGAAAGGGCGAAAATTCCGCTATCTACCTATCAGAAGTTCGAAACCGGAGAAAGAAATATCCGTACTGCAGCATTTGAAGTGACTTGCCGTGTGCTGAATGCTTTGGAGCTTGATATTGAAGGCTTCTACCACGGAATCTATGCAATCGGCGAGGAGGTATATATTGACGAGGAGGGGCAGAAGTATGTCCGCACAGGCAGACTGACCTCTGAGGAGATCGATGATGACGAGGCAATCAACGTCGTGCGTGTACATATAGTCGATCGCTCTCTTATCATTCCACTGAAACTCCTCCGTATTATAAATAAACCGGATAAGATTCATCTTATGTATCATAAGGATGACAGACGCTTTGGTATCCGTGCGTTGAAGGAGTATATTGACGGTGCTATACATATCCCGCAGGAAGTCTACAGCGGGATATGGCGCGGCATTCGTATTGAAAATGATGTGTTTATCAACCTTATCTACTCTATCATACAGAGAGATACAGGAAGATACTTTGTAGAGCCGCACTTTAATGAATACGGATTCATCGTTCATTTAGATGAGACTGTGAAATCCGATTACAAGACAAAGCCGGATAAGTATTATCTTTTGAATCTGAAGTAACAGGGAGGAACATTACATGAAAAACGATAGGAAAGCTTATGTTAGCCCGCATAACCCCAATGTTATGGTACTTCCGTCTGATCCGAAAGCCGTTCAGGAGGCGCATGAACAGGAAGCGAGTCGAGTGTCAGTTAACGGCGAACTGCTCGACTTATATCGTAAATTGGACACAGCTCACATTAAGCTCAAAGAGGATGACCGTATTATTGGTCTTCTCATGCAGCAGCGGAATCAGCTTGCCTTCGAGATTACAGATATGGAGCAGCGTGTTCAGAAGCTGGAAGAGGAAAAGAAAAGACAATAAGGAAAGGCTCTGTACCATGATACCAAAAAAGGTGTCACAGCACAGAGCCTATTATATTTATACGGCCTTCTCGAAACACATTTCCGTCAAAGCCCTTTTGCATATCTCAGCAGGATTCCCGTCAGGCTTTATCCAGCTTTCAACATCCTCTCGCCGCAGTATCATGGGCATCCTGTCATGAATCCCTCTCAGCTCACCAATAGCATCCCGTGTGAGAACTGAGAAAACAGGAACCTGTAGCCCATTACGCTCCTCAAACCGATATAATCCCGCAAGCATGGTCGTATGGCTGTCTTTCGGCTGTATCAGATACTTATCTCCGACCTTTGAACGTTTTCCATCCGGGCTTCTGAAGTGTTCCCACTCAAAATACCAGCTACAGGGAATCACGCACCGCCGCCGGAACCATGAGTCCTTCCACATTTCTTTCTGACTTGCTGTTTCAAGGCGGCAGTTGACTATCGGTGCATCAGTTGCTTCGTGACTGAAGCCCCATATCATTGGGAAAACTGCAACCCTGCCTTCTTTATTCGGCGCAAGAACGGCGGTGACATCGGTCGGTCGCATCTCGCCGGACATGGTCAGCGGCTTACCGAGATGCCTCATCATATCATCTGCTAACTTCAGTTTCTGCGCTCTGGTGATAATTGGAGCGTAATATGCAGGCTCCACATAAAAGCGTGTACACATGAAATCACGACCTTTCAGCCCTCGATCTTTCTCTGCTTATAATGTCTCCTGCAAAGCGAGATATAGCTCTCGTTGCCGCCGAACTGTACTTGTTCTCCCTCTGTGACCATCTCACCGTTCAGCAGCCTTGCATTGAAATGCGCCCGCTTGCCGCACCAGCAGATCGTTCGTATCTGCTCAATATCGTCTGCAAGTTCCATAAGCCGCTGTGCGCCGGGGAACAGATGACTTTGGAAGTCTGTCCGCAGGCCGTAGCAGATCACGGTGATGCCGTAGGTATCGACCAGATCACTGAGCCTGTCAATGATCTCCGGCGCAAGGAACTGTACCTCGTCTACGATAATGCAGTCATAATGCTCACCGCTGTAGTTTTCAAGAAACTCCTCTGCAAATTCGCAGGGTTCCTCCAGACCGATACGGGACTTTATCACTTTTGCACCGTCCCTGTCCTCGCATCGCGGCTTCAGCAGCACAACCTTCTTATCGCGTTCATAGTAGTTATATCGCACCATCAGTGCATTGGCTGTCTTTGAACTGCCCATCGCACCGTATCTAAATATCAGTTTTGCCATAGATTTTACTCCTCATCGTCCTCATGCATGGCGTCGTATCGCTCGGCATCTTTCTTGCTTGCAATTGACGCAGGTTCAAGGATGCCGAGAACACGCCCGATCAAAGTGACATTGTCATATTCTGTGAATGTCATAGTATCATAGTTTTCATTATACGATACCAGACCTTCCTCTTCATATATCTTTATATATGTACTGTTGCCCACCATAAAGGCTCCGACCTCACCGTATTGCAGTTCAGGACAGCCGGGATACTTCTCCACAAGAACAAGGTCTCCATCGTGGTATTCAGGTTCCATACTGTCTCCGTTGACCGGAAATACAAGGTCTGCCTGTCGTATTGCAACGTTCGTATTCGGATACAGATAGATCGGCGACCCTTGATCCTCAAATTCAGCACTGACGTCAAAGCCTGCAGCAAGCCCCTTATCGCAGCATACCAGTTTAATAATTTCTGGGAAACTGCCAACGGTTTCTGCCGTCTCAAGCGAAGAGAGCAGGCTGTCGACTACAAGCTGGTGCGGATGCGACAGTCCACGGTATCTCTCTACCATAGACTTCTCCTTATCCGTATAGGTATCTTGCTTGTTTTCAATACCATATAGTTCATACAGCGTGATACCAAGTGCTTCACAGAGCTTGGGAACAACACTGAAATCCGGGCGTGTTCTTCCGTTCTCCCAGTTACTGATAGCATTAGAGGTCACGCCAATCTTTTCTGCGATCACTTTCTGATCTATTTTTTGACGCTCCCTGTAGTACTTAATGCGTCCTCCGACGGCATGAGCGTCCTTTCGGTGTGCAGGATCAGAGATATTACTCTTTTTCCCTGCACTCTCCTCCCTACCCTGTGAGACTGAGATATTCGATTTATTATGCTGCTTCATAACAAAGCTCTCCCTTCAGCAAAAAAGAAAATGTCAATTCTCAAAAACGAACAAATATTCTTATTGAAATCTGTGCAACTCTACAAAGTTTATCAAAGACTTTTCAACGCCGAAATTGTTAGAACTACAAAAAGTGCCGTAGGCATTGTATCTTTGACTACATTATAGCACACTATCGGTGTTTTGTCAACTTGAAATCACACTTGCATTTCGTTTGAGAGTGTGATATAATGGCAATGTCGGTATTCCGCCCGGGGAAAAACGAGACATCGATCTGCCTTCGGTGTGCGGCAGGACAAGCTCATCCCGTTTATACTCAGAATACCGTCAACTTCGCCATCAACCCACTTCGCCACTATATAGAGAGATACAGAACAAGAGATAGGGACAGTATCAAAGAAACACAAGTCGCGAAAACAGGAGGGCGTAAATGACTATATATCTTGACAGAGGACCATTTCTCACCATTCCCGACAAGCTGCATCCAGGGCAGTACAAAGTGATCCGTAACCCGGACTGGCATGGGGAACTTCCGGAGATCGTGTCCTTCACCGATTTTCTCAAATGGAACTACACACTGGAGTATGGCCGACACATCCGTGAACTACACTACTATCGTCAGCTCCCGCTGCCGTGGGGTGTTCCGAGGGAGGCCGATATCGAAACTGTCATCATAGAGGAAGGCAGATATGACCGCATAGACCACGATTCCTTTGATATGTATGTGATCTGCAATGTCGTGTTCGATATGAACGGGTGCAGGCAGTGTCAGAAATATATCGTACACGGTTATTACTGCTCCAACGGCGGATCGGATTTTCTGTGTGATGCAGAACTGTACAACGGGCAGTTTATCCGACTGAATAATCCTCTGGATGAATTTCTGGTGCCTATCCTTTCAAAGAAGGATTTTGAGAGCATAGCTCAGAAGATATTTGAAGGTTTTTATCCCTATAAATCGAATTATCCAGGCTGCATCAATACATTTGTGATTGCGAGGTTTATGGGACTTGACATAAAGTATGCCCGCCTTTCAAAAAACGGCAAGGTCAAGTCCAAGCTGATCCTTGATAAGCGGGATACGACCGTCTATAATAAGGACGGCAAAGCGATCAAAATGAAAATTGGCGGTCCTACGATCCTTGTGGATGAGTCTCTGGAGGAGGAAGAAGCACAGAATGCTATTATTCATGAGTGCGTTCACGCTTATCTTCACAACCTGTTCTATGAGCTGCAGAGCTATTATCGGAAAATGGTCGGCAGGAAGATGCCGGAGTTCAATGACTACTTCTACTCCAAGACACAACGCAGTTGCCTGAAATGGATGGAAACGCAGGCAAATGCGATCCCGCGCTTTATTCAGATGCCGGAGGAACAAGCGTCTGAGGTCATCCTGAACTTCTTTGAGCGACTTCCCGGCGAGCCTGATTGGGACGATTACAGAGAACTGATTGATCTTGTAAAATGGAAGTTCGGAGTATCCCGCAATGCTGCGAAGAAGCGTATCATTGAACTTGGGTGGCCGGAAGTGCGCGGTGTGTATGTCTACAACACAACAGGATATGTCGAGGACTACGATGTAGAGCTGAGATTCCCGGAGGATTACACCTATACACTGTCGTTCCGCCACATCTCCGATGTATTTGCATCCTGCGATACCTTCGCAGAGCTTGTCCGTTCCAAGAAATTCATCTATCTGGACGGTCATGTTGTCATCAACAGTGACAGGTATATCCGCAAGGAATACGGCATCGCTATGGGCTTGACCGAGTATGCAAGACATCATATGGCAGAGTGCTGTCTGGATTTCAAACGTGTCTATGCAGAATTTGACTACAGCTATACCTATGGCGAACTGCATAAGGACGAATTGACAGAGATCACAGCTGAGAATCGTTCGTTCAGTGATGAGCAGCGAAAGAAGATCCGCATGGCAATGTATGAGATATCTGAAGAAAACGATAAGCTCGCCGTTCCTTCAGCTGTCAACGAATTCGGCAAGGCAGTGCGTTTCCATATGGAAAGATGCGGTGTTACCTCAGATCAGGTCGCAGACCGCAGCGGTATGGGTGTGAACACTGTCAACAAGATGCGCAGCGGCAAGAAAGTGAAGCTTGAAACGGTGCTGGCATTCTGTGTAGCTTTGGAACTTGAGGAGTCGTTCCGTCTTGACCTTATGCAGAAGGCAAAAGTCGAATTTGACATGGGTAATCCTGCCCACCGGCTCTATGTGACAATTTTCGAGCTGATGCCGAAGGCAAATGTATACCAGATCAATGATCTGCTGAAGGCAGAAGGCTTTACGCCGTGGACGAGAGACTGTGAGGAAAAGAAGCGGTACGCTAAGAAAAGTATGTAAAAACGACATTTTCAGGAGGCTTTCGAGCCTCCCTTTTTTATGCCCTGAAACATTTTTTATGCAGCCCCCGAAAAAAATGGGGGCGATTTGCGTTTTTGAAACAGTTTAGAAACGAATTGTTCATAGAATATCTATTTAATTTAGACGATATGCACAAGCACAGACTGATACAAGAAGTAAGAACAAGCACAGTGCACAAAAAACAGCCCCCATTTTTTATGTATGTAAAAGACAATTCGGATATGTTATGATATAGACACAGTCAAGGACAGGCATCAGCCTACGGGACTGTAAACAATACCTCGCTGCCGGATGCATACGGTAGACGGACGTTCATACAGCAAAAGTTTAAAGCCACAGCTATACCCTGTGGACGGCAGAACAAGCTGTATGTTCTCCCTCTGTATGCATCCGGCTATTTTTATGCCGAAGCATAGAAAAATCACATTTGTTAGTCAGGGCGCGCACTGGCGGACAGATGCTCATAACGGAAAACCATGCCTGCGGTCAGTATTGACCAAAACAGGTATCATGAAAGAATTTCCGTGTGGACATCGTCTGCCTGCGTGCCTTTTACGCAGTAGGAGCATCTGCCGCGAGTGCGTTCCTTGCAGAAAGGAACGACTATGAATACGATCACAGTAACAGATAAGACCACCCTCGGAGAGCTGCTCTCTATTCTCGACCTTGCAGAAAAGTCCGGCAAGACTCCGACACCGAGAGAGCTGTTCGAGACCGCCGGCGAACCGATCGCAGAAACAAATGACTGTACACTGTTCAGCAACGGCTTTGCTATTTATCAGAATATCACCGGGCGCACAGTCGTGTGGCTGCCGTACTGCAAAAGCTTCACTTTCTATTTTAATAAGCTGAGAGATTCAGAAAAAGACACCTTCAGAGAGACCTACGAACTGCCGGACGGCTTTCTCTCTGCACAGCCGTGGATCCTAGCAGTGACACTGATCGGCGACCACCGCATCGAGGCAAACAGCATGAACCGCACCGGCAGCCGCAAGGACACCACAGATTATGACAGCGCAGACAACGGAGATAAGGACGGTGATATGGAACTGGCGGTAGCAGACCCTTTTCGCAGAGCCTTCAACTGGTACGACGGACGCATGGGTGAGAATCCGCAGGATGCCGTTGAACGTCGTGAGACCAGAGAAGAAATGCTGGCTGCGATGACGGAGAAGCAGCGTAAAGTGTTCATCATGTATTACAGAGATTGCATGACAATTGAAGAAATCGCCGAAATTCTGAGCTGCCGTGTATCAACCGTTCATCAGCATATGAAGTATGCACTTGCTAAAGCAAAAGGCATTCTTGATTGATCAAAACATAAAAATTTTAGTCGATACCGAAAATTTGACTACTCCCACGACAGTATATGAGAGGCCTTGATGCTCCTCACGATAATACATTGGCCGCAAGGCCGCACAGAAAGGAAAAGCTTATGGAAAACAGAACCCCGAAGAACCGTTACAACTGCGGTGCCGCAACCGATCCCGGCAAGTCCGCAGGTAAACCGGATGCCCTGAAGCTGCTTGAAACGGCAATGGACAAGCGTGCCGGAGACATCGCACAGACCGCAACAGATATGTTCCGCTTCATGTCGATGGCATCGGCTATGCTTCCAAATATGGAGCTGGATGTCGGTGTGTTCCGCCTGAAAATTGATGACGAGAGCGTTTTCTTCGAGATCCGCTACCCGGACGATTTCAGAAAGAAGCTCCGCAGGGACAGCGGCGTCAGCGGGAAGATGCCTGAAAATGATGATGATGACGAGGAGGGGCTGATCTATGACGGAGACTAAAAAGAACAAGCTGCCTGAGCCTATCCCGGTAGACGCAAAGAAGCTGATCGACGGACTCGGCACGATCTTCGGCGGCGTTATACAGCTTCTGAATTCAATGGAGCCGGGCATGGCACAGCAGCTTGCAGATATGGCGATCAACGGTGTGCCGAAGGAGACAGCTCCGGAGACTATCAACCCGG